>Ga0335072_10003828_pt1 | contig 22509 bp, 19 predicted proteins | sample Lox_Sample_21_FD_206725 | JGI IMG/M metagenome (GOLD analysis project Ga0335072, IMG submission 206725) | Soil microbial communities from Loxahatchee National Wildlife Refuge, Florida, United States - Lox_Sample_2.1 | ecosystem: Environmental > Terrestrial > Soil > Wetlands | place: USA...
AAACGGGACATGTCCCTCAGGAGGAATACGACCGCCTGAAGGCCGAGCGCGATCTGCTGTTCGACCGGTTGGCGCGCCTCCAGGCTGAATTCGACAACTCCCGCAAGCGCGAGGCGAAGGAACGTGCTGAATTTCGCGACTACGCCGTCTCCAATGCCATCGAACAGTTTCTGCCAGTGCTGGATAATTTCCAGCTCGCCCTTAAGTCGACCGGCTCGGCTGACCAGCTGCGCACCGGGGTGGAGCTGATCGTCAAGCAAATGGAAGAGGCTCTTCGCGCGCTCAATATTCAGCCGGTCGAGGCTGTGGGCACGGCCTTCGATCCACGCGTTCACGAAGCTCTGGAAATGGTGGAGCGCAACGATCTGCCCGATCATCAGGTATTCGAGGAAGTCCGCCGTGGTTATCGCATGCGCGACCGGCTCCTCCGCCCGGCTCTGGTCCGGGTCGCCAGCAACTCACAACAGAAGGAAGCATGAGCAGAACCGAAAACGTGATCAAAGCCGACTATTACGAAGTTCTTGGGGTTACTCGCACCGCCTCCGATCAGGAGCTGAAGGCCGCCTACCGGAAACTGGCCCTCCAGCATCATCCCGATCGCAATCCTGGCAACAAGGAATCCGAAGAGCGCTTTAAGGAGTGCAGCGAGGCTTATCAGGTGCTGAGCGATCCGCAGAAGCGCGCGGCGTACGACCGCTTTGGCCACGCGGGTGTGGGCGCTGCAGGGTTCGATGGCAATCCGTTCGGCGCCCAGGATATCGGCGACATCTTCGGCGATCTCTTCGGCGAGATGTTCAACATGGGTGGGGGCCGGCGGGGCCAGTCGCGCGTGCAAAAGGGGCGCGACATCCGCTACGACCTGACGATTGAGTTTGAAGAGGCGGTGTTCGGCAAGGAAACAAAGGTCACGATTCAGCGGATGGAGCTCTGCAACGACTGCCGCGGAACAGGGACTGCCAGCGGACGCGGCCCCACCACATGCCCGCACTGCCAGGGACGCGGCCAAGTTCGCTATCAGCAGGGATTTTTCTCTATTGCGCGCACCTGCAGCTACTGCAGCGGTTCCGGAAGCGTCATCAGCGATCCCTGCACGACATGCCGAGGTGAAGGGCGCGTTGAGCGGCAGCACGAAATTGCCGTCAGCATTCCCGCGGGCGTTGAAGACGGAACGCGCATTCGCTATCAGGGCGAGGGCGACACGGGTCGCTTCGGCGGACCGGGCGGCGATCTCTACATCGTCCTGCGCGTTCGCCAGCATAAAATCTTCGACCGCGACGGCAATGACCTTCGCTGCCTCATCCCCATTTCCTTTCCGCAGGCTGCTCTGGGCGCCGAGATTAACCTTGAAACCCTCGATGGCGCCGTGAAGCTCAAGATTCCCGAAGGCGCGCAGAGCGGCCAGGAATTTCGCATTCGCGGCAAGGGCGTTCCGCACCTGAATGAATACGGGCGCGGCGATCTGATTGCGCAGATCGTGGTACGCACGCCGACCAAACTGACGAAGGCGCAGAAGGAATTGCTGAAGCAGCTCGGTGAGACGATCCAGGTGGAGAACACGCCGACTGCGCGAAGTCTGCTGGAGAAGGTGAAAGAGATGTTTTCGTGAGGGTGAGTTTGGAGATCAGGGTTCAGAGTTTGAGGACGCAGGCGCTCCGGCGCCTGTTTTCTTTTGGAGGGACTTCACTTCAGCATTCGCAATCCGGCGCACTTCAAACGCCTGACGGTTTAACCCCAGATTTCAAGCCCTGAACTCTCGTCGTCACTCCAGGAGCGCCGCTGCGACTGCCATGGCCGTGATTGCCGCCGTTTCGGCTCGAAGGATCCGGGGGCCAAGACTGACTGGCTTCCAGTTTTCTGCATCGAACAGCGCCTCCTCTTCGGCGGTCCACCCGCCTTCCGGCCCGGCCGCCATTCGGATCGCCGGCGTTTCGTCGCCGGCTGCATGCAGCATCTCTTCAAGCGCGTGGTGCAGCGTCGTCGATCGCTCCTGTTCGGCCAGCACAAACCGCTTCGCCTCAGGATGGAGTTTCACCGCATCCCTCAGAGGAATCGGATCCTTGACTCGCAGTACGTCCGATCGCCGCGACTGCTTCGATGCCTCCAGCGCCATGCGGCGCCATCGTTCCGTGCGACCGACGGCGGCCTGAGCCAGATGCTTCTCGGTTCGGCGCGCGATCATGGGCACGATGCACTCCGCGCCCAGCTCGGTCGCCTTCTCGATGGCCCACTCCATGCGGTCGAACTTAAAGACCGACAACAGCAGCGTGACGGGCAGCGCCGGATCGGCCTGCACCTCAGCGACCAGATTGAATCGAACCTCATCTCCCGCGATGCCGGCCAGCACGCTGTGCCACACCCGGCCGCCGGCGACCACATCGAACTCCATCCCCGGCTGCGCGCGCAGCACGCGAATCAGATGAGCCGCCTGATCTCCGGCGATTGAAGCCGTCGCTTCGTCCCATGTATCGGCAATCCATCGGCGTCGCGTCACAACTCCAGCGTACAGCCACTCATCTTCGCCATTCGAGAACCGCCGCCACGCGCGCTCGCCTGTTGATCGCCTGAAAATCTGCCCCAAAAGCATTGGGGGGACGCTCATCGCGTCCCCCCAATGTGTTGCCGAGGTCCTCTTACTTTTTCTTCGAGGACTTCTTGGCTGCCTTCTTCGCGCTCTTCTTAGCTGCCTTTTTTGCTGCCATGTTTTCTATTCTCCCTTTTCGATGTCTACATCGAAGTCTGCAACATGAAATGTTGCAGTTAACGAATGTATAGAGTTCCGCGCATACAGTGTCAAGAAAAAAATACAACTTTTGTCTACAACTTTCTTCTCTTCTCGTCGCCAACGCGATCACATCGCACGAGCGAATCTCACAACGGATGAAAATGCCGGAGCAGTGCGAGCATCACTCCGCTGAAAATGTCGTGCCATGCATGTGCGATCATCCCCGGACGGAGGCTATTTCGTGCAAATGCGAGAATGCAAAACATCGCGCCATACGCGGTGATCGCGATCATTCCCGCTGCGCCTTCGTAACCGTGACTGATACCGAATAAAAGGGACGAACAGAGCAGGCCCAGGCCGACGCCGGCGGAGGTTGACGAGAATTGGCGCAGCAGATAGCCCCGAAACACCGACTCCTCGCAGAATCCAGCCGAACAGCTGAGCACCATCCAAAGCAACACCTCCAGCAGCGTCCGCGGCGCAATCGACATCAGGGTCTTCTGCGGAGCCGAGAGGCCTGCCGCCTTCAGTGCCAGTTCGATGATGGCCAGTACGATTATCGCCACGCCCCAGAACACCGCGGCGGCTCCCAAATCTTCGATCAGCGCGGCCCGCCCCGCACGGAAGCCGAGCAGATCTGCAAGACGCACCCGGCGCACGCGCAGGCCCCACCACGCGAGGAGCAGCAGGGTCCATTCCATGAAGATGCCGAAGCAGTATCGGGCTACGTGATGCGCGGCTCCCTCGCCGAGATGTGCAGACCGGGCGCCCACAAGCGAAACTCCCGCCAGCAGCAGCACGATCAGAGCCGTGTGCCACCATGGCGCCACCGGTGCGAGACGGCTTCGCAAATCGGGCATCACCCGCGGCGGTGTCTGGTGCATTCCACCCTCGCTCTCTGGTATCTTCCTCTGGATTCTAATCACCGGTTTCGCGCATCGAATCATTAAAGGGAAAACACATGGATCCGATCGTCATCGTCTCCGGCGTCCGCACGCCGGTCGGCAAATTTCAAGGCTCACTGTCTGAGGTGACCGCCACGCAGCTTGGCGCCGTCGTTGTGCGCGAGGCGGTGAGGCGCGCCAAGCTTCAATCCGAGCAGATAGACGAATGCATCATGGGCAACGTTGTCTCGGCAGGACTGGGGCAGAATCCGGCGCGCCAGGCGGCCCTCTACGGCGGCCTGCCAGCGGAAGTCAGCGCAGTCACCGTGAACATGGTCTGCGGATCAGGCCTGCGAGCCGTCGCTCTTGCCACGCAATCCATCCAGACCGGCAATTCGGACATTGTCGTCGCGGGTGGTATGGAGTCGATGACCAATGCGCCCTATTTGCTTCCGCAGGCTCGCAGTGGCTTCCGCATGGGCAACAACGTCGCGGTCGACTCGATGGTCCATGACGGCCTCTGGGACGTCTACAACGACTTCCACATGGGTCAGACCGCCGAACTGGTCGCGGAGAAGTACGGCATCTCCCGCGAAGATCAGGACTGCTTTGCGCTCCTTTCGCATAAGAAAGCCGCAGCCGCATGGCGTGAAGGGCGCTACGCGGCTGAAGTGGTTCCCGTCGAGATCCCGGCAAAGAAAAAAGGCCAGGCGACAACGCTGTTCGAGCGCGACGAGTCGATTCGAGAAGATGCCAGCATCGAAGCGCTCCGCGCCCTGAAACCGGCTTTTAAGAAAGATGGCACCGTTACTGCAGGCAACGCGCCGGGCGTGAACGACGCAGCCGCCGCGGTTGTCGTCATGTCCCAGTCGAAGGCTCATGAGCTCGGGCTGCCGATCATGGCCCGCATCGTTTCTCACGCCACGAGCGGAATCGATCCAAAATGGGTCTTGATGGCGCCGGTGAACGGAGCGCGGAAGGCTGCCGAGCGGGCGGGCTGGGCACTGGACTCGATCGACTTATTCGAATTCAACGAGGCGTTTTCGGTCCAGGCACTCGCCATCATGCGCGAGCTGAGTATTTCGCCGGACAAGGTCAACGTCAACGGTGGATCGGTCGCGATCGGACATGCCATCGGCGCCAGCGGTGCGCGCGTGCTCGTGACCATGATGTACGAACTGGAGCGTCGCAACGCCCGTCGCGGACTCGCCGCCCTCTGCCTCGGCGGCGGCAACTCCGTGGCCATGTGTATCGAGCGGGGGCCAGGGACTGGCCATCGAGGGGACTAGCCGTCCAGGCGGACGCCCCTTCGAGGGCAACACCTCCTGGGAGTATCAATGCTGCCCAATCCAATGGACCGCTTCACCGGTCGCGTTGAAAGCTACCGGCGCTTCCGTCCGACCTATCCGGAGGAAGTTGTCGATCTGCTGCGCCGCGAGTGCTCGCTCACGCCGGGCGCTGTGATCGCGGACGTTGCCGCGGGAACGGGTCTGCTTAGCGAGATCTTTCTTGCCGCCGAATTCCGGGTGATCGCCGTCGAACCTAATGCGGAAATGCGCGAAGCGTGTGCCGCTCTGCGGTCGCAGTTCCCGAGGCTTACCGTCATCAACGGAACCGCCGAGGCCACCGGCCTGGCCGACCGCTCCATCGACCTCATCACCGTCGCCCAGGCCATGCACTGGTTCGATCTTGTGAGGACGCGCAGCGAATTTGCTCGAGTCCTGAAGCGCGACGGCCGTTGCGCTGTGATCTACAACAACCGGCGTCTGGGCGGCGACACATTCCACGACGCCTACGAGTGCGTCCTCTCTGAATTCGGAATCGACTATGACTCGGTGAAGCAGCAGCACGTGGGCCGCAAACGCCTCGCCCAATTCTTCGCGCCCGCGCCGATGACCTGCGCCTCCATCCCCAACCCGCAGCGACTCACGCTTGAAGCGCTTGAGGGGCGCATCCTGTCTTCTTCCTACATGCCCCAGCCAGGCCACCCGGGCTTCAATGAGATGCGGCTGGCGATACAGCGTCTTTTCTTCGAAACGCAATCGAACGGCACCGTGACCATGCACCACGACTGCCTCGTCTGCTACGGCCAGCTTTTCTGATCCCTGTCCCTGCCGTCTTCAGCACTCGATCACATTCAGCGCCAACCCCGCGAGGCTCGTCTCCTTGTAGCGCGACTGCATATCGAGTCCCGTCTGATACATGGTTTTGATCACCTGATCGAGCGAGACCTTATGCCCCTCTGTCTCGTTCATGGCGATGCGGCACGCCTGCACGGCCTTCACGGCGCCCATCGCGTTGCGCTCGATGCAGGGAATCTGCACCAGCCCGCCGATTGGATCGCAGGTCATGCCCAGATTGTGCTCCATCGCAATCTCCGCGGCGTGCTCCACCTGATCGTTGGTACCACCCACCGCTGCGGCCAGTCCTCCCGCCGCCATCGAGCAAGCCACGCCCACCTCGCCCTGGCAGCCAACTTCCGCCCCGCTGATCGATGCGTTCTCTTTGTACAGAACGCCCACTGCTGCGGACGTCAGGAAATATTTCAGGATGCCGTCTTCATCTGCGTCCGGAATGCCGCGGTAATAGCGCGCCACGGCTGGAATCACGCCCGCGGCTCCGTTCGTCGGCGCCGTCACGACGCGGCCACCGGCGGCGTTCTCTTCGTTCACCGCCATCGCGTAAACGGTGACCCAGTCCAGCGGCGCCAGCGGATCCGCCGAGCCCTTCTCGCGCAACCGTGCTGTAAGGCGGGGCGCTCGGCGCCGCACGCTCAGGCCGCCCGGCAGAATTCCCTCTGTCGTCATTCCGCGGTCGATACACGCCCGCATTACCTCCCAGATATGCAGGATCCCCGCGCGCACCTCCTCGCTGCTGCGGAGCGCGCTTTCGTTCTCAAGCATTAGCTGCCAGATCTCCAGCTGTTTCTCGCTTGCCATCCGCAGCAACTCCGCGGCGCTGGCAAATGGATACGGCAGCGCTGCCTCGGCGGGCGATCTCTGCATCTGCTCTTCTCCGTCAGCGATGATGAACCCTCCGCCAATCGAGAAATACGTGCGTTCCAGCAGCGCATCGGACGCGGCATCGAGCGCAGTGAACCGCATCCCGTTCGGATGCTGGGTCACCGCACCCGGCGGTGTCATCTGGTCGCGATGGAAAATGAGGTGATCGGCCTCGCGGAACACGATCGCCCTGGTCCCGAGCAGCATCAGTCTTCCCGAACTCCGAATCTCCGCCAGCTTCGGCTCGATCGTTGCCGGATCGATGGTAGCGGCTTGCTCGCCGCTCAGACCCAGCAGCACGGCACGATCTGTTCCGTGGCCGAGCCCGGTCAGCGCGAGTGATCCGTACAGCTCAGCGTGCACCTGGGCGACGTTCGCCAACAACCCGCGGCTCTCCAGATCGAGCGCGAAACGCCGCGCCGCGCGCATAGGACCCATGGTGTGCGAACTCGACGGTCCAATACCCACTTTGAAGAGATCGAAGAGGCTCGTTTTCACCAGTACAGGGTACAGCGCGCGGCGTACAGCGTGCAGCTACGAACGGCGAGCAACTGGCAGCTCCGTTAAAAAAGCGCCAGCCAAGCCACTGGTCAAAGAGTTTCGCTCAATTGCAGCCGCACGCACATACGTTACTGCTGATTGCTTCGCCACAGTTTTGCGTCACGGCCAACCTTCTTCGCTTGATATCCTTGAGTGCAACAGCTCCACACGTTCTCCTCGCGAAACGATGAAAGCCCTCGCAACATCCGCAGTCGCACTTCTTCTGATTGCCTCCGTCGTATCGTGCTCGCATTCGCCTCGGAATCCGGCGTCAACCATCGAAGCGGCAGCGGCGGCGCGCGAACACGCCGTCCAGCAGGCGCGTGCCGCTGCAGCCGCTCTGGACCAGGACCGCCAGCAGCTCGAGAGCATTCCACCGCCATCGAAGAACATCTACATGGCAATCCACAGTCGCCCGAGCTGGAGCAATCCCTTTCTCATCGTCAGCAGGTCCTCCGTGAATCTCACGATCATGATGCCGGACAATGGCCCTGCCGGCAGCCCCGGGAGTGAAATCCTGCGCCCGGTCGCAGCCCGGCGGCGCGAGGTTGACCTCCGGCTTTCGGATTTGCCCGAGGCTCTTGCGGCCACACCAGCGAGTGTCTGGCCCTACGGCCGCGTCATCGCCGTCGAAGAAAATCCTTTGGAACAGAAGACCGACCGCGCCCAAACCCGCCGCAATCTGGAGGCGACGATGCAGATGCTCAGCGATCTGGGGGTTGTCATCTACGACTGGCCGGCTGCCGGCGCGCACTGAAGCCCTCCGAGGTCAGCGACTCAGTAGGACGATCGACCAGATCACCGCAATCAGCCCAGCCCCGATCACGGCTGCACGTTTGAGCGGTGTCGGGTGAGCATTGTCGCGCTCTTCTTCGGTCACCGGAGTTTCTTCGTCAATAATCCTCTTCGCTGTGAATCCGGAGACGATCAGGCAGATGCCTATGATCAGGAATCCCCAGTCCTGCCATCGTGCGATGAATTTCATTCCGGCGTGATTCCCACAACAAACGGAACCTCCGCCTCCGGTTCGATGTCAATTCCTTTCATCCAGACAATTCGCCCCTCCCACTCCAGCAAGGGCCAGGTCTTCCGCTCTTCAGCCTCCACCTGCATCCGCTCGAAAATCTCTTTCAGCGGTTTCGTTCCTCGCGAATAACGAATCCGGGCACGATCTCCGGCTTTTGGGGTGCGCAAAAACGCGGGCGACATCCCCTCAGAACTCGCTCCTTCTGCGATCTTCAACCGTAGCCGCACGCCGAGTCCCGACACTTCTCCCGGAATCATCGCCTCCACCCGTGCCGCAGCATCGTTTGGGGCATCGGCGGGTTTCACGACCAGCCGCAGTTCCCGCGGTGACCTCTCCGCCCAGAAACCCGTCGCCAGTTCCTGTTTCCTGGCTTCTGTGGGTTCCGGATCTTCCCTGCACATCCTCAGCAGCCTCTCTGTCTGCTCGAAATTTAACGCGCACCCGAACCGTTTCGCCGCCGCACGCACGACCCTCCGCCGTAGCGCGGTAGGGAGCGCTCGCAGCCGTTCCACTTCCATGCCCACGCTGTTTTCCCCCGGATGCGTCGAGACTGACCGTCCTCCACCGCGCACCGGTTTTCCCGGCAGCATCAGTCCCGGCAGCATCCGTGCAAGCTCTGCGTCCCAAAAGCTCTCCTCATCGCGGGCGATGATCGCCATGTTCGCCAGTTGCTCCGCAATCCGGGGATTGAATTCGCGCAGCCGCGGCAACAGTTCATGCCGAATCCGATTGCGGGTGTGCGCAGTGTCGGAATTCGTTGCGTCCTCTCGCCATGCCTGCCCGATTTCCCGCAGCCACGCCCGAATCGCCTCGCTTCGTGCGTTTAGAAATGGCCGCAGAATCACCCCGGTCGAGCACTGCACCACAGGATGAATCCCGCTCAGCCCTTCCGTCCACGCGCCCCTTAGCAGCCGGTGGACCACGGTCTCGGCCTGATCGTCGAGAGTATGGGCTGTCGCAACCGCGTCGACCTTGCCCTGAGACAGCAACTGGCGGAACCACGCATAGCGCAGTTCGCGCGCTGCCTCTTCCAGCGTTTGCTTCTTCTCCCGCGCGACGACCGTCGCTTCGACCCGATTCACCGACAGCGTGAGGCCAAGATCTTCTGCCAGCTTCGCGACGAACCGCTCGTCCTCATCGGCTTCCGCGCCACGAATCCCATGATGTACATGGGCGACAGACACCACCAGCCCGATCTCGGGTGCAGTCTCGTGCAGCTTCCGCAGCAGGCCTACCGAATCTGCACCGCCTGAAACCGCAACGGCCAGGCGCATGCCCGCGCGCAGAGACATGCGATCGAGGCTGATTCGATCATTGCCGGGCGCTTGTGTCACGTCCCCATCCTAAGCTCTATACTGCTCATCATGCTGAACACAAGGCCGGCTACGGCCGCCGACGCTCCACTCATCACACGCCATCGCAGGCGCATGTTTGTTGACGCCGGCCGGCGCGACGATCAGCTTCTGGATTTGATGGTTCAGGCGCACGAACCCTGGGTTGCGCAGGCCATCACCGAGGGAAAATACCTCGGTTGGCTCAGTGAAGAGGATGGCAAAGTCGTCGCTGGAGCGGGCCTGCTGCTGCTCGACTGGCCGCCGCACCCGCTCGATCCGCAGTCCAGCAGGCGCGGATACCTGCTCAATGTTTACGTTGAACCGGAATATCGCCGCCGCCACCTGGCGACGAATCTCATCGAACTGGCGCTTGCCGAAGCACGCCGGCGCGGCATCCGCGTCGTAGCCCTTCACTCGACGGAAGAGGGCCGCCGCCTCTACGAATCTGCAGGCTTCCGCACGACAAATGAGATGTTCTACGTTGAGTCGATCGAGCCGTAGCCAGCACAGAAGCACTCCTGGCTCCGTGCTCGCTGAGACGTTGGGGTCAACTACCGCAAAATCGGGAATGGCCCGAAGGAATTGCTGTTTGTTCCGTAATCGAGATCGAATCCAAGCTGCAGCTTCGCGGCCTCCGACATGCGCCCAGGATTCCACGGCGGATCGAATACGACCTGCACTTTCACTTCCTTCACTTCAGGCAGTCGCGCCAGTTTCTTCTCGACGTCGGCCTTGAGGACGTCCGACATGCCGCAGCCGGGCGCGGTGAGCGACATCTGCACGTCAATCTTCTTCCCGCCGTCCGGCTGATCTGCGATCTCGCATCCGTAGATCAGCCCCAGATCGACGATGTTTACCGGAATCTCCGGATCGTAGACGGTCTTCAGCTGATCCCAGACCATTCGCTCGCTAAAGGCCGGAGGCGTGTGCGTTTCCGTTGCGGGACCGGTCTGCCCCAGCGCGTCCGCATCCTTCTCATCGATTCGAAAGAGTGCACCGTTGGCTGAAACCGTGTAGCTCGCACCCGCCGCCTGCGTGATTTTCACGCACGTCCCGGCCGAGAGGACTTGCTTCGTCCCCGCGGGAACGACGATGGCCTCGCAGTCACGCTTCAGGGCAACGGTTTGATTGGTGATGATCATGATGCAGCCTGTAAGCGGTGGCCAGTATCGTTATTCGGTGGAGACCTTTTCCTGCTTGCCTTCGAGAGCCGCTTCCAGCGTATGCCACGCCAGAGTCGCGCACTTCACGCGGACAGGAAATTCCGACACTCCCGAGAATACGGCCAGCTTGCCCAGTTCCGCTGTGTCTTCGTGGCTGTGCCCGGTGACGAGTTCGTGAAAGCGGTGGAAGATCTTCTCCGCCTCTTCTTTTGTCTTGCCCTTCACGCTCTGCGTCATCATCGAAGCGGAGGCCTTCGAGATTGCGCAACCCGCGCCCTGGAATCCGATCTCGCGAATCTTGTCGCCGTCCATTTCCAGATATACCGTGAACCTGTCGCCGCAGAGCGGGTTATAGCCTTCGGCTTTGTGGTCTGCGCTTTCGAGCGCCTTGTAATTCCGCGGCGCCTTGCTGTGCTCCAGAATCACTTCCTGATAAAGATCCCTCAGCTCCGGCATCAGGCAAACACCTCGCTCACCTTGCGGATTCCGCGAGCCAGGGCGTCCACTTCCGCCTTCGTGTTGTACGCCGCGAACGATGCCCGCACCGTCGCGGGAATGCCGAACCGCTCCATCACCGGCTGCGCACAGTGATGGCCGGTGCGTACGGCGATTCCCTGTTGATCCAGAATCGTCCCGATATCGTGCGGATGTACCTCGTCGAGCACAAACGACAGTACTCCGGCCTTTTCTCGCGCCGTCCCGATCAGCCTGACGCCTTCGATTGCGCCAATCACTTCGGTCGCGTACTCCAGCAGGTCGTGCTCGTGCGCGGCGATCTTCTCGATGCCGATGCCGTTCATGTACTCGATCGCCGCCTTCAGTCCCGCAACGCCGGCCATGTCCGGCGTGCCTGCTTCAAATTTGTGCGGCACTTTGTTGTATGTGGTCTTCTCGAAGGTTACCGAGCTGATCATGTCACCGCCGCCCTGCCAGGGAGGCATTGCTTCCAGCAGAGCCTGTTTGCCGTACAGCACGCCAATCCCGGTCGGCCCATACATCTTGTGACCGGAGAACGCGTAGAAGTCGGCATCGAGCGCCTGCACGTCCACCTTCAGGTGGGGAACCGCCTGTGCGCCATCCACCACAACCACTGCGCCTTTCGCATGGGCAACCGCAATCATGTCCTTCAGTGGATTGATCGTCCCCAGAGCATTCGACACATGCCCCACGGCGACCACTCTGGTCTTCGGCCCAATCAGCTTCTCGTAGTCGGCGAACAGCAACTCGCCTTCGTCGTTGATCGGAGCCACCCGCAGCTTCGCACCCTTTTCCTCGCACAACATCTGCCACGGCACGATGTTGGAGTGATGCTCCATGGCGGTGATGAGGACTTCGTCGCCCGGCCCTAAGTTTGCGCGGCCGTATGTCTGTGCCACCAAGTTCAGTGACTCTGTCGTCCCGCGCGTGAAGACAATCTCGCTCGACCGCGCCGCATTCACAAACGCCCGCACCGTCGCGCGCGCCTTTTCGAACTCCGCTGTAGCCAGTTCCGACAGATAGTGCACGCCCCGGTGGATGTTGGCGTTTTCGCCCTCGTAATACCGCACCTGCGCGTCGATGACCGATTGCGGTTTCTGGGAGGTCGCCGCGTTGTCCAGATACACCAGGGGATGCCCGTGCACCTTCGTCTGCAGGATTGGAAAATCTCTGCGAATTCGTTCCACGTCGAATGAGGTTTCGGCGACTCTTTCGCGAATCGGAACAGCGGCTGCAGCGGTCATCCTACTTCCTCCACCACTCTTTCGGTCACCCGCTCTTCGAGGCTCACCGGCGCGATGCCTTCGGTAAACAGCAGGTGCTCGCTCACCAGGTGCTCGATGTGCTGGCGGGCCACGCCGGACTGCATGCGCTCCACGCACTCCTCGGCGAACGCCAGCAGCAGCAGCTTCTTCGCTTCCCTTTCGCTGATGCCGCGCGACCGCAGATAGAACAGCGCGTTCTCTTCTATCTGGCCGATCGTGGCGCCATGCGTGCACTTTACGTCGTCGGCGTAAATCTCGAGCTGCGGCTTGGTATCGATCTGCGCATCGTCGTTCAGCAGCAGGTTGCGGTTCGTCTGCTTGGCATCGGTTTTCTGCGCGTCCTTGTGGACCACGATGCGACCGTGGAAGACTCCATGCGAATGCCCATCCAGGATGCCGTTGTAAAACTGGCGGCTGGCGCAGTGCGGGCTGGCGTGCTCCACGTACATGTAGTTGTCCAGATGCTGCGCGCCGGTTCCAAGATACAAACCGTTGATGAGGCACTCGCCGCCTTCGCCTGCCAGTACCGGATGCACGTTGTTCCGCACAAGGCCGCCGCCCAACAGCAAGGAGTGGGAGGTGACATTGGCGCTGCGGCCCTGCTGAATGCGCAGAGTCGACACGTTCCAGGCCTTCAGATGCTCGCGCTCGATCAGGTAATGCTGCGCAACGGTGCTCTCGCCCGCGACCAGTTCGGTCACGGCATTCGACAGCACCACGGACTCGCCGCCCACCGATGCGTAATCCTCGATTACCGCGAACTGCGCCTGATCTTCGGCGACAATCAGGTTCCGCGGATGCGTCATCGTCGCGCCGCCCTCTTTGGTTGAGAGATAGAGCAGGTAGATCGGCGCCTCCACAACGACGCCACGAGCCACACGCACATACGCCCCATCACCAATGAACGCGGTGTTCAGAGCGACAAATGCATCGCGTGCCGTATCGGCATAGCGGCCCAGGTGCTGTTGCACTTCTTCCGGGTGCGACTCGATTCGTTCGCGCAGACTTGCGACCGTGACGCCCTTCGGCAGGTTGCTCGTCTCGGACAATTCCCTCTCGAAGCGGCCATTCACGAACACCAGCGTTGCCGCAACATCGTCCACGCGCCACGCAGCGGAGTCGCCGGGAGCCAGCTTCACCGTAGCCGCCGGACGAAACAATGTCTTCGCTATGCCCGACACGTTGGTGAAGCGCCAGTCCTCGTCCTTCGTCGTCGGGAAACCCACTTCGCAGAAGCGCGCAAACGCGTCTTCGCGGAGCCGATGCAGCCAGGGAAGAGCGCGCCCTGCGGTTTTCTTCTCGAACTCGGTGAAGTTCTCGAGCCAGCTATCGATATGCGCCACGGCCACGGCTGTCTCCCTCACGAACGAGCTCCCACGGGCTGCAGAGACTCCTTCTCCGTCCAGCCATAGCCCTTCTCTTCCAGCTCCAGCGCTAGATCCTTGCCGCCCGAGCGCACGATGCGGCCATCCACCAGAACGTGCACAAAGTCCGGCACGATGTAGTTCAGCAGGCGCTGGTAGTGCGTGACGACGAGCATGGCGCGGTCCTTGCTCCGCAGCGAATTTACGCCGTTGGCCACGATGCGCAGCGCGTCGATGTCCAGGCCCGAGTCGGTCTCGTCGAGGATGGCCAGCTTCGGCTCCAGCACCGCCATTTGCAGAATCTCGTTGCGCTTTTTCTCCCCACCAGAGAAGCCCTCGTTGAGGGAACGATTCATCAGCTTGTCGTCCATCTCCAGCAGCTTCAGCTTCTCGCGGAACATGGGGAGGAAATCCATCGCGTCCATCTCTTCTTCGCCGTGGTATTTCCGGATTGCGTTCAGCGCCGAGCGCAAGAAGTAGGTGTTACCGATTCCGGGAATCTCCACCGGATACTGGAACGCCAGGAACACGCCTTCGCAGGCCGCTTCTTCGGGCTTCATCTCCAGCAGGTCCTTGCCCTCGAAGGTGATCGATCCCTCCGTCACCTCATACGCATCGCGCCGCGCCAGCACCTGGGCCAGCGTGCTCTTGCCGGAACCGTTCGGCCCCATGATCGAGTGGACCTCGCCGGCATTGACCGTAAGATCGATCCCCTTCAGGATTTCGTTGCCGCCCACCGTTACGTGCAGATTCTTAATCTCCAGCAGACTCATCCGCTCCCCTCGTCTCCAATCACTTAACGCTATTCTTTAATTCGCAAACTCTGTCTTACCCAACGCTGCCTTCGAGGCTGACGGCCAGCAGCTTTTGCGCCTCAACCGCGAACTCCATCGGCAACTCTTTGAACACCTGCTTGCAGAATCCGTTCACGATCATCGATACCGCGTCCTCGGTCTTGAGCCCGCGCTGCTGCAGGTAGAACAGCTGATCCTCACCGATCTTCGAGGTCGCCGCCTCGTGCTCCATGCGCGCCGAGGCATTCTTGACCTCGATGTAGGGGAAGGTGTGCGCGCCGCACTTGTCACCGATCAACAGCGAGTCGCACTGGGTGTAATTGCGTGCGCCCTCAGCGCCCTTCATGATCTTGACCATCCCGCGGTACGTATTCTGCCCGCGCCCGGCGCTGATTCCTTTTGAGACGATCGTGCTCTTCGTGTTCTTACCGAGATGAATCATCTTGGTGCCCGTATCGGCTTGCTGGTAGTTGTTGGTCAGCGCCACGGAATAGAACTCGCCCACCGAGTTGTCGCCCTGCAGGATGCACGATGGGTATTTCCAGGTAATCGCCGATCCGGTCTCCACCTGTGTCCACGAGATCTTCGAGTTCCGGCCGAGGCACTTGCCGCGCTTGGTGACGAAGTTGTAGATCCCGCCCTTGCCGTTCTTGTCGCCGGGATACCAGTTCTGGACGGTTGAGTAGCGAATCTGCGCGTTGTCCAGCGCTACCAGCTCCACCACCGCGGCGTGCAGCTGATTCTCGTCGCGCATGGGCGCGGTGCAGCCCTCGAGGTAGCTCACGTACGCGCCCTCGTCGGCCACGATCAGCGTGCGCTCAAACTGCCCCGTCTCGGCGGCGTTGATGCGGAAGTACGTCGACAACTCCATCGGACAGCGGACGCCCTTCGGCACGTATACAAACGAGCCGTCGCTGAACACCGCTGCGTTCAGCGCCGCATAGAAATTGTCGGTATGCGGCACAACGGAGCCCAGATACTTTTTCACCAGATCGGGGTGATTCTTCACCGCCTCGGAGAACGAGCAAAAGATAATCCCCAGCTCTGCGAGCTTCTCCTTGAATGTCGTTGCGACGGAAACCGAGTCGAACACCGCATCGACGGCGACGTTGGCGAGAAGCTTCTGCTCAGCCAGCGGAATTCCCAGCTTCTCGTAGGTACGCAGAATCTCCGGATCGACTTCGTCGAGGCTTGCCAAGGTCTTCTTTTGCTTTGGCGCCGAATAGTAGGCGATCGCCTGGTAGTCAATCGGCGGAAACTTCACATTCGCCCACTGCGGCTCCGCGTGCGACTTCTCCTGGCCTGCCCAATAGCGATATGCATTCAGCCGCCACTCCAGCATGAACTCCGGCTCGTTCTTCTTCGTCGAGATCAGCCGGATGACGTCCTCGTTGAGCCCCTTCGGAATACGGTCTTCTTCGATTTGGGTGACAAACCCCCACTCGTATTCTTTGCTGGCCAGTTCGTGGACGACATTCATATCTGTGCTCATTCGGCTCTCCCCCGATTCTGTGTGCTTGCGGCGCTCCCACCCGTCCGGGCTCCCAGCGCCAATATGCGACTAAAGCGGTCCTATATCAGAGTGTACCTTTACTTGCCCGTGCTTTCAACCGCTGGCGCCCTGTTGGCCGATTCCTTTGTCTGCTTATTTAAGGATGCAGCAAGGAATGCATTGGAACCATCCCGATCCTCATTAAGACCAGGGGAATGGCGTTCAGTTCTTGAGAATCCGTGGGCCGGGCTCCACTCCTGGCGTGACGCCAGGAATTCTCCACAGTTCCGCAGGCAGCCATGCGGGCTCATCGCCCGGGTTTTTGACAACGGATTTATGGGCCAACACGAAGACGCGGGACATCTTAAGTACGGGGAGGAGTGTCACTCGATGAGCAAAGAAGCCAATCTGGCAGTCCTGGGAAAGTTTGCTGAAGCGGTCAATACCGGCAATTTCGATCTGTTCAAAGAAGCCGTTTCCGTCGAAAATGTCGATCACGATCCGGCCCCCGGCCAGGTCGCCGGCCCGGAAGGCTACCGCATGTTCTTTTCCAGCATGCGCACCGCGTTCCCGGATTTCAATGCGGCTCTGGAGACGATGGTCGCCGACGACGATACCATCGCTTTCGCCTACACCCTCACCGGAACGCACACCGGACCCCTGATGGGAATCCCGTCAACCGGCAAAAAGATAAAAATTCGCGGCGTCCAGATATCGAAGTTCAAAGATGGCAAGATGGTCGAACGTTGGGGGAGCTCCGACGAACTCGGGATGCTTCAACAACTGGGACTTATGCAACTTCCCAGGGCTGCCTGAGGCTTCGGCTCGGGATTACCGGAGAAAACTTCTCACTCGCTTACCGTCCGCATCGGAAATGGCGGAGCGGTCGTGCCAGCGTCCGTTTCCCCCGCCTCGAATCCAGGGAACGGCTCACGGCCCTCTTCGGACTTGACACGCCGTGATGCGACTTCTACACTTGGGCTCCCCTTTCTTCGAGAAACAGGATCTTATGCAACCGTATCGAATGCGCCTTGGGTGCTTTCTATGCGCCTTTGCCACAGTAGCGACCGGCTACGGGCATTCGCAGGCGGCTTGCACGGTCACACTTATCAAAGATGCTCCATTGCGTCTCATCCGGGGAGTGTCGGTGTTCCAGGGCGTCGAAGGCATGCGGCTCCGGCAGGGCGATGTTGTGGAGACGGGGCCTGCGGCAACAGCACAGGTTCAGCTGGAATGCTCCGACGCGATCATAGAACTGGGTCCGTCCACCGAGGCCTATCTGTTCAGCCAGAGCGGCAGCGCGGCGGAGACGATACTTCTGGCTGGCTGGCTGAAGGGAGAGGCAACCTCGGGCAATCAACGCTATGTTAGTCCGCTGGTGAGCGCGACGACGAAAGGCGGCAATGTGCTGCTGCACAGTGACGATCGAGGCACCGAGGTCTTTGTGGAGTCAGGGTCGGCCAATGTGAGCGCGGGCAGCGCCTCCATTGCGAGTTCCCGGGAGAAAATCTTCTTTACGCGCCGAACAGGAAAGGCTCTGATGACGGCGAACCGGCCCTCTGAAGAGTTCGTGGGGCAGATGCCGGTATCTTTTCGAGATGCTTTGCCTTCGCGATTGTCACGTTTTACCGGAGCCAAACCGCCATCCCCGAAACGAGAACACGATGTTTCTTACGCGGAGATCGAGTCTTTGCTGACTCTGCCTTCTGGCTGGCGGAAAGGGATGGCAGAACGGTTCGAGCCCCGTCTGCAGGACCGCAGTTTCCGCGCCGCGATCGAGAGCCACATTGCCGCGCTTCCGGAATGGAAGCCTATCCTGTATCCCGACAAGACTGCGTCCGGTTCGAACCCCCACCAATAAGTCGGAGTAACTCACGAACAGGTGATTCGCATGAAACTGATCGTCAAGTTCAATCTTGTTTTGTTTTTGGTCTTCGCCATTGCGTTTCTGCTTGCCAGTCTGTTTACGCACACGCTGTTGCAGCGCAACGCGAAGGCGGAGATCGAAGAGAATGCCCGCATCATGATCGACGGGGCCTCGGCGGTGCGGACCTATACGAGCACGCAGATCAATCCTCTGCTCAAGACGCAACTTACCTATAACTTCATGCCGCAGTCCGTCGCGGCATATTCTGCGATTCAGTATTTCAATCAGCTGAAGAAGAAGTACCCCGATTACAACTACAGGGAGGCAACGCTCAATCCCACCAATCCGACGGACCGGGCTACGGACTGGGAAGCGGACATCGTACGAACGTTTCGCGATAACCCGAACACGGCCGAGTTGATGGACGAGCGTGATACTCCGACCGGCCGCACGCTCTACATCGCCAAGCCGCTCAGAGTCGGGAGTGCTGCCTGCCTGCAATGCCATGACACGCCCGACGATGCGCCTCGCACAGTGATCGAGAAATACGGAAGCGCCAATGGCTTTGGCTGGAAGGTGAATGACATCGTCGCCGCACAGATCATCACGGCGCCGACGAGCCTGCCCATTGAGCGTGCCGATCATGCCTTTGTGGCTTTTGCGCTGTCGCTGGCCGGGGTGTTCGTTGTTCTGATCGTTGCGATCAACGCCATGCTGATCTTCCTGGTGATCCGACCCGTGAACAGGCTGTCTGCTATTGCGGGCGAGGTTAGTCTCGGCAAACTCGATACGCCGAGTTTCCACGTGCCTGGCAAGGATGAGATCGCAGGCCTGGCAGAAGCGTTCGAACGGATGCGGAAAAGCCTGGTGAAGGCGATGAAGATGCTGGAAAACTGAGGGGAGGCCGATTGCCCGGTTTCTCGCGCAAAGTGCGCAGGGCGGTTGTCAGCGAGCCGGCGGTTGGTTCTTGCCGGCTGCACTCAGGAACTGTCGGCGTTCCGTCGGATCAGAGAGATGCTCCGCGAGAAGTTCGTGGAAGTTTCGCAAGCTGGTCGCGCGCTTTGCCTCTCGTTTGACAAGGACGGATGCGATGGGCCCGAGGAAGACGGCCAGGGCTTGCGCCGCATCCTGCAATCTCTTTGATGTAAGCTCAGCGAGCGCCGGAGCAGCGGGCGGCGATGACGGAGTGGGAACGGCGAGCGGTGGCCGTGGAGGCAGGCCAGTCTTCGGGGGCGCAATGCGTGCGCTCCTTTCAAGGAATGCCGTTCGATCATCCTCCTGCTCGAGCTTTGTGGCGAGCTGGGCATAGAGTTCTGTGGTGTCGGCGGTCTTTGAAGCAGCTTGTTTGACGAGGATCTTCGCCACCGGGCCGATAAACGTCGCGAGTTCATGCTCCACGGTCTGCAACAGCTCCGGGGTTAAGGTGCCGGAACTCGTCGCTGACGGACTGGAGGGGGCTGGTGGCTGCGGCAGGCTTTCTGCAGGTGGCTTTGTCTGGGCAAGCTGCTCCTGCTCGCGGCGCGCTTTTTCGGCATTTTCCCTGGCCAGGCGTTGTCGTTCGACTTGCTGGCGAGCAATTTCGCTGCGTGTCCACTCAAGAGCTGTGTTGAGAGCCGTGCTGGCCGGATCGCGCCTGATGGCAGCGAGCAGGATCGCCAGGGATTCCTCGGCCTCTCCCTGAGCGAGCACCTGGCGCGCCTGCTGAATCGCCTGCTCGGTGGCAGCACGGCGAGAGTGCGCCTCCGCGCTGGCCTTTTCTTTTGCGATACGCTCCTGTTCTTTGTGCTCGGCCTCGGCTTTCTCTCTGACCAGCCTTTGCTGTTCGGCCTTTTCCTTTTCGATGCGCGCCTGTTCCCTGCGGTCGGCTTCTGCTTTCTCTCTTGCCAAGCGTTCGCGCTCGATGCGCTCTGCTTCGGCACGCTGACGCTCGGCCTCAGCCTTTACGGCCTGCAGAGTTGCATGCAGCGTTCGGTGTTCCGGATTGCACTCGAGTGCGCTGTGGAGTGTCCGGATGGATTCTTCGGCCCTGCCCTGAGCGAGCTGCTGCTGCGCCGTTTGCAGAGCCAGTTCGGCAGCTGCCTCGCGCTCACGGGCTGCGGCTTTCGCTCGTTCCCTGGCGATCCGCTCCTTTTCTTCCTGTTCGTGCCGGGCGCGGAGTTGTTCAAGTTGTTTCTGCACGGCGGCGATTTTCTGGTGCAGGTCCGCGCGATCCGGATTCTGCGTTTCCACCGCGAGCAGCGCCTGCAGAGCAGCATTCGGATCATTGCCGCGAAGCCGTTCGTCGGCCTTGCGGATAGCGGCATCGCAGGCGGAGGTTCGCTCCCGCAGAGCAGCACGTTCGCGAAGGATTCGCTCGACGGTGTCCTCTATCTCTGCGGACAACGAGAGGATCGTGGGGTCGTTGCGGTGGAGAGAGCGGCACTCGACGGCTCGGGCTGATGCTGCAACGAGATCGTCTTCTGCCTCAAGCGCAGGAAGTGTGGCGCGAGTCGATCCGAGTTCCTGGACGATGAGGTCATGCTCGATGCGAAGCCCCTGCACCTGGGCGAGGAGGCGAGTCGACGCCTCCTGTAGTTCCTGGAAATCCGGCTGGCGGTCGGCGAGGGAGCGAATTTCGGGGACGATGGATTCGGCGTCGTGCGCGGTGGCGGCTGAAGCGACTCTGTCGGCCAATGACTTCATCTCCGTGAGCAGGCCCTGAAGGAGCGCGTGCAGGCGGGCGCCTTCGCTCTGCAGTTGCGTGGCGCGGGCGGCAAGTTCTTCGTCAGTGCGATCGAGAGCGACGATGGACCTGCTGCGTTCAATGACGCGGGAGAGTTCCTGCAGTGAGCGCACGCGAGAAAGTTCGGCGAAGAGGCTCTCCATGTCGCGCGCGTGGGCTGCCTGCCGCTCGAGCCTTGCAGACACGGAGGATTCAATCTGCTGGAGCAGGACACCGATGCGTGCGTCATCGGCGAAGCCGGTGCCGAGTTCGATGGCCTTCTGTTTCAGGGCGTTCAACTCGCCGGCAGGTGTGGAATCGACGCCCTCGGCCAGGGAGGTAAGGACGGAGATGCGGCGATCGTGTTCCTCGCGCAGCCGCGCAAGAATGTTGGCGATTTCCGCGCACAGAGCCTGAATGCGGCTTTCGCCGGGAAAAGTCGCTTTGATGCTGCGCAGTCGGTTGTCGCCATCGGCAAGCGAGGTGATGTTCTGAACCTGCTGGATCTGGCGGCGGAACTGCTCCAGTTCGGCAATGGCCTGATCGCGCGCGGCCAGACGCGCGTCTACTTCTTCGAGGAGGAGAGCCGCGGCGCTGGTGGCGTGATCGTCGAGTGCGACTTCTTCCATGGCCGCACGCAGCCGCGCAGCCTGGGCGGAAATTTTGTCCAGGGCGGCGCGTGCATCAAGGGAACCCCGCAGTTCGATGGACGTGTTGAGGACCTGCTGGATTTGACGGCTGCGGGCCTCCTCTTCCGCACGCTGCATCTCTTCGCGGCGAGCGGCTTCCTCTCGCTCCTGGCGAAGACGTTCCGCTTCGCTGCGGGTATGGGCGAGCAGGGATTCGAGGTTCGGTTCGCCGGGGTATTTTTTGAGCGCCAGGGACAGGTTCTCAATGGCTTCGGTGAGGCGTCCCTGATCGGTAAGAATTTTGACGGCGAGGCTTTGATCGTGAACGAAGCTGCGGCGCTCGGCGATATCGCGCTGCTTTTCGGAGATGGAGCGCAGGCGCGCGAGAGTGGGGTCGTCGGGGAAGCGCTGCAGACCCATCTCGGAGATGGTGCAGGCGGAGGAGAAATCGCCGTTGCGAAGAGCTTTTTCGATCTGGTCGGTGATTTCCTGGAGATATTTGCGGCGTTTTTCCTGTTCCTGTCCGCGTTCGGCCCACTGCAGCAGTTCGCGAATATTGGAGTCAGCGGGATCGAGTTGTTCGGCACTGTGGAGGGCATCGACGGCGTCGCCGAAGTTCTTTTCGGCGATACCGCGGCGAGCCTGGTCCACGAATTCCTGGACGCGCTGGCGGCGGGAGCGCTCGGCTAGCTCTTTGTTGACGACCGACGCCAGCGCGCGGGCCTCGGAGTCAGCGGGGTCGAGGCGGAGGGATTCCTCGACTGCATCGCGAGCTTCGTCGAAGTCGCCCGCAAAGAGCGCGGACTCGGCGCGGTTGAGAGCTTCCCGAACGGAGCGCGCACGAGTGATGGCAGCGCGGATTTCGCTGGAGAGACGAATCGACTCCTTGTCGGCGGGATCCAGTTTCAGAGCCTGGTCGGCGCAGGCGAGGGCTTCTTCGAACTGGCCCCCGGCAAGAGCAACCTGGGCCTGGGAGCGCATCTGCACGATCTGCGAAGAGCGCTGCTCCTGTTGGATCGCCTTGCGAACGTCGCGGAGCAGTCGGTTGGCGCTCTCATGCTGTCGGTCGAGGCGGATGACTTCAAGGAGATGAACGCGGGCGCGTTCGAGGTCACGACGCTGCATAGCGGCTTCGGCGCGCTTCATGCAGTCGGAGATGATGCCGGACGTCAGCTGTTTCTGGATGGCGAGGATGTCGAAGCCCAGCTCTTCAGCAGTCTGATAGCGGTCGTTGACGTTCTTGGCCAG
>Ga0335072_10003831_pt1 | contig 22501 bp, 17 predicted proteins | sample Lox_Sample_21_FD_206725 | JGI IMG/M metagenome (GOLD analysis project Ga0335072, IMG submission 206725) | Soil microbial communities from Loxahatchee National Wildlife Refuge, Florida, United States - Lox_Sample_2.1 | ecosystem: Environmental > Terrestrial > Soil > Wetlands | place: USA...
CCGGATGTCGGTCTCGCGCGTCCAGATCATCTTGAGCGGATAATCGACCAGTTTCGCAAAAGACGCGGCGATGCCGACATATTCCCATTCCAGCCGGCGTCCGAACCCGCCACCGATCATGTGGCTATGCAGGCTGATTCGATCGGCCGGCAGGCCGGTCGCCTGTGCCGCCGCTTCCTGGGCGCGCGGCGGCACCTGCGTGCCGCACCAGATGTCGGCGCCGTCGGAGCGGACATGGGCCGTACAATTGATTGGCTCCATTGGCGCGTGAGCGAGGAACGGAAGCTGGTAGATTGCTTCCAGCCTGGTGGCCGCGCCGGCGATGGCGGCGTCGGGATCGCCGACCTGGCGCGCGACGATGCCATTGCCGGCGGACGCATCGATGTGGCCTTGCACGAGCTGTGCCTGGTCGAGCGCGGCATTGGGGCCGAGGTCCCAATCGACGTCGAGTGCATCGAGGCCTTGCTTCGCGGCCCAGTAGTGATCGCCGACCACCGCAACGGCGTCGTTGAGTCGCAGCACATCGACGACGCCGGCGATCTTTCGGGTGGCGGTATCGTCGAGGTGAGCCAGCTTTCCACCCAGCACCGGGCACAAGGCGACGGCCGCGATTTTCATGTGGGGCAGGCGGACGTCGATGCCGTAGACGGTCTTGCCGTTGACCTTGCTCGGCGTGTCGAGCCGCTTCTGCGACTTGCCGATCAACGACCAGTCGCGGCGGTCCTTCAGCGGTGCGTCGGCCGGCAGCGGCAGGGTAACGGCGAGTGGAACGAGGGATGCATAGCTGGCCGACTTGCTCGACGCGGCGTGCATGACAACGCCGCGCTTCACGCTGCACGTGGCGGGATCGACGTGCCACGTCTGCGCCGCGGACTGCACCAGCACGCGGCGCGCGATCGCGGCGGCCTTGCGCAGGTCGTTCCAATCGGCACGGATCGAAGTCGAGCCGCCGGTTGCCTGCAGGCCAAGCAGCGGGTTGGCATAGAGCTTGTTGTTCGGCGGCGCGAAATGCGGGGTGATTTGGTCGAGGCCGACATCGAGTTCCTCGGCCAGCAGCATCGAGGCGCCGGTCCAGATTCCCTGGCCCATCTCGACGTCGCGCATGATCAGGTCAATCGAGCCATCGGCGCCGACGCGGATGAAGGCGTTTGGCGCAAATTCCGCAGCCGCTGCGCGGGCGATCCGGCAGCCGGCGGGGAGCATGGCGGACAGGATCAAGGCCAGTCCGCCTGCGAGGAAGTCACGACGATCGGGAGTGGCGAGGCTACGATGGTCGCGACCGGACCGGCTGCAATGGTCGGAACCGGACGCGCCCTGATGGCGGAGCCTGGAGGGGCTGTGGCGACCCTGGCCCGGCAGGGCGCGGGGCGACGATGCTGGTTCGCTCATCGCCGGCCCCTACAACGTTGCCGCATGCTTGATGGCGGCGCGGATGCGCGAATAGGTGCCGCAACGACAGATATTGCCGCTCATGGCGTCGTCGATGTCGCTGTCGGCAGGGCGCGCATTGCCGGCAAGCAGCGCCGAGGCCGCCATGATCTGTCCCGACTGGCAATAGCCGCATTGCACCACTTCGAGATCCAGCCACGCCTTTTGGATCTTCGCGCCCGCCGTGGTGTCGCCGATGGCTTCGATCGTGGTGATCTTGTGACCAATGGCGTCGCGCACGGCCATCACGCAGGAACGGATCGGTTGGCCGTCGAGATGGACGGTGCAGCAGCCGCATAGGGCAACGCCACAGCCGAACTTGGTACCGGTCAACCCGGCGACATCACGCAACAGCCAGAGCAATGGCATATCGTCCGGCACGTCGAACTTGGTCGACTGGCCATTGATGTCCAACGTCACCATCGGATCCCTCTCTCGTTCGCTGCAAGCGATCCGCCAGGCCGCTCGCCTCGAGAGAGATAGAACAGGGTGCCGCAGTAGGTTGTCGTTGGCTTATTCTGATAATTTTTGCCGTTTGCCGGTCAAAATTCTCGCGAGCCCTCCGCCGCGTCGCGGCAGAGGGGAAGACGTCGCCGCCCTATCCCGGGGCAGCGCCCTGCACGTTGACCAGCAGCATGTAGATCGACTGGCTTGCCGCCATGAACAGGTAATCGCGTTTCCGCCCGGCGAAGCAAAGATTGGCGCAGACCTCCGGCAACCTGATCCGCCCGATCAGTTTCCCCGCGGAGTTCCACACCGTCACGCCGCAATAACCCAGCGGCGCATTGCTCCCGACCCACAGGTTCCCCGCCCGATCGGCGCGCATCCCGTCCGGACCGCAATGCACGCCATCCACCATGCAGTCGGTGAACAATCGCATATTCGCAAGTTTGGTTCCCTGCACGTCGAACGCATAGATCACGCCCTTCCCACCTTGCCCGTTATCGCCGGGCCCAGGCCCGGTACTGATCAGGTAAAGCGTCTTGTAATCGGGCGAGAAGCAGATGCCGTTCGGATCCGGCACCTGGCTTCCCGGTACCACCACGTCCAGCCGGCCGCTTGGATCCCACCGATAGGTGTTCTCCGGCGATTCCTGCTTCATCCCGCCCACCAGACCGACGCCTCTGTTGCCCAGAGTGGGATCATCGATGCCGCGCGGATTGGCGCGTCCACCGGCGACGTCCGGATGGCCTTCGGTAAGCTGATCGCCATACGGCGGATCGGTGAACCAGATGCTGCCGTCCGGATGCGGCACCACGTCGTTGGGCGAGTTCAGCGGCTTGCCTTCGAACGAATCGGCGATGATCGTCATTGCACCGGAGGGTTCCCAGCGCACCACACGCCGGAAAAAGTCCTGGCACGACACCTGCCGTCCCTGAAAATCGAAAGTATTTCCATTACTGTTCCAGGACGGACTTCTAAATGGCGTGACCTCGCCGGTTTCCCAGATATAGCGATACTGCGTGTTGCCCTTCACATCGCTGAACAGGGCGTACTTGCCTTCGCCGGACCAGGCCGGGCCTTCTGCCCAACGGAATCCGGTCCACAGGCGGTGGATTGCGGCCAGGCCCACCTGGTACTGTTTGAAACTCGGATCGATCGCCAGCACGTCCGGATCCGGATAGATCGCGGGCGGCGCGCGCCGACCCCATTGGCGCGGCGGTTCCGTCACGACGCTGGGCGGCGTTGGCAACTTGGGTCGCGTCTCCTGCCCCATCGCCACCATCGGCATCAGCGTGGCCACGCCAGCCGTTACGCCACGGCGCGTCAATGTATTGGACATTGCAGCTCTCCTCCCGACTTTGGCCTTGCCCGCACAGTGAACCTGCCCCGGCGACGGTCAACCGCCGCGGGGACGCCTCACCGGTTGTTGCAGTGGCGCCAGGGCAGCATTGACATTTGTCTGGTGCCGCCGAGTCGTCAGAATGCCTGCCCTATGCCGATGTACAATTCGAATGCATCGCCGCCAGGTTCGCGATTGACCGGCACCGCGACGTCCAGCCGGATCGGTCCGATCGACGTGTAATAGCGGAACCCGACCCCCACGCCGATACGCCACGACTCGCTGAACGGCACGCCGTCCGCGCTGACCTGCCCTGCATCGACGAATGCCACCGCGCCGTAATTGCCCATGATCCGTTGGCGTAGCTCCATCGTGCCGGCGCTGATCGCGGTGCCGCCTTGCGGAGTCCGATCCGGGAACAAGGGGCCGACCGATTGATATTTGAATCCGCGTACCGTGGCGCTGCCGCCGGCATAGAAACGCTGGTCAGGCGGCAGGGAAAACGAGTTGGTGCCGGGCACCTCGCCCACCAGGCCGCGCAGCGCCAACACGCTGCGTCCATTGCCGCTCAGATCCAGATAGGTCGAGCCCGCGGCCTGCAAGATGAAAAAGCCCGTGTCGTTCGATCCCAGTGCCCCGGTCGGGATGGCGGTCAACGTCGCGCGTATGCCGTGCGTCGGATCGAGCAAGCTGTCGGTGTTGTCGAATTTGAGGGTGAGCGGCAGCCCCACCAGCTCATAGTGCCGCGTTACCGATTCTTGCTCTATCGTCTCTTGCTCGCCCGACACGCCGTAGCTGAATGTCCAATGTGGCGACAGCTTGCGGTCCAGCAGGAACTTCTGGAGCAATGCGGTCTGGTCGTAGGCCTGCAGATCCTGCTTCAGCGCCTGCAGGTCGATCTCGAGCGACTGGTCGTGCGCGAGGAAGTCTGGCTTGATGAACTGCGCGCCGAATTGATAACCGGGCTGCGTCTCGGCATCGCCACCGAGGTTCGTTGCCGCCGTCAGGTTCAATTGCTCTGCGTTGCCGAACAAATTGCGGTCGTGCCAGCCGAGGTTGAAGTTGACGCCGAGGTCGGTGGAGTAGGCGATGCCGGCATCCACCGCGTGCAACGGGCGCTCCGTCGCCTCCACGGAGATCGGCAACGTGCCGTCCGGTGTCAAATGGTCCGCCGGCACTATGCGCACCACCGAGAAGACGCCGAGCGACTGCAAATCCTGCTGCGCCGTGGCGATGGCGGTGGGACTGAAACGCTCGCCCGGGCGCAGCCTCAGGTGCCGGCGCACGAACTTCTCGTGCATGTGGGTGAGGCCGGTGATGGTGATCGGGCCCAGCGGCGCTCGGACGCCGGCACTGGCAACGAAGGTCACATCGAGCAAGTTGCGGTCCGGATGCAGCGTTGCCGGCGGCAGGTCCACCTTGGCCAGCGGATAGCCGTCATCCTGGATCGCGGTCAGCAGGCGCGCCTGTGCTGCCAGCACGTCGGCGGCGAGCGCGGGTTGTCCTGGCGCCAGCCCCAGTTTGGCGCGCGCATCCGGGGGCACCGCGCCCTGGATCACGACCTGTCCCAGATGGAATTGCGGCCCGAGATCGAACCGCACGTCCACGGAGACGGGCGGTTGCGCCGGCAGGTGGTCGATGGTGTCGGCAAGGTCCGGCGTGTCCAGCGCGCGCCCGTCGATGGTGATCGTGGTCCGGGCCCCGTAGTAGCCGAAGCTGTGCAGGGCGGTGGCAAAGGGGTCGAGATCCTGCCGGGCGCGCCCGATCAATGCGAAGCCGCCGACGGGCGCCGTTTTCTGCAAGGAGATCAGGCTAGAGCTGTCGTGCAGGGCGGTGTCGAGCGCGGCATTACCGGTGGGCGCCAGGGTCACGGCGTAGGGCTGCGGATCGGCCGCGAGACCCGGCAGCGATGCCGCGCCGAGCCAGAGCGTCACGAGGGGCAGGAGCAGGAGGCGCCGCATGGGCACAGCCTAACGCTGATCTTTGGCACGGGTCGCCATCCCGCGGTCACGCTTGCGGCATTGTCGGCTTCGAAGCCGCTTGGTAATCCGATTGGTCATGCGGGAATCGCCAAGGAAGCTGAACCGACTGACGCCTCGTCCCCCGTTGCTGCCGCAGCGTGGGGCGTTTTCGCCAATGGACACGCCACTCGATGAGGAGCGCCGCCACCTGATGCGCCGCATCCGAGTGCTCCGCCGCTTCCTGGCGCTGCTGTTATGGACGCTGTCGGCCATGGCGATCCAGGCGCTGTGCCTGCTGCTGCCGGGGCGGCTCAAGGTCGCATTCCCGCGCAGCTATTGGGCGTTGTTCAGCCGGCTGATGGGCGTGCATGTGCGGGTGATCGGCACGCCGGCCGCCCCTCGGCCGGGGCGTCCCGTGGTGTTCGTGTCCAACCATTCGTCATGGGTGGACGTCCCGGTGGTGGGCGGCGTGCTGGACGGCTGCTTCGTCGCCAAAGGCGAGGTTGCCCGTTGGCCGCTGATCAACCTGATCGCGTGGCTGGGCCGCACAGTATTCGTCACCCGCCGGCGCGGCACCGCCGCGCGCGAACGCGACGCCATGCGCGCGCGCCTGCGCTCGGGTGACAACCTGATCCTGTTTCCCGAAGGCACGAGTTCGGACGGCTCGCGTGTACTGCCGTTCCGGTCATCGTTCTTCGCCGTCGCCGAGGTGAATGGCGGGCAGGCGCCGCTGATCCAGCCGGTCTCGGTGGTGTACGACCGTCTGGGCGGTCTGCCGACCGGACGGACGTGGCGCCCGGTGTTCGCATGGTACGGCGATATGGACATTGCCTCGCATTTCCTGCGGCTGGCGCAGCATTCGGGCCTGCGCGTCACCGTGCTGCTGCATGCGCCGCTGGATCCCGCGCGCTATCCGGATCGCAAGGTGCTGGCGCAAGCGACCTGGCGCATCGTGGCAGACGGCGCCTCGACGCTGCGGCAGAACCGCCCAGCGCAGCCGATCGGTGGGACTGTGAACGCGGAGCCGGTTCCCGCGGATGCCGCGCCGGCGTTTGCATAAAGGCTGCGGGCGGCCAAGGCAGCAGAGCCTCCGTTTTGCCGACGGTGTTTGATCGAGCCGGCTACTCGTTTCGGTATTTTGATCTGAGTCAATGCGGTATTGCTGAAATACCTCACGATGGCCGTGGCTTCGGAGACCCGGCCGATGTACGAAATCTGCCTGCATGGGCGCGGCGGCCAAGGTGCCGTTCTCGCCGCGAGCATACTCGCGCAGGCATTCGTGGACGAAGGCAGTTTCGTTGTCGCGGTGCCTTCGTTCGGCTTCGAACGGCGTGGAGCGCCGGTTGCTGCTTTCGTGCGCTGTGACACGCGTCCGTTGCGCGCGATGACGAACATCTATCACCCGGATTGCGTCATCTGCATCGATCCGACGGTGGCGCGCGCGGTGAACATTTTTGCCGGCATGCCGGCGGGCGGCACGCTGGTGCAGGCGACCAAGGCAGTGCTCCAGGATCTGACGTTGCCGGCGGGGTTGGCGCGCGCCGGGCTGTGCGACGCCGTCGGTATTGCGCTCGACGTGTTTCGCCGCCCGATCACCAATACCGTGATGCTTGCCGCCTTCGCGCGCACCACCGGCATGGTGTCGCTGCAGGCGTTGCAGCATGCGCTGGAGGTCTGCGAATTCCGCGATGCCGGCCTGGAGCAAAACCGGCTGGCGATGGCGCGCGGCTACAACGAGACGGCTGTCCATGAACTGGCGAGCGAGGTGCGGCATGCAACGGCAGTCGCATGAGATGTTCGATGCCGCGTCGATTCCGGACGATCTGAGCGCCATCGGCACCGTTCTGTCGCCCATGCTGCCGGGCGACTGGCGCAACGCGCGCCCGGTGGTCGATCGCGAGAAATGCGTCAAGTGCGCGGTCTGCTGGGTCTACTGCCCGGCACAATGCATCGTGGAGAAGCCGCGCTGGTTCGATATCGATCTCAGCGTGTGCAAAGGCTGTGGCGTCTGCGCTGCCGAGTGTCCGCATCGGGCCATCGCCATGGTGGAGGAGGCGGCATGAGCGAAGTCCTCACCAGGCCGCGCGTCGTCGTCTGCGAGGGCAACGAGGCCGCGGCAATCGGTGTCGCGCTGGCACGTCCCGATGTGGTCGCGGTTTATCCCATCACGCCGCAATCGTCGCTGGTAGAGCATTTGTCGCAGATGATCGCGGATGGGCGGCTGAAGGCCGACCTGATGAATCTGGAGGGCGAGCATTCGGTGATGTCGGCGCTGCAAGGCGCGGCACTTGCCGGTGCACGCACGTTCACGGCGACCTGCGGCCCCGGCCTTGCGTTCATGTTCGAACCTTATATTCGCGCGCCGGGCATGCGCCTGCCGATGGTCTGCGCCCTGGTGACGCGCGACGTGATGAGCCCGCAGACTGTGTGGGGCGGCCAGCAGGACGCGATGATCGTGCGCGATGCCGGCTGGATTCAAATGTATTGCGAGACCGGCCAGGAAGTCCTCGATACCGTCATCATGGCGTACAAGATCGCAGAGCATCGCGACGTGGTGCTGCCGGTGAATGTGTGCTGCGACGGCAACTATCTTGGCTACGGCGTGACGCGCGTCGAGGTGCCGGAGCAAGCCGAGGTCGATGCGTTCCTGCCGCCGCCCGACGTGAACTGGCATGTCGCGCTGGATCCGGCGCGGCCGATGTCGGTGGATCCGCTGACCGGCGGCGCCGGCGGGGCAGGCCCGCGGACCTTCGTGCGGTACCGGAAGGGGCAGTGCCGCGGGATGCAGGAAGCGCTGCGTGTCACCGAGGCGGTGCACGAGGAATGGTTCGAGCGCTTCGGGCGCCGGTACGCGCCACTGGTCGAGGAATACCGGCTTGCCGGTGCCTCCTACGCGCTGGTGACGATCGGCAGCATGACCGGCGCGGCGAAGGATGCCGTGGATGCCGCGCGAGATCGCGGCGAGCCTGTCGGGCTGATCAAGGTCAAGATGTTCCGGCCGTTCCCGTTACAGGCGATGCTGCGCGCCCTGGGGCAGGTGCGGACGATCGGCGTGGTGGACCGCGCGGTGGCCTATGGCTGGAATTGCGGGCCGATGTTCCAGGAAACGCTCGGCGCGCTGTGCCGCCTGGGCCGTCCCATGCCGGCCGTCAGCTTCATCGGCGGGTTGTCCGGTGCCGACATCACGCAGGACCATTTCGCCCGGGCCATCGCCCTGACCGCACGCGCCTTGTCCGGTGACGTGCCGGATGGCCCGGTGTGGCTGAACGAGAACGATTGAGGCCGCATCATGCCCCACAGTACCTACCTCATCGTCGGCAGCAGCCACGCGGCGTTGGAAGCGGCGACGGCGATCCGCCTGCATGATGCCGAGGGCAGCATCACATTGCTCACCCGCGAGACGCGGCTGCCCTATTCGCCGACCATCCTGCCATACATCGTGTCCGGGCGCTCCAAGCCGGACGACGTGGTGCTGCGCGACGAAGCGTGGCTTGCGCAAAGCGGCGTCGCGTTGCGGCGCAATTCGGAAGTGGTGCGCGTCGATCCCGCGACGAAATCGGTGACCACCGCAGCGGGCAAAGTCTGGACCTACGACAAGCTGTTGCTTGCCACCGGTGGTTCGCCGGTGATCCCGGCGGTGCCGGGCCTGGGCGATGTGAAGGCGCACGTGCTGCACACGATGGATGACGCGATCGCGTTGCGCGATGCGATGAGCGGAGCGCGTTCGGCCATCGTGCTCGGCGCCGGGCTGTGCGGGATGCACGTCGCCGAGGGCATGGCAAAGGCGGGCCTGACCGTCTCGGTGCTGATCCGCAGCCGGCCGTTGCGGGAGTATTTTTCCCCGCGCGCGGGCAACCTGATCCAGTCGGCATTCGCCGGCAATGGCGCGCAGATGCTGGTGGGGCATACGCCGGCCGCGGTGGAGCGCCGTGGCGACGGCTGCGCTGTCACGCTGGATGACGGCCGCACGATCGCCGCCGATTTGCTGATGGTGGGCACCGGGGTCAGTCCGGCGATGGGGTATCTCGAAGGTTCCGGTGTCGAGACGGCGCGCGGCATTCTGGCGGATGACCGCATGCGCACCAACGTGGCCGATGTCTGGGCGGCGGGAGACGTTGCGGAAGCACGCAGCTTCTGGGGAGGCAAGGCGGTCAACGGCATTCTGCCCGGAGCGGTGGAGCATGGACGTATCGCCGGTGCCGACATGGCGCAGGACGCGGGCGTGCGATCGTTCCCGGGCGGGATGGGGCTGAACACCTATCACTATTTCGAGCATCACGCCGTGTCGGTGGGTCTCGGCGGGCAACTGCCGGACAGCGGCGAATTCGACATCGATGAGCACGTGGATGCGGGGCGGGAGAAGTACCGCCGCATCGTGATGAAGGCGGGGCGGCTGGTCGGTTTCGCCAGCATCGACGAGTTCGCCGATCCGGGCGTGATGTGGCAACTCATCCTGCGGCGCACCGATCTGACGCCGGTGAAGGCGGCATTCCTGGCAGAGCCGCAGGCAACGGCGCGGCGACTGATGTCGCAGCTCTGGCGGTAGGAGGCGGTGATGGGCCTGAGCTTCAACACCATCCAGTTCCACGCCGAGCGCTGCGACGGCTGCGGCGACTGCATGCTCGCCTGCGCGCGGGCGAAGTCGGGCGGCGATGATCTGGCGCATTCGCGGATACGGATTCTTCCCGGCACCGGCGCCGCCGATCCGTTCGAACTCGCGCTGTGCCGCCAGTGCGCCGATCCAAAATGCGTCACCGAATGCCCCGCCGCTGCTCTGGCGAAAAACGCAACCACCGGCACCATCGACTGGGATGGCGACAAATGCGTGGACTGCCTGCTGTGCACGGTCGGCTGCGCCTATGCCGGTATCGCCTACAATCCCGCGACGGCGCGCGTTTCGAAATGCGATACCTGCGGCGGCGAGCCTGCCTGCGTGAAAGCCTGCCCGCATGAAGCGCTGGAATGGCGCACGGCCGCCGGGATCTTCAACACCGCCGGCGACAAGGAGGATTTGTTCGTGCGCGGCCTCGCCGGCTGCCAGGGCTGCAACAGCGAACTGCTGATCCGCCATACGCTGCGGCGCGTCGGCCCGGAATGCGTGGTCGCCGCACCGCCCGGCTGCATCCCCGGCATGGGCACCGTCGGCTTCAACGGCATCACCGGCAGCAAGGTGCCGATCTTCCATCCGCTGCTGACCAACACCGCGTCGATGCTGGCGGGCATCAAGCGCCAGTACAACCGGGTCGGCCGTGAGGTGCTGATGCTGGCGCTGGCCGGCGACGGCGGCACGGCCGACGCCGGCTTCGCCTCGCTGTCGGGCGCCGCCGGCCGCGACGAGCCGATGTTGTTCATCTGCGTCGACAACGAAGGCTATATGAACACCGGCATGCAGGCGTCCGGCGTGACGCCGTACGGTTCATGGACCTCCACCACGCCGGTGGGCGAAAGCCTGCACGGCGAACGGTCGGAGGCGAAGAACCTGCCCGTCATCATGATGAATCATAATTGTTCCTACGTGGCCACCGCCTCCACCGGCTTCATGGAGGACTATTACGCGAAGCTCGACAAGGCGATCGCGGTGGCAAAGACCGGCATGGCGTATCTGCACGTCTACACGCCTTGCCCAACCGGCTGGCGCATCCCGCCCGAAAACATTTCCGAAGTTTGCCGCATGCAGGTGCGGACCAATTTCGTGGTGTTGTGGGAATACACGCCGCGGACCGGCCTGCGGCTGACGCATCGGGTCGACAAGCCGCGGCCGGTGGAGGAGTACCTGAAGCTGATCGGCAAGTACAAGCACCTCTCGCCCGAGCAAGTCGCGCACATCCAGCGCACGGTGGACGAGAAGGTGGCAAATCTCCAGCAAATGGCGCACGGCGCCCGGACGGTGGAATATGCCTGACGGCACGACACTGCTGAAACGGGCGGGGCCCGCGATGGTCGCTCCGCCTTCCTTGGAGCACGCCTTCGGCCGGGTGATCGCCGCGGCGACGATCGCGACGGCGCTCGAATGGTACGACTTCTTTCTTTATGCCGTCGTCGCGCCGCTGGTTTTCGACACCCTGTTTTTTCCGAAACTCAATCCCCTGGTGGGCATCATCGCGGTGTGGGGCACGTTCGCGGCGGGCTTCATCGCGCGTCCGCTGGGCGGCATCTTCTTCGGCCATTTCGGCGACCGGCTGGGTCGTAAATGGCCGGTGTTCCAGGCGGTCGTGACCATGGGCGTGGCCTCGGCACTGATCGGCTGCCTGCCGGGCTACGCGGCGATCGGCGTTGCCGGGCCGCTGCTGCTGTTGCTGCTGCGTTTCGTGCAGGGCTTCGCGCTGGGTGGCGAATCGATCGGGGCGGCGCTGCTTGCGATCGAATGGGCGCCGACAGAGAAGCGCGGCTTCTATGGCGCATTCCCGCAGGCTTCAGGGCCGATCGGCATCATCTGCGCCTCGCTGATCGTGACGCCGCTGAGCTACTTCATGGGCCACGGCTTCATCGGCTGGGGCTGGCGCATTCCGTTCATGGCGAGCTTCGTGCTGATGCTGGTGGCGGCGTGGCTGCTGCTGTCGGTCAGCGATTCGATGGTGTTCCTGCGCGCCAAGGCGGACGAGAAGGTCAGCAAGACGCCGGTCACCGACGTTGTGCGAGGCTATAAGAAGCAGTGGGCGATCGGCACGGCCATTGCCGCGGGATCGTCGGCGTTCTCATACCTGGTGACGATCTTCGCGATGGCGTACGGCGCGCGCTCGCTGCACATGAGCACGAGCGTGCTGACCATCGCCTATCTGCTGTCGAACATCCTGGCCTTGTTCACCATGCCGGCGTTCGGCCGGATTTCGGACAAGCTGGGCCGGCGGCCGCTCTGGGGCACGGGCGTGGTGCTGGCGATGGCCTACATCACGCTGTTCTTCGCCATCCTGGGCACGCGGAGCCCGTGGCTGGTGATCGGCGCCATCACGCTGGGGGCAGGCATCATCCACCCGCTGATGTTCGGCCCCGAGGGCAGCATCATCCCCGAATTGTTCCCGACGAAGGTGCGGTTCAGCGGTGCGTCGCTCGGCAAGCAGATCGGCACGCTGCTGGGCGGCGGGCTGGCGCCGATGCTGGCGCAGGCACTGCTGGCCTGGTCGAAGGGCGCGTTCTGGTCGGTTGACGTGTACTACATCGTGGTCGGCGCCATTGCGCTGACGGCGCTGTATTTCGCCAGAGAAACCAGCAGGACGGAACTCTGATGAATTGACCTCTCCCGGGCAGCGCACGGGAGAGGTCGCCTGAACCGAGGCCCCCATGTCCCTGCAACGCCTCTTCTCGCCGCGTTCCATTGCCGTCGTCGGTGCGTCTCTCTCTCCCGACAAGGCGGGGCACCAATTCCTCCGCAATCTCGCGACCTTCGACGGCGCGGTGTTCGCGATCAATCCGACGGCCACGAATATTCTCGGGCGGCCGACGTTTCCGTCGCTCGGCGTCGTCAACGCGCCGATCGACCTGGTGGCGCTATGCGTTCCCGCCGCCGCCTGCCCTGCAACCTTGCGCGAAGCCGCCGCCTGCCATGCCGGGGCGGCGCTGATCGTCGGCGGGGGTTTCGCCGAGACCGGCACTGTCGAAGGCAAGGCGCGGCAGGCGGAGATCCTGTCGATCTGCCGGGGCGCCGGTATCCGCTTGCTCGGGCCCAACACCGCCGGTTTCGCCAACCTCTCGCGCAATCTTGCCGCCTCGTTCTGGGCCGGGCTGAGCGCGCTGCCGCGGGGCAATATCTCGATTGTCGCGCAGAGTGCCGGCGTCAGCGTCATTCTGGCCACGCAACTGCAGAATCTGGGGTACGGCATCAGCCTGTCGGTCGGCCTGGGGAACAGTATCGACGTGACGCCGGCGGACGTGGTCGACTATCTGGCCGAGGACGCAACGACCGCCGCGATCGCGCTGTATTTCGAAGGCATCCCCGATGGCCGCCGCCTGTGCGAGGCGATCCGCCGCGCGGTGCCGCGCAAGCCGGTGGTCGCGCTGACCATCGGGCGGACCGACGTCGCCACGTTCGCGCGCTCCCATACCGGCAACATGGTGGGCTCGTATGCGCTGAAGCGTGCGGCCTTGCGGCAATCGGGCGCGGTGGTGGCCGACGACACCAACGACCTCACCGATGCCGTTATCGCGCTGTCGCAGACGCGGCTGCCGCCGCGACGCGATCCGGGCATCGGCATGCTCACCGGCCAGGGTGGCGCCGGGCTGCTGATGCTGGACGAACTGCGTGCCAACGGCGTTTCGGTGCCGGAATTCGCGCCCGAGACGCTGGCGGCGATTCGCGCGCTGCTGCCGCCGATGACCTTCATGCGCAACCCGGTCGATACCGCCCGCCCTGGCCCGAGCTTCGCGGGGGTGCTGGCGGCGGTGGAAAACGATCCGGGGGTGGACGCGGTCTCGGTCTACCTGCTGCGTGAGGCTGGTATCGACACCGCAGCCCTGATCGCCGAAGCGAAAGCGGCCTGCGCCAAGCCGCTCATCGTCGGCAGTGGCGGCCTGGCCGCGGACCTAGCGGCGGACTTTGCCGCGCTGCGCCGGATCGGCGTGCCGGCCTATGGCAGCCCGGAGCGAGCCGCCAAGGCGGTCCGCGCGCTGGTGGACGATGCCCGCGCGCAATACGGGTTGCGCCAGGATGGCGCGGCCACGCTGCCGCTGCCGGCCCCAGCGCTAGGCCCGGCGCGGCTGGACGAAGCAGCGGCCAAAGCGCTGCTGCGGCAATACGGCCTGCGCACGCCGACCTCGGTCGTTTGCGCCAGTCGCGGCGCCGCGCTGGACGCATTCGCAAGTTTTACGAAACCCCTGGCGGTCAAGATTCTGAACCCGGACATCCTCCACAAGACCGAGACGGGCGGCGTGTTCCTGAACGTTTGCTCCGAGTCCGAACTCGTTGCGGCGCTCGACGCCGTCGACCGCATTCCCGCTCCGGGGCCATCCCGTTACCTGCTTGAGGCGATGGCGCCGCCCGGGGTCGAACTGATCCTCGGCGGGCTGAACGATGCCTCGTTCGGGCCGGCGGTCATGGTCGGCATGGGCGGGGTGCAGGCGCAGGCGATCAAGGACACGGCCTTGCGGCTGGCGCCTTTGCGCCACGAGGAAGCGCTGGCGATGCTGCGTTCATTGAGAAGCGCCGCACTGCTCCGTGGCTGGCGCGGCGCGCCGGCGGTGGACGAGGCCGCGGTCGCCGAGGCGATCGTGAATGCCGGCCGGCTGATGGCAGAGCATTCGGAAATCGCCGAGCTCGACATCAACCCGCTGCGGGCGATGGCGGGGGGCTGTCTGGCGCTGGACGCGGTGGTGGTACTGGCTGACGGCGACCCTGACAGGCGGGCGATGGCAGCGGAATGATCCCGGATTCGGACCAATTGTAGCTCGTTCTTCACCATTGAAGTGTTTGGCTGAAACGCACTTGTCACGGGTTTATTGCAAAAAAATGCGGGATGCACTCTGTTAATTTCGCTGCCACGAGACAACAGACTTCGCTACACTGGCATCCGCCCCCGCAGACCGTGCACGCCATGCCTTCCGAAGCCGTCGCGCCCCTGGCGACTGAAATAACCGTTGTCCCGGACAACGTCGTTCCGATGGTGCCGCTGGACCCGGCCAGCGCGGCCGAGGCCCGTCCCACTCACGAAGAACTCGTGTTCGCCGCGGCTGCGCCGTGCGATGTGCAGGATCTGGTGGAATTCCCATGCCGCGCGCTGGAGACCGAATACAAGAGCTGGCGCAACCTGGATCATGCGGAAGATCGGGCGGAGCTGGCCCGCGATATCGCGGCGCTGGCTAACCATGGCGGCGGCTTCATCGTGTTCGGATTCAACGAACGCAGCCTGGCGCCGGATGAAACGGATCCCTTCCGCACTAATTGCACAAAAGAGCAGATTGCGGCGATTGTGAGGGGATATCTGGATCCGCCGGTGAGGTGCGAGGTGGTACCGGTGCTGTCATCGGCGGGCGCGATCCATCCGGTGGTGCGCGTGGCCGGTCATGGCACCACGCCGGTCTGCGTCCGTCAGGACGGGCCGGTCGTCGGCGGCACGAAGCTGATCGAACGCGGTGCCTATTACATTCGCAAGCATGCTCCGGTTGCGGCGGGCCGCCACATCGGCATTCCGGTCCCGCAGAGCTCCCGCATCGACGTGCCGCAGGACTGGGCGCCGCTGATCCGCCGCTGCGTCCGCCGCGACCGCGAGGCATTGCTTGGCATGCTGGACGCGGCGATCGAGGGACGCAGCACGGTCCCCGACATCGCGCAGCGACTGCTGACCTGGCACCGCGCCTCGCGGGCCGCGTTCCTGCCGCTGGTGCCGCGCAGCCCGGTGGCGGAAAGCCTCGGACAGCGGCACTACGCGCTGTCGTATGGGTTCGATCAGATCCGGCCGGAGGCGCTGGATCCGGCGCAACTGGCCGACGCGCTCAGGCGCACGGTGTTCGAATTGCAGGCGCGGTTCCGTTCCGGCTGGAACATGTTCGAGCCACCGTACCGGCGCGCGGTGCAGGCGCGGTTCGTGGTCGATCCGGCGAGCGGGGAGGACGAGGCGGATTTCCTGGAAGCGGCATGGCTGCGTGACCGCAATCCGGGCGAGACCGCGGATTTCTGGCGGGTGTCGCCGCGTGGCATGGCGACCATCGTTCGCGGGTATGCCGAGGACATGACGCAGGCGCCGCCCTTGCCGCCGATCCGTCCGGGCACGTGCCTGAGCCCTGTGACATTGACGCAGGAAGTGGCGGAACTGGTGTGCCACGCACGCGCCTTCGCACGCTTGTTCTCCGGCGTGCGGCGGGTGGTGTTCCGCTGCGAATGGTGGGGCCTGGCGGGCCGCGAGTTGTTCGACACCGAGTCGCGCTGGGCGCATCGCGGTCCGGCATGGGAGGATCGCCGCGTGGCAACGGCGCAGGTGCCGCTTGCATCGCTGGCGCAAGGTTGGCCGGAGGTGGTGGCCATGCTGATCGCGCCGGTGTTGCGTGCGTTCGAGCCTGACCTCGTGCTGCACGCGGATTGGGTCAAGGCAAAGGTCGGCTAGCGGGGCAATCCTCGGCGATTGCCAGGTCGCGGGAGAGGTTTTCCAGCGACTCGATCCGCCGCAGCGTCTCCAGCAATCGCTGCGCCTTCTCTGCTGACAGCGCGCGCGACGCGCAATCGAGGAACTTCGCCTCGAGCAATTCGGCGGGCAGCGGATTGTCGACGCCGCGTCCGATTGCCTGGCCCACGCGCTGCGACAGCACCCGGCCGTCGGTCAGCGTCACCCGCACCTCGGCGCCGAAATGCTCGCCGCTGTTGTCGAGGCGCATTTCGGGGTGAGGCGCGGCATGGATGCGGGGCAAGAGCGCCTGGACATCGGCATCGCGATAGCTGTCGTCGAAGAAATGCTCCAGCTTCACCGCGCGATTGGTCAGTGCCCGTGCCAGGCAGTACTGCACACTGAACTTTGCATCCAGGTCACTGTTCGGCATGGGCCGGTTGGTGTGCGCGAGCCGCCGCGGATGGGTCCAGGAATCGACCCTCTCCACCATCGCCGGGGTCAGGCCGTGGGCGCGAACCAGCATCAGCATCGCGTCGACCGCGGGATGGGTGCTGCCGCAGCAGGGATACTGCTTGATCCCGACGCCTGGGTGCTCCATGTCCCACGGATCGCCCCAGCCGCGTGTGATGGCCTCGGCGTCGAAGTTGCCTGCCCCGTTGAACACGAGCAAAAAGCCCTGCTTATGCTCCAGCGCGCCGGGATTTGCGGTGAAGCCGTCGGCCGCCAGCAAGGCCGCGAGCAATCCGTTGCGCGAGCAATGCCCGACATGCAGCGGCTTTGTCATGGTACCGAAATTCGCCTTCACGCCGGAGGCGAACGACGCGGCGAGCCCGAGTGCTACGGCAACGCGGTCAGGCGGCAGTCCCAGCAGATGGCAGCACGCGGCGGTGGCGCCAAACACGCCGAGCGTCGCCGTCGGGTGCCAGCCTTTTTCATAATGATGGAAATTCACCCCGCGCGCGATACGCGTCTCGGTCTCGAAGCCGGTGACGAAGGCGGTGACGAAGGCGCGTCCGCCTGCCCCTTGCGTCTCGGCGAGCGCGAACAACGCGGGCACGATCGGCGCGGAGGGATGGCCGCCGAGCGTGTTGCTGACGTCGTCATAGTCGAGGGCGTGCGCGGCGGTGCCGTTGATCAGCGCGGCATCCAGCGGTGCGGCGCGACGGCTGGTGCCGAAGATCAGGCAGGGGCCGTGGGATGCGCCGGCAGTCGTCACATGATCGACGATCCGCGCACATTGCTCCGCGGAACCGGCGAGCGTGCAGCCGATCGTGTCGAGGATCGCGACCTTCGCCCAGTGCACCGCATCCGGCGGCAGGTCGTCATAACGGACGGCGGCGATATGTTCCGCCAAGGTGGCAGCTATGGTCATGGCGGCGTCCTCCTCCGCGTTATTTCTGTGCGACGTTGGCCTGTTTGCTGCCGGACAGAGCCATGTCCAGCAATAACGTGGCGACGCCGAGCACGATGGCGGAATCGCCGACGTTGAAAATGTACGGGAACGGGTCGAAGGCGCCCAGGTGGAGGTGCAGGAAGTCGACCACCTTGCCGTAGCGCACGCGGTCCGCGACGTTGCCCAGCGCGCCGCCCAATATGGCACCGACAGCGCAGGCTATCCGAACATGCTCTGCGCGGAGCAACCACACCAGCAACGCGGCGATGACGGCGAGCGCGATCGGGATCAGCACGAGCCAGGCAAAGCTGTAGCGGAACATGCCGAACGTGATGCCCAGGTTCCAGGTGAACACGGCATTGAGGATGCCGGGCACGAGGGTGACGGAGCCGCCGTCCTGCAAGACCGGCGCGCCCAGCACCAGCGCCTTGCTGATTTGATCCAGCACCAGCACCAGCGCGGCAAGGCCGAGCCCGAGCGATATTCGCGTGCGGCGGGCCACCTAGACCGCCATCGTCCGCTTCTGATGCGCGCGGCCAAGACGGGCGGATTCCTCGTCGTGGTCGGCAATCACGCGCACGCCGTCATCCAGCCGTTGGATGATACTGGCCGCGGTGCCGCCTTCGAGGAACGCGATGCCGTTGTTTTTGCAGGCGGCGAGAACGCGGTCGCGCGCCTGCTGCATCTCGGGCGGATAAGGATCGCGTTGCAGCGTGGTGTAGCCGAGCGACAGTCCGAGGTCGCCGGGTCCCATTTCGGCAAAGCCCAGGCCGGGGACGGCACAGATCGCTTCGCAATTGGCGATGCCCTCGGGGCTTTCCAATTTCACGCCGAGCAAGAGTTCGCCGTCGGGGTTGAGTGGCCAGGGATCGCAGCAGCGCATGTAATCCTGCTGCGACAGTCCCCAGATCGGCGCGGCGGTGGTTTCCGAGCCGCGGCCGCGGGTGCCGATGCCGAGCAACAGCCTGCCATTGGGCAGCGTGCTGCCTTGGGTGCCGCCGGCAGCGCCGCGCATGCGCGCCAGCGCGGAAGGGATCGCCGGATCGACGCCCTGAATGTGGTGCGGATAGCGGCAGGATTCGACGAAGGCACGGGTCGCGTCGGCATTCTCGGCCTGGCAGAGCAAGATGCCGTGGACGCCCCGACCAAGGATCTGGCGGAACTGCCAGGCGTTGAAGCGCACGTGGTCGGCGCTGATGCCATTCACCGGGGCTTCCACGATCACGGTGGGGGTGCGATGGCCGGAGCGCGTGGCGCCGGCCTCGGCCAGGCCACGCATGTACTCGGCGAGGCCGGTCATGTCGAAGCAGCCATGTTCCATGCCGACATTGATGTAATCGGCCCAGGTGCCCGCGTCGTCCTTGCCTTGCGCGTGGGTGAGCACGTGGCCGCTGTGCGGGCCGACGTAGTAGATCGCCTGGTCCTGCGACAGCAGTTCGATCGCGCGATTGAGACGGGAGGGCATGGAGGTTGTCTCCGGCGTTGGATGGCATGCATCTGCACTCGGGAGTGCGGGCGGCGTCAAGGTTGACAGGGGGTAGGGACTGCGACTCCTCTCCCGCGCTGCGCTGTTGGCGCAGCACGGGAGAGGTCAAGGCGCGAAGCGCCGCGGGTGAGGGTAATCGGGTCGGCAAGCAGTCAACTTGTACCGACCCGATCACCCTCACCCTCGATGCTGCGCATCTCGACCTCTCCCGCCGCAGGCGGGAGAGGTTTTCTTACGGGCGGGAGAGGTTTTCTCAGATGACACCATCAAGCTATACGCCGGTTGACGTCCTGGTGGTCGGCGCGGGCAACGCGGCGGCCAACGCGGCGTTGGCGGCACATGCAGCCGGCGCGTCCGTCGCCATGCTGGAAACCGCGCCGGTCGAGGCGCGCGGCGGCAATTCCGCCTTCACCGGAGGTGCGTTCCGCTTCGTCTATGCGACCGTGGACGACTTGCTCGCGCTGGCGCCGGACATCGCCGATCTGGACCTGGCCAACATCGATTTCGGCACCTACACCGAGGGCCAGTATTTCGACGACATGGGCCGGCTGACCGAATATCGCTGTGATCCGGACCTGACCGAGGTGCTGATCTCGAATAGCTACGCCTCCGCGCTGTGGCTGCGCCAGCATGGCGTGCGGTTCCAGCCGGCGCTGGGGCGGCAGGCGTTCAAGGTCGGCGGCAAATTCAAGTTCTGGGGCGGCCTGGCGTGCCACGTTCTGGGTGGCGGCGCGCAGCTTGTGCCGACGCTGCACGCGGCGCTGGAAAAGGCCGGCGTGCCGGTGCTGTACGACACCACCGCCTACGCGCTGCTGCATGACGACGCGCGCATCGAGGGCGTGCGTGTCCGCCATCGCGGGCGCAGCTTCGATCTGCGGGCAAAGTCCGTGGTGCTGGCCTGCGGCGGGTTCGAATCGAATGCCGAGATGCGGGCACGCTATCTCGGGCCGAACTGGGACCTGGCGAAGGTCCGCGGCACGCGGTTCAACCAGGGCTACGGCCATCGCATGGCGATGGACATTGGCGCGGCCGTCGCCGGCCATTGGTCGGGCGCGCATGCCGTGCAGTGGGATGTGAACGCGCCGCCTTATGGCGATCTGACCATCGGCGACCGGTTTCAAAAGCACAATTACCCGTTCGGCGTGCTGGTGAACGCGCGGGGGCAGCGATTCCTCGACGAGGGCGCGGATTTCCACAGCTACACCTATGCCAAATATGGCCACGAGGTGATGCGGCAGCCCGGTTTGTTCGCGTGGCAGATTTTCGATGCGAAGATCAATCATTTGCTCCGCGACGAATACCGCATCGCGCGCATCACCAAGGAGAGTGCGGACACGCTGGAGGCATTGGCGCCGAAACTGACGGGCGTCGATGCGCAGGCGCTGCTGGAGACGCTGCGCGCCTACAACGATGCGCCGCGGCCGGATGTGGCGTTCAATCCGAACATTCATGACGGGCTCCGGACCTTCGGGCTGGCGGTGGACAAGACCAACTGGGCGCAGAAGCTGGATACACCGCCTTATCATGCGTATGGCGTGACGGCGGGGGTGACGTTCACCTTCGGCGGGTTGAAGGTCAGCACGTCGGCGCAGGTGGAGGATACCTCGGGTGCAGCGATCGCAGGATTGTTTGCGGCCGGCGAGATCGTGGGCGGGCTGTACTATCATAATTACGGCAGCGGCACGGGCCTGGTAGCCGGGGTTACGTTCGGGCGCATTGCCGGGACGGGTGCGGCGGCGTTCGCGCGCGGGTAAGGCGGTCCCGGCCGACATTGATTGACCGCGACGGTGGAAGCCCAATACCGTCCGCCGACAAAGCCATATCCGGCGGGAGGAACACATGACGACAGCCAGTGAAGGCCAGGAACTCACCCGCGTCGGCCCCGGCACGCCGATGGGCGAACTGATGCGGCAATATTGGCTGCCGGCGCTGAAATCATCCGAACTGGTGGCGGGCGGCGATCCGGTTCGCCTGGCATTGCTCGGGGAGAAGCTGATCGCATTCCGCGACCGGTCCGGCCGCGTCGGTGTCATGGACCACCGCTGTCCGCACCGCTGCGCGTCATTGTTCTATGGTCGGAATGAGGACGGTGGCATCCGCTGCGTCTACCACGGCTGGAAATTCGCCACGGACGGGCAGTGCCTGGAGATGCCGAACCTGCCGGCGGAGCAAGATTTCAGCGCCAAGGTGAAGGCGAAAGCGTATCGCGTGACGGAACGCGCCGGCGCGGTGTGGGTTTATATGGGCGCGCGCGATGTTGCGCCGGCGATGCCGGAGATCGAAGCGACCTTGCTCGCGGAAAGCGATGTGGCGATCAATTTCACCCAGCGCGAATGCAACTGGCTGCAGGCGCTGGAAGGCGACATCGATACCTCGCATTTCTCCTGGCTGCATGTCGGATCGGTGAAGCCGGAGCAAGTGGATGGCGACAATTGGCTGCAATACCAGGTCGCCAACCGGGCACCGGAGTACCAGGTGAGCGACACGGACTGGGGCACGATGTACTGCGCCTTCCGGCCGGCGGATAATGGGGCGACGTACTGGCGGTTCGCGCATTTTGCCTTTCCGTTCTGGACCTTCATTCCGCAGGGCGATTTCGTGGACCGCGTCATTGCCCGTGCCTGGGTGCCGATGGACGACACGCATGTGATGTTCGTCGGGTTTTCCTGGAAGCAGGCGTCGCGCACCGCGGTGCTGAAGGGTGGCGCGCAAATCCCGGGATCGACGCCGCAGCCGGAGTACCAGCCGAATTCCACCGACTGGTATGGCCGCTGGCGGCCGGTGCAAAACGGCGCGAACGACTACCTGATCGACCGCGAAGCGCAACGCAACGACGTGATCTACACGGGCATTACCCATATAGCGATGCAGGACCAGGCGATCACCGAGAGCATGGGCGAGATTGTCGATCATACCTGGGAGCATTTGGCACCGAGCGATCAGATGATCACGCGCACGCGGCGGAGGTTGCTGATGGCGGCGAGGGCGTTGCGCGAGCGGGAGGTACTGCCGCCCAACGTCGATACGCCGGCGATCTTCCGGCGGGTTCGGAGCGGCGAATGCGTGCTGGAAGCGGCGGACTGGCAGGCGGCGTATGCCGAGCGGATGCGCGCGGTGGTGCATCCGGAATTGCTCGCGGCGGAGTAGTTTTTGCGGCCTCGCGGCGGAGTAGTTTTGCGCCCTCGCGGTGAAGCGAGGTCAGGGTTGCGGTCTTGCCTGACCTGTGCTGCCACCGAGGGCGTGGCGACCCTTGAGCCATGCCGCCGTCCTCTGTGCGCTGCCGAAACAGAAGAAATGAAGGGCGTCAATTGGCGTTGCCGGATTTTCGCCGTTTGCCAGCGCCTCGACGAGCGGGCCCGGATCGGCTTCCGCCAGGATGCGGGCGATCGCCGTATGGCCGTGCGTCAGCGCGCGCAGTGA
>Ga0335072_10003832_pt1 | contig 22497 bp, 20 predicted proteins | sample Lox_Sample_21_FD_206725 | JGI IMG/M metagenome (GOLD analysis project Ga0335072, IMG submission 206725) | Soil microbial communities from Loxahatchee National Wildlife Refuge, Florida, United States - Lox_Sample_2.1 | ecosystem: Environmental > Terrestrial > Soil > Wetlands | place: USA...
GCCCGCGCTCGCTCGGTGGTCACCTGGGGCGCGGTCGGCCAGATCGTGAGCACCCCGGCAGAGCTGACGGCACTGGCCACCATCATCGACGTCCCTGACGATTCACTGCGGCCGCTGGCCGCCTACCTGGTCGAGGCGTACGGGGTAGACAGTGCCAGGATCATGACTGCTAGCTGGGCCGAGGCGATGCGAGGCATCGTCGATGCAGGCGGCGACATCAGCCGCAGCCGGGCGAAGCTGATCACTTGCCCGGCACTGCTCATTGCCGGGACTGACGATCCGTTCTGCCCGCCTGATCTCGTCCGCGAGATGGCTGAGGCCGTGCCGCGCGGCGAGTTCCGCGAGGCGGCGGGTGCAGGCCATGACGTCCATCTGTCGCACCATCACTGGCTTACCGCTGCCGTCCTGGACTGGCTGAGCAGCCATTAACCGCAGGCGCGCCGGAGGCCTCAGAGCTCGACCCCGACGAGGACCGGCTCGTTGGTCAGCGTCACGCCGAAGGCGGCCTGAACGCCACCCTGGATCTCTCTAGCGAGCCGGATCAGGCTCGCGGTAGTGGCAAGGCCCGGATTGGTGAGCGCCAGCGCATGCTTGGTCGAGATCCGCGCGCCATCCGGATCGCCGGGCAGCCGCCAGCCCTTGCCGAATCCGGCGTGCTCGATCAGCCAGGCCGCGGACATCTTGACCTGGCCGTCCGAGGCGGGCCAGTGCGGGATGCCCGCGCCCGCGCCCGCTCCGGCACGGGCGGCCAGTTCGCCGTACTGTGCAGCACTGACGACCGGATTGGTGAAGAACGAGCCAGCGCTTCGGGTGTCGGGGTCGGCCTCGGCGAGCACCATGCCCTTGCCGCGGCGCAGTTCGAGCACGGCATCCCGCGCCGCCGCCGCGGGCACCCGGCCGCCGTCGCCGATCCCGAGCACCCGGCTCAGCTCGCCGTAACGAACCGGCGCCGACAGCGGGCTGACCGGCAGCCGGAACGTCACCGCCAGGATCACGAACCGGCCCGTCGCTGATGCCGGATTCAGTGCCGCACCGCGCCCGGCCGCGGCCGCCTGCCGCTTGAACACGCTGCTCCGGTAGCCGAAGCCGCAGTCGGCAGCAGCCATCACGTCGACCTGGTCAGTGAGCCGGTCATAGACCCGCACCGAGGTGATCGTGTCCGCGACATCCTGACCGTAGGCATTGACGTTCTGGATCGGCGTGGCCCCGGCCCGGCCCGGAATGCCGGACAGGCACTCCACCCCGGACAGGCCCTGATCCAGGCAGCCTTGCACGAACTCGTCCCAGTCCTGCCCGGCTGCGACGGTCACGTCCACCGCATCGCCCGCGCCGGCAAATTCCGCACCCCGCGTACCCTCAAGCACCACAACGCCGGGAAAGCCCTCGTCGGCGACGACCAGGTTGCTGCCGCCACCGAGCACGAGCACCGGCTCAGCCTCGGCATCCGCTGCCCGGACCGTGGCGATGAGCTCATCCTCGCTTGCCGCGCTGACAAACCGCCCGGCCGGGCCGCCCAAGCGCAGGGTCGTGTACTCCGCTAGCCGGACCTGCTCTGTCGTCATCACGTCGGCGATCTCCACGGCGGGAACGGGCTCTCAGCGGCCCGGTGGGTTAAGTCAGCGGCTCACAAGAGGGCGTTCCGGCCCTGAAGCGTGCAAGTTAAGCATGCCGTAGCGGCAGGCATGAGCTGATCACGACCGGCGGGGGCGCCAGGCAGTGGCCGCGCAACACAGTGCTCACGGTAAGGCCGTGCTCACGGTAAGACAGTGGCCGGGGGCATCCGCCCCCGGCCACTGTCGCGCTAACCCGCAACCTGCGGTCTAGGCGAACGCCAGGACCCCGCGCAGGTCTTCGGCTTCCCCGTCGTCCGCGAGTTCGTCCGGGCGCGGGGCAGTGCGCGGCAGGCAGCGCTCATAGGCCGCCGCAGTTTCCTGGCCGATGCGGTCGATGCAGTAGCGCGACCGGGCCCGGTCGGCGGCCGCGATCCCGTAGGCCTGCATCATGGCGGGCCGTGCGAGCAGCGCACGCAGGCGTTGCACCAGCATGGCCGGGTGATCCGGCGCGATCAGCAGGCCGGTGATGCCGTCGATTACCGCGTCCCGCTGGCCGCCGACCGCCGAGGCGATGACGGGCAGCCCGCGGGACATTGCCCGGATGGCGGCCAGACCGGTCGGGTCGTAACTCGTCGCGCTGACCATGACATCGGCTGAGCGCATCAGCGCCGATTCCGCAGCCTCGGCAACCTCGCCCGCGAACGTGACACGGCTCCGGACGCGGAGTTCGGTGGCGAGCTGAGCAACCTCGCGGAACGGTCCTGACCTGGGCAGGTGCCTGGCGTCGGGGCCGCCGACGATAGTCAGCCTGGCGGCGGGCAGTTGCGTGAGCGCGCGGATGACGGTAGCCAGGCCGCGGGCCTGGTCATCGGCGAACGCGAGCAGGCGCGGCTTGTCGCTGGATTTCGCCAGGACGTCGTCCGGTCTGAGACTGGCGGTGTCGATGCCTGCGGGTATCACCCGGATGACGGACTTGGGCACGGCTAGCCTGGCAAGCTCGCCGGCCTCTTCCTCGGAGCTGGCAAACACCGCAGCGGCGGTGCGCCCGATGGACGCCTCGAGCCGCACTCTGGCGCCGCAAACATCGAGGCCGGCCTGCCGTCGCTCGATCGAACCGAGTGACTCGAAGCTCTGCACGACCGGGATGCCGGTGCCTCGGACGGCGCCGATGGCAGCGAGCCCGGCGGTCCACGAGAAGGCGTGCACGACATCTGGTGCCTTGGCGCGCCAGCGGTCCGCAAGGTCGGCGGCGACTTCCGGCATATGCCTGGCAGATTCCTCAGCCGACAGGCGCCGGGCCGGTCCGGCCTTGATGTGCTCTACCGATACCCCGGCACCGAGGATCGCGGTGCCAGGCGCGACCGGGTCCTGCGTGCGTGCGTACAAGGTCACGCGGTGCCCGCGCCCGGCCAGGGCGCGCGCGAGCACGGCTGATTGCAAATGCCGGCCGTGGCCGGCGGTAAGGGGGCTGTGCGCGGTAATCATCGCGATCCGCATGTAGGTGCCTCCTGGGCGATGTCGCTGGGATCACAGCGCGCACCAGGGGCCTGACGTTAAGAAAGGCACACCCTTGTGACGCACTGTGATGTGCGTACGCCATAACTGGCGTGAGGGCGTGCCTGCTTCGTAGACACCGCTAGCTAAGTCTATGCCCCGCGGCGCTTGCGCACAAACGATCGCGCATGCGCCGCGGGGCAAGTGGCGTCATTCCTCGATGAATTCCTCGATGGTGTCGCTTTCCACCGGAGCGCTGTCGCTGCTCGCGTCCCGGCCCTCAGTGATCAGGCCGCCGGGGACGAGCAGCTTGGAGAAGTGCTGCTGCCTGAGGTCGATCTCCTTGCGCTGCTTACCGCCAGCGTCCAGCACCAGCCTGCGGCGCAGCCAGCCATAGCTGCGGCGCGGGATGACTGCTCCGGCTATGCCGGTCAGCATGAGCACCCAGCCGGCCGCGTGGAAGTTGAAGAAAGATGGCTCAGCGGTCACGGCGAACGCAAGGATGGCGCCAATCGCCGCTACCGTGAGGGCCGTCGCGGTCTTCACCGGCGCAGTCCTTTCGCTAACGTCCCCGGCCTGGCGCGCGCGCTCATGCTGGCACCGGCTCGACGAGATGCGCCCGCAGATATGAGAGCGCTCCGGCGAGCAGCCTGGATACGTGCATCTGGGAGATGCCAAGCTGTTCGCCGATCTCGGACTGGGTCATGTTGCCGTAAAAGCGCATGAGCAGCAGTTGCTGCTCACGGTCTGGCAACTCGTGCCAGTGCGCCCAGACCGCTTGCATGTCGATCACATGCTCGAGCTGGGGATCATCGTCTCCGAGCAGGTCAGACAGGCTCGCCGACCCCTCCTGGGTGGTGACCGGTGAGTCGAGCGAAGCCGCCTGGAAGGCCAGGTCAGCCTGCCTCGCTTCGCGCACGTCAGCGTCGCTGACCGACAAGTGCCTGGCGAGCTCAGCGTCCGTCGGGGTCCGGCCTAGCTCTCCGGTCAGCTGGGCGGCCGCATTCCGCAGCTCGAGACGCAGCTCCTGAAGCGACCGCTTGACGTGCACCTGCCAGCGCTTGTCCCGGAAGTGCCGCTTGATCTCACCGCTGACGCAAGGCTGCGCGTAGCCGGCCAGACTGGTGCCGACGGCGGGATCGAAGTTGTTGATTGCCTTCAGCAATCCGACGTACCCGACCTGCATCAGTTCTTCGTGTGATTCGGTGCTGTTCTTGTACCGCAGCACACATGACCTGACGAGCGGGCGGTACCTGGTTACCAGTACCTCACAGGCGGCGTCGCGCATGGCGCTGCCGCGAGCCATCGACTGGATGATGGTGAGCAGTTCCGCGTCCTGCAGTTCGTCGAGATCGCGGGCCGGTGTCGCCGTCATTGGCGTCGCTGCCGTCTTCATATCCACTCCCTGCGGGCGGGTGAGGGGTACCCGCCCGCGTTTCGTTGTGCCCGCTGTGCAGGGCTCAAACATCTGGCCTCGATTACTCGCCGGCGTGCAACATCGCACTACGGCCGCGGGCGACCGTCCGGGCACACCCTGTCCGCATCCGGCTACGGTTCGTCACGGGGCAGGCCTCAAGCCAAGACTGGCAACGCCGGTAAAGTGGCAACGCTGCACTCGAACGGGGTCAGCAAGCCGAGCCCGCCTGAGGCGAGCGACTGGGGGGATTAGCTGATCACGCCCTGGCGGGCAGCCGTGGCCGGGCATCACGAACGGCCACAGGCGGGGCTTCCACGACGTCTAGTGCGAGTACCGGGACTTCGCAGGCCATAGCCCGACTCGTCTCGGACCGCCGCGAGACCAGGAGGCTCAGCGATCGGGAGGCCTGAATGCTAGAGCCGGAGAGCACATTCCTCTTCGTGCTGCTGATCCTGATCTTCGGCGGCCTTGTCTGGTGGCTAGTCATCGCCAGGCGGGTAGCCCTGCGCGTCGTCGCGGCCTGCCTGGCCTTCGTGGTGGCGGCTCAATTCGGCATCCTGCTGGTAAACAGGTATTTCAGCTACTACCAGACCTGGGGCGCGGCGATCGCCGACTTTTCCAATGCCAGCCCGAATTCCGGGCCGGCGGTACCGGTCGGCCGCCTGCTTGCCGGCGATCACAGCCCGGCCTTCAACGAGCATTCGGTCTACCTGAAGCTAGCGCTCCGGCAGGGTTACACCTTGCACATGAACGTGGCCGGGAAGCTGAGCCACATCACCCGGTCGGTTTACATCTACCTGCCGCCGCAGTACTTCGAGCCGGAGTACCGGGACTACAGGTTCCCGGTGATCGAGCTGATTCACGGCCAGCCGGGCGAACCGCAAGACTGGATCAACGTCGTCGGCGTCCAGGTCACGCTTGACAATCTGGTCAATCAAGGGCGGGCCAAGCCTGCGGTGCTGGTCATGCCTGACGCCAATGGCGGCAACACAATCTCACTTCAATGCCTCAATCAGGTCGGCGGCCCGCAGGACCTGACCTACCTGGCGCAGGACGTGCCAGAAGCCATCTCGCACCTGCTCCGGGTCGAGCCGCCGGGCGTCGGCTGGGGCGTCGCAGGCTACTCAGAAGGCGGGTTCTGCGCGGCGAATATGGCCTTGCGCTTCAGGTACCGGTACGGCGCCGCCGCGTCTTTGAGCGGCTACTTCACCCCGTACAGAAACAAGCTGGCGAATCCGGCCAGGGCGGTGAGCCCGTTCGGGAACAACGCCAAGCTCCGGGCCGAAAACACCCCGATCGACGAGGTTCGAGGGCTGGCGCCTGGCGCCCGGCTGCCGCAGTTCTGGCTTGGCGCCGGCAAAGGCAACAACCTTGATGTGGCGAACGCTAATTACTTCTGGCAAGAACTCCAGTTGCACCAGGCCAGCGTGCCGCTCGTCCTTACGCCTGGCGGCGGGCACACGATGGCCACATGGCATGCTGAGGTGCCGCCGATGCTTTCCTGGATGACCAACACGCTGGTCGCCGGGATCGCAAACCGGGCGAACGGGCAGCGTTCCGCTCTGGCCAGGCGCCTGCGGCGGGAGGCCGCCGAGAAGCGGGCGGCTAAGGCGGATGCTCAGAAGGGCGCCCCGGCGAACGGCACCGCGACCGCCCCCCCGAAAGCCTAGATACGGCGCCGTAACCCTGCGCGGCCCAGTTGTCGGCAAGATGGCATCCGCCGGTTCTCGGCGTTTAATTCCAGGCCGTCACGGTAGCTCCCGGCCGGCGGTCACGGCGATCGCCCCCGTCACCGGAGGCACCAATGCGGATCATCGGGATCTTGCTTGTTGTATGGCTAGTTATCGGCACATTCGCTGGACTGCAGCGGCACTACTACAGCGGCGATGTCAGCTGCGCGAAAGCCGGCACCGTGGCCGCCACTATCGCGGCAGGCCCGCTGAACTATGTCGGCGCGAACCCCAAGGTCCACTGCAGAGTTCCACAACCGAGCAGGTAGCTAAAGATCGACGTCGTCGCCGCGGCCATCGTTGCTATCTTCGCCGCCAGCCCTCATCGCCAGCGTTAGCGACGATGGCCGCCACGGGCGGGATCAGCCCGGCGCATACTGAGATCACGACAGCTGCGGTCACGGAGAACAACCTCACCACGGTCCACGCCAGAATGACCGCCGTGATGCAGCCGCCCATCAGCACGAAGTAAGCCCGGTCGCGCATCGTAGCCCGCTCCCCTGCCGGTCGCGACGCTTCATGGCACCAGTCAGGTATCGCATGCGCCGCTACCTCGGACATGGCCTCGCTGGATTTAGTCCTACCCGACTCGCCTGTCCTCAGCGCGCTCGCGGGAGATGCGAGAGCATGGCTTGATGGGGCAGCACCCGGATTGCCGGTCACGAGCCGCGGTATCGGGAAATTCGCTCACCTTCGAAGAACCTCGGCGCTGCCTAGCGCGTTGGACAGGACATGCAGCCGGCACGTTGCGCCTGCACACTGGCTTGACGACGGCGCAGCGCGGAGTTAGCGCCCCCATCGAGATGAGAGGAACCCGGTGTACATTGCGGTCACCCTAGTGGCAGCGATGCTGTCAGGGTTCGGCTTCGTGCTGCAGCAGCACGCGGCCGAGCAGGTGCGCAGTAGCCAGTTCCTTCGGCTCGGGCTGATTGCCCGGCTAGTCCATAATCGTCGCTGGCTCGCGGGGCTGGCGGTGATGGTCGCCGGCTACCTCGTGGCTGCCTGGACGCTCGGCCACCTTGACCTGTCGGTGACCGAACCCCTGCTCAGTACGAACCTGATCTTCGCCCTGATCCTTGCAGTGCCGCTGTCTGGCCAGGCGCTCCGCCGGACCGAGATAATCGGTGCCGTCGTGCTGACCGCGGGGGTGGCTTCGCTCTCGCTGACTCGCTCAGTGCATGCGCCGGTCCTGTCGTTCGGCTCCTTCTCGCACTGGCCGTTCGCCGGCCTCATCGCCCTGATCGCAGTGGCGCTGGTTCAGCTCGGCCGACGGCGATCGGGCACCGTGCGGGCCACCCTCACCGGCACCGCGGCCGGCTTGTTCCTCGGTATCGCGGACGCCTTCACCCGGCTCAGCGTTCAGCAGATCGACGGCAAGCACCCGCTCAGCCTGCTCGTCCACTGGCCCGGTTACGCGACGATCCTGGCCAGCATCATCGGCCTGTGGCTCATGCAGAACGCATTCAACGCCGCGCAGCTGCATGCCTCGCTGCCGGCCGTGACCGCCGCCGAGCCAGCCGCTGGCATAGTGCTCGGCGTCGTAGTGTTCGGCGACGTCGTGCACGTCAGCCCGCCACTGCTAGCGCTGCAGTTCGCTGGCATCGCTGCGATGGTCGGCGGGGTGATCCTGGTGGCCAGGGCGCCGGTGTTCAGGGATCTGCATGTCGCGCAGTTGCCGCACGCGGCTCTCGAACGGCTGCACCACCCAGCAGATCACCCGAGGGGCCTCAGCCAGTCCACAGCCGCCGCGATCATTGACGGCCCGGCGGGTACCGGAGGCAGCGCCGCGGCAAAGCCCCTGGACGGGCTTCCGTAGCTGGCCATTGAGTCCGCATCGACGCATAGTGAGGCAGCGTTGGGTTGCCTGCCCCCGCAATTCCTGTTTGGGGGCATCTGGGCGGGGAAGCTCTGTTCTCTGATGAACTGCCCGAGACTCGACCCTGCCCCGCCGACCGGTCCAGAATCCCGCCGCGTATACCGGCTGCCGGCCTCAACATACCGGCTGCAGCTGACGCCCGACTTCGGCTTCATGGAGGCGGCCGACCTGGCCGGGTACCTGTCAGAACTGGGAATCACGCACGCCTACCTGTCACCGATCCTCCAGGCAGCGCCTGGCTCGCGGCACGGCTACGACGTGGTTGACCACTCGAGCCTCTCAGCCGAGCTTGGTGGTGAGGAGGCCTTCCGGTACCTTGCCGCCAGGTTCGCCCGTAACGGCATCGGCCTGGTCGTCGACGTAGTGCCGAACCACATGGGCATCCCGGCACCCGAGTACCTGAACCGTCCGCTCTGGTCGGTGCTGGCCGGCGGTCAGGACTCCGCGCACGCGCACTGGTTCGACGTTGACTGGGACGCCCAGGGCGGTCGCATGCTGCTGCCGATACTGTCCAGGCCGCTGCGGCAGTGCATCGATGAAATACGTCTGGGCCGGCTCGGGGAACAACAAGGCCATCGCGAACGCGGCGCTAGCAGCGGCCGTCCTGGCGGAGACGGCGAGGCCGACGCCGATGCGCCGGTGCTGCGGTATCACGGGCACGTGCTGCCGGTCCGGCCCGGAACTGAACGGCTGGCGATGCCGGACCTGCTCGCGGCGCAGTTTTACCACCTCGACAGCTGGCGGGCCGCCGCGACCGAGCTGAACTGGCGGCGGTTCTTCGACATCAACTCGCTGATCGCCATCAGGGTCGAGGAACCCGACGTGTTCGCCGCAACTCATGGCCTGCTGCTCGGGCTGGTTGCCGAAGGCCTGATCGACGGACTGCGGATCGACCACCCTGACGGGCTCGCAGATCCGCGCGACTACCTCAGGCAGCTGGCCACCGCTGCAAGCGGCAGCTGGATCGTGGCCGAGAAGATCCTGGCGGCCGGCGAAGAATTGCCGGCAGACTGGCAGTGCGCGGGAACCACGGGATACGACGCGCTCGCGACCGTCGGCCAGCTGTTCACCGACCGCGCTGGCGTGCAGCCCCTCGCCGCGGAGTACGCAACGTTCGCTGACGGCCCCGCCGATTTCGCGTCAGTGGCCTGGGCTGCCCGCCGCGAAACCGCAGGACAGCAATTGAACGCGGAGGTCAGCAGGCTCGTCCGGCTGCTCGGCAGGCTAAGCGAGCCCGGTTTTGCTCGTGCACCTGCCGAGGACCTGGCGAGCATCGTGACCGAGCTGCTGGCAGCATTCGACGTCTACCGCGGGTACGTAGTACCCGGCGAGGCTCCGCCACGGGCCAGCCTCGAACGAGTGGCTGCGGCTGCGGCGAGCGCGAAGCGCCGGCTGCCCGTGCGGCTGCGTCCTGCCGCTGACCTGATAGCGACCCTGCTGATCGGCCGCGGCGTGCCGGTGGGCTCCCGTACGGCCGGAGACGAGCTGATCGTGCGGTTCCAGCAAACCTGCGCGGCAGTGCAGGCAAAGGGGGTCGAGGACACTGCTGCCTACCGGTGGACCCGGCTGGCCAGCGCAAACGAAGTCGGCGCGGATCCTGATCGGCCGGGCTGCGACGTGGCAGACTTCCACGACTTCGCCAGGCGGCTGAGCGAAGACTGGCCCGCGACCATGACCACGCTGTCGACGCACGACACCAAGCGCCAGGAGGACGTGCGGGCACGGCTGGCAGTTCTCGCCGAGTCCCCTGGTGCCTGGGCGGCGGAAGTAACCGCCTGGCACGCCCGCGCCGCCGGGCTGTCCGGCGCCAGGCCGCCCGATCCGCCCACCGAGTACCTGATGTGGCAGACCATCGTCGGTGCCTGGCCCATCGATGACGACCGGCTGACTGCATACCTGCGCAAGGCGATGCGCGAAGCGAAGCTCACGACCTCGTGGACGGACCCGGATTCCGGGTACGAGTCGGCGGCTATCAGCTTCTTCAGGCGCGCCGTGGCCGACAGCGAGGTCGCAGGACGCATCTCCGCGTTCGTCGCGTGGACCGGGCCGGACGCCGCAGTGAACAGCCTCGGCGCCAAGCTGGTCCAGCTGACTATGCCCGGCGTGCCTGACGTGTATCAAGGCTGCGAGCTGACCGGGCTGGCGCTGGTGGACCCGGACAATCGCAGACCGGTCGACTTCGAGCTTCGGCGTTCGATGCTGTCGGGGCTCGGCCAAGCTTGCCCTCCTAGCCGGCCCGGGTCGGCCAGCCACCCGGAACCGGCCAGCTCAGCGGCATCGGCGGCGGGCAAGCCTGGATCGCCAGGCACTCCCGGTGACCCGGCCAGCCAGGAGTTCCTGGACACCGCGAAGCTCCTGGTGACGACTCGGGCCCTGCGGCTGCGCCGGGATCATCCGGCCTGGTTCGCCGGTGATTACCAGCCGCTGACCGCGAGCGGCGTGGCAGCGGCGCATGCGGTGGCATTCTGCCGCGGCGGGCAAGCTATCACTGTGGCGACCAGGCTTCCAGCGCGCCTGCGCCGGTCCGGCGGCTGGCGGGATACCGCCCTCACCGTACCGGCTGGCCGCTGGTGGGACGTGCTCACTGGCACCGAATTCCTGGTGACCGGCTCGCCGCCTGCCGAAAGCACAACACGCCATCCGGCCAGTACTGTCAGGGCTAATGCCCGGCTCATGCTCAGCGACCTGACGCGGCAGCTGCCCGTGGCCTTGCTGATCCGCGCCGAGGCCGGCGACGACACAGGCACGACCGGCCAGGCAATCGCCATCCCGATGGAGGCTGGCCAGACCCGGACGACGCGGGCATGACCGAGTTCCGGGTCTGGGCGCCGGCCGCAGGCAAGGCAGAGGTGCGAGTGGCAGGCAGGCCGCAGCCAATGTCGGCAGACTGCCAGCCGGGTTCAGCGGGCGGCTGGTGGAGCGCGACGGTGGACGCGGAAGCCGATGCCCGGTACGCGTTCCGGCTGGACGGCGGAGACTGGCTCGCCGACCCGCGCTCGCCACGGCAGCCTGACGGTCCAGCCAACCTGAGCCAGTGCTACGACCAGGCGGCGTTCGACTGGACCGACGAGGGCTGGCGCGGTGTCCCGCTGGCCGGCGCCGTGCTTTACGAGCTGCACGTCGGCACATTCACGCCGGAGGGCACGTTCGATGCCGCGATCAAGCACCTCGATTACCTGGATGCGCTCGGTGTCAGCACGATTGAGCTGATGCCGGTGGCCGCTTTCCCTGGCCGGCACGGCTGGGGCTACGACGGGATCTGTCTCTGGGCCGTGCACGAGCCATACGGCGGGCCGGACGGGCTGAAGAGGTTTGTCGACGCCTGTCACGCCCGGCGACTGGCCGTCGTGCTTGACGTCGTCTACAACCATGTCGGCATCGGCAACCGGCTCGCCGACTTCGGTCCGTACTTCACCGACGCGCACAGCACGCCCTGGGGCGCAGCGGTCAACCTCGACCAGGCAGGCTCCGATCAAGTGCGAGCGTTCATCGTGGACAACGCGCTGATGTGGCTGCGCGATTATCACCTGGACGGGCTGCGGCTAGACGCGGTACACGCGCTTTCTGACAACCGGGCGGTGCACCTGCTCGAGCAGCTAGCCGCCGAGGTGCGTGCGCTGTCGGCGTCGCTGAACCGCGAGCTTGTGCTGATCGCTGAATCGGACGCGAACGACCCGCGGCTGGTCACCGACCGTCAGGCAGGCGGCTACGGACTGACCGGGCAGTGGAACGACGACTTCCACCATGCCCTGCATGCCGCCCTCACCGGGGAGCGGCAAGGTTATTACCAGGATTTCGGTTCCATCGCTGCCCTGGCCAAGACGCTGCACGGGGTCTTCTTCCATGACGGCAGCTGGTCCTCCTTCCGCGGCCGTTCGCACGGTCGCCCGGTAGAAGTCACCCGGCTGCCTGCCGACCGATTCGTCTGCTACCTGCAGGACCATGACCAGGTCGGCAACCGGGCGGCCGGGGACCGGATCTCCGCCACGCTGCCGCCGGGCCTGCTCAAGGTCGCAGCAGGTCTCGTGCTGACCGCGCCGTTCACGCCAATGCTGTTCATGGGCGAAGAATGGGGAGCGACAACGCCATGGCAGTACTTCACCGACCACTGCGACCCTCGGCTCGGGCAGGCGGTGGCTGACGGGCGACGGGCCGAGTTCGCCAGGCATGGCTGGCCTGCCGCTGCGGTACCCGACCCGCAGGACGAGGCCAGCTACCTGCGCTCCAAGCTGGACTGGTCGCAGCTCGATGCCGAGCCGCACCGTGATCTGCTGACCTGGTACCGAGAGCTGATAACGCTCCGGCGACGCTGGCCCGAGCTGACTGATCCGCGGCTGGACCAGGTGCATGTCAGCTGTGCTGAGGGGCCACGCTGGCTGATGATGAGCCGGGGCCGGCTGCGGGTGCTCGCCAATCTTGGACCGGCCGCGGCCCGGTTGCCGCTGGGAGCAGCCGGCGGCCAGGTACTCGCGGCGTCCACTGGCGGCCTCGCGGTCGATGGCGATGCCGCCGTGCTGCCGCCGTCGTCCTTTGCCGTCGTGCGAATCTGATCGCCGGGCCGGGCTCATTGGCCCGAACTGACCGCCAGCTAACTGGGGTATTGCCGACGCGGCCGGTTTCCGCGCCTGTTTGAACGCTCGTCCTCAGGAAAGGCGGGAGGGAACCAATAATCAGGAGGTTCCCATGTCCAGCGGAACTCTCGCCGTCGTCATCGTGGTGGTGGTGGTGGTCATCATCGCCGCACTGGTGGTGGCAGCAATGCGGAGCCGCCGTCGCGAGCTCCAGCAACAATTCGGTCCTGAATACGACCGCGCGGTCGACGAGCAGAGCAGCAGGTTCCGTGCCGAGGCCGAGCTCACGAGTCGGCAGCGGCGCGTGCGCAAGCTCGACATCAGGCCGCTGACTGCAGCGGCGAGGACGAAGTACGCGGCCGACTGGGTAGCCATCCAGGAGCGGTTCGTAGAGTCGCCCTCGGCGGCCGTGGCCGATGCCCACGCGCTGGTCACAACCGTCATGACTGAGCGCGGCTATCCGATGGGCGAGGACCAGCAGGTGCTGGCCGACTTGTCGGTCGAGCACGCGCAGACGCTCGACCACTTCCGCGCGGCTCAGGACATCAGCAGCAACGCCGCGGCGGGCAACGCGACGACCGAGGATCTGCGGCAGGCCGTCATCCATTACCGCGCGCTGTTCTCAGACCTGCTCGGTGAGCCTGACGCGCTGACCGGGCCTGCCACGACCACACTCGCGTCCGCTGTCACAGACCCGGACTATCCGAGCGGACCGCCGGTATCCCCCACGGCAGTCGCGGCGGAGCATGACGGCGTTGCCGCAGGCTCGCCCGGGCCGAACCAGTCAGGCCCGGCTACCAACTACGGAGGCGCGCCGTGACCGCAGAGCCCTATCGGCCAATGACCGACCCCGGCGCTAGCCCGGCGGCTGATCCCGACGTCATCGTCGTGCCGGGAGATGTCGTAGAGGGGGATCCCGTCGACAGTGATGTCGACAGTGATGCAGGCGCTGCCGAAGGCGCCGCGGACTACGATGACGCGCGCGGCAGCGAGGACTACCAGGCAAACACCGAGCCCGATCTGGTCGCGGCGTCTGCGGAAGCAGGGGCGGGCACCATCGACGGCGATAGCTCGTCCGCCGCTGCGATGACCGCTGACCCGGTAACAACCGACGAGCCGGCCGCCGATCTCGGCCAGCAGTGGCATGACATCCAGGCGATGTTCGTCGACGATCCGCGCGGGTCGGTGGGGCGGGCTGCAGCTGCCGCAGATGCTGCAGTCAACGCGCTAGCAGAAACACTGCGCCGCCAGCAGGCTAGCCTTGTCCAACCCGACGGCGACCCGGCCGGTACCGAGGAGCTTCGCGAGGCGCTGCGCGGTTACCGGATCTTCTGTCATGCAGTGGCCGATATCGGCCGGCAGTTGCCGCAGCCGCAGCCGTAGCCGGCAGGTCCCCCGGCACGTGAAGGCCAGCCGTCAGCGGCTGGCCTTCACTGGTGTAACCGACCTGCAGGCCCCGGGTCTACCGGGAATCGGGACGCTGGCTACTTTCCGACCAAGCCGGCACCGGATGAGCCAGGCGCCAGGCAGGCCGGCGGGCGGGAAGCATACGCCACGTGCGCAGACCGCATGTCGCCACATCCGGCAGTGCCATGAGCGGTGACGCACGTCAGCACGACGAGCGCGACAACGGCGACTGCCACCGGACCGATGATCAGCAGGCGCCGCCAGTCCGGACCCCGACGATCGTTGTGCCTTTCTAGCAGCGGCTGCCAAGGCGCCCGCGGCCAGCCGCCGCCTCTGCGGTCAGCTAGCTGCTCGCGGCACGGCCTGGGCTCGTTCTTGGTGAGCCGGGTGAAGATCGCGAACATGGCCGTCATCCGTGGCTCGGTCAGCCGCAAAGTCTCGGCAATGCCGTCGAGCATCCGCTGCTGACCGGCCGGCAAACTCATCGGGACTCCAAACCCTCGTCCGTGCTGGTGGACAGCTACCCGGCTCGCGGGCGGCAAACGCGGGCCGATGGCGCCTATTGCCGCCGGTACATGTGCAGCCGGACGGTCGTCCCAAGTTCGCTGGACCTGATTTCGGCCAGATCACAGAGCTGGTTCACCAGCCACAAGCCCTGGCCGCCAGGAAGATCACCAGCCGGCCGCCAGTGGCCGGCTAGCGGATCGGTGATGAAGCCGGAGTCCTCGAACTGGCAAAGCACCTCGCTGTCGGTGGCCCACAGCCGGACTATCCCCGCACCGCGGGTGTGTCGCAGCGTGTTGGCCGCCACTTCACTGGCTGCGATGACTAGATCCGTACAGCGCGATGGCGAAAGGCCCGCGTGCCGCGCGACTGCGGCAACGAGCGCCCGCACCGGCCTCAGGTCGCGCCGGTACTCGAGCGCTGCAGCGGCAGCAGGTGCTCTCAGCGGTCGGTCCAGTTTTGCCAGGTACTCGGCAGTCCCCAGGTAATCCGCGCTGTCGGATTCAGTCCCGTCGGTGCGCGTGATCGGGTGCGTGCTGCGGGCTTCAGTGATCACTGACCTTGGCAGCAGAGCACTGTAGGGGCAAAAGATGCTGATTTCCGTCTCGGCGAACGCCAGGTTGAGTAGCGCTTCATGGCGTGCCGTTTCCTGCTGCTGCGCATCGGACCGGCCGAGCCAGGCCGACTCACCGAGGTATCTGACGCGCTGACCCTGGTAGCGCGCGCAGAAGGCGCGCAGCGCCGGGATTATCCGGGCCGGGTTGCCGCCCATTGCCGCCATGTCTGTCATCGTGACGTGCGGTCCCGCGGGCAGGACCCAGCTACCTGGCAGCCGGGCGGCTGGCACGGCCACGAGAACCGGCTCGCCGCATGCCCGTCCAGCCCGTACGAACTCCTCAATCGCAGCAAGGTAGTCAGCTTGCGTCTGGTAGAACCAGGACACATGGCGGAGCCCGGCACCGCTCTTCGCCTCGTTGCTCAGCACCCGCTCTCCTGCTCCGTGCGCGGCTCGCACTGCCAGCCCGCCTCGTACGTTCCCGCCGGATTACGGTCTATGCGGCGGGCCATAGCGGGCGAGCGCTTTTACGATGACCCGGTATACCGTTAATGCGAGAGTAATTTCCCCACGGGCGGAGTGTGGAAAGCGTGGAAGAGGCCTGGCTCTCCTCGCAGAGCCGTGGTGACTGCATGGTCATCACGATTCGCGGCGATCTGGACATCGTCACGAGCCCGCAGCTCGACGAGTGCCTGAGCGCGGCTGAGAACACTCATACCCGGATTATTCTGGATTTGACTGATGTCGACTTCCTCGATACCAGCGCCCTCGCCGTTATCGTCGGGCACTGGAAGAAGGCCGAGGCGGCAGGCGGGACACTGGCACTGGCCGGCGCGCGGTATCGCTACACCAAGACGCTGTGGATCACTGGCCTTGCCGACAAGCTCACGCTGTACGAGACGGTCGACGAGGGCGTGCTCGCCCAGGCCAAAGCCGCTGGCCAGGCAAAGGCAAGCGGTCAGGCCAGGGCGGCCGACTAGGCGAAGGAAGGTCAACTCTCGTCAGTGTCTGGAGGTAGGGCAAGTGCCCGGCTCTGATCTTCCCGATCGCGCTGCCGCGCTGCTCAGCCTCGCCGCGGCAACGCAGGAGCGATCACTCAGCCAGCTCACCGCTCTTGCCGCCACTCAGGTGCCCGGCTGCGCCGCCGCGAACATCACTGTCTGGCGCGACGGCGAGATGGTCGGCCAGGCGTCCAGCCATCCGGAGCCATCCCGCCTGGTAGCAATGCAGGTCGCTGACGGGCGCGGGCCGCTGATCGATGCCATCGCCAACGGTGGCCCGATCAGCTGCGCGGACACCCTGACGGAGACGCGCTGGCCGGAGTTCGCGGCCGCGGCACTGCGCACCGGTGTGCGCAGCAGCGTCACACTGAGCCGTCGTGGCGAAGTGGTGATCGCGCTGTCCCTCTTCGGTTTGCGACCACGCGCCGTCGAAGCGGATCAGCTCCAGCTAGCCGACCTGCTGGTGGCATATGGCGGCGCTCTGGTCGGCGCGGTCTCTGACTACGACGATTCTCGCCGGGTGGCAGCGCAGCTCCGGGACGCGGCGGACGCCCGAGCGGTCGTCGATCAAGCTAAAGGCATCCTGATGCACGCTCTGGGCTGCACTGCAGATCAGGCGCTCGACCGGATGCGCGACGTGTCCCAGCGCAGCAACCTGCGCGCCACCGAGGTGGCCAGACGGGTCATTGACGCGCATACCCGACCTGGCGGCCAGGCCGAACTTGGCCAGCTAGCCGGGCTGGCCGGCCGGAAGCGCCGAACCGGAGGCTGAACGGGCAGCCGGATACGATGAAAATCCGACTGCGACGATTGGTGCAGAATGCCGGGGCCCGAACTATCAGCGACCGGCGGCGAGGTTGCCGGGTTCTCCGAGCGGGCAGCCGCGCTGCGACAGGCGGCCAGCCTGTCGCGAGCTGATCCAGGGACATTGCTCGATGCGGCGCTCGCGGACCTCGAGGGCGCGATCGCGGCGCTCGCCGAGGCGAATGGCACCACAGCCGGCTCCGGCGACGATGGCCGTGCCCTCAGCAGCCTGCACTCCGAGCGCCGGTTGCTGCACGCGGTTTTCAGCGCTGCTCCGCTGCCGTTGTATGTCGTCGACGGCGAAGGCACAGTGCTGCGGGCCAACTCAGCCGCATGCGAGGTACTCGGCGTAGGACCCGGCTACGCCACCGGCAAGGCGCTGACGGCGCTGGTCGAGCCCGCCGCCAGGGCAGCCTTGCGTTCACAGCTGGCCGCCGTCAGGCGTACCGGTAAGCCGGCCAGGCTGACGTGCAACATGGCTGCAGCCGCTGGCGTGGTGCGTAGCGAACTGGTTATCGTGCCAGTCCGCGTGCGCGGCGATGCCGACCGGCTGCTCGTTGCCCTCAGTCCTGATGCTCACCAGGATGCCCTGGCTGCATCCGATGCCAGGACGAGCAAGGCCGGCGATGCGAGCCAGGTCGTCGATGCGAGCGAGGCCGGCGACACAGCCGCAGTCGCAACCGCAGCCGGCCGCCTCGATCTGCTTGCTGCCGCTGCCAGGCTGCTGCTTGAGGGCGCCAGTATCAGCGAATCGGTCCTGCTGCAGCGATGCGCCCGGCTGCTGTCGGATAGCGTGGCCACCTGGGTCATCGTGGACCTGCGGCGCCGAGAGCAGCTCCGGCGGCACTACGTAACCGGACCCGACGATCCCGAGTCATCCAGCCTGGCGCACGCGATGGCGACAGCTGATCCCGCACCGGGCTCGGCGCCCGAGCAGGTGCAGGAATCCGGGCAGCTGCTGCTCCTCACTCACGTGGCCGACGAACTGGCGCTTGGCGCAAGCGAGCACGGCCCGCCGTTCCTGACCCTCCTCGGTGCCACTTCGCTGGTATGCGCGCCGATAACCGACGGCGCGCACCGCTATGGCGTGCTGACGATGGTCCGGCGCGCGGACGACGGCCAGTTCGGGCTTGGCGACGCCGCGCTAGCCGAGGAAGTCGGCGCGCTGCTTGGCCGCGCTATTGCCGGGCGCCGGATGCTAAGACGGCGGACTGAGACGGCCGACGCCTTGCGGGCAAGCTTGCTGCCCCCGGTTCTCAAGCCAGTGCCCGGAGTCGAGATCGCCTCGGCGCATCTGTCGCCTACTCGGGGCGGCGAGGTAGGCGGCGACTTCTACGACGCCTACCCGACACCCGGCGGCTGGGGTATCGCCATCGGGGACGTGTGCGGGAAGGGCGAGGACGCGGCGGCTGCTACCGCGGCAGCCCGGCACGCGATCCGGGTGCTCGCGCACTGGAACGACGACCCGGCTGACGTGCTCCGCCGTGCCAACGACATCATGCTCGCCGAGGAGTTCGGCGGACGGTTCGTGACTGCCAGCGCGGCACACCTCAGCTGGCAGCAGGACAGCCTGCACGTTGTACTTGCCACGGCCGGTCATCCGGCGCCGATCCTCGTCAAGCCGGACGGCAGCGTACAGGTGCTGCCAGGCGGCGGCGTTCCGCTCGGGATCTTCCCGGATCCGGAACCGGCAACTCTGACCCTCGACCTGTCCGCCGGAGACGTGCTGTTTCTCTTTACCGATGGCCTCACCGACGCGCGCAGCCCTCAGTCGACCTATTTCGAGAACAGTCTCGGTGACTGCCTGGCCCAGATGCCAGGCCGGCCTGCAGCAGACATCGTCGCGGACATCCGTAGCGCCGTCCTCGAGTTCTGCGACGGCGTGCTTGTCGATGACCTGACGATGCTCGTCCTGCGAATCGGCGGTCCGCCCCCGGCTGACGCTCACTGAGCTACTCAGCCGACCCGGCTAAGCCGATCCCGCGTCCGGCTCGCCACGAGTGCGCGCCGCTCGTCCTCACTAGCGCCGCCCCATACCCCGTGGTCCTGCCGGGTATCCAGCGCGTACTCCAGGCATCGCTGCCGGATAGCGCAGGACGCGCAGACCGCCTTCGCTGTGGCCAGTTCCGAATGCCCGGCACTGCCGGCCGAAACAGGGAAGAAGAGGTCGGGATCGGCGGACCGGCATGCAGCTTGCTCCCACCAATTGCTGATAGCGATCATGGTTGCGTTCGCCACACCTTCCTGCACAGATGCTGCCACCTGCCCGCAGCGTGGCGGTTTACGCCTGACGGTGCCGGGAAAGCTATCGGCGCCCCAGACACGATGGTGAGGTACATGCACGCTGACACTCCGCCGGCCAGCCGCTCGGCGATAGTGCTCGGCGGCGGCGGGATACTCGGTGCTACTCAGGTCGGTATGCTGCGCGCGCTGCTGGAAGCTGGGGTTCAACCGGGCGTCGTTGTCGGAGCCAGCGTCGGCGCGATTAACGGCGCCGCGATCGCGGCCAATCCGACCCCGGCGGGCGTCGCGATTCTCGCGGACCTGTGGGGCTCTCTCACCGAGGCCGGGATGTTCACTGACAACGTGCTCGCCCGGGCGGGGACCCTCGCTAAGTACCGGACCCACCTGTACTCGCCCGTGCCGCTGCGCAAGCTGCTGGCGACACATCTGCCAGCGACCTTCTCCCAACTCGCGGTCGAGTTCCAGTGCGTTGCGGCCAGCATCGAGAAGGCTGGCGCGCACTGGTTCAGCCAGGGCAACCTTGCCGACGCCGTCATGGCGTCGGCTGCAGTGCCGGGCCTGCTGCCGCCAGCCGTAGTCGATGGCGAGCACTTCCTGGACGGCGGGCTAGTCCACTCCATTCCGGTCGGGCGGGCGCTGGCGCTCGGCGCGACCGAGATCTATGTGCTCCATGTCGGCCGCATCGAGCAACCGCTCACGCCTCCCCGCTCGCTCTGGGACGTCTGCCTGACCTCGTTCGAGCTAGCCAGGCGACACCGGTTCGTTGAGGAGATGGCGGACCTGCCCGCCGACGTACGAGTGCACGTACTGCCGAGTGGCGAGGAGAAACTGCCCCTGATAGCTATGCGCTACCGGCACTCCAAGGCCGTGGCCAGCCGCATCCAGCGCGGCTATCAGGCTGCCTCGGAGTACTTGTCCAGCCTGCCGGAAATCGCGTGAGACCGCCGCCGACGGCCGTCCGGCGAACGGCCATCGACCCGGTCTGGCTGCCGCTCGGAATCGCAGCCGCATTGCTATTGCTGGCGGCGGCCACCGTGGCCGGGCTCGCCGCGGCGCTGACTCGCCGCCGCAGGCTGCTGCGGCTCGCTTTGTTCGGCGCGCTGTACCTCATCGTCGACGTCAGCCTGGTGATCAGCTGCGCTCTGCTGTGGCTGCGACATCCGATGCCAACGCGGCGAGACCAGGCCCGCTGGTCGCAGTCGCATCAGAACCTGCTGAGCCGGGTCCTGTCGGTGCTGGTCGGGGCGGCCAGACCCTTGCTCGGATTTGCGGTAGAGGTACAGGAGCCACCCGACCAGGAGCACATCGCCGGGCGCCCGCTGCTGGTACTTGCCAGGCATGGCGGTCCTGGCGATTCGTTTGCGCTCGTCCACTTGCTGATGTCGCGCTACCGACGGCGGCCGGCCATCGTGCTGAAGGAGGAGCTCCGGTGGGATCCGGGGCTCGATGTGATACTTAGCCGGCTGCCGTGCTGCTTCGTCAAGCAACGGGAGGGCGCCGGGATTGCTAGTCGCCTGACCGAGCTAGCTCGCAATCTGGACTCCGACGATGCAATCCTGCTGTTTCCGGAAGGCGGCAACTGGACGCCCGTCAGGCACCGGCGCGCCATCGTCAGGCTCATCCGGGCCGGCCGGCGGCAGGCGGCAGATGACGCCGAGAGTAACCCGAACGTATTGCCGCCACGGCCGTCCGGCGTCCTTGCTTGCCTGGCTGGCCGGCCGGACCTGGGTGTCGCGATCGTCGCCCACACCGGCCTCGAAGACCTGGTAAGTCCGGCCACGGTGTGGCGGGCCCTACCGGTGACGGGACGGCCGATGACTGTCAGGTGGTGGTACGAGCCCGCCGAGGCAGTCCCCGACGCTGATGAGGACCGGCGGGAATGGCTCCGGCTGCACTGGGCCATCGTGGACTCCTGGATCGACGCGAGGAAGGCGGCCAGGAGCGCCGAGCTGACCCACATCGGGCCCGGCTCGGAGTAGTTCCTGAGGGCAACCCGGTGTCGGGCAACTCCAGAGGCGGCCAATGACTGGTGATGACACCGGATCCGGTACTCGACCCCTGGCCGGCCGGCGCCTCAGGGACGGCCTCGTCGTACTACTCGCGGTCGGATCCGGGGCGGCCGATGTCACCGCGTTTCTCGTCCTCGGAAAAGTCTTTAGCAGTGTCATCACAGGGAACCTGGTGCTGCTTGGCCTGGCGGCAGCTACCGCGCAGCCAGGCCTGGCGCTTCGAAGCGGGCTTGCCCTTGGCGGTTACTCCGCCGGAGTACTCATCGGCGCCCCGATCGCCGCGCGAGGGCGCCATCAGATCTGGCCGCCGGCGGTTACTGCCGCGCTCAGTGCCGAGCTCTGCCTGCTGCTCGGGTTCGCTGCCGCCTGGGAAGCGGGCCGCCAGCGACCAGGCTGGCAACTAGCGATGCTCGTGCTGCTCGCGGCGGCGCTGGGCGTGCAGAGCGCGGCCGTCAATCGGCTAGGCGACATGTCGGCCACTTACCTGACCGGGACACTGACGGGCGCACTGACCGCGCTGGTTACCCGTAACCGGCGCGTCAGCCTGTGGCGCGACGTGAGCGTGCTCGGCGCCATCGTGGCAGGCGCATCCGCCGGCGCTGCCCTCATCCGCCTGGCGCCGGCCTGGCTGCCAGCGCTCACGCTGCTTCCGCTCCTCGCGGTAATCGCCACCGCCAGCAGGTTTCGGTGGGCCGCCAGCCCCGCCAACTGACGCGGCCCGCCGCGAACGTCGTCGTCTGGGAGCGTTTGTCCGGCCGGCCGCGGGGCAGTTCCGGTCCGGCCGCCCGCGGCCGCTTACCTCAGCGCTCGTGCTCACATGGAGGTCACGATGGTCGCACGGTCGGCGCGCAGACGGCCGGCCAGCGTCAGCTCAGCAGGACGGCAGGCGGCAGGCAGCCGAGTCATGTCCGTACTTGCCAGAGCTGCGCTTATGGCGCGCCCGGGCCTGGCGGGCACAAGGCCGGGCAGCGTCTCATCAACCTCGGCAAGGCCTTGATCTACGGCTTCGTCACCTGGGGAATCCTTAAGTTCGCCCTAGGGCTCGGGGCACCCGCCGCCACCAACAAGCAGTCGCGCGACCTGACCTCGACTGCGTTCAAGTACTCGGGCGGGCGGTTCGCCGTCGCGATCGCCGACGCGGTCATTGCCGGCATCGGCATCTACCTGGCCTACCAGGCCTACCGTGCCAGGTTCCTCCGCGACCTGCGCATGGGCTCGGCCTCCCGGCGGACTCGCGAGGTCGTCACCTGGTTCGGAAAAGCCGGAGGCATCGCTCGTGGCGCGGTGTTCGTGACCGTCGGAGTCTTCCTCATCGTCGCCGCGATCGAGGC
>Ga0335072_10003833_pt1 | contig 22496 bp, 16 predicted proteins | sample Lox_Sample_21_FD_206725 | JGI IMG/M metagenome (GOLD analysis project Ga0335072, IMG submission 206725) | Soil microbial communities from Loxahatchee National Wildlife Refuge, Florida, United States - Lox_Sample_2.1 | ecosystem: Environmental > Terrestrial > Soil > Wetlands | place: USA...
ATATAGCGCACCAGCTCGCGCGCCGCCGTCACAAAGGTGTATTCGGGATGGGTTGCGTAGCTGATGGTCCAGGCGCTGTTGACGACCGTGGCCGAAGCAGCCAGCACAATCGCGGCCCAGCCCAGATGCCGGGGTGTGTCACTTGCGCTCACGAGCGTTGCGGTTCCCTGCCCCACAATCAGGAAGCAGAAAAACGCCACGACGGCAAAGTAGCGCGGCTGCGGATGATCCTGCAGCGTCATGAACAGGATGTACCCCGCAATCGCCAGCACCGACGCGCCAAACACCGGATCCGCTACGAGCTTCCGGCCCCAATCTGTCTTCCGGCCGAGCAATGCGGCGAGGATGAGAAAAGCGGCCAGCGGCATCAGGATGTGATCGACCCAAAGCCCGCCGTGCATCGACCACCACAGGCTGATGAGGGGCCAGGTCGCATTTCGGGGCTTCGGATAGGTGTTGATATAGAAGAGGTATTTGTAATCGGGAAAATAACCGGTGGCCACGACGAGGCCCATCCATGCGCCAAACGTCAGCGTGCTGGTGGCGGCCGCAACCAAGGCGCATCGAAGTCGGGCAGACCACGGCCACTCCGCCGTCGGGCCTGTGTTGTCTTGTCCCCTCAGCGGCTGTAGAACGGCCCACCCCAATGCGGGAAGAAGGCATGCAGCCGTCGTCTTTGTCAGCATCATCAGCGTGAACAGCAGGCCAATCGAGCCGGCGAACCACATGGGCCGCCTGCATCCGGGGAGCCGGACCGCCAGATTGAGAGCAGCAAGCGTCAACGCGGTCAACATCGGCTCGAGGATCGCAAGCCTGCTGAAGCAATAAAGAAATGGGCTCGTGACCATCAGAGTCAAAGCCAGCAGCCCCGCCCACCGCGGCGCGCGCCCGCGCAACAGAAGATAACTCAGCGCCAGATTGGCGAAGAAGAAGGCGATCGCCAGGCCTCGGGCGGCCGCCACACTCACTCCACTGAAGCAGAAAACCACCCATTCGAGCGCCGGCCACACGGGTACAGCCGGTGCGGGGTTGAAGTCTCCGGGCAGATACCAATGGCCGAACAGGTGCGCGCGAACGGCGGCGTTGCCGTACCATCCTTCATCGGTGTACTTCGCCCAATCGCCGTACCAGGGCGTGTGGTTGGGAAAATCGGCGGTCAAGTGGATCGCATGCAGAACCGCAAATCCGGCAATAACCACAATCCACGCCGCAAACGCCCAACGCTGTCCCTGCTTCACCAATGGCTTTCTCCAGCGGGAGAGCTGCCGTTCAGATGAAAATGAGCTCGCCTGAAAGTATAGCGTTGACCTCGCCTTCACAGGCTGCGAACTCCGCCCAACCGCAAACCTCAGCAAAAAGAAAACGCCGAATCCAGGCTCGCTCTCGGCAAACCCAGATCCGGCGTCGGGATTCATTGCCTGCCGAAATACGGCGTTCCGGCGATGCTAGAACTTTGTTCCAAGCACCTTCGCCATCGTCTTCACCATCGTCCCGTTCGCGTCGTCATCCTTCAACGCCCAGACGTAGGCGCCTCCCAGGCCCCCGGGTACCTTCGCATCGAGATACAGCATCTTCAAAGTTGCCGTCGCTGGATTGTCGAAAGTGTAAAAGGTTCCCGCCGTGGGATCGTAGAGCGAAACCGCCAGCCGCCGCGAATCGAAATAGGTGCTGTACCCGTTGCTCTCAAGATTCTCAAGCGTTGCATAGGTCGCAATCCCGGGCGTCAGCAGCAGGTCGCAGCCTGGCGTTGCGCCCGAAAGATCCGTACACAGCCCCGTCCCATTCGCCAGGTACACCGGCGATGGTCCCATCGATCCTTGGTACAAGCCGTGATTCACGTTGGAAACGCCGGTCCATCCGGCGCCATACAGCGGCACACCCATCGTGTATTTGTGCGGCGGCACACCTGCCTTCAGGTACGCGTTCACCGTATCGTCAATATCCAGGTCTTGCCCGTAATCCGGATCCTGCCGCGAATCGAAAAGCGGCGAGGCATCGTTCGTCTGCGAGTCCCACGACCCCGCATAGTTGTAGCCGTCAATCGTGATGAAATCCACCTGCTCGGCGGCTTGTTTCAGGTCGATGTTCACGTAGTTCTGCGCGCCCGCCGGCCCGTCAAACGACATCACGTACTGCTTGCCCGTCGTCTTGCTCAGCGCATTCAGCTGGCTCCGGAATTCCTTCAGTAGCAGCGTGAAGTTCTGGGTGTCCGCTGACGTCGGGAACTCCCAGTCGATGTTGAATCCGTCAAACAGTCCTGGCGCCGTGATCCCCTGCGCAATGTTGCCCTTCACAAACATGTTGATGCACGAAGCCGCCAGTGCCTGCCGCCCCGCGGGCGTGCTCGCTGCCACCGAAAATGCCGCCGTGTTCGCCGCCGACGCTCCCCCAATCGACATCAGCACCTTCAGGTTCGGGTGGAGTCCCTTCAACTGCTGGATCGCTCCGAAATTCCCGTAAAGCGGTGCGGTGTAGGCTTGCCCGTTCACGCTCGGAAGATACGGCGTGCTGTAGTCCGCCCAGCTATCCGCAATGGCGCACGACGGAGACGGCGTCGTGGTCACGTTGGCAAATGCATAAATCAGGTGCGTCAGCTTATCGGCAACACCATTCTGTTGCAGGGTGGCAATGTTGTATCCGGCAGTAGATACTCCATTCCTCGAAGTATCCGCCGAGAATCTTCCCGTTGTAGGGTGGTTGCGCCGAAGCGCTCAAACAGGTCGAAAGCAGGATCAGTACGCTGACGAATACGCCCCAGCTGGCTTTCCGCGGTTTTGGCATGATTGCCCTCCCGATTGGAATCTCCAATCCCGCGAAGTATAGGAGGGAAGTCTGATCAAATCAATGAGTATTATCATTAAAAATGATCATACAGAGGCTAAAGTCTGTGCAAAATCAGCCTGTTTGCGGGCCTGATTGATCTAAATCCCCTGAAAATCTCATTTTCGCCATCGAAAACCGTGCCAGGTCGCAGGCGAGCGAAGACTCCCGGGACAATCAACCGTCAAGATTCAATGGCACAGAATGACTCCGGCTCTAATCCGGCACTTCTACCAGATTTTGGGCAGAAAGGTCGGACGCTGGCTACTCGTAAGCCAGCGCGTCGATCGGATCCTTGCGCGCAGCCATCCAGGCCGGATACAGCGCGCCGAACAGGGCTCCCACAAAAGCGATCAGGGCGCCGCGCCCAATCCATCCGGCGGTCAAATCGAACGCCAGGGTCGCGAAATTGGCGTGCAATGCTTCGCGGACGCCAAATGTGCCGGCAATCCCCAAAAGCACGCCGGCGAGAGCCAGCACCCCCGTTTCGCGCAGAACCACGCTGACGATGGTGAGCTTCGATGAGCCCAGCGATTTCAAGATGCCGATTTCGCGTGTGCGCTCGAGAACCGCCGTGTACATGGACTGAAAGATGACCAGGAACCCGACAATCACCGCGATCGTAATCACCACGTTCATGGCGATGCTGAAGCCAGGAAATTTGGAGGGCGTATAGAGCGAGGTGAGATCTGCCATCGTCTGCACCTTGTAATTCGCCAGCCCGCGGGTTCCGTGGATCTCATCGATGATTGCCTGGTCGTTCGCGGGGTTGTCGCTCTTCAAATAGATCACGGATGCCTTGTCTGGCGTTCCCATCAAAGTTCCGAGAGTGTCGATCGGGACAAGCCGGCGCCCGCCTTTGCCGCTTTCCACCACTCCGCTAATCCGAAACGGATGGTTCAGGATCGTGATCACATCTCCGACTTTGTGCCTCTTCGCTTGTGCGTACACGTCATCGACGATCACATCATCGGGGCCTGTGAATGGTCCCCCAGACAGGAATGTAAACGGCCTGAGAGCGTTATAGCTCGGATAATCGATACCCCAGAGAATCTCCACATTGTCTGACATGTTGAAGTCGGATATCGCGGGAGAGGCCACAGTCACATGCGGAAGCTTGGCGAGGAAGGGCGCCAGCTTCACCGACATGGGCGCGCCGCCCACACCATTCAGAAAGCTGGCATTCGAGGGCGACACGATCAGATCGGCGCCAATGCCATTGGTTCGATCTTTGGCGCTGCTGAGTTGTCCCATGAACACCGCAACGATCGACAGGATCATCATGACTTCGATAGCCACAGCAAAGATGCTGATGATCGAACGGAGGGGGCGGTGCACGAGGTTGGCAAAAACAAGCTTATTCATCGCTGGACCTGGCCGCTTTTCGAATCGAAGGCGAAGATCGACGCCCCAATTCAAGAGTACCAGCGCCCCATTCACCCTGCCGCTGCAATTCCTGATCCGCACCCCGTCCCGGGTTTTGTTCGGGATTTGCACTTAAAAGCGTCGGCCTGTGTGGCAGCGGTCACTTGAACGCGCAGATGACGTTGTATACTCTGCTAACAGCAATTCCGTTACCTATTACTTCAGGTTCAAGAAAACAAAGGACAACACGATAAATGCTTTTGACGGATTCTGGGTCCGGGTTTATTGTGGTTGTGGAAATCTCCCGGACATTTTTCCGGTAAGTGGTTGCTAAATGGGTAGTTTTGGCGAAGATCTGCGCGCTGAGCGAATCTCCCGCGGCATCGCGCTAGAAGACATCACGGCAGTCACCAAGATCAGCCAGCGGCATCTGGTTGCATTGGAACAGGAACGGTTCCGCCAGCTTCCGGGCGGCATCCTCAGCAAGGGAATTGTGCGCGGCTACGTCGGGGCGGTCGGACTGAATGTGAGCGACTGGACCGACCGGTTCATCAAAGCCTATACCGAGGCAGGACAGACCCTTGACGGCGCCGGCGGTTGGGCTGAATTCGCCGCCAACGTGGGCCAGGAGCGCATCAAGCGGCGTGAAGCGGCAGCAATTCGCCTGCGCTGGGCCGGTGCGGTAGTGCTCATGGCGGCTGTTGCAGCCGTGGCGTTCCTCACAGTTCGCTACTTTGGGCTGCGCGCCGGCTGGTGGGATAGCCTGATACCCCTACATGCGGTTTCAGCCAAGACGCATGCCATGTTCATCGAGACCGCAGGTTGGTTTCATTCCGGCAGATAATTTCTTCTATCTTCCGCCATTCCGTCTCTTTCATTGCCTTGTATCTCCGCGTTACAGAGTGCCGCAACAGAGGCGCGGCGGTTGCCTGTTAATTCGCCGATTCCTTCACAATAGAAATAGGTTTCGTAGAGACGGATTCAGACGACCACCTCTGCCCTCCGTCGCTTTGATACGACAAGCGCCCAAGGACGCCGGAGGGCACTCCGCCCCCCCTCGGAAATTTGCTGTTTTCCACAAAATTGCTGCCTGTTTTTCTGGTCTCGATGTCGGACCAATGCGGTCCTGATCGCTTTCGGCGACGCGAACTCGCCTGAGAGGGGAAATGCCCGCGCGGCTTACCCCGCGCATTCTGCCTCTGAAGCAGGCATCCTTGCCGTTCGCTGCGAGTCTTTGCTCTCCACGCCGCGCGCAATTACCATAAGAAGTGCGGCTTAAACCCCTCGGCCCGTCGCGCCGGGGACGTTTCTCATGCCAGGCGCAACCGCCTTGATCAGGCCGGCAAAGCGAAAAGCAATTTGGGAGGAGTGCGAAGTTGAGCGATCGTTTTTTGTTTACCTCTGAATCCGTGACCGAAGGTCACCCGGATAAGATTGCCGACCAGGTTTCCGATGCAATTCTGGACGCCTGTCTCGAGCAGGATCCCTACAGCCGCGTTGCGGCCGAGACTCTGACAGCCACCGGGCTGGTTGTGATCGCCGGCGAAATCACCACCAAGGCGTACGTGGATTTTCAGACGCTGGTGCGCGGCGTCGTGGCTTCGATCGGATATGACAACGCGCTTTACGGCTTCGACGCGAATACCTGCGCCGTCATTTCGACCATCAACAAGCAGTCGGGCGATATCGCGCAGGGTGTGGACACCGGCGGCGCAGGCGACCAGGGCATGATGTTCGGATACGCCTCCAACGAAACTCCGGAACTGATGCCGGCCCCGATCTCTCTGGCGCACAAGCTGACGCGCCGTCTTACCGACGTGCGGAAGAACGGCCGGCTGCCTTATTTGCGTCCGGACGGCAAGAGCCAGGTCTCGGTCGAGTACGACGAAAACGGCAAGCCTGCTCGCGTCGACGCGGTTGTCATCAGCAGCCAGCATGCCGAGAGCGTCAGCAATGACGAACTGCACGCCGACATCCTGAAGCACGTGATTCAGGCGGTGCTGCCGGCAGCCTGGCTCGATGAACAAACCAAGTACCACATCAATCCCACCGGCCGCTTTGTGATTGGCGGTCCCATGGGCGACACAGGCCTCACAGGCCGCAAGATCATCGTCGACTCCTACGGCGGCATGGGCCGTCATGGCGGCGGCGCATTCAGCGGCAAGGACCCGACCAAGGTCGACCGGTCCGCGGCTTACATGGCGCGCTACATTGCCAAAAACATCGTGGCCGCAAAGTTGGCCGAAAAGGCCGAGGTTCAGCTCGCCTACGCGATCGGCGTGGCCGAGCCGGTGAGCGTGCTGGTTGAGACCTTTGGCACAGGCAGAGCGAGCGCAAGCCAGTTAACCGAACTCATCCGCAAGAATTTCGTGCTGACCCCGAAGGGCATTATCGAGAGCTTGAATTTGCGCCGTCCGATCTACCAGAAGACCGCGGCGTACGGTCACTTCGGCCGCACCGAACCCGAATTCACCTGGGAGGCGACCGACAAGGCGGCAAAACTCGCCGAACAAGCCGGGGTATCGGTCGCAGCCAGGTAGACGTTGACTCATCCAGACGTTTCGGCGCAACGGGGTCCTTGCCAGGGACCCCGTTGCTTCTTATGCGTCCCTGTCTCATGAAATAAAATTCATCCGGGGTCTATCGGTTAAGGAGATCGCGATGCGTCTTCATCGAGTTTGTCTTCTTGTAGTGGCAATCGCTACGGCAGCGGCTGCGCAAACCGGCAAACAGTGGGACTACCGGGGCAAGCAGGGACCTGTGAACTGGGGCAGGCTGGACCCCGAGAACCGGGCATGCTCGCAGGGACATGAGCAGTCGCCGATCGATATTCGCGGCGCGCGCCTCGACAAGAATCTGGCGCCACTCGAGTTTTATTTCATTGCCGGGCCGGCCACGCTGGTGAACGATGGGCGCAGCCTCACCATGAATATCGGCCCCGGCAGCACTCTGGTGGCCGATGGCGTGCACTACGAACTGAAAAGCGTAGCCTTTCACCACCCCAGTGAAAACGCGGTGAGGGGCAAGCTCACCGATATGGATGTGGAGATGCTGTTCCAGAGCGCGGATGGCAAGATGGCCATGGTTGCCGTGCGTATGAGCCTGGACTGGGGTGCTCCCAACGCGATGCTGGCCGCGCTCTGGGAGCATCTGCCGATCAAGGCCGGGTCAAGCGAGCGAGTCAACGAAGACGTGGACCCGGGAGGATTCCTGCCGGAGGACCGCGGTTACTGGACCTTCATGGGATCGCTCACTACTCCGCCGTGCACCGAAGGCGTGCGCTGGTTTGTCTTTGAAGATCCCATCACCATCAGCCGCGCGCAGCTGCGCGCGTTTGCCGATCTCTTCCCTGTCAGTTCACGCCCATTGCAAGACACGCACGGGCGCAAAATCACGGGCAGCGAATAGCGCTTGCGGGCTCTTCAACGCGACGGATCCGCGAGCTGTTGGAATGTCAACGTGAGGCCGCGCTGGTCGGGGGTCGTGGTCACGCCCATTCCGGTCAGGTCGGCCACCATGTAGTGCGCCGCCTCAAGCGATTCCGCATCGTGTGAAAAGGTGGTTGCGATCACGGTGCAGCCGGCTTCGCGCCCAGCCAGCACGCCCGAAGAAGAGTCTTCGAAGACAACACACTCGGCGGGTGCCACCGCGAGCAACCGGGCCCCTGCCAGAAATGGCTCAGGATGCGGTTTCCCCCGCGTAACCCATTCCGCGGTGACGATGCAATCGGGCACCGGGATTCCGGCGCCCGCCATGCGCGCCCGGGCCAGGCGTTCGGTGGCGCTGGTCACAACGGTCCACGAATCTGCCGGGAGCGCGGCGAGCAACTGGAGCACGCCGGGGAGGACGGTCACGCCTTCACCATCCGCGACTTCAATCGCTTCGATCACCTTCAGTTCCGATTCGCTGTCAAGATCGGGACGAAGCGCGGCGACGGTCTCGATGGCACGGCGACCATGCGCGATGCGCAAGGCGTCGTCCGGATCAATGCCACGCATCAAAGCCCATTTCGTCCAACTGCGCTCGACCGACGCAATCGACGAAATGAGGATGCCGTCCATGTCAAACAGAATGGCCTTGCAAGGAAGATGAACAGGGGAAGACGTCAAGGAAGGCGTCATTTCTCTATTGTAGCGACGGCGCCGGAATGCTTAATGCGCGGGCGCGGTTACAGCCGGTCTGTGGGCTTCAAACGAGACCGTCGGCGGATCTCCGAACACAACGGAGGCAGCGGCCACCGCCGGCTTCTGGCCTGCGCGTTGCACCGAATTGTCTTCCAGTGTGACCGACCCCTTGCCAATGGCAGCATCCGCCGTCCAGCGCGTGAACCGTGCCAGTACGCGCGGCGCCTCTGGATCTGGAATGGAGCCCTGGGTCCATTCAAAGTGCAGAGTGCCGGTGGCAGAGGATGCAAGATCCTTGTCAGCATAGCCAGCCAGACTGATTTTGCCGTTCCCATCCAGCGATCCTCGCCCGGATGGCACGCGCAGTAGCTGGCACACGGCGGGAGCCGCGAGATGTTTGAATGTTCCTTCCAGCGTGTAGGCCGGCTTATCACCATTCGTCATCGTGCCGCTGAGGTGCACCTGGCCGCCGAACAGCGCCGCATCGAATCCGGTAATGTCAGCTTTCAGTGCTTGCACGTGGGCAATCGCCGAAGCCGAATGCAGCGTGACAGGTCCGAGCGTCAGTGAATCGGCGATGACGGCAACGTCGATGCGGGGCCACAGCGGCTGCTGCGATGGCCTGAGCTGCGCGAGAAGCGTAGACAGCAATGTGTCCGGCTTGTGGGCCCCTAGGAGGGCGGCTTCGAGCTTTGCGGCGTCGAGATCGGCAAAATGAAGATCAAGCTGTGGCAAGCAGGTCTGGTCGGGTTCGCATGCCATGGGGATTGCAAGGCTCGCGGTTCCCTTCACCGGTCCGTACGTAAAGTCGACCGGATCCCAACGCAACTCAGTGGGCGCCACGCGCAGGGTTGCATTGGAAATCTCGATGCGATTCGCCAGCATGTCCGACTTCCACACAGCATCGTGCAGCCCAATTGTGCCGGTAAGCTGGTCGCTTGCCGGTATTCCCGCTCCAGGTGAAACGCTTTGAGCCGCAGATTGAGCCGCCCCGCTACCGAAAAACATCGCGTTGAGCGCCGGCAGCCACGGCCCTTGTGCGCTTAGATCGAGGTTGGCAGACTCGCCGGTAAAAGCGCCCAACACCGGCGAGTCTCCGAACCCCGCAAGGCGCGCCAGATCACGGACACGGGCAAACGAAGCCGGACCGCGAAGCGTGATTTGATATCCGGCCAAGCCGAATTGCAGATTCACAGCAAGCGGCGCATTGCCTCCTGCTACCACCGGAATCGACGCCGCCAGTTCAGGAGGTTGTTCTTCTGCGGCGGCAGCACCCACAAGCGTGAATTTCGGAATCTGCACAGGCTGGCTCAAGGGATCTCCAGCCAGACGGAACCCTTCGACCGTCAGGCTGCCAATCAGCGGCGACGCCTCGGGAACACGATTCTTCTCGGATCGTTGCGAGGCACGGTGAGCCGGCTTCGCGGAAGCGTGCACGGTGTCCAGCGCCGAGGAATCGTAGGAGAGAATTCCGCTCACAGTTCCTTGCGCGGTGAGCGTTTCACTCAAGCCTTTGCGCATTGTGCGCAGGATATCGAGCGCGGCCTGCAGGGGAATACGCTGCAGCTCAACGTGAAGACGCGGCGGTGCGTTCCCGGGTAGATCTCCATCCACGCGAAAGTGCCCGTTGCCCAGCGGCGAGTCGCAAGCGAGATTATCGACGTCGCGCCCTGCGGAGCGGTAGATGAAGGAGCAGTTGGCGTCAAAGTCCAAGGGTTCGAGTGGAGCAAACTCGGCACGGTGCACGCCGGTTGCTCTGAGGCGGGCGGTCACTTGCGTGGCCTCCACGGTTCCATTCAGATGGACATCGCCGGTCAAGTTGCCGCGCCAACCCGGATCGGAACCGGTGAGCAGCCGGCTGAGCTGGCCAAGCTGCGCCTCTCGCCATTCCATATCGATGTGGACGGGCATCTGCGCCAAGGAAGGCGCATGGCGAATGCTGGCTTCCAGCTCCACGATTCCGGTATCGGCAAGGTCGAGGCTTACGTCGGTCCGGGCCGGCTGGCCACGCAGGCGAATGCGCCAGTCGCCGGGATTCTCCTGCCACAACGAAAGATCGGCATTGACGAGAGAAAATGGCAGTTTTTCGAGTCCGTTCTTGACATTGACGCGCGAGTTTGTCGCCTCAAGATAAGGAAAGGGCACCGCCCCGCCCCGCGGCTGGACCGGCGATCGGGCAGTTGCAGTGCGGAAAAGATCTTCGAGATTCCAGCGTCCGTCGGGATTGCGAACCAGGTTCAGACTGGCTTCATCCACACTTACGGTGCTGATGACCAGCCTGCCGCGCCACAGGGACAGCAACCGGATGGAGGCTGTGACTGACGTAGCGTGCAATACCGGCTCAGCGCCGAACGCCGGATCCGACTGGATCGTCAGATCGTTGAGCAGGAAGCCGGGACGCGGCAGGATTCGCAGATTAACTGAAGAAAGATGAACCGGCCTTCCCAATGAATCCGACAAGACGCGGGTGATATCGCTCTTATAGCGACGGATGCTGATCAACGGGGGCACGATAACCAGGAGCGCTACAAACGTCAGAACGATCAGCAGAAGCCAGAGCCGTTTTCTGCTGCGCCGAAGCCGTCGATCGCCCATCATGCTGTTGCGCACGTGCTGCTCAGTGGATGACGTGGAACGTGCGCGACCAGCGCGTGTCCGGGAAGAAATGGAGCACCACGTGGGCCATCCAGGCGAGCCGGTTGCCCAGCCCGGTTTCTTCGTATTCGTTTTCGGGCGTCTTGAATGACCAGTAGTTGAACAGCGGCCGTCCAACAATGTTCGCCCTCGGCACAAAGCCCCAGTAGCGCGAATCGAGGCTGTCATGCCGGTTGTCGCCCATCATGAAGTAATTACCGGGCGGCACCACCAGATCACCGTCATGGACGTATTGCGGCATGGCGACCGACCAACTCTCCGTCGCTCCGAAGTCAGCGGTCATGGGAACGGAAGGAAAGTCGTCCAGATAAGGCCGGTAATTGTCGGAGGTGGTCGGCTGCGCGTGGGGTTGGCTCTGAGCCACCCCGTTAATGAAGACTGTGCCGCCTGCCAGATGAAGATGATCGCCGGGAACGCCGATCAGCCTCTTCACCAGAAACATGTCGGGGTTGCCGGGTTTGAGAAACACGACCACGTCGCCTCGTTTCGGTTCGCGGTAGTAGATCAGCGGCATCCATTTGGCGGGTGGAGCAAGCGTAATCCGGTCGACCACGAGATGGTCGCCAACCAGCAGAGTATTCTCCATCGATCCCGAGGGAATCACGAAGTTCTGCGCGAGGAAGGTGAGCACGAACAGCCCCACCACGAGCACATTGCAAATGCTCGCCACCGCTTCAAACGGCGTCTCTTCCACTCTCTCTTCCTTGCCGGGGGAATGCATTTCTGATTTAGTCGTGGCTGGCAGCGTGTCGTTTTTAGTCATGAGTCGCTCAATACCCGAACCGCCGGCCTCGACAGGTCAGGATTCCGGTTGGCTCAATGCACAACCCGGAAGATCCGGTCCCAGCGCGCAAAACTCTCAAGGTGTCCTGAAATAGCCCCATCGTGTCCGAGTCTATCATCCGAAGGCTGTTCAACATCGGTGGTGGAAGGACGCCGAAGCGAGAAGTAGATCACCACTGGCCGGGCCACAATCGCCTGCCTTGGCACAAAGCCCCAGAAACGCGAGTCCTTGCTGTGATTCCGGTTGTCTCCCAGCACAAAGTATTCGCCCGGCGGCACAAAGAGCTGGCCATCGCGTTCGAGACCCTGCATTTCCCGCCACCAGTTTGGATCGATATTCGGATCGTTGTAGATCGCTCCTGGAAACTCGTCGAGAAAAGGATTCGGCGCAACAGGTTCGAAGGTGGCGTAGGGCTGGCTGAGGCGCTTGCCGTTGACAAACACCTGGCCATTCACGATGCGAATACGATCGCCCGGAACACCGATGACTCTCTTGATCAAGTAGGGAGGGTCGGGGTGATGAAAAACGACAATGTCACCACGTTCGACATCGCGGTACGGCATCAGCGTTCGAATCAGGCTCCCAGCCTTTCCCGCGGGAGCAAAGATCTGTCGGTTGACAAGCAGAAAATCCCCTACCAGAAGAGTGCGCTCCATGCTCTCGGATGGGATCAGAAAGGGCTGAAGAACGAACGTGAGCAGAAACAGCGCTACGATCACGGTGCGCAACAAGGAGGCCAGTGCCTCGGGCACCGTGGGCAAATGCAACCACAATCTCCCGAGGTTCCGCGTGGACTGGCTCGCCGCCTGGATCACAGGGCTCATGAAACGGTTTCTTCTTCCGCCTCATCGCCGGCCGGGGGGAAGGCCTTTTCATTTGAAATTTCGACCAGCCGCGATAACGCTCGCCGAGCGGCATCCTGTTCAGCGTGTTTCTTGGTGCTTCCTGAGCCGCGCGCAAGCGGCTTGCCTGGCAACCCGCCGGATGGCTTGAGACGGACTTCGACCACAAAGCGTTTGCGATGATCAGGCCCGCTTTCGCTTTTCACGCGATAAACCGGCGTCCCTGCACGAGCGGCCTGAAGATGCTCCTGTAATGCGGATTTGTAGTTGCCCAACGCAGCGCCGGACCGAAGTTCTTCGGCCAGCTGCTCGACCGCATTCCCCATCACGTAGCGCTGCGCAAATGCCCTTGCGGGCTCCAATCCTCCATCGAGAAAGAGGGCGCCAATCACCGCTTCCATGGTGTTCGAGAGCACTGTGCTCTTGCCGCGCAGCCCGCTGCGGTCTTCTCCACGGCTCAGGCGTAGATGATCACCCAGGCCGATCGAAGATGCCACCTCGGCCATGTGCTGCCGGCTCACCAGCTGCGCGCGAATGCGGGTGAGTTCACCTTCGCTCCATTCCGGGTGCAGTACGAATAGCGCTTCGCCCACCACCAACCCCAACACCGCGTCACCCAGGAACTCAAGGCGCTCGTTGTCGCCGGAGGCCTCGTCGTTCCCTCGGCCATCTTCGAGCGCGAGCTGGTTCGCAAGCGAGCGATGGGTAAGAGCGCGAATCAGAAGCTCCGCATTGGCAAAGCGATGGCCGAGCGCTGACTCCAGTTCAGCCGAGACCCGGGCTTCGCGCCCGGCTGCTCCTAGCTTTACGCGCTCCGTGGCTACCGATTTTGCCTGCAAACAGGCATCGCCGCGCAACTTGTCTTGCATATATTCAACTCCACGGGATGGCTCGTATCCAATGTCTATCGCTGCGGCTTTTGCCCTTGCTGAGTGGTTCCGGTTGGTGGCGGCGGCGCCGAGTCATCGTCGGAATCGTCAGAGCAGCTATGACCACTTACCGGAGCGTAGGCAGTCTTCACACCGCGCTCAGCCGCCAGGCGCGTATCCAGCGCGCCGTCCCGGTTCGCCAAAGCCTCCTTGTATTCCGCTACCGCCTCATCGCGCTTGCACTCAAGGTCGAGCATGCGGCCCAGGTAGATGTGCGACCATGCCAGCTGGCGCGGCTCCTTGCTTGTAGCAATGGTCTTCTGAAACAGGTCCATGGCCTGTTCCGGATGTCCGCTCATGATGGCCACGCGGGCCAGGATGAAATCCGCGCGCGAGCTATCCGCCATGGCCTGCAGCGAATCCGATTTTTCGTCAAGCGACCTGCGCGCAATGGAAGACGCAGTGGCAAGGTCGCCGGCCTGGAGACGCGCCTCGGCCAGGTCCAGACCGGTGAGAGAGCGCGGCTTGCTGCGCTGCAAGACATCGCCATCTGCCTGCTGATCGAATTCCGTATTGCGCGCGCGACGGACCTGTTGATCAACATCCATGCCATACACCATTTCGCCGATCGAATCGCTTAGGCTGGCGGGCTGCTTCTCAAACAGGATCAGCTGCTGGTAGAAGTACAGGGTCAAGACGAAGCCCTGGGTCATGTCATGATGCACCGTAGCGTCACGAATGGCTTCGACCTTCTCCTGGTAAACCTGCCGCTCATGCTCATACCTCGGCAGATCCGCGCGATCGATGCCCGGAGGAATCTTGTAGACAGGCACCCCGGTATCCATGGTGCGCGCCTCAATGGCCTTGATCAGGCATTCGACGGTCAGAGCAACGGTATCGGAACGGTAGCGGAAGTCGAGCGGCGCTTCCCGCACTTCTTTCAGGATCGGCTGCATCCGGTCAATGGCGTTGGAGCGCGCATATAACAACGGCTCGATGACATAGTGCAGGTAAGTGTGGCGGACGTCGTTCATGGGAATCTTCCCATTGACCGGCGAAACCACAACGATATAGTCGGCGCCATAGATCCGGGCGTTCACCAGAGCCGGCGACAGCAGCGGCTCGATCACAACGATAAAGCGGCTGCCCGGAGTGGTTGAAGCCGGCATCTTCAAGTACAGATTCGTGTTCACGATCATCTGCGACAGGGAATCGTGCAGCTGCCTAATCTCGTCGTCATAGGTGTGATGAACCGTGAGCCAGATGCCGTGCAGATCGACTGCGGCCGCGAAGTCGCGCAGGAGGGGCGCAATTTCCGCCACTTGCGTCGAGTCGGGCGGCATTTGGGTCAATTCCACCGTGGTTTCGAGGTCGGGCGGCGGACTGAGATAGAGCGCCAGCGAAATGTACTGGGAGATATCCTTCTCGGTGCCCGTCATGCGATGTTGCGCGATGAAAAGACAGACCTTGTCCCGTTTTTCGCGGGCATCCTCGCTCTTTGAGAGGGTGTCGTTCATCTCATCGCGAACCCGTTTGCGGACGGGCGCACTCTCTTCGAGACCCTCGTTGTATCCGCAGGCATTCAGCGCCGCAGCCATGATGAAGAGCTGTTCCGAAGGGACGAGAGAAATGGTCGGACCGGCCGGATCAACGATCTCAGGCGCCTTCTCCTGCGCTTCATTGCCGTTAGAGGATGAACTTCCCTCTTGGTTGGCAGGAGCACCTTCAGGCGACTGCGCGCCCGCAGAAACAGGGAACAGACCGGCTAATAAGCCAAGGAAAGCCGCCGCGGCGGAGATTCGGAATGAAAGAGAGCGCATGAACGAAAAACCCTGCCTGCAAGTCTAGTTAGACGCGGAGGCAGGGTCAAACGGAAGGAATCCGGGAAATCAGCTATCCCCGGACGGAGATACCTGAGAACGAGAGCACCGCAAGCCCACGAACGGGCTGGCCAAAGAACCGTGCCGGCTCAAAGCGGCTCAGCACCAGCAGGTTTTCAACCTGAGACCGCGTGGCTGCGTCGGTTGGCCCCGAAAGAATGCGATAGTCGTACACTTCGCCTTCCCCGTTGATGTAGGCCTCGACGACGACCGGGGCACTGAGATCGCCCATTTCATCGCTGCTTCCAGAACCACTGGAGAGATAGAGCAGTCGCGGCGCCGTGGCATTGCCGAGCGGCTCATCGCCCTTGGCCTGCGCAACCTCAGGCTGTGCGAACATCCCAATCAGCAAGGTGACCGTGCCCAGCAACAGGACGGCGCTGGCAAAGCCCGCCCCGGCCTGCAACAGGAACGGCCCGACGCTGTTCTTCCACGCCAGTTCCCAATTCTCAAACAGACTCCTGCGGCTGCGGGCGCGCTCGCGGCTGACGGCTACGCGAACGCGAAGCAGAAGATCCTCAGGCTCGGGAACCGGTCCCAATGATGCCAGGGCGCTATGCGTCCGGCACAGGGATCCCCATTCACCGGAACAATCGGCACAATCTTCGAGGTGAGTGGCAACACGCTGCATTTCGAGCCCGTTCAGCCTGCCGTCAAGGTATTCAGTAAACATTGCTTGCGTCGCACTGCACTCGCTCATCTCGCCTCCTCTCCAAGGGGCACACTGAGCCTGGTATCCGTGGTCGATCGCCGGTGTTTTTCGGTCAGCAGCGCCTTCAGAAGGGCGCGACCTCGCACCAGCCGCGATTTCACCGTTCCCAGATTCACACCCTGCATCTCCGCGACCTCCTCGTACACAAACCCTTCAATATCGCGAAGAATAAGCGTCGTTCGGAAAGGCTCGGGCACCCTCTTCAAAGCTGCCTCAACCCTCTCTCTGTTTTCGGTTTGGACCGCCGAGTCATACGGGGACTCTGCCGCATCGACCAACGTGTCCTTGAGCTTGATGGAGAATCCGGAATTCCCTTCCGAGATTTCCTGTTCGATCGGAATCTCCTGGTATCTGTGCCGCATCCACCAGCGGCGCTGGTTCGAAGCTTCGCGCAAGGCAATTCGATAAATCCAGGTGCGCAGCGAAGACTCGCCGTGAAATTTGCCCACGCCGCGGAAGACCTTCACAAACACTTCCTGCGTGAGGTCGGCGGCATCTGCCCGGTCGTAAACAACGCGGGCAAGCAACGAGTAAATGGGCTTATGGTAGCGCCCGATCAGCCAGGAAAATGCTTCTTCGGAACCTGCACGCAGTTCCGCAATCAGAGCCGCCTCATCTGACTGGAGCGTAAGCGCGCCGGCAAGATTGCCCATGGTGAGGTCCGCCTGCATTCCAGTGTCCTCCCACCTCGCCACAACATGCAAGTTCGGCACGGGCTGGAATCTGCATCCAAGCCCGCGTCTCCTCTTTTTCGGGCTCCCGAACCAACCACCATCCCAAGTCCTTCTGGCCTGAAGATCCGGGAAAACCGAGGCCGGTTCAACCCGACTGAACTCTACACTCTTTGACACCGGCAGCCGTAAAAGTGTTCCCGGTCAGGTCCGATTTGGAATGATGTTGGAGCGGTAAGTTCTGATCATTGCGTGACAAAGACGATCCGGCGCCCCTTCTCCACCCGGTTCCAGGCGGACTCCACATCCTGCAGAGGCACAGGTTCCGCTTCGATTTCGAGGGAGCCAGCGGCCGCCATGGCGAACAGCCTCGGAATGGCGGCCCGGATGCTTGAGAGCGGAACAGAGCCGAATCCGCTGCCCATGAGTTTCAAATCGATGCTGCGCAGGGTGGCCCCGGGAAGCGTGATTGTTTTTCCTGCGCTCTCGCCGACCTCAACAAGTCGTGTCGACCGCGTCGCGGACGGGTTGAAGCCCTTCGCCAGAGCCTCGAGAGCGAGCTCCGTGGGCCGGCCCCACAGAAAATCAATGATGACGTCAATACCCTCCGTGGCTTCCGCGAGAAACGCCTCTCGAACCGCCTCATCCGGCTGACCGAGAGGTACCACGGCATCGACATTTTCGTTCGCAAGGGCGTCGACGTTGCGACCCGCGGCGATCACACGACGAGCTCCCGCCTGCCTTGCGACCTGAATCGCAAGCTGCCCGGCCACGCCCGTCGCCCCGAGGATGAGCACCGACTCTCCAGCAGCCAAGGCAGCGCGATCTGTGATCGAAAGCCAGGCCGACATCCCTGGATTGGCAATGGCGGCCGCTTGAACGTCGTCAAGACCGTCGGGCAGCGGGATACACATCGGTGCAGGAACGGCGCACAGCTCGGCCATCGTTCCCCATGGCCGCCGCGGTCCGCCGAAGAAAACTCGCGTCCCGTTAGGAGTAGTTCCGACGCCGTCGATGCCGGCCACCATCGGCACTTCCCCGCTGGTTGAATAGTGCTCGCCGCTCGCCAGAGCCTTAACGATCGGATGAAGGCCCGCCGCACGAACGTGAAGCAAGACTTCGCCTGGTTCCAGAATCGGATCAGCAAACGCCTGATAACGGGGTGGTTGCCCTAGCACGTTGACTACGGCTGCGTGCATGGTGTTGCCTCCTTAACTTAGTTAGCGGGTTGTATCCGCTGGCGGCCGCGCCTGAAAGCGACATGTTCGAGCATCACGATCAGCGATTCGCCGAGGGCGTTGCGCTCATGATTGCAGGTTTGGAGGCACAACTCTCCCGCAAACCCCCATCGAATTGACGAATTCTCGAGGCGCAGCGAGAATAGAGGAGTTGCATCCCCGCAACCGTGGGCCTGTGGCGCAGCTGGGAGCGCGCTTCCATGGCATGGAAGAGGTCGTCGGTTCGATCCCGACCAGGTCCACCAACTTTGCTCCTTCCTTTGGTGTCAATTGGTGTCAACTCCGGCTGATGTCAGGTCCGATACGACTACGTCCGGCCTAGTACACCTCATTACAAGTTAGTCACACACTCCTGGCGCAGACACCACGGCATCTCATTCGTAACATTCTCCGCGGACTCTGAGAATATGTACGTTTGGCAAGGGCGCACTCAGGAAGTTGTTTTGCCCAATCTCGCTCGAACTCCCCCCGCCGCAAAATCTCCACATGGATCGAGGTACGCAGGGTCGCAGCTATTCCGATCGCTTCTGCGCGTCCTTGTCTTCGTGGCGCTTTTGCTCACAGCGCCGTTTATTTCTTCTGCATCCTACCCGTCGCCAGCGCGGTTGAAATTCGCCAGCGATTCCTTATGCCAAGGCGGCTTAAGGCAAATATGTCGTCTTTTTTGGGACAGAACAAACCGGGCAGACCGCATCTCACTATGCAACATGGGGCTGTCACACCGGGAGTAACCGCATTGTCTCGGCTTTCGATTTCCTTTCTTTGCTTCTTCACATTGGCACTCCAGGCTCTGCTCGTAGCCGGGTGCGGGGGTTCCCACTCAATGACAAGCTCAGGCTCCGGCGGCGGATCGGGAAGTGGCGGGTCCGGAGGTGGGGGAGGAACAGGAGGCGGAGGCGGATCGGGGAACGGCGGATCGGGCAGTAGCACCCTTCCGACCATTGGCTATAACAGTAACCCCAGTCCGGGATGTGGCGGAGCGGAATCGGGATATAACAACCAAAATGGCTCCATAAGCGGGATCTGGTTGCAGACCCCCGCACCAGGTGAGAATCCAAGCAATGTCACGGTGAATGCAAACGGATATTCCACCGCTACCATTACACAGTGGACGGTTTGCCTCGACGGGCAAGCCGTATATCAGACGAATAGCTCTGCAAATACCATCTCCGACGCGATCACCATTCCCACTGGCCAGCATCTTCTGTGGGTCAGCGTTGCGGACTCAAAGAATGATTCCGACAGATCGGAAATCAGGCTGATCCAGGTCGGGCCCCCACCGACGAGCAGTACGGTGCTGCCGACTCCACCCGCCAACGCAAAGGTGCTGACGGAGATGCAGAATGTCCAGTCCAACTGGAGCATCTGCAGCCTTTGCGCGGCCGGGACGAACGACACCAACAATTACACGATGACATTTGACCAGAGCCAGCCCTCGCTGAGCGGCAGCAGCATGGAGATGTATGCCGGCGGGCCGTCCTGGAGCAACGTTCTGTTCAAGGACATCATGCCGGAGACCACTCCCTATACCCACTTCCTGTGGGACTTCTGGGTCTACCACGATCCCGCTGCGGAAGCCCACTTCTGGTCCTCGGAGCTCGACTTCTACGTGGTTCTGTCAGGCCACGAGTTTATGGCCGGCAGCCAATGCGACTTTGGAGACGGCTACTGGGCCACCTGGGATAGCCAGGGCTCTCGATGGCTGCTCGATCCGATCCCTTGTCCGCACTGGACGCCGGGCTGGCACCACGTTCAGGAGTACGATGACCTGCCCAATTCCACGCAGTATCGCTACGACACGCTGGTGCTCGATGGAACCCCCTACGGACTCAACCAGACGTGGACTGTCAACAGCACGACCTGGGAAGATCAGGTCGGTCTCCAGTTCCAACTGGACGAGGATCCGAGCGGTACTCCACTGCACGAATGGGTCGACAACGTGACACTGACGATGTGGTGAAGCGAGCAGCAAGCGAGGAGCCGGGGTATCCGGTGGTCACCCCCCCGGGGTACCTCGGGGGTTAAATTCCTTATTTTCAGCATCTTAGTGGCCGCCGCCGACTCTAAATTCTTCTTACAAAAGGACTTAGCAGCCAAATTACTCTGCGGCAAGGAGTTACGGCTGGCAAGGGAGCGATCCGCGCCGCCGCGGATTCACATTTACCCGCGAGCGAGCCCAGAAATGCCGAGAGGATGTCTGCCTTGGCAGAACACCCTCTATTTCTATTGTGCGCCTTTTTACGGAAAAAGAGGCAACGTCACTCCCCGATCCGCAGGCACTCCTACTCATCGCGGTCAAGCTGCGATGAATGGGGCACAGAGCCTTTTGGGTGAGACCCCTGCGGGAATTCTATGCCACGTGGCGCAGCTTGCTGACGCGTCCCACTTCGACCCATTCGACCACGAAGATGTTCCCGTTATGGTCGAAGCACGCGCCGTGCGGGCAAACGAACTTGCCAGGCTTGAAGTGGTCGCGCGTGAGCTTGCGGGTTGCCATGTAGTCGCTGGATGAATCGTCGCCCAGGTTTTCAATGATGCGGTTGTCACGATCCATGAGGGTGACACGCGCAAACAGGTCCGGCACAACCATGTCGCCGTTGGAGAAGATATTGAAGTGGCACGGCGCGTTCGTCCCATAGAGAAAGTCGATGTGCTTGCCCTCGAGCGTGAAGCGCTGAATGCGCTTGTTGCTGCGATCGGCAACATTGAGAATCGGCGCGGGACCGCGATCGTCGAGGATGATTCCATGTGGGCACTGCAGTTGTCCCGGTTCGGCGCCAGGACCGCCGAAGGTTCGCAGGTATTCGCCCTTGCTGTTGTATTGAATGATGTAGCTTGAGCCGTATCCGTCGCCCACGTAGATGTCGCCGTTCGGAGCGACGGCAAGATTGGTCGGGCTCCACTTGAGCGGCTTTCCATCAGGGCCCGGCCTGGAGTACGGTTCTGACTCTTTGGGATAGCCGAGCGTGAACACCTCTTCGCCGCCCAACGTGGTTTTCACGACGAGGCCGCGCTGGATGTCGCACAGATACAGAAACTCGGTGCCTGATTCCTTGCGGATGAATAGGCCGTGCGCGCCGCCGCGAAATTCCTTGCCCCAGCTCTTGACGAACTTGCCGTCGGCGTCAAAGACCACCATGCTGTCGGGCTTTTCGCTGGTGGCGTAGACCGTGTGATGAATGTAGATATGCCCCTGCGAGTCCTCGCAGACTCCATGCGTGTTCCCATATTGAATGTCGGCCGGCAACTCACCCCAGTCGTGCGTAACTTCGTAAATGTGTTCGCCGGAACCCATGACGGGCTTCTTGCTGCCGGACTTGTCGGTCATGCCGAGGAGCAGCGGCGCCACAAATCCGGTCCCGACCTGAGTCAGAAATCCACGACGCGAGATTGCCATGCCGGTTCCCTTTCTTCCAGTCTGAAACACCTTACGAGGCTAGTGGTTCGGCGCGGTTTCGCCGCTAGCAGGAGCCTGGTCACTCGCGGCCGGCGCATCGCTGGCTGTCTGCTTGTTCGCGGCCACCTTGAGGAGAATGGGCGGCGACGGGTGACTGGTGGAGGAATCTGATTCCACTACCGCGACCACGTAAATCGGCTGATCGATGGGCCGCGCCCAGTCCTCAGCGCGCAGGGTAAAGGTTCGACTCGTCTGAGCTTCGGTGACCAGCACTCCATTGAGACCGACGTTCACAACGCGAACACCTGGCGGCAGGTTCTCGATGTCGCAGGGTACGCGGCCTGCGAATCCATTGTGCCGTTCGATGTCGAGGGTTACCTTCACTTCCTTGCCCGGTTCGAGAGCAACTTCTTTCGCGGGCGATGTCACCGTTACGTCGGGCGGCGGCGTAATGGATGCGAGTTGCAAAGGCTCATCCCGGTCTTCCTCCCAATTCGCCGTACGGGTGAGCTGCCGGCCATCGACTGTGGCGTGACCGATGAACCGAATGGGCGCCGGATGCATTTCGGGATCCGCATCAGCCGCCGCGGTCAGCACGACCATCGTGGACATCTGACCAGGAAGGATTCTTGCCTTTTCCGCCGAGACTCCCGGGGGCAATCCTTTGACCTCGATGTCGATCGGCGCCTCGAAGCCCTGGATTGAATCGAGCGACACCCTCACCGCAGTGGTGCCGCCGCGGGGGATGTTGGGATTCTCGGGCTCGGTGCTCAGGCGGAAGTCCGGCGATTCCGGTTGAATGCTGAGGCGGTAGGCAAAGTCAGTTCCCTCCATCCCGCGCACGTCCTTGAGATGGACGAAGTAGTCGCCGTCTGACGGCGCGACAAAATCGAGCTTTGAATCCGAGCCATAGCCGGGACCGCCATCATCGTTGCGCCACATCAAGTGAAAGACAGGCAGACCGTTGGAAGGAAACTGCGCATCGGGCGGCAGGATTTGCGCCTTGTAGACGGGCGTATTCACGGCGTGCACATCGGGCGAGGTTCCCAGGTAGGTGATGCGCAGGCCGCCCATGCTCTTCAAGATGGTGTCGGCATCGGGCTGATCGGGGATGTAATCGATGCGATCGAGTTCGTCGC
>Ga0335072_10003835_pt1 | contig 22492 bp, 34 predicted proteins | sample Lox_Sample_21_FD_206725 | JGI IMG/M metagenome (GOLD analysis project Ga0335072, IMG submission 206725) | Soil microbial communities from Loxahatchee National Wildlife Refuge, Florida, United States - Lox_Sample_2.1 | ecosystem: Environmental > Terrestrial > Soil > Wetlands | place: USA...
TTTTGGGGGGGAAGGGGGCGGCACACGGCACACGGCACACCCGCAATCCCTAGGGACTCTGAGTCCGTAGGGACAATTTTTTGGGGGAGACTAAAAATATCCAGCGACACTATCTGCAACCCCTAGGGACTCTGAGTCCGTAGGGACAATTTTTTGGGGGGAGACTAAAAATATCCAGGGACACACCCGCAACCCCTAGGGACTCTGAGTCCGTAGGGAAAATTTTTGGGGAAGGGGGGCACACCCGCAATCCCTAGGGACTCTGACTCCCTGGGGACAATTTTTGGGGGGGGGGAGAAAATATCCGGGGGCACACCCGCAACCGGGGACAGGGGTTGAGGAAACGACTATAAACATCCCAAATTCAAGGACCTGCCAGCCACCACTCATCGAGTTGTTCGTACACGAGTGTTATAATGTCACAGACAGTAGATGTAAGCCCAAACAGATCGAATGAAGTACTTCCCGCCTCATCACAATCACTCTCCTTGGCAATCAGCCAAGCCACTATGCGCCATCCTAATAAGAAATTCTCCATGTGCCTTGAGCTCGACCCCTCTGTGCCTCACAATCTCCTTTAGCACACGGACTCTACTGGCAGTCTGTTCGCGGTTTAAGGCCCGGAGCCTTCTGTTTTCAATTTCCAAATTGTCGCGTTCTTGCTGAAGTTGGTCAATCGCGATCATTTGCATCTCGAGAATGTCTCCATCACTAAGATCTTCCTTGCCCTCGGCTAACTCCTCCACAAATGAAACCATTCTCGCCCTCCTAGCGGGGCTTAACCCGTGGTCATCCCACTGAACCCAAGGTTAGCGATGGTCGCCACCATTGTAGTGTCAAACATACGTGAACCCTTTTTTTACCCGGCTTCTTCTCGGCATATTCGCCAAGCTCGACCACGTCCTGGATGTGTTGTTCCATGCGCTCACTAGGTCTCTCTGGAGTATTACGTGGCCTATGTTTAACTGGATGGGGCGACGGAGGAGGTAGCAGCGGAGAAGCATTCGCATATGGGTGGCTTGCACGATTTTCTGGGATGGTTTCTAGTGGCAGGTTTGGCCTGACATGGACATTTTGCGTCGAAGTCATTATGGAAACTAATGTATGAGCAGCAACTGGAAAATGTCGTTCTACCAAAGGCTTTGGAGGATCTGGACAGGATATATACTCCGGCGGTAAGACGAAAAAGCTAAACATAGTCACCGTCGCCTCCCCCGGGGCTTTGGTACACTGACTGGCAGTATGGTGTGTGGGTGAGGAAGGGGGAGAATTGCAAGAAAGGCATGGAGGGAGAGAGAAAGATAGGGGAGGATGATAGGAGGGAGGGAGGTACGGGAGGGAGGGAAGGGAGGGGAGGGAGGGGAGGGAGGGGAGGGAAGGGAGGAAGGGAGAGAGGGAGAATCATATGATGGCATGGTGGGAGGACAAGGCACGATGACAGTTAGGATAGGAGTTCAATCTGCGATTGTCTCCCATATAAGAGTCGTAATCGTTGCCCCGTTGTCTAGCACAAACAGATTCTACAAACTTGACAAGAACACTCCTCGCTCTACGCTGCGTACGTCGATCCCGCCATACATTGCCCCTTTTCCGGTCAAGCAATTCAAATTGAGGTCACACAAACATGGACGTCAGTTCACCTGATCCAAAAGAGAAATGTTGGCTGCTCGTCAAAGAGCCACTCCCTAGTGAGCTGTGTAGTTGCATCGAGATGATGTGGCCCACTGTGAAGCAGCATAGCCCAGAGAGTCATAATACACGGAGAGAATTGCTCTATATCTTAGAAGAAAGCATAAAATTACGTCTTGTTCAAGTGTGGGTCGACAAAAGGTTGGTCGCAAAAAGATTGGTCGCCAAAAGATTGGCCGCCGAAAGATTAGTCGGCGGAAAATTCGTCGACATGAAGTTGGTTGGACTTTCTTTAACAGAGATTTGCAACGTCGAACAAGTGAACCTGTAAGTAAACTCATATCACTACGGTCATATTCTTATCTCGTACAGGCGATATCTAATGGTGGATGAAGACTGGAGAAGGAAGGGTATTGCAACAGCATTATTTGACGAATCAAAAGCGTTTGCAGACAGCGAGGGCTTTACCACGCTTACGCTCGGAACCAAGAAAGGTTCTGACGCATGTTACTTCTACGATTCCCTCCGTCCCAGCACTAAAGACTCGAATGCTCACTTGGTCAAGTACACCTGGTTTCTGTCAAAAGGACTGCCCACAACCCAGGTTACGGAAAAAAGAAAGCGCGAGCCACGCCATCACAAACCCCACAACATCCTGGAGTATGCAGCTCCTGAACTGGAACGCCTTGCGAAGACAGGGGGTGCGGAGCTCGCCATGGCTTGCGTGGTGACGTCAAAGAAAGCCACATTCTGGAGTAATCAAAGCACGTCACGATACTCGAATCAACTGGTCTTCGGCATCGCATCTCTTAGCAAAATCTTCACCAAGATGGCTTTACAGCTTTGTGTTGAAAAAGGCCTTCTCACTTGGGACGATCCAATCTCGAAGCACCTGAGTATTGACCCAGAGAGTGACCTGGGACGGAAATCTATTTTCCAGGTTGCCTTTAACAATGGTACGCCCTACATGAATGATGGTATTCTTGGGCCCGACGCGTCCCCCATTCTAAGCATGGAAGATCTGCTGCCTGTGGCGCAGAACTATCATGAGAAATCAAGAGGAATCCAGGCTTCCATTGAATATAGCAACGCAAACTCTCCGCTTCTGGCCGAGTGCATCGCGCAGGTGACCGGAAAGCCCTTTCCCATGGTCGTCAAGGAATACATTCTTATCCCTCTGGGCATGAATTCGACTTGTGTCACGAAGGATGATCTAGACAAGATACCCCAGCACCAGCAGGGCCCTCATATGAGATATTTCGATAATGTATGTGTTCCCGCAATGGGATTTTGCAGCACGGTAGAGGATCTTGCGAGACTATTTAAGGCAATGCTTGCCCCGAAGCAGAGAGAGTTGATTACTCGGCTAAAGAGAAAACCTCAATTACACGTCGATTTCTTCTCCCCGGCGAAAGACTGCAAAGGCTTTGCCTATAGCCTATTCGGGACGAGATTTCCGCCTGGCACCGACATTGGACGGATGTCCAGAAATTCTTGGCTTTCCCCTGCTGCTGAACGAGACCGGACTAACTCCTATCCGAGACCACTCCAGGGCTGCACTGGAGCCATCAACGGCTTTGACTCCAGTGTGTTCTTTCTCCCCGATATTGAAACCGTAATCCTCTGTGCAGCTAGCACGAAGAGCCTTGTGGACAATGCTTACCCAATCGCCGTTCGTCTTTTGCAACAGCTTTTGCCCGACCCGGTCTCACCGGACATGGCCCAAATCGCGTCGGACATTAAGAGGTATGAGGAGATAGCGCTATCCCGTGGTCGTTATCCGGCACGTTTGCCTCCTCTCAGTGGCAGCTTTGTTTGTGACGAACTCAGACAACGGTTTGACTTTGAAGAGAACGAGTATCGCGTAACGCTTTCGGGACGAGTGGTTCTGGAATACCAATGGGTGTATACTGAAGATGCCATAGAATTGGTGCCATCTCCTCCCTCACTGGAGTGGAGTAGGTCGTGGAAGAACAAGATCCTCGAAGTTACGCGGGAAGGAGAAGGAGAAGGAGAAGGAGAAGTCACAGGTCTGATTAGGATGTGTTGGAATGGTATCATGTGGAAATACAAGCGCACCTGAAACGCAGTTGATACTGCCTCAGGCACACTGAAACCACGGGGGGCTTTGATTGACCATTGGACTTTTGCCAGAAGATGCAGGACTTATTATGGTAGCAGACGAACGGAGAAACCGTTCGAATCATCCCGCTTGACTTCGCTATCCACTTGTCCCTTAAGCCCGCCCTAGCGTGACACAAAGGGTATTGTGCGTCTGTGGATATGGCTTATGCTTGAACCCGACTCGATTCGTAGGGCATTCCATGAACCGCTCGCCATTTAAATAGAGCTTCGAGCACTCCGCCGCAACGCCTCTTAGCCGCTCAATGGACACATCTCGGCTTCCCTTGCAGCGAAGCGCAGGCGGAGCGGACCCCTTCGCCTGCGAGGTACTGACAGGGAGCACCGCGTGAAGGTGTGTCTCCTTCCCCCCACCTCAATTGTGTTGCTAGGACGATGCTTCAACCCATGCTTCTCTCTCTTCTGATGTAGGCTTGGACACGCTTAGTACCTTCTGCGCTTCGTCGAGCTCAGCGAGACGCTCAGCATGACCCTCTTAATCGGGAGCAAGGTCATGAGCCAGAGTCAAAAGATGATTGACTTCTGAGACGAACCGACGAGGAATCTGTGACTTCCATTAGCAATGATGGCGGGCTAGCGGCGAGCTGACTGCGGGACGAAGCACTCACAATCATCACGCTTATGAACGCAAGCTGCACATTTCTAAAAGTCCTTGAACCCACAGCGAATGCGCGGGATCATCGAAGATGCGCTTCGAGCACCGCAGGCAAGTCTTGCAAGCGAGTTTCACGGGCACGCCGTGCTGATATTGTCAAGGCATTTGAGCATGGAAGGCTGGTCAAATATTTGGAAGCACTGTTTTGTGCTGGAGACACTGTGCGGGCTTGGCACAGTCGAAAGGCGCAACGATTCGCTGTCACGTCCTTACGATCTCAACCAAACAGTGCTTGAACTTACGGTCAGTGAGTAATAAACCTTTCAAGAAGAAACCAAGAGAACTTCGCATCGCATTCTCTGTCTGCGCTGGAATTCTGTTCCTACTGCTCACGCTTATAGGCCTGAGGTAACACATCGACCATCGCGATCTTATCCTAAGCCCACTACGCCTAGCCCTTTTTTCGGCCATTCCCATCCGATACACTACTTCGCTGTCTTGATTCTCTTGGGGTTTCTGGCTCTTCGATTCTTGTGGACTCATTCGATTCTGAGGAGGTTGAGTAACAACGAAGAAGGGAGGGATATTTTGAAAGCGGAACGTGGGGTTCTATTAGGCCTAGCAAGTTGAGGATAGGAACTGGATGCTTCTTTAACTTGGTAGGTCCGTCACCCCTGGCATACCAAGGAGTCGACCGCTCACAACCATTCTTGCTGCAGGCTCTCAGCGTGATCAACGCCATTTACCCCCTCCGATACCATAGAGGAGTCCTCCGATGCTTCCAATTCCTACCTCAGCCATCCGAACAATCCTGCTCGTCACCTCTGCTCTCGTGCCATTCATCCACAATGACCCAATCATCATGATCAATACCCTTGACGTCTCCTTGCTTTTCGTTCGACCAAGTCTCTCCGCCCTTCTCCCCTTCCATCTCCGTCGCCTCCCTCAGGAGCTGTTGCCAATGTTGGCGTCGTGCCTCTATAATTGCCCCCAATTTCTCACGAATTTGACCCGTGAAGACGATAGAAATGTTGCAATCCACGGACACACCCTCGGGTAATGGGAGACGTTCGACAACAATGAATAGTTCCTGCCAACTCGGTCCTGGAAGATTTGGTGTTTCATAGGCGAGGGTTATACCACATACCGGGACGAAAGGTTTCAATTCATCCGGCAAATCTTCTGGTAATGAGGTCAATCGACCCTGTCCTTTGCTCATAATCCTCTTGAAACAGCGCTCGGAGAGCAGGCAGTAAGGATGGGTATCTGTAAAAACCGATTTCAAGGCCTTGAGGCAGCCGAAAGACCCATAAACATCGAACTCATTCATCGTATCGAAGGGCTTTGACTCTCCTCCACCGCGCAGAAATACGATACGCTTCTCTATGCCTGTGGACATATCGCGTGATGACCGACCTCCTGATGCCCTTCCCGTGAAGTGACAGTCGCCAGAGCGGGATGCTGGTCATTTATACCAGGGTGTAACGTAGCCCTGTGTGGTCAAAACACTATCAGATCCTTACCAAAGCGTGAGTAGACAGTGGGTTAGATGCTTATTGTCTAGAGTCAAAAGATAAGTCCATTGAGACGAAACAAAGCAAGGCTGCGGGACAGCACTGATGCACTTGACCTTTCCAAAAATGGTGCGCTACCAGCCACATACATTTACCAGGCCACGTTACAATACGCACCTAATACCGCGATGCCAATGTTAGCGACGATGGAGTTTGGTAGCCTATGACAAGCACGCCCATGAGAAGCACGCCCATGGAATGAATGATTATGAGAGGCACGTCTATAAGATACACGCTAGAAGATGCACGCTCATGAGATGCACGCCTATTGGGTGCACGCCCATGCCCATGGAATGCACACTTATGAGATCTTGTGTGGCAGAAGGAAAAAAGGCTTTCTAGGCATGAGGATAACATTAATTGTGGCGCTCTGTGGAAGACCAGTGGGCTCCTGGCTCGTGGTAGGATGACGAGTGATCTACAAAAGGTTGACTTTGCGTAACGCAAGGAGAAGCTCAGCATCATCCCTCACTTTCAGGACTCCCCTCCTTGACTCGTTGATCGCTTTTCCGGTCAGTATCTCCCCCACTCTAACCTCTCTCCCTTGGCGATGATCTTGTCAATGCGCGCATACTAACAAGAATCAGAATCTGGATCATATCAGGAATGACTCACAACATACGACTGTGTGAAGTCTATTCACTTTGACTGGGAATATAACCCGAGCCTTGAAGTATCGTGAAGATTTGAAAAAGAAGTCTTCTAACTGATATAGGTATTCATATGGGTTTGCTCTTGATTCCACTATCCTCTGACCGGGAACGCTGATCAGTGAGTCCCAATCGGGGAAGTCTTCTTCTGCAGCTCCATCAGACTGGAGCATCAAAGAACGTATTTCCAGATATTCCAGCTTGGGGAGATTGTGGAGGTTCAGTATGAAGCTGGAAAAGGAGGTTTTATCACAGTATATCACAGCGCTCTCGACACCAGAGAGGTAGGTGCTAGAAATGAGTGACGGAAATCTAGTCCAGTCGCGGATATGACTTCTGTTCCAGTCGGCGGGTTCAGGATATGCTGTCTCGGTCCAATCAGGGACAACAAATCCAGAGTCATAAGAAACCAGAAGCCTCTTTGCAGAACAAAAATATGGCCGAGCTTCGCGGCGGATAGTTCGACAAGTGAGTAAGCAGCTGTCTCTCGCGTTTAGGAGAATAACAGATTGGGGGCTTTCCTTGACAGATATCGTTGCGTTCGCGAAGAGTATCTTATAGATTGTGATTCGTATCTCGGCAGGGATCTCGAGCAGTCGTGATGGAAGAGCCTCCATTCCCAGAAGGTGTGAAGGAAAGTGCGTCAAACAGTCAAAGGGCGGCGCAAGTCGCAAACTAGTTGGTGTCGGTAAGTTGGAAACAAATTGCCTTCGTGGTGATAGGCTCACTGAAGTGGCTTATGATCGCAGCAAGCTTGGACAGAGTTGACATAAATGTGGGAGCCACAAGAGAGGGAGGGGGAGGGGGCGAGGGGCGTTAACGAGAGTAAGAGAAAGGACGATGTCCCCGTTACGAGAAAGTTGAATCAGACCCGGAAAGGCCTTACTTAGCCCTTTCAGGGGGCTTGGGAATATTGAGCTAACAATGCAATCATCGGAAATGAGCGCCAATACTAATGCACACATTCCCCGGCCGTCTCTACGAGTGGCAAACGACATGATTCGCACGGCGTTTGCGCTTGAAGATCACCATTATCACCGTCTTGCCCACTGCTTATATTACTCTAAGAGATTTTCCACGCTGGTGTGTCAAATCTATCATGCATATCGCGGACTACGAACCACACAAAGAGCTAGTTTATCATCTGTGCCAATTACATTTCGAATTTGGTCAACCGTCAGCTGATAACCTGGAGGACTGGGAAAAAATCGCTGTTCAGTTCACGCTCAAGTTTCCTATCCGTGTCACGGTTTCGGAATTGGAGGACCTCCTCGAAGAGAACAGGTACTTAATCATAACCCCTCCTCAATTCCAGGCGATAACAAGCGTTCAGAATGTTCCGGTACTACGAGCAGAGCATCGCGTCCGCTTATGGTAGCATCACTTGAGTTGTGAGGGGGAGGGATGATGTTGTGGACTGGCTTGGCTGAAAGGTGTGGTAGCACCTTGGTCTGGGTCGGGTTGGCGGTGTTACCAAACAATCCGCAAAGGATACCACCAAAAATTCAGAGATGAGGAAGCCAGAATTCTGAGGGATCCTTGGACCATTTGTCAACTAAATCTTTCCAATGTACTAGAAAGTACAGCATCCCGCAGGATCTTGTGTCGGGGCATCATGGGCGGCTTTTGTGGGCGTGGGACTTTTTGATTAGGCTTGTGCTTGGGTGGACTGGATTGCTTTCTGTTACTCCGATGCACTTTTAATTGACCTTCTGACGATGGATACAAGCTCTTTTGTGGATGCAAACGATTGGCAGGAGCTGGGGCTTGAGACTAATTGGTGGGGCGTGCGTCACATGCTATCCGCACCCCACCACAAAATTCTGTGGCAGCCGTGTTTCTCGAACAAATTGGTAATTAGTTTTGACATTGACCATAACTGGACAAACTAGTCTACTTCGCGGAGATCGTCTCGCATGACAAAGGCTCCTTACCCCCTTTCGTCCATATCTCCCTGTCGAAGATGGCGAGCACTAAACTTCCAAGATCCTTTCCTCCTACTGAGAACCTCAGAACCTCCGCCGGGAGGCTTGGAGAAGCTATACGGGAAGAGGTGGAAGCTATGCCATCTACCTATACTGGAACACTGAAATATTCTGGTTTCATGGATGTTGTGGCGGCGTATGAATCCTTCTACGAGGAGGTAAATGGATTCATCCACATATCGTCCAAGACACTGATACCAGACAGTATGGATCGTCAATTCGTCCTCTCCTACCACCGGGATACACTGGCGGGCCTCAAGGGATCGTTGTGGTTCAAAGCGGAGATGTACCAATAGATAACATCGCCAGTGCGATCACACTTCTGAAAATTGGGCATTTGGAAAGTGTGGTGGAAGACAGGAAAGACAAGCCAACGGAAACTCAACAGGAGCGCTCTGAACCGGCGGACGACAGCAAGGAGATGAAGGATGGGGGCCACAAAGTAGTCGTCGCATCAACACATAAGAAAGATGCCGTCGGGGTGGGACAGAGAGAAAGTGTTGACTGGGGAAGTACTGGTTCAGTGACATACCTCCCAGGAAATTCCATAATGAGGTCTTCGGGTGATGGGAAAATAGTGTGTCTTTTCAGAACTATGCAAAGTAAACATCACAGTATACCCAGAATTACAGAGTGATATTCGAGATGTGTGCTGGAATCTGATGCTCGGTGTGCGTCGAATTGCGCCAGGCCATCCTGAGGGGTGCGTAAGACATCCGACCTAGGGTTTCGCAAAGACACCAGCACAAGCTCGCTATCCTGAGCCTGAGGCTAAGCGGCGTTTTGGCACTCCATCGAAGCCATAGCCTGCTTTCAGTACACCTTTTGACACTCTATGGGGAAATTGTTGTAGAGGGTGTACGGCATGTCACTTAGACTCCCGTTGTGCCCCGTCGACATTGCAACGCTCTGAGATGAAGTTGGGGGTTGCGGATTAGTCGGTTCCGGCGTAGTTGTATACGAGTTCTGACCTGTGGCACATAGGCTGTATAGCATCGCATCTAGACTCTCGTTGAGCTCCATCGACGCTAGAACTCCCTGAGATGAAGTTGGGGGTTGCGGATTAGTCGGTTCCGGCATAGTTGTATACGAGTTCTGACCTGTGGCACACAGGCTGTATAGCATCGTATCTAGACTCTCGTTGAACTCCATCGACGCTGGAACTCTCTGAGATGAAGTTGGAGGCTGCGGATTAGCCGGTTCCAACGTAACTGTCTGTGAGCCCCAGTGAGTGTTTCCCGACATGTTGTCCAGACTAGTATTGGGTTTCGTTGCGCTTGTATGGGATTGACCGAAGGCTTGACAATTGAGACTGTCAACTGGTGGCGTATAGCTGGAGGACGGCACAGCTTGATTGACCGAAGGAATGGCAGAAGTCGCTTGGGAGGTGTTATGTCCTTTGCTTGGATTTTCTGCTCCAGATCCTGTTTGTGGTCTTTGGCGTTTTGGTTTGGGTCCAGCCACCTCCTTGTAGGCGCGCTTCCCCGCCGGCTCCCATCGGTATGAGAGTGGTTCGTTGGTGTATGCTTTCAGATTGGCATTTGTCCACTTATCCAGAATTGCTATGACACAGTCAACAAACCGAGTAAGAGAGATTGGAAGTGATAGTCACCCTTCTTTTGATATTCAAATAGCTTGTTGAGAACCAAGTTATATTTTCCACCGTTTTCTGATATTCCATGGTCGATGAGAAATTGAATCGCAGTGTTAAAGGGTTCACCATTTAGCGGAAGTTTACATTCCCATCTGGTAACCCAGTTAGCAAATGTAAGCACAATCCATTGGAGAGAATGCCCATACATAGACCTTGGGACTGCTTCAACGGCATTTTCCCCAGCGTTGTCCTCGTTGTACAGCAATGCCAAAGGTCCCAGTCCTTTTAGTCTTGTTTTGAAGGTCGATAATCTTCTTCCCTTTTTCAGATCACTCTTCCATCTCTCTTCTATGAGTTCATTTGGAGAGCCAGAGGACAAGCCGGCTTTGGCCGATTCGAAACAGGATTCCAACTTCACCTGAGGGTATTCCTCTCTGAAATGGTGCAATAGTAAAAGCAACAAGACACGTTGAAGCTTGTGAATGATATCATTAACGTCGATCTGCTTCAAGGCGATGCAAACATTCGCTATTGGATGAATAGCCTGCAAGTTGATGGTGGAGGCATTAGTCCAGAATGAAGTTGGATCTTCAGACCATGAAGCGGTGTTATCTTCCAGGACTTTGATCACGGCATGAGGCACGGTCCAAAGAAAGACCTTGTTGAGAATTTGGTCTGAGGGGGACTGTGGCTTTTCCTTGATGGTGAATTTGAGCTGCGATCGCAACTCTCTGTCCTTCGAGGCGTTGGCATAAATCAGACTCAACAAGTTATTGACAATTTCACCCTTGCAGATTAGCCTGGGACGCTGGTAAGGGCTTCTCGCTGCCTTACATTGATGCTTTCATGAGCGAAGATTTTGGAACAAATGCACGATGTATGCATGGTAGTGTTCTATCGGTGCAGCAGGGCACGATGAACGGGCGCAGAATGCAAATTGGCAAAAGGTGTTGGTGGTTGACACAGCCAGTCACTACGCTAAACCTGATGTGTCGATAGAGGGACACTGGTGTCCTTCTATCGACACATCAGGTCTAACACATGTCATTCACATGTTGAGGCTAGCAGACCCATCTTTTAGACCCATTAGTCCACGGATCGGGCCCCGACCAGTCGTTCTGCAGGATCAATCCTGGATGTTAAGCGAGGCAGCCACCCCTTCAGTGATCGGGTCGACCAACTGAGTTTGACATACACAAAGTGGATGCAGGGGGTTTAGCCTCATGAGGAGGCTAGCCCTGCACATGTTGTCCCCTGGCCGACGCCATGGTAGAGCAAACCAACTTCGAGTCCTTCTACCATATCACTTACCCCTGCTGAGAAACACACCGCTTTTCTACTTCGGTTATTTTAGGGTCTAAAGACTTTGTTGCTGGGGAAGTCCCGCAAGCTCACAGAGAGAAAGGTCCTTCATGCAATTTTATCACATCGAGCCAATACTGACGGCGCCTATCATTGGTAATAAAAGCCTCCGGACCAACCCCGAATATGAAGCACTAAGACTCTACAGCCTCTTTGATTCATTCCTTATTCTCTCAGTGTATGATGTGGAGCTGGCTCCAACCTGTCGGCGTACTTTTCCGTCCGAAATGGCCAAGCCGCCTAAAGTCAAAAACAAGACGGCGGAGGCCAAAATCCTTGTATCAGAATCCGACTGAGTTAGTCAGATTTCAACAAGGACGAAGCGGATGCCTACTGGGAGGTCCGGTATGCGAAAGTAATTGGGCCACATGGTAAGCCCTGGGTGAATCCCGTGGTCTTCGTTGACTAATTATGACGAGAAGGTTGGCTCCGCCTAGGTAGGTCACAGAGACGTGGTTATTGTGCGCAGATTGGTTCGAAAGGGATCAGATTGGGAAACAGAATTGGTCTGAGATGTTTGCACATAGACCTTGCGGATGCCGCAATCTAGGGCTGCAACTTCTCTGTTAACCAAGCCCTTCTCTATTTCTCGTAACCATTTCCAGTACTATTCACGATGGCTCAAGACCTCAAAGATGCCGTGGCCGACATAAAAGCCGACCAAGCCCTCCTCAATGAACCCAACCTGCCAGATGAACAGCTGTTCAAGGTTGTCGACAAAATATTTGAAAGGGATTCGTTGGTGGGACAGAGAGCAACCAAAATCCTGAGAGATAGCCTGTCACAACTCAAGGCGGAAAGAGCGGAGTTGCAGCAGCAGCAATCGATCTCCCAACGGGCCTATAGCCTTTTGACGATTATGTTGGGCTGGGACCAAACCTCCGACCTGGCCAAATTGGACATGAAGATTCAAGAACTGGAGGGCTTGCTCTCGACTCTATGAGCTTGTGGTTTCGACATGGGATATTCGCCAGGGAAGCTGGGGGGAACGGTGCCAAACTTGCTGCAATTCCACTCGGCAACCTTGCAATACGTGCGACCGTCGTGTTACGTCCTGAGTTTGCATTCCTAGCGCAGTGCTTGGTGTGAATAGTGCAGCTACGAACAAAGCAATTGCGGGGGTAGTTCATCTAAAGGATTGGCTTGGATGGTCTAGTCTGATAAGAAATAGCAACAGAGAGCTGGCTAGCATGAATATCGCCTGTTTAGTGCCTGCTGTTCTACTTCCTACTGTTCCCCAGCTGTTGCTTGCTCATAAGTTGGTGCGTTAGATGCTGCGCCTCCTTCAGCTGCCCACTCTGCCTCTGCTTGGGCTTTGATCCTGGCTTCATCCGCTTTACGCTCTTCCCCTCTTTCAGACGCTCTCTGCTTTTTCATTGAGATGCACGCCCGTGAAGTGCACACCTATGAGGTGCACGCCCAGTGAGGTGCACGCCTATGAGATACACGCCCACGAGGTGCACACCCCATACACTCCGACCCTGGCATATATCCATTCTAGGGTCATCTAATCCCCGCCGCAGTGTAGCCGGTTGCGAAACCCACGGCCATCACCAAGACAACAGAAGCTGCAGCTACGCTGATGTACAGCAGCTTTCTCTGCCTCCAAATTCTCGCGTTGTGCAGAGGTCCTCCCAAATCGAGGCTGATGTGCGGTGCTGACTCTGCGCACTCCGTTTTCTCATCATAGATCGGCTGTACAGGTTGGTTCAGATGCTCATTGTCGAGCTCAACGATAGGATTACCACTTCGAGCGCCATATCCGGTACCTGTTGATCTTTCTTGTTCGTGGCGAGAGCGTGCTTCGATAGAATGAAGGAGCGAACAAGTTGCCTGAAATGTTGCTAGGACGGCATTTGCATGGCGTAGGAGGAAGTGCCCATTCTTGTCGCCCAATTGCCAGGCGTAGTTCCTCAAGCGGCGGATATCCAAAGTGATGGAAGACATGGTTGCTTGAAGGTATTCGTACCTAACCTGCGTCTCCCCATACCTTAATGGTTCCTGCATTTTTGCTTCGTAAACCTGTATAGCCTCGTTGAATTCGTGAATGTCCCGTTTTGCTTCCTCAACATATCTGAAGAAGTCGCAAAGGAGATGTTGACAGTTAGAGTTAGGGTTCACGCAAACAAACTCAGCATTGTCTCCAGGGTTATAGAGGCCCATGATCCAAGGAAGTGCTAATTGGGAGGCTGAGAAATCAAGAATCTAGGAACAAGAGATTGTAGAAGGTCTGAGAGCCTAAGAATGGATTGAGGGAGAGGAGATAGGGATGCCATAATGGGGTGGTGTTGAGTCCAGGAAGGAGAAGGGAGGAGGGAGGAGAGAGGAGGGAGGAGAAGGGAGGAGGGAGGAGAGAGGAGGGAGGAGAGGGGAGGGAGGAGAGAGGAGGGAGGAGGGAGGAGAGAGGAGGGAGGAGGGAGGAGGGAGGACAGGGGACCTGGAATGCGAGGCCTGTGTACATAAGCAAATCTGGCGCCGGTGATTTTGAAGTCAACAGCTCGCGACGTATTTTATGATTCTTTCACTGTCCTTGTGGCTTGGAAGGCCTTCCCAAACTTGTTGCAGGTCAACAAGATGTCGGAGAATCGTGGCAGGGTTGTTCGAACTGTGGTTCATGTTATGCGGCTTTGAATGCTGCTCCTTCTTTCTCATATCAGCAATCAATGGTCTCGCAGCCACAATATTGGAAGCTTCTGAACTGGCAGAACACTGTCTTTGCGTCCATTAAAGGAACCGCTGCCACCACTATCCTGCTTGCGTTAATGCTAGACGTCTTCGCGATGTTTGCTTCACTCATCCGACTTTTGTGCTGGAGGTGGGCTGGGGAGAAGGAAAATCGCCTGAAGGTGTTCACCGCTGCAGCCATGCTTGGTAACGCTGCGCTGGTTGTGGTCATCTTCGCCCTGGTTTTCCGGAGAACTTGCACCTCTCCCAAGATCTGCAGTGGTGAAGCATATCACGGAGTCGCACGGCGGTCCCAAGTCTGGAGCAAGCCTATTTTCATTGGCAGTTGGGGAGCGAACTAAAGTTTCTGAAACGATTTCTTCTACCATAATTGGCTATTCAGAGCCATTGAAGATTCGACGGCTGCAAAAGTGAACAATCATACCTCCGGTGTCGATTTCTGAAACAGTTTTTGTTCTTATGATTGGTTCGTACTAGGCAGAGGGTTCAGTGAGGTCAACTTCGCGATTGACTTCTGAAACCCTTGTTCCCCTCGCCATTGGTCCAACCTGACCTGGGGCATTTTGGGGTCTACGACCAGATTTTCCTCTATAAATGTGTTGTTTGAGGCGAACAATAGTCTCCATCGATCCCGAGCTCTTCAATACAGTATCAGATACAACTTCTACTATTCGATTCCTACCATGGCCCTGCCAGACTTCTTTCACATACCTCTGCCCTCGGCTCGCTGCATCACATTCTCCACAATCTCATTGCTATGCCCGCTAGCTCTCGCGGTCGCATTCTCCCATGCTTTAATAAGCGCTCCCATATCAATGGTCTTCGTTGACCGGACTCTTCTGTCTTACAGCATTGTTCTGCCACTAGGTTCACAAGTCTATCTCTCCTTGGAATACGCACTGCGGTCACTACGAGAAGACGAAGACGACACACTCACCAATCAGATCATCATAATTTTCTCCACTCTTATGAGTCTCGGCTGGATCGTCAACACGGCATTCTGGACTCACTGCGAACTCTATGCGACGAATATCAAGATGTGCCCGCTGAAGATCCGGCAACCGAATCCCGTCAACCCTTTCAGTACTACAAAGGTAGCGCTCGGTTCGACAATCACGGTCTTTTTTGCTATTCATACTGGATTTTCGGTCCAGGAACTCAGAGAGAACAATAAGAAACGGCAGTTGGTGGGCAGACTCTTGGTGCGAGCTAATGTCAACGGCGACAAAGTGCAGGAAATGGCAGAAGACGATGGAAATGCAGACAATGACTTGTTCCATCAGGATCCTGTCATCGCAAGCAAAATTTGTGTCTAAGATAGTCGGGTAGTCACAGAATTGAGCCGCGATTAGGTGTCCACGCAGGGGCAAGCTGATAGAAAGAGGAAGATCAAGCTGGACGGGACGTTGTCATTTGCTTTTTTAGGGTAGATATGATCAATTCATGAGCACCTGTGAAGAACTCTGGCAGTGAACTTTTCTGAAACGAAATATGAGTCATCTACCTCACAACGCTCATTTCCGGGACAATGGCTGCCGTTTTGGCCCCCCTTTGACGCTGTTTTGAACACCTCTTGCACCGCGGAGACCACGTGACCGTGAGCCGGTTTTTGGTCAAATGCAACGAAATCTGCTGCCCTCCCCCCCACAACCCACCCTCTCTTTCAACACTTTTTGCAAGGCTCAAAATATCGCAAGCCCAAAATGGCTTCCCGCAACTTACGCGCCTGGTCTTTCGAAGACGGCTGCAGCATATTGCATGGACTGCTTCAACTAAAAATATGGACCGCCTTCCTACTTCCTGCTCGCCTCTTCCCCTACTGTAGCACGTCAATCGGCCACACAACTTTCTCACACAACCTTCTCTCAATTATCTGAGCCCACCCAAGGATCATCTTCCACCTGCACGCTTCTGTTCCCATTTTTAGCTCGTTTCTCGGTTCTACATTACTGTTCTCCCTCTTTGGCCTTCGTCCTCATCTCCACAAGTGGGCTGTCGTCGCTACCTACGGCCTCGTGCCTCGGTCCTAGCAGGCGCGCAAAGACAGCGACAACAACACAGCCTTCAGGATCGAGTGTCGCACGGCAGACCGCGAGCGCACAATCCTGTGGGAGATCTGTTGGGATAAGAGCGCAGAAGCGAAGGCGCCAGCGACAACTGAAGAAAGACGGCCGCGACCGGCATTGACGGCTGAGAGCAGGCCGGGTACAGGAGCGGCGTAGCGCAAGCCACGAATGACCGCAGCCAGTGCCGTCTATTTTCCCGAGACGAGACAGCTATAAGTACCTGGCTGCCCCCTTCTTCGAAGGGCTCGCTTTCCCACTTCTTCGATCCTCTCCCCTTTCCCCTTCTCGCAAAGAGCCCTCCTCGCCCTGAGTCACTTTCGCAATCTGCAAAGCCTATCTGTCAGCAGACCTGGTTCCCATGGCATACGTGTGCCTCCAGCAAAACGACGACAGCATTCCCTCTGCACCTGTTTCCAACTACGACGTTCCCACTGCCCACGAGGGCGATGATTTTTTGCCCTTCGCGTCAATCATCGCGCAGTCAAGGAGGGTAAAACCGCTGACACCGCCCACGGTCATCGACCTCACACGTGACGATACCGACGTTGACGCCGAGGTAGGCTGGCACAGGAAAAGGCCCCAGACGACTCCGCATCATGTAAAACTAACCCGATCCTAGGGCCAGAGTATTTCGAGCTCCCCCACTCACTTCCTTCGGCCTCTGCCGACCTCCTCATCGCAAAGTCCTACCCACAGCACCTCCCAATCGCCTTCATCACGTCCTGGCGCCGCATCGTCTGGCGCGAAGAGATTCCCTTGGAAGAATATACCTTCGTGGGCACGATACCCTAAGCAGCGTCCTGCCCTCAACTCGCCTCCTTCCAAACCTCCTTCAGATGCGCTTCGCGCAGCCGCGGACATTATTGGGCCCGTTTTAGCCGCGTCTGGGTCTTCGCCCAAGGATATCCCGGCCCTCATCAACCAGGCTGGAGATTCGCTTGAGATTTCGGAAACATCCACAGTAACCATTGACGATGCCTCTCCGGAGATCACAGACAGTAACAATGGCCATGCCGACGACGACGGAGCCGATAAACGTCCTCGCCCTTTCGTGTTCGACGTCTTCGCTGAGGACGGCCAGCCACCAGCGAAGCGGCGATGCCGAGCCTCCTCCGCAGCCTCGTCGGTATGTCCTGGGGAAGCCTGGACACCTCCCGTCGCAGAGTCGCCACACGACAACGGGCTCTACGCGGATCTGAACCGGGAGGAGGAGATGTTGAATGGAAAGGCGATCATGGCAACCTGAGGATATTAGATTACAAAATGCATATAATGGAGCAGTCGTGCTCTTCGATCTCATGCAAGTGCGGAAAGCTGCGGGCAAGGAACTCGAATTCCTGAACAAGATACGGACAGACGGACAGGTCTCCTTCTACAGCAAGGTTCATGATTGCTGGTCCCTGAATAACAAGTCGGCCGCCTTGTTCACAGAAGCACGCCGAGTTATTCGGAACGCTTTGGACTGGATATCTTTCGAAATACACAAGTGCATAGAGCCTGATCCCGTTGTACTAGAAAATAAATGCATTGCGGATCTTGCCCTGTCAGATGTGATCACACCCCCCGACAGCCAAGTGGAAGACAAGTGGAAACGACGCCTCTCGAAGGTGGATCAGACGGGGAAGAATGCTCGAAGCAGGTCCTCAAGCAATCATCGAAAGCTTTGATACTGTACCATGATTTTGATGAAGTGCTCGAAGATGAGCCATGCAGTCCCTGAAGGCACCCCCCAAGTGTCAACCAACTGGAATTGTGCACAAGCAAAATTGCTCCCCTAGGCAAGGCTTTTAGGGAATATGTGTACGCTGCGCTCCATGAGAGCCTCAGCTACTCTAATGTATGGTAGGAGGCATTGAGAGCCTTGGGACTTCAACAAAAATCGGTGCTGTCTTTCCATCAGCTCTGCCCAACCACATGTGTCTCAATGCTTACTTGGAGTAAGGCCGCCGCTGGCTCAAAATGAGTTTGCTTCAGGAAGTCCGCAGCAACGTCGTCGCACTCCTGTTGCCGCAGTTCGAGTGCCTCGGAGTCAGCAAAAACCGACTCTGGTACGAGCATCCTCCGCAGCAGACCTCCCAAGCATTTCAAATCATATTGGAAATCACGAAAGGAGTTGGACTGCAGCATACTCTCCCCTACATTCGCTAGCGTGACGTCAGCCTGAGCGAAAAAACCAACCACTTCCTCCGCGGTGCATACCAATCTTTATCTGTCCACTTTTCGGATGCAGCAAAATCGTCTCCCCGCGGATAGCGCCATGGGCAACTTTAAGATCATCATGAATGTGATGCAGCCCTTTGGTGATACTTTGGCAAACGGTGGCCACCTCGGAAATGTCCAGCGATCCTCTTGGAGTCCCTATAATATCGCTGAGGCACACGTTCTGAGATACATCCATCGAGTCGTACACCAAGAAAATCGAACCTTCATCAAAGAGTGCGGCGTACACCGGGAGTACATTCTCATGGGAACTTGTTCTGAGGCTGCGTAGCAAGTCCTTGCTACAGCCTTTGACTTCTTTTATGGCAACTATCTTCTGACCTCGATTGCGTTTGTGTGCTAAAACTGCAGGACCAGCTTGGTCCACTTCCATAATTCGGTTGTACTGGGACCATGGCTTTTGGATATCAGATGGGATTGGTATCGTAAATAAAAGCTTCTGAAAGGGTTTTATGGTGTTCTCGGTTCGGTGATCAGGCGTTTCGTTGTTTCCGACTGCTGGCAATACCGGCGAAGAGGCTGTTGGAACCACCTTGGCTGGCGGAGAGCCAGGGAAGAAGGTTGTGCGGTGGCCTTGCATTTCCGTCAAACACCAGCAGTCCGCAAAAGACAGAGTTTGAGAATGAAATAATTGCGAGAACGGAGCCTCTCTTACGATCTCCTTTTTAATGTCACAGGCTTTGGGGGGGTGCAGATGACTCCACCGGCCCCCCCCTTCCCCTTCCTCTCCGCCGTCCTCCAACACCCCCTGGCTCCGGGCCTCTGGGTTTTTAATCGAAAGACAGCCGCTTCTTCTTGGGTGTGCGTACTTTTTGCGAAAATCACCTCAACATTTGAAGAGCTGCGGAACGAACCTCCTCCGGTGGTCGACTTGGATGACAACACGTCGTTGACTTATCTTCACAGCCACCACCGGCTTGCAGCCGCAATGCGCTTCCTAGGATCCTAATGATCAGCGCTCTATAGGTCACACGGTCAGTGATGCGTCTGGTGGATGTCTTTTGTACGATCACTGACTGGGCCAGTGCTAGATCTCCCTGAACACGTACAACGAGATATGCGAGAACATAGCGATAATTCACAGCAAGATGGCGATGGCCTCATATTTCTCAACCTTTGCTATTACTGGGACCAAAATGACGAGGAACAGATCAAACGATGGTTTGCTAAATGGTCGGCCAATCCAAGCAAAATCCGCGACTTTCGCCAATTGCAAACCAATGACGCGGCGCGAGACTTAAAAGATGGGCTGGACAAGAATAGGCAGTACCCAGGCCTCTGGGAGGGGAAGGGCTTCAAAATGGGCCCTTTCCATCGCATCCTGACCATGAGGTGTCCGGAGGTGGGTCACACGATCTACCGATGTAAAGGCATAACATCTAACAAATTTTACAGGAGTTAGCACACTATCTAATTCACATCGCCGATATCTGGGATTGGATCGCAAGAGGGTATGCTCAACACGTTGACGCCCACACGGTCGAATGCCTACAAGGCCGCTCCCCTTTTTACTCAACCAGAGATCGGCAGTTCGTTATTAGCTTGTTTGAAAGCGGCGAACTCTTTCCTTCTATTTTGGATCCGCAAATCCGAATGCAGATTCAAGAACGTGTGTGTAATGTGAAGTGCATCATACCTTCCTTGCATTGCTTTCTCGAAGATACAAAGCTTCTCGAGCCATGTTCCAAGATCTTACGCCGGCTGCTGCCACCCAAGTTCCAAGGTACAATTCGTCAGGGCTTGTTTGAGTGTTACGTGCCGGCACGAGACAATCGCGTGTGGATACAGAGAGACGAAGACCGATATTACAGGATACAGGGCAATTCTCCACAGTTCGGGTTTTGGACCGCATACCGTCAGTTATGGCTCTTTACGCTTCGACACTACCCACCTATGACAGCCCTCAAACCCCGCATAGGCAAAATGCCGGTAATAAAGCACGGTACGAGGAACACGGCGGAATGCTGGTCGCGGTTGGGGTTGCTTGCTGAGCGTGTTGGCTTCAGCTCTCCAGAAATTCGGCAACTTCGTGGAGACATTGACTTTGCGGCCGCCGAGCATGTGCTGTACAATGCACGACCCCATGAGACCTTTGAAATTGATCAGCATGATCTCGAGACGGGAATTCAGGCCATCAAAGCTACTATCGAAGTCATCGAACCTCGCACTCCTGAGTCAAGACCTGCGTCTCTGACCCACGATGGGATGGAAGCCTGGAGGCTGCTGACGAGGTGTGGACGTACGTACGACTATGCTTTCTACGGTGACCAGAGTCTTTACTTTTTGAAGCCGATGTATAAGCAGCGGCAAAGAGTGAGGCCCCAGAGGAACATCACGTCTTTCGCGGTTGTTCGAGACACTATCCATGCTTTTTTGGGAGATGATTTCGAGGAAGAATACCCGATAGCTAAAGCCAGGTCGGACGCACACTCAAGTTCGCGTGCCAAGTCACCAAAGCCGAACGTGCGGCATGCGTCTCGGGGGACGACACAGCAGACGACATCGACACTTCCTAATGATGAAGCATTCACTCAACATTTGGACCGTCCACAGGAGGCCTCAGCAACACCGTCCCCGGCAGCATCGTCCCGTCAAGGTTCGAGTGCTCCGTCTGAATCTGACGAATCGTCTCAGTCGGAAATATCAAGTGCTTCGTCTGAATCTGACGAATCGTCTCAGTCGGAAATATCAAGTGCTTCTGAATCTGGCGAATCGTCTCAGTCGGAAATGTCAGGTGCTTCAGAAGGGGTCTGTGACGACGCTCCAGCTACAGCTACGGCTGGTTGTAACAGCCCTGTTCCTCGCGAAGTTGAAGGTGGTGGCTTTACTACGTTTTCTAATCAATTCCCTATTGCTCGCCCTCGAACCTCCGCCATCACAGTCTTTCCCGGTCAAGGAGTTTCACTCCATGGTAGCCAAAGATCTCCAGCAGAAGACACAGATACCTTTGGACCACACAGTGACTACGGCGCAAATGTGGGCACTGTATCTCAGAGTCTTTCCGAGAATTTTGAAAAGAGCACTCGGCCTGGGGATAAAGCCCCAAGCAACACCCCGCAGCCGAAACCCCAGTATCACGCCAGAAGACTCAGAGGTAGCAGACGTACGGGCGATGTCATCAAAAGGAGGATCCTGGCAGGGCACTCTGAATCCGCTGACGAACTGTCTGAAGATCAAACTGAGGAATTCATCTCCCAACATCCTACCAGCAGAATTACTCGTATGCCAGGATCTGAAATTGCTGCTGCTATTCGCAATGATTTTGACATGCCGACCATTGCAGGACGGGACCCATCACCATCGACTCCACTCTCGCCGCACCCTGTCTCCGGAGCCCTAGAAGTAGCTGTCACTAAGGCTAAGGTTCACCACTTCCAGTTCTCATCAGATACTCAGGAGAAGGCATTCATTCGGGTATCCTACCGTGTCCCCATCGGAATATTCCTCAATCACTACGCCACGTGCTGCGGACTTAGTAGACAAATGGCCGGTGCCCTCGTGTTCGATTCGAGGGGTCCGGAGTTCGACTGCATCTTCTACAACAAGAACGAAGGCGGCCTAGGAGCAATGAAGAGCCATCTGATTGAGATCTCAAAGCGATCAGCTTCCTTTTTCTTTGCCAAGCTTGATATCCGCCGATACGTGCCAGTCAAGAATATCAATATTGATCTTCTATGGACGTGCTTACGAAATGGCACTGTGCTTATCGCCCACGAAAACGACTTTCCTTTCAAGAACAAAATTGACTTCGGAGACCACTCAAAACCTATGCCAAGGGACCTGGCTGTTCCGCACTGGAATCCCGAAGCGCATGTGTGGCAGGCGCACTAATCAAATTCTTAATTTACGAGCTCTCCTCTTGGTGCCATGGCTTCGCCCCATGTCTTTACCCTTCCCTCTCCCCCCTCTCCCTTCTGTCCTCTCCCCCCTCTCCCTTCTGTCCCCTCCCCCCCTCTCCCTTCTGTCCTCTCCCCCCTCTTCCTTCTGTCC
>Ga0335072_10003836_pt1 | contig 22479 bp, 24 predicted proteins | sample Lox_Sample_21_FD_206725 | JGI IMG/M metagenome (GOLD analysis project Ga0335072, IMG submission 206725) | Soil microbial communities from Loxahatchee National Wildlife Refuge, Florida, United States - Lox_Sample_2.1 | ecosystem: Environmental > Terrestrial > Soil > Wetlands | place: USA...
GGTTCAGGACGTCAACCGGCTGATGAAGCAGTTCCTCGACATGCAGCGGGTGATGAAGAGCATGAAAGGCGGCAAGCTGCGCCAGCTGCTGGGGGCCCTGAAAGGGGGCCTGCCGCCCGGAATGCCTCACTAGAGCCGGCACATGGACGTGCCCCGCCGCCGCAGGTGGCGGAGCTTCGGGCAAAAACCACGCTTTTTGACCGAAGCAGCGCTGGGCCGGGCAGGAGCCCGGATCCAGCGCTTTGAAAGCCTGCCCGGAACCGCGTAGAATCCGCGCTCTTTTTTTGGGGTGGCCCCGGGCGATTCCCGGGAAGCCGCTCCGGCAACATCGAGAGCGAAACGAAACATGGTGACCATTCGCCTGACGAGGCGCGGGGCGCGAAACCAGCCCTTCTATCACGTCGTCGTGACCGACAGCCGCAAGCGCCAGGGCGGACCCAGCCTCGAGCACGTGGGGTACTTCAACCCCATCGCGCACCGGGGCGAGACGAAGCTGAAGCTCGACCTGCCCCGCATCGATTACTGGGTGGGCAAGGGTGCCCAGCCCTCGGATCGTGTGCGCACGCTCGTCGCGTCGTACCGGAAGCAGGCGACCGCCTAGGCAGGCGGCGCGCGCCCGAGCGGTTAGCCTGAGTGGCCCCGCCGGTGCGCTGGGTAGAGCTCGGCCGGGTCGGAGCGCCCTTTGGCCTCCTCGGCTGGGTCCACGTGACTTCCTATACGGAGCCGCCGGAGGCGCTGCTCGAGTACCCCGAGTGGGCGTTGCGGCCGGAGGGCGGCGAGCGCAAGCGGAACCGCCTCGCAGAGGCAAAGGTGCAGGGAGAGCGCCTGGTCGTGCGGCTCGAAGGCGTCCAGGACCGGGATGCCGCGGCGCTTCTGACCGGGAGCTGGGTGGAGATCGAGCGGGAGGCGCTGCCGCCGACGGGTGATCGCGAGTACTACCGCGCGGACCTGATCGGGCTCGAGGTCGAGAACCTCGAGGGGGTCGCGCTGGGCCGGGTCGCGTACTTCATCGACGCGCCCGCGGGCGCGGTGATGGTGGTGGAGGAGAGCAAGGCCTCGGACGCGCCGGCGCGCGAGGCGCACTGGGTTTTGGCGGATCCGGCGCACTTGCGGCGGGTGGATCTGGCCGCGGGCCGCATCCTGGTGGACTGGCCGGCGGAGCTCGAATAGGCGGCTCCCATGAAGATCGAGGTCGTCACGCTCTTTCCGGAGATGATCGCCGGGGCGCTGCGCTACGGAATCGTCGGGCGCGCGCTGGAGCGGGGACTGTTGTCGGTCGGCACGGAGGACCCCCGGGCCCACACGAGCGACGTGCATCGCACGGTGGACGACCGGCCCTATGGCGGCGGCCCCGGAATGGTGTTGAAGCCGGAGCCGATGCTCGCCGCGATTCGCGCGGCGCAGGCGCGCTTGCCGGAGGGGAGCCTCAGGGTGTGCCTGTCGGCGCAGGGCGAGCCCTTCAGCCAGGCCGTGGCGCGGCAGCTGTCCGGACTCCAGGGATTGCTGCTCGTCGCCGGCCGCTACGAGGGGCCCGACGAGCGGGTGATCGAAGTGGGCATCGACCGGGAGCTCTCGGTCGGCGACTACGTGCTCTCGGGCGGAGAGCTGCCCGCGTTGACCGTGATCGATGCGGTGGCGCGGCTTCTGCCGGGCGCCCTGGGTGACGAGCGCTCGAGCGGCGAGGATTCCTTCACCGAAGGGCTCCTCGACTGGCCGCACTACACGCGGCCGGAGGTTTTCGAGGGCCGGGCGGTGCCGGCGGTGCTATTGTCGGGCAATCACGCCGACATCGGCCGCTGGCGATTGCAGCAGGCGCTGGCGCGCACCTGGCTGCGGCGGCCGGATCTCATTGCGCGCCATGGGCTGACGCCCGAGGCGCAGCGGTTACTGAGCGAATTTCTCGCCGCAGGCGCGGCGCGAGACGAAAGATCGAGGATGAGCAAATGAACAAGATCGTCCAACAGTTGGAGAAAGAGCGCATGACCCGCGAGGTGCCGGACTTCAAGCCGGGCGACACCGTGGTCGTGCAGGTGAAGGTCGTCGAAGGCGACCGCGAGCGCATCCAGGCCTACGAGGGCGTGGTGATCGCGCGCAGCAACCGCGGCCTCAACTCGTCGTTCACGGTCCGCAAGGTATCGCACGGCGAGGGCGTGGAGCGCGTGTTCCAGACCTACAGCCCCGCCATCAGCGATATCTCGATCAAGCGCCGCGGCAACGTCCGCCGCGCCAAGCTCTACTATCTGCGCGACCTGTCGGGCAAGGCCGCGAGGATCGAAGAGAAGATCTGACCCCCGCTCGCAGCGCCCTGGCATGAGCACCCTGCGGGCGATCCTGTTGGGAATATGGCGCGGCCTCGATGGGCTGCGCAAAGTCCTGCACCTCGTCCTGCTGGTCGTCATCTTCGGCCTCATCATCTGGGCGCTGAGCTCGTCGGCGCCCGTGGTGACGGAGCGCGCCGCGCTGGTCGTGAAGCCCGAGGGACAGCTCGTCGAGCAGCTGAGCGGCGATGCCGTGCAGCGCGCCGTGCAGAACGCACAGGGAGAGCAGCGTCAGGAGACACTGCTCTGGGACCTCGTCGAGGCCATCCGCGGCGCGGCCACGGACAACCGCATCCGGGTGCTGGTGCTCGATCTCGACAAGATGCAGGGCGCCGGCCAGCCGGAGCTCGAGGAGCTGGCGGACGCCATCGGCGCCTTCCGCGCCAGCGGCAAGCCCGTCATCGCCTTCGGCACGACTTACGATCAGGACCAGTACTATCTCGCGGCCCAGGCGGACAAGGTCTACCTCGATCCCAGCGGCTACGTGATGATCGAGGGCTATAGCCGCTACTCGATGTACTTCAAGGGATTGCTGCAGAAGCTCGGCGTCGACGTCAACGTCTTCAAGGTCGGTACCTACAAGAGCGCCGTGGAGATATTCACGCGCAACGACATGTCGCCCGCCGACAAGGAGCAGAGCCAGGCCTACCTCGATGTCCTCTGGTCGAGCTATCAGAAGGCGGTGACGGCCGCACGCAAGCTCCCGGCCGATGCCATCGCGACATACGTCAACTCCCTGCCGCAGACCGTGGGCGCGGCGAACGGCGATGCGGCCAAGGTGGCCCTGCAGGCGAAGCTCGTGACGGCGCTCGCCAACAAGCTGGATGTGCGCAAGCAGCTCATCGGCCTGGTCGGCGTGGACAAGTCGACGGGCTCCTACAACCAGATCTCCGCGGAAGACTACGCGCGGATCGTCGATGCGCGGAAGAAGATCCATGACGGTGACGGCAGCGCGCGTATCGGCGTCATCGTCGCCTCCGGCGACATCCAGGACGGCAAGGCGCCTCCGGGCACCATCGGCGGCGATTCGCTGTCGGAGCTCATTCGCGAGGCCCGTTTCGACAAGGACATCAAGGCCGTCGTGTTGCGGGTGGACAGCGGCGGCGGCAGCGTCGCGGCATCGGAAGAGATCTACCAGGAGCTCGAGGCGCTGCGCGCGGCGGGCAAGCCGCTGGTGGTCTCGATGGGGGATCTGGCGGCCTCGGGCGGTTACTACATCTCGGCGCCCGCCAACCAGATCTTCGCCAGCCCGGCGACGCTCACGGGCTCGATCGGCATTTTCGCGATCATCCCGAACATCAGTCAGACGCTGACCAAGGTGGGCGTTGGGGTCGATGGCCTCGGCACGACGCCGCTGGCCGGTGCGCTCACCATCGACCGGCCGCTCAGCCCCGAGATCCGCGGGCTGCTGCAATCGCAGGTCGACCGCGGCTACCAGGAGTTCCTGGACCGCGTGGCCACCGGACGCCGCGAGACTCCGCAACAGATCGATGCGATCGGCCAGGGCCGGGTCTGGGCCGGCGCGGACGGGCGGCGGATCGGCCTCGTGGACCGGCTGGGAACGCTGGAGGATGCGGTGGCCTCGGCGGCGCATCTCGCCAAGGTGACGCACTATCAGGTGGAGTTCGTGCAGCCGCACTTCTCGTGGGCGGAGCAGCTCTTCGACCAGGCGCAGGCGCGGGCCGCCGGCGCGGCGGTCTCAATGTTCCATCCGGATGAGCAGTCGCTCGGCCTGCTACAGGTGGCGAATCGCCTCGACCCCGTTGCCCGCGGCCTCGAGCAGCTGACACGCTTCAGCGTGCCGGGCCACCTCTACTCCTACTGCTTCTGTCAGAACAACTAGAGACTGTTCCAGTCCAGGATGACCTTGCCGGAGCGCCCCGAGCCCATGATGGTGAAGGCCTCGGAATACTCCTGCACCGGCAGGTGATGGGTGATGATGGGCTCGAGCTCGAGGCCGCTCTGCAGCAGGCTCGACATTTTGTACCAGGTCTCGAACATCTCCCGGCCGTAGATGCCCTTCAGCGTCAGGCCCTTGAAGATCACCTGATTCCAGTCGATGGCCGTCTCATCGGGCGGGATGCCGAGGATCGCGACCGAGCCGCCGTGGTGCATGGTGCGCAGCATGTCGCGGAAAGCGGCGGCGTTGCCCGACATCTCGAGGCCCACGTCGAAGCCTTCCTGCATGCCGAGATCCTTCATGGTCTGATCGAGGGACTCGCGCTGCACGTTGACCGCGCGGGTCGCGCCCATCTTCCTTGCGAGCTCCAGCCGGTAGTCGTTGACGTCCGTGATGACGACGTGGCGTGCCCCGACGAAGCGGGCGATCGCGACGGCCATGACGCCGATGGGGCCGGCGCCCGTGATCAATACGTCCTCGCCCACCATGTTGAACGCGAGGGCGGTGTGTGTCGCATTGCCGAACGGGTCGAGGATGGAGGCGACATCGTCGGTGATCGAGTCCGGCAGCTTGAAGGCGTTGTCGGCGGGAATGGCGAGGTATTGGGCGAAGGCGCCGGGCCGGTTCACGCCCACGCCCACCGTGTTGCGGCAGAGATGGCGGCGCCCCGCGCGGCAGTTGCGGCAGTAGCCGCAGGTGATGTGCCCTTCACCGGAGACGCGATCGCCGGTCTTGAGGCCTCGAACCTCGGAGCCGACGTCCACGATGCGTCCGGAGTATTCGTGTCCGACGGCCATGGGCACGGGAATGGTCTTCCGCGCCCACGGGTCCCAGTTGTAGATGTGCATGTCGGTGCCGCAGATCGCGGTCTTGCCGATCTCGATCAGCACATCGTTGTGGCCGACCTTGGGCTCCGGGACGTCTTCCAGCCAGATGCCGGGTGCCGCTTCTTTCTTGACCAGAGCTTTCAACGGATGACTCCCAGTTCTTTGCCGACCATGCCGAAGGCCTCGATGGCTCTGTCGAGCTGCTCCCGGGTGAGCGCCGCCGACATCTGCGTGCGGATGCGTGCCTGGCCCTTGGGCACCACCGGATAGGAAAAGCCGATCACGTACACGCCGCGCTCGAGCAGGCGATCCGCCATGCGGCCGGCGAGGGCGGCATCGCCCAGCATCACCGGGATGATCGGATGCTCACCCGGCTTCAGCTCGAAGCCGAGCCTGGTGAGGCCGGCGCGGAAGTAGCGCGCATTCTCATGAAGCTGCGTGCGCAGCTGCGGCGAGTGCTCGAGCAGATCGATGACCCGCAGGCCCACGGCGGCGGCGACCGGTGGGATGCTGTTGGAGAAGAGATAGGGCCGCGAGCGCTGCCGCAGCCACTCGATGACCTCTTTGCGCGAGGCGACGTAGCCGCCGCTCGCGCCGCCGAGCGCCTTGCCGAGGGTGCCCGTCAGGATGTCGATTCGCGAGGCGACCCCGCAGTGCTCCGGAGTGCCGCGTCCGCCCGGTCCCATGAAGCCCGTGGCGTGGGAATCATCGACCATCACCAGCGCGTCGTAGCGGTCGGCCAGGTCGCAGATCGCCGGCAGGTTGGCGATGATGCCGTCCATCGAGAACACGCCGTCGGTGGCGATGAGGCGCGTGCGCGCCCCGGCCGCCTGCTGCAGGCATTCCTCGAGCTGCGCCATGTCGTTGTTGGCATAGCGGTGGCGTTGCGCCTTGCAGAGGCGGATGCCGTCGATGATGCTGGCGTGATTGAGCGCATCGGAGATGATCGCGTCCCGCTCGTCGAGCAGGGTCTCGAAGAGGCCGCCATTGGCATCGAAGCAGGAGGAGTAGAGGATGGCGTCCTCGGTCCCGAGGAAGCGGCTCAGAGCCTCCTCGAGCTGCTTGTGCACGGTCTGCGTGCCGCAGATGAAGCGCACCGAGGCCATGCCGAACCCGAGCCGGTCGAGCGCGCGGTGCGCCGCTTCCCGTACCGCGGGGTGGTTCGCGAGTCCGAGGTAATTATTGGCGCAGAGGTTGATGACCTCGCGCTCGCCCGTGCGTACCGTGCCGCCCTGCGGCCCCGCGAGCACCCGCTCGCTCTTGTAGAGGCCCTGCTCCCTGAGTCCTGCGATTTCCGAGCGCAGGCGCTCGAGAAGGCTTTGCATCATGCCGCGGAATTATACGCGCAGAAACACCCTGCCGTTCTCTTCCCGGGCCGCATACGTGCGCAGCGGCTCGTAGGCCGGCGGCGTCAGCGCCTCCCCCGTGCGCAGGCAGAAGCGCGCGCCGTGGCGGGGGCAGATGATCTGGCACGACTCGACTTCCGCGCCTTCGAGGGGCTCGCCGTCGTGGGTGCAGCGGTCTTCGACGGCGTAGAGCTCCTTGCCGCAGCGCACGACGACGAGGGCGAGGCCGTCGACGTCCACGGAGAGGGGGGCAGCCTCGGAGAGGTCCGCGGCGCTGCCTACATCGACCCAGGACATGTCGCTCACACCGCTCAATACATGCCGGTCTGGAGGCGGGCTTCCTCGGACATCATGCTCTGGTTCCAGGGAGGATCGAAGGTCAGCTCGACGCGCGCTTCGCGCACGGTGGGAATGCGCTCGATCTTGTCCTTGACGTCATCGACCAGGATGTCGCCCATGCCGCAGCCGGGGGCGGTGAGGGTGAGGCGCACCTCGATCGTCCGCGTGCCGTCATCGTTGGGCTGCACCGTGCAGTCGTAGACCAGGCCGAGGTCCACGATGTTGATCGGGATCTCGGGGTCGTAGCAGGTGCGCATCTGCGCCCAGGCGAGCTCGCGCACGTCGTCCTCGGTCGAGTTGGGCGGCAGCTCCGGAGGCTTCACCGGCTCCTTGCCGATGGCGTCCGCATCCTCGCCGGAGATGCGAAACAGGTTGCCTTCCATGTAGACCGTGAAGCTGCCGCCGAGCGCCTGCGTGATGTAGCCGGACTGGCCGGGCTTGAGGTTGACTTCGACGCCGGCGGGGACGATCACCGCCTTGACTTCGCGGTTGACGACGAAAGGCTCGTTCTCGTGACTGCGCATGTCTCACTCCGTGGAGACGGTCGATTCGCCGCGCTCCAGCGCCGCGTTCAGGGTGTGCCAGCAGAGGCTCGCGCATTTGACGCGGGCCGGAAACTCCCGCACGCCGGAGAGCGCGGCGAGCTTGCCGAGCGATGCGTCCGGGACGGCGTCCTGTTGCGTCAAGAGCGAATGGATGCGCCCGTAGAGAGACTGCACGGCCGCCTTGTCCTTGCCCTTCACCGCTTCGGTCATGAGCGACGCGGAGGCGGTCGAGATGGCGCAGCCCTTGCCTTCGAAGCGGATGTCCTCGATGCGGTCATCCTTCAGGCGCAGCCATACGGTGAGCCGGTCCCCGCAGAGAGGATTGTGCCCCTCGGCATGGGTGTCATAGGGCTCGATCCGGCCGAAATTGCGTGGCCGCTTGTTGTGATCGAGGATGACGTCCCGATAGAGCTCTTTCAGGTCCATCAGCCGAACACCTCGCGCGCCTTGCCGAGGGCGGCGACCAGGCTCGCCACGTCCCCTTCGGTGTTGTAGCAGCCGAACGATGCGCGCGCGGTCGCCGGTATGTTGAAGAACGTCATCACCGGCATGGCGCAATGATGGCCGGTGCGCACCGCCACGCCCTCCGCATCGAGGATGGTGCCGAGGTCGTGCGGATGGACACCCTCCAGGGTGAACGACAGCACCGCCGCCTTGTGTTGCGCGGTACCGATGATCGCGATGCCGGGGATGCGCTCGAGCTCCCGGGTCGCGTGCTCGAGCAGCCGGTGCTCGTGCGCGGCGATGGTCTCCAGCCCCAGGCCCTCGACGTAGTCCATGGCCGCCGCCAGGCCGATGGCCCCGGAGATGTTGGGCGTGCCGGCCTCGAACTTCCACGGCAGCTCGTTGTAGGTCGACTTCTCGAACGAGACGGTCAGGATCATGTCGCCGCCCCCCTGCCAGGGCGGCATGGCGGCGAGCAGCTCCTCGCGTCCGTAGAGCACGCCGATTCCCGTCGGGCCGTAGAGCTTGTGACCGGAGAACGCGTAGAAGTCGCAGCCGAGGGCGCGCACATCGACGATGGAGTGGGGGACGGCCTGCGCTCCATCGACCAGCACGACCGCGCCCTGTGCGTGGGCGGCATCGATCATGCGCTTCACCGGCAGCACCGTACCGAGAGCATTCGCGACATGGGCGATCGCGACGAGGCGGGTCCGCGGCGAGAGCATGGCGAGGAAACGGTCGAGCTCCACCTCGCCGCGGCGATTGATGGGCGCGACCTTCAGCGTGCAGCCGGTCTGGTCCCTTACCATCTGCCAGGGAACGATGTTGGCGTGATGCTCGAGGCCGGTGATGAGGATCTCATCGCCCGGCCCGAACAGCGGCCGCGCGTAGGACTGCGCGACGAGGTTCACGCCCTCGGTCGTGCCGCGGACGAACACGATCTCGCGAGTGGAGTGCGCATTGATGAAGCGACGCACCCGCTCGCGGGCGCCCTCGTAGGCCTCCGTGGCGGCCTGGCTGAGTGCGTGGACGCCGCGATGGACGTTGGCATGCCAGTGCGTCTCGTACTGTTCCACGGCACGCAGCACCGACAGCGGACGCTGGGCGGATGCCGCGCTGTCGAGGTACACCAGCGGCCGCCCGTTGACGGACCGCTCCAGAATGGGGAAATCGCGCCGCACGCGCTCGACGTCGAGCACGGGGGCCGAGGCAATCTGGGAGGCAGTCGCGGCCATCAGAGCAACTCCTTCAGCGAGGCGGCATCGGCCATCTGGCCGGCGAGATCGTGCTCGATCTGCCGCCTGAGCGCGGGTAATTCGATCTTGGACACCACATCCTCCAGGAAGGCCCACTTGAGGAGTCGCTGGGCGACCTCGGGTGAGAGGCCCCGGGAGAGCAGATAGAAGAGCATGTTGTCGTCCAGCTTGCCGGCGGTCGCCCCGTGGCTGCAGCGCACCTCGTCCGTGTAGATCTCGAGCTGCGGGCGGACATCGATTTCGGCTTCCGGCCCGGCGAGAAGCCCGCGCAGCGACTGGCGCGAATCGGTTCCGGAGGCGGCTTCGCGCACGGTGATCTTGCCGTTGAATGCCACGCGGGCACGCCCCGCGGCGATGCCGCGAAAGCTCTGCTCCGTGCGGGCGCGGGGTGCGATGTGCTCCACCAGCGCGAAGTAGTCCTGCACCTGCTGCCGATCGCCGAGCGCGGCCACCGCCAGGGTGAGCTCCGCCCCGGCCCCGGCCATTTGCACGTGAGCCGTGGAGCGCGCCGAGAGCGCGCCGGTGTTGACGGCCAGCAGTCGGTAGCGGGCATCGGCGCCCAGCACGGCCGAGAGCGTATCGATCCAGGTGGCTCGAGTGCCCGCCTGCTGCAGGCGGTAATGGGTCAGCTGCGCCCCGCGCCCGACCTCCACGTCGACGGAGCAGTTGACGAAGCTGGTGCCTGCGCCCGCGCTCACGTGCCGCTCGACCAGGATCAGGCGGCTGGCGGGCTCGAGGCTGATCTGGACACGCGGGTACGAGGTACCGGTGTCAGCGCCGGCGACGGCAATGAACAGCAGCTCGATTCTGGCGGGCTCCCCGGCAGCGCCGCTCACGTGAATCGCGGCCGTATCGGTCGCGAAGGCCTCATTGAGCAATGCCAGGCGCGCCTCGGGCAGGGTGCTCGAGGCGGCCAGGGCCCCCGCACGCAGCGGGCTGTGTACCGTGACTCCGGGCTGCTCCTCCGGGGAAGAGAGCGGCTGCGCAAACGTGCCGTCTACGAACACGTAGCGGGCGAAGCCATCCAACCTGGCCGGCAGATCGAACGCGGATGGCTGCGGTCGAGCGGCCGGAGCCGGTGCAAACCGCGCCTTTTCGAGGGGACGCAGGTTCGCGTAGCGCCAGTTCTCGTCACGGGTCGTCGGCAGGCCGCGTGCGGCCAGCGCCGCGATCGCCTCCTGGCGCCGCTCCTGGCTCACGATATCGGCGGGCAGGGACTCGCGAACCGCGGCGTACTCGTCCGCAACGCGCTTGGCAAGAGCGACGGTCATGCCGCCTCGCCGGTCACCCAGTCGTAGCCGCGGCGCTCGAGCTCGAGGGCGAGAGATTTGTCGCCGCTGCGCGCGATGCGGCCCTTCACGAGCACGTGCACGTGATCCGGCACGATGTAGTCGAGCAGCCGCTGATAGTGCGTCACGAGCACCAGTGAGCGCTCCGGCGAGCGCAGGGTGTTGACGCCGCTGGCGACGACCTTGAGCGCATCGATGTCGAGGCCGGAGTCGGTCTCGTCCAGGATCGCGAGCCGCGGCTCGAGGACCAGCATCTGCAGCACCTCGTTGCGCTTCTTTTCCCCGCCGGAGAATCCCTCGTTGACCCCGCGGGACAGCATGCCGTCCTCCATGCGCATCAGCCGCATCTTCTCCTTGACGAGCGTCAGGAACTCGAACGCATCGACCTCCTCGAGCCCGCGATGCTTGCGCACGGCATTCACCGCCGCCTTGAGGAGATAGACGTTGTTGACGCCGGGAATCTCCACCGGATACTGGAAGCCGAGGAAGACGCCCTCGCGCGCGCGCTCCTCGGGCGCGAGCGCCAGCAGGTCGCGGCCCTGGAAGGTCACGGCGCCGGCGGTGATCTCGTATCCGGGCCGCCCGGCCAACACGTTGGCGAGCGTGCTCTTGCCGGAGCCGTTCGGCCCCATGACGGCGTGCACCTCGCCGGTGGGAACCGTGAGTGTCAGTCCCTTGAGGATTTCCTTGCCGTCCACCCTGACGTGCAGGTCTTCGATCTTCAGCATCATTCTCTCTTTCTTGCTAACCCACCGCGCCTTCGAGACTGACCGCGAGGAGGTTCTGCGCCTCCACGGCGAACTCCATCGGCAGCTCCTTGAAGACGGACTTGCAGAAGCCGCTGACGATCAGGTTGACGGCATCCTCCGCGGCGATGCCGCGGGAGAGACAGTAGAAGAGCTCGTCCTCGCTGATCTTCGAGGTGCTGGCCTCGTGCTCCACGGTCGCCGAGGGATTCTTCACCTCGACGTACGGGAAGGTGTGCGCGCCGCAGTCGCCGCCCATGAGGAGCGAGTCGCACTGGGTGAAATTGCGCGCGCCGTGGGCGCTCGGCAGCACTTTCACCAGGCCGCGGTAGGTGTTCTGGCCGTGTCCGGCGGATATGCCCTTGGAGATGATGGTGCTGCGCGTGTCGCGGCCGATGTGGATCATCTTCGTCCCGGTATCCGCCTGCTGGCGGTTGTTGACCGTCGCGACGGAATAGAACTCGCCGCTCGAGCCATCGCCGCGCAGCACACAGCTCGGATACTTCCAGGTGATCGCCGATCCGGTCTCCACCTGGGTCCACGAGATGTGGGAATTGCGTCCGCGGCACTCGCCACGCTTGGTCACGAAGTTGTAAATGCCGCCTTTGCCCTCGGCATCGCCCGGATACCAGTTCTGTACGGTGGAGTACTTGATGAAGGCTTCGTCCAGCGCGACGAGCTCCACTACCGCGGCGTGCAGCTGGTTTTCGTCACGCATGGGGGCGGTACAGTTGTGCACTGCGAAGCCCTTGACCAGATAGGAATGAGGGTCAGTTTTCGTCTCAAAGTTATAGACGAATCCGTCATGGGGCTGCCGCTGCGTGCTCCTCACGGGTACCAGGAAGTAGTTCTCACGCCGTAGCGCCCGGCGGCTGCGTGCGAATACCGAGTAGTAGAGGACGTATCGCTTGCTGTGATGAATCACGCGCCCGTCCTTCATGCGTTCATCGAATGCTTCGCGAGTGTTGATGAACGCGAAGATTCCGAGGCGCGCGATGATTTCTTGCAGTTGGAATGCAAGCGTGCGTGACACAGTGGCTGCCCGAACGCGGACGAAGTCTTTCTCGTGGCTCACGCTTCCATCGCCGAGGTAATAGGTATGGACGGCAAGCTGCTGGCGTTGGGGCGGCAAATCCATGACGGCCTTGCTGAAGCGCTTGCCGTGGGCGTACTTTCCGCCATGCCGTTCCATGGCTTCGCAAAGTTCCCGAGAGTAGACGACGAGATATATCCCATGCTGCTTTGGGTCGTGAGTGCGCGACGGACGTTTCCCGATGAGGCGCTCGACGAGAGTGCAGATCTCGTCTGCCATTTCAGGCTCGTGATCTCCCAGGCTCCACTCCACGGCATCGCAACCGTTGAGCTGGGTCACACACCCTTCCGCAACGTAATAGCCCAGAAGGCGTAGGAAGTCGTCAGTCAACGAGGGGTCGTCGCGCTCGACCTTGTTGATCGGGAATACGAGCAGGTCGCCCGGCACGAGTTCACCCGCCGGAACGAATTCCGGCTCGGCTGTGGCCAGGCGCGTGGAATTGATGTCCGCCCAGCGGTCTTCGCCACGCGCACTGCTAGCAACCCGGGCACGCCGGATGGCGAGGACCGGGTGCTCGGGCGTCACATGGAACCGGTTCCCAGGGCTGCGCGGGGTAATTTCGACCAGATCCCCGCGGAAAGGTCGCCGCATGATCTTTTCGACCTCGGCCTCCTCTCCCCGATCATTCAGTACTACATCATGCAGGGCGACGTCGCGAATGCAACGCATCTCGTCGCCGTAGGAGACCTCTTCCCAGGCGGGCAGGCAACCCTCCAGATAACTGACGTAGGCGCCTTCGTCCGCGATGATCAGCGTGCGCTCGAACTGGCCCGTCTTCGCCGCATTGATGCGGAAATAGGTCGACAGGTCCATTGGGCAGCGCACGCCCTTGGGCACGTAAACGAACGAGCCGTCGGTGAATACCGCGGAATTCAACGATGCGAAGAAATTGTCGGTGTACGGGACGACGCTGCCGAGATACCGCTCCAGGAGCTGCGGATGCTTCTGCACCGCCTCCGAGAACGGGCAGAAGATGACGCCGGCCTCGTTCAGGCGCTCCTTGAAGGTGGTCGCGACGGAGACGCTGTCGAACACCGCATCGACCGCCACGCCCGCGAGCCGAGCCCGCTCGTGCAGCGGCACGCCCAGCTTCTCGTAGGTCTCGAGCAGCTTGGGATCGACCTCGGCGAGGCTCTTCGGCCCATCGGTCTTCGCCTTGGGCGCCGAGTAGTAGGAAATCGCCTGATAGTCGATCGGCGGATAGCGGGCGAGCGCCCAATGCGGCTCGGTCTGCGTGAGCCAGTGGCGCAGTGCCTTCAGGCGCCACTCCGTGAGGAAGGCCGGCTCGCCCTTCTTGCGGGAGATGAGCCGCACCACGTCCTCATCCAGCCCGGGCGGGACCGTATCGGCGTCGATGTCGGTGACGAACCCGTGCTTGTAGCGGCGGGCGAGCAGGCTTTCCAGCTGATTTGCGGTTTCACTCATGATTCGGTTCAGGATCCAGGGCGGACGGGGGTGCGCGCGGCGGCCGCCTTCATATCACGCTCGAGGGCCGGCAGCGTGACCTGGGTGGGATCGATGCCGGCAAGCTGAGCAAGGGTGATGTCGTACAACGAGCGCCGGATGGCGACGTTCAGCCGCTGCCATACCTTCCCCACCCGGCAGGTCTCCTCGATATCGCATTGACCCGCCCCGACCGAGCAGTCGGTGAGCGCCACGGGCCCTTCCATGGCATCGAGAATGGCGGCGGCGCTGATCTCGGTCGCGGGCCGGGCGAGCTGGTAGCCGCCGTGCAGCCCCAGGGTCGAAGCGACGAGCCCCGCCCGCTGCAATTGCTTCAGCAGCTTGCTCACCGTCGGTGCGGCGATGTGCGTCTGTTCCGCGAGCGCAGCGGCGGTTTGCACCCGCGCCGGCTGCTCGGCGAGCACGGCGAGGAGCACGGTGGCGTAGTCTGTGAGTCGGCTGATTCGGACCATGGGGGTATCCCGGAGATGGGAGCCTTCAAAGTAGGACTATTTTAGTACTGATTGCCTCGAGAACCAAGCGCCGCGGCTATTTGGTATCCTCGCCCGCTCTTGCTGGAGGACAGATACCGATGAACCGCAATGAGCTCGCCCGCATCGCCCAAGCCATGGTCGCCAAGGGCAAGGGGCTCCTGGCCGCGGATGAGAGCGGTGGCACCATCAAGAAGCGCTTCGATGCCATTCGCCTCGACTCCACCGAGGAGCACCGCCGCAGCTACCGCGAGATGCTCTTTACCGCCCCCGGGGCGGCGGAAGCGATCAGCGGCGTCATCCTTTATGACGAGACCATCCGGCAGAAGACGCGCGACGGCGTGCCGTTTCCCCAATACCTGGTGCAGCAGGGCATGATTCCCGGCATCAAGGTCGACCTGGGCGCGAAGCCGCTCGCCGGGTTTGCCGGCGAGACCATCACCGAGGGCCTCGATGGCCTGCGCGAGAGATTCGTCGAGTACCGCGCGCTCGGCGCGCGCTTCGCGAAGTGGCGCGCGGTGATCGACATCGCCGCCGGCATTCCGACTGCGTTTGCCATCGAGGCCAACGCGCACGCGCTGGCCCGCTATGCGGCATTGGCGCAGGAAAATGAGATCGTGCCGATCGTGGAGCCGGAAGTGCTGATGGATGGCGATCATTCCATCGAGCGCTGCGAGGAAGTGACCAACGCGACGCTGAATGCCGTTTTCAACCAGCTGTTCGAGCATCGCATCTATCTCGAGGGCATGGTCCTGAAGCCCAACATGGTCATCTCCGGCAAGAAGGCCTCGAATCGGGCGCCGCCCCAGCAGGTGGCCGAAGCGACCGTGCGCACGTTGAAGCGCCACGTCCCGCCGGCCGTGCCGGGCATCGCCTTCCTCTCCGGCGGCCAGTCATCGACCGAGGCGACACTGCATCTCTCGCTGATGAACCGCATGGGTCCGCTGCCCTGGTCGCTGACTTTCAGCTATGGCCGTGCGCTGCAGGACACCGCGCTCAAGGCGTGGGGCGGCAATACGGCGACTTTCGCCGCCGGGCAGAAGGAGTTCGCCCGCCGCGCGAAGCTCAACGGGCTTGCCGCCGGCGGCCGCTACACCCCCGAGATGGAAAGCCAGGCCGCTTGAGCGGGGCCGCCTTTCTGCAAGAGGCGCCCTGCGCGCCGGCAGATGACGCCGTGGTCGAGGTCCGCGATGCGCATTACGCCATCGACGGGCGGCCGATCTTCGCCGGTCTGGATATTCGCGTGCCGCGGGGCCTCATCACGGCCGTGATGGGGCCGAGCGGCACCGGCAAGACGACGCTGCTGCGCCTCATCACCGGCCAGCTCTTCGCCGACCGGGGCCAGGTCTCGGTGTTCGGACGTGACGTCGGCAGCCTTTCCTCCGCCGAGATCTATGCGGTCCGCAAGCGGATGGGCATGCTCTTCCAGAACGGGGCGCTGCTCACCGACATCGATGTCTTCGAGAATGTCGCCTTTCCGGTGCGCGAGCACACGAATCTGCCGGAATCGGTGATCCGCAAGCTGGTGCTCACCAAGCTCGAGGCCGTGGGCCTGCGCGGTGCGGCGCGGCTGATGCCGGCGGAGCTCTCCGGTGGCATGGCACGGCGCGTCGCGCTGGCGCGCGCGATCGTCATGGATCCGGAAGTGCTGCTCTACGACGAGCCTTTCGTCGGGCTCGATCCGATCTCACTCGGCGTGATCCTGCGTCTCATCAAGCAGATGAACCAGGCGCTCGGTATCACGAGCATCGTCGTGTCGCACGACGTCCAGGAGCTCGCCACCATCGCCGATCGGAGCTATCTCCTCTCCGGCGGGCGGGTCGTCGCCTCCGGCACGCCGCAGGAGCTGGCGAGGAGCGACTCCGAGACAGTGCATCAGTTCATGACCGGCAGCGCCGAGGGACCGGTGCGCTTCCACTATCCGGCACCCGATTACGCCAGCCAACTGCTCGGCGCGGAGGAGGGATGAGCAGCCGAGCCCGGCCCAGCATGATTCTCGAAGGGCTGCGCAAGGCCGGCGTCACCGGCATCTTTCTCGGCCGGCTGCTGCTCGCCTGCGGTCCGGCGCTGGCGCGCCCGGGGCTGATCGTCGCGCAGATCTTCAACGCCGGCGGCCGCTCGCTCATCATCATCATGCTGTCGGGCCTCTTCACCGGCATGGTACTCGGCCTGCAGGGCTACGATCTCCTGCACCGCTTCGGCTCGGAGGAGGCGCTCGGCACCGCGGCCGCGCTCGGGCTGCTGAAGGAGCTCGGCCCGGTGCTCACGGCGCTGCTCTTCGCCGGCCGCGCCGGCACGGCGCTGACTTCCGAGATCGGCCTGATGAAGGCGACGGATCAGCTCACGGCCATGGAAGTCATGGCGGTCGATCCGATGCGTTATGTTGCCGCGCCGCGTTTCATCGGCGGACTCATCGCCATGCCGCTGCTCGCCGCCGTCTTCAACGTCATCGGACTCTTCGGGGCGCAGCTCGTCGGCGTGCAGCTGATGGGCGTCGACCGCGGCACCTTCTGGTCGCAGATGCAGGGCGCGGTCGGAATGCGCGACGTGACGGAGGGAATCGTCAAGAGTCTGGTATTCGGCGCGGTTTTGAGCCTCATCGCCGTCAACGAAGGCTATCAGGCCGAGCCGACGGCGGAAGGGGTCGGGCTCGCCACGACCCGCACCGTGGTCGTCTCGTCCGTGCTCACGCTGCTCCTCGACTACGTAATGACAGCCGTTTTCCTCTAAGAGGATCGCCACCGCCATGCGCGCCAATCGCTCCCTCGAGATCGGAACGGGCCTCTTCGTGCTTCTGGGCCTGGCCGCGCTCATTTTTCTCACCACCCAGCTGCCTTCCAGCGGGCTCAAGCTCAGCTTTGGCCCGGTCCCGGGCTATGACGTGACAGCGGAATTCGACAACATCGGGGACCTCAAGGTCGGCGCGCCCGTTAGGATGGCGGGAGTGACGATCGGCAGCGTGACCGCCATCGGCCTCGACGATCAGAGCTACCGGGCGAACGTCCACTTGCACATCTATCCGCAATTCAACGAGATCCCCGAGGACAGCTACGCCAGCATCGAGACCGAAGGCCTGCTCGGCGGCCAGTACGTCGGCATCAGCCCGGGCGGCCTCACCACGTACCTGAAGGGCGGCAGCCAGATCCTGCAGACGCAGTCTGCCATCGTGCTCGAGAATCTCATCAACAAGTTCTTCGCCAACTTCGCCGGCGGCAGCAGCAACAACAGCAACAGCAGCGGCGGCAGCAGCAGTGGCAACAGCAACGGCAAGGCGCCGAATCCGGGTCAGAAACCGCAGGAGCCCCATCCATGAGACTTTCCCCCATTCTGATCGCCGCGGCGTTCGTCACCGCGGGATGGCTGATCGATGCGCCGTTCCCGGCCGCGGCGGCACCCGCAGCGCAGAGCGCCTCGGCCGAATCGCCCTCGGATGTGATCGAGAGCGCCGCCAACGGCCTGCTGCAGGCGCTCAATGCCGACCGCCAGGCTTACCGCAACGATGCTGCCAAGCGCCAGGCGCTGGTGGACCGATACATCCTGCCCCATGTGGATACCCAGTTCGCGGCGCAGCTCGTGCTCGGCAAGTACTGGCGCACTGCCACCCCGGAGCAGCGCCAGCAATTCATCACCGCCTTCTACCACTCGATGCTCGCCAACTATGGCACCGCCATCGCGGAGTTCACGTCGAACACCCTCAAGGTCTTTCCGACGCGCGTGAGCCCGGGCGAACAGAATGCCACCGTGCGCACGGAGATGTCGCGGACCAGCGGACCGCCGATCAACGTCAACTACTACATGCACTTGACCCCGGAGGGCTGGAAAGCCTGGGACGTCGTCATCGATGGTGTCAGCTACATCATGAGCTATCGCCAGGATTTCCAGCCGCAGATCGCCCAGCAGGGGCTGCCTGCGGTGATCAGCCACCTGGAGAATGGCGAGAAGCCGCCGGCGATCAGCAAGACGACCGGCAGCGGCTCGTGAGTGGGCCGGCGGCCGGCGTCGCGGGCGGCGGCGGTGCGGCCCCCGCCTCGTTCGAGATCGTCGCCACCGCGCCGGGCCGCCTGGCGGTCCGCGGTGCGCTGACCTTTGGCAACGCCCGGGGCGCCCGCAACGAGGGCCTGCACGCGCTACGCACCGCGGGCGGCCAGGACCTGGAGATGGACTGCGCCGGTATCACGCATTCCGACAGCGCGGGCCTCGCGGTCATGCTCGACTGGATGGCGGTCATGAAGCGCGAGGGACGGCCGCTATGCTTCGCCAACCTGCCGCCAGGGCTCCTCGCCGTCGCGCGCATCAGCGGCGTCGAGGAGATGCTGCAGCGAGGCGTCTAGGCTACTGCTGTTGTAGCTCTTTCAGCTCTTCTTCCGCACTGCCCTGCGATTTCTGGCCTTTGACCAGGAAGTCGCGGTGCTGGAACCAGGCATTGCGCTCGAACGCGTACGGGTCGTACGTCTTCTCCGCCAGATCGGTCAGAGGCAGAAGACTCGCACGCTCCGTCACGGCGTAGAACAGGGCCGTACCGTAATCCCAGTATGGGTTCCTGATGTAGGCCCACGGCTCCGCGTACGCGTCCGCTACCCGTCCGATCCCATCCCTGACATCCCCGGGACCCAGGAATGGGATCTCCAGGTACGGCCCGGTCGGGATTCCCCATTTACCGAAGGTCTGGCCGAAATCCCGGTCTTCCAGCGCCAGCCCCATGTGCGAGGCCGGATCGAAGATGCCACCGATGCCGAGGGTGGTATTGACGATGAACCGCCCCGTATCGCGGGCGAAGGGCTTGATCTGCCCCTGCAGCAGCGCATTCACGATGACGTCGGGATAGGTCGCGTTGTTGAAGAAGTTCGTGACCCCGGTGCGGACGGGGTCGGGGAAGCGCATATACGTCCGGGCGAGCGGCTTGGCGACCGCGCGGTCGAAGGCGTCGTTGAACTTGAAGATCCCGCGGTTCATCCGCTGCCAGGGATCGCGCGGATTGCGCTCCGACGGCGGCACGGTGGCGCAGCCGACGAGGGTGAGCACGAAAATGCAGATCGTGGCGAGCCGCAGCGGCGCCGGCAGGGTTCGGGTTCGCATGAGTGAGAGGTCGGTGCAAAAGTCCCTGAAGACTCATTGTACCAGCCGCGCCGTCCGGGTCACTCCCGCTGTTGCTGGCGGTTCATCGCAAGGTAATCACGGACTTCCCGCAGGCGCGCGGTGATCCGTTGGCGCTGCACGTGGGTCAGGCGCGGACTGCGCAGCGCGAGTTGGTACTGCTCGGCGGCCAGAGGCAGATTGCCGTCGGCGATCTGGTATTCACCCATGTAGTAATACGCATCGCCCAGGTCGCGCGCAGCGCTTGCCGCCTGCGCAATGAGCTCGATCTGATCAGGCGTAGGTTCGACGTTGTCGAAGAGGTCGAGCAGGACATCGTGCGCCTGTGCATTCTTCCCGTCAGCCATCAGCGTCTGTGCGTAGCGTATCGTGATGGGTACGTTACGCGGGAAGAGCTGCTCCGCGAGCCGGAAGGTCGCGAGCGCATCCTTCATGTCGCCCGCCTTCGCCTGCGCCTGGCCGAGCGTGTCATACAGCAGGTGAAGGTCGCCGTGTTCAGCGATCAGGCGCTTCAGGATGGGCACGGCCCGGGATGCCTTGTTGTCCTGCATCCAGGCCAGCGCATCGCCATACATCGTTGCCAGGGAGTGGTCGCCGTTGGCGATCTTCTGCGCGTATTCCTTCTGGATATCAGCATCACCCGGCGCGGTGAGCACCAGCACCCGCTCCTTGATGAGGTAGTAATCCGGGGAACTCGTGTCGGGCTGCGGGGGGTACTGCGCGGCGCGCTCGCGCGCATCGGCAATGCGGAAGGAGTCTACCGGGTGGTCCTGCAGCATCGCCGGCACCCAGTCGTCCTGCACGCTGTCCGCCTGCATCATCCGGCTGAAGGTGTCGGCCATCGCCTCGGGGTCGAAGCCCGCGGCCGCCAGAAACTTGATGCCGACGCGATCGGCTTCCTCCTCCTCAGAGCGTGTGAAATCGATCTCGTGCTGCGCGGCAAGTCCCTGGGAGGCGATGATGCCGCCCTCGATGGCGTCTCCGCCGCCGCCGCCGAGGGCCCCGAGGAGGATCGCAGCCAGCATTCCCGCCAGCGAGATCATGCTGGCCTGCTTCTCGTCCTGGAGGCGGCGGGCGATGTGATTCTGCACGATGTGTGCGGTCTCGTGGGCCATGATCGCCGCAAGCTCGGATTCCGTCTGGCTGAAGGTGATCACGCCGGTGAAGATGAAGACCCAGCCGCCGCTCACCGCGAAAGAGTTGACTTCGTTGCTCTTGAGGACGGTGTAATGAAAATAGCCGCCGCCATCCGCGCTCTGCGAGGCGAGGCGCTGACCGATCTGCTGTATGTATTCCGACGTCTCCGGGTCATCGAAGAGCTCGCGTTGGTCGCGCATCTGCATCATGACGGAGTAGCCGAGCTCGTACTGCTCCTGCTTATTGAGCATGCCAGTCGCCGCGCTGCTGAGGTCGGGGAGCTCCGAATTGATGGCCGACGGCAGGTCCGTCGTCAGGGAATCGCTGGGCAGATAGGGAAGCGGCGTGCCGGGCTGGGCTGCGGCCGACAGCGTCGTGGCGTTCAGGAAGGCGAGAAGGACGATCAGGACGAACGCGCGCATCTTGTGTTCGACCGCGGCCAGACGGGCCCAGTTTCCCTGCGTTAACAGAAGCTTACAAATCCGGGGCCTGCCGAGCTGGCAGGCCGCCGGCGCCGCAGACGAGCTTACAGGATATCGGACGCGAAGTCCGCCAGCCGCGAGCGCTCGCCCCGGACCAGTGTGACGTGCCCGGAATGAGGCCAGCCCCGGAACCGGTTGACCGCATAGGTGAGGCCCGAGGTGGTCTCGGTGAGGTAGGGGGTATCGATCTGGGCCACGTTCCCGAGGCAGGCCAGCTTGGTCCCCGGGCCCGCGCGGGTGATGAGCGCCTTCATCTGCTTCGGGGTGAGGTTCTGCGCCTCGTCGAGGATGAGGAAGCGGTTGAGGAAAGTGCGTCCGCGCATGAAATTGAGCGAGCGGATCTTGATGCGGTTGCGCAGCAGATCGTTGGTCGCCGCCCGCCCCCAGTTGCCGCCTTCCTGGCCGCCGGTCAGCACCTCGAGATTGTCCATGAGGGCTCCCATCCAGGGCTCCATCTTCTCCTCCTCCGTCCCGGGCAGGAAGCCGATGTCCTCCCCCAGCGGGATGGTGACCCGGGTCATGATGATCTCGGCGAAGCGGTTGCTCTCGAGGGTCTGCATGAGGCCGGCGGCGAGGGCGAGCAGGGTCTTGCCCGTGCCGGCCGGTCCCAGCACGGTCACGAAGTCGACCTCCGGGTCCATGAGCAGATTCAGCGCGAAATTCTGCTCCCGGTTGCGTGCCGTGATGCCCCAGACGTTGTGGCGCTCGTTGCGGTGATCGCGCATCAGCTCGATCACGGCGGTCTCGCCGTTGAGGCGGCGGACGACGCCCTCGATGCCTTCGGGGCTGTCCTCGTAGACGCCCTCATTCGGTTGCCACTCCCGCACGGCGGGGCCGGTGATCTCGTAGAACGTGCGCTCGCCTTCCTTCCAGGAGCGCATGCCCTGGCCGTGCCGCTCCCAGAAATCGGGCGCCAGCGCGGTCATGCCGCTGTAGAGGACGTCGGAGTCCTCGAGCGTCTTGTCGCTGTAGTAGTCCTCGGCGTGCACGCCGATCACGGCGGCCTTGATGCGCAGATTGATGTCCTTGGAAACCAGGATCACGCGCGCGTCCGAGCGCTCATTCTGCAGTGCGAGCGTCTGCGCGAGGATGGCATTGTCGTTGCCCTGGCCCGGCAGGCTCTGCGGCAGCGCGGCCGGCAGCTGGCGCGTCTGGAAGAAAAGCCGGCCGGAGGAGGGCTTCTTGCCGTGGTTGCCGGAGTAGCCGCTCGGCAGCTTCAGGCCTAGGTCGATCTGCTCCTTGGTCGCATCGCGCATCATGTCGTCGAGAAACCGGCTCACCTGGCGCACGTTGCGCGAGGCTTCCGACAGTCCCTTCTTGTGGGCGTCGAGTTCCTCCAGCACGATCATCGGCAGATAAACATCGTGCTCCTCGAAGCGGAAGATGGCGGTCGGGTCGTGCATCAGCACGTTGGTATCGAGCACGAAGAGGCGCCGGCCGTCGCGGGGCCTCGTCCGCGGCTCGGCACGCTCGGCGGGGACGGGCTCGGCGGGAACGCGCGACTGCGCGCCACCCGGACCTGGATCAGAGAGACTTCGCTGCTTCAAGAACTTCCTCCGCGTGTCCCGGAACCTTCACCTTGCGCCACTCCCGCCGCAGCACTCCTTTGGGGTCGATCAGGAACGTGCTGCGCTCGATGCCGAGATACTTCCTGCCATAGAGACTTTTCTCCCTGATGACATCGAAGAGCTTGCAGACGTCTTCCTTCTCGTCCGACAGCAGGGTGAAG
>Ga0335072_10003837_pt1 | contig 22469 bp, 18 predicted proteins | sample Lox_Sample_21_FD_206725 | JGI IMG/M metagenome (GOLD analysis project Ga0335072, IMG submission 206725) | Soil microbial communities from Loxahatchee National Wildlife Refuge, Florida, United States - Lox_Sample_2.1 | ecosystem: Environmental > Terrestrial > Soil > Wetlands | place: USA...
CTGTCGGAGCGGGGCAAGGGACGGGGAAGTGTCCCCTTCCCCTGCACCCCATCCCCTCGGATCGGAGACAAAACTGTCAGGAATGTGCCCGGTCTAAAATGTCAGGAATGTCCCCGGCTGTTCAAAGGCCAAGCGCAGCGTAGCCAGGCGGCGCGCCAGCGGAGCTTCCGAGTTGTAATCCACGCCAGTAATTCGCCCGCCGGAAAGGTCCAGCACAGTCAGCGATTTCAGTACGTCATTGAGCTGTGCACTGGTGAAGTCGATGTGCACGTCCTGGCTGCCATTGACGCGCCCCAGGTGCTCGAAGTAACCAACGCCGTTTTTGTAGAGCACCACCCGGCGGACCGGCAGATTCTCCGCAGAATCTGCCACGGGCGTGCGCGCCTCCGCAGTAGCTTTTGGATTTGCGGGCACAGGAGAAGATTTCTGTTGAGCGAAAACCGTCGACGAAACACACAACCACAAAGACAGCACGAGAAGAACTCGGGCCATGCGTATTCTCCGCTGACGAACTTGGGGACTTACGCTGCAAGGATGCGCAGCCCAAAGGGGATGTTGCCTGCAGAATAAAACTTATGTCAGTGATATCGGTACCACACCCTAAAAGGCGCCAACGGCTGGCACAGAGGTTGTCAGCGAGCGTGGTTACTGAGAATTGGAAGCCGACTTCGGGGGAAATTGCTGCTCCTCCGGATTACCGGAGCCCCCCGACGGCGCTTCCAACGCGCGTTGAATGTTCGTGGGATCCGAAGAGAGCCCCGCAAGCGTCGTTTGTGCATGCTGGTCGACTGCGCTCACCGCAGCCACCAAGCAGGAGTACAGAAACGCCTTGATCCCGGAGCGAAATTCGGCGGTGGACTGCTCGGCCGCCCGGGCCACATCCGCTTCCAGAGTCCGGCGGCGTGCTTCGACAACGGCGCGGCTCTCGGCATCGAGCGCGGCAAAAGAAGAGCTGACGCGTTCGGTAGCTTCGGCGATGACGTGCTCGACTTGGCCTTCCACGCGGCGGCGAAAATCGTCGATGGTATTGTTGGAAGCTTTCTGCAGTTGCGCGCGGGCTTCACTGGCGCGTGCTTCCAGTTCCAACGCAGCTTCTTGTGTAACCACCTGCTTTTGCTCCATCAAGCGCACCAGGTGGCGATCGGAAACCCGCGCCGCGGTGGTTTCAAACTCGCGCGTGGCGTGGCCCACAGATTGTTCGATAGAAACCAGTTCTTGCGGCGCAAGAGCGCGAGGAGCGCGTTCGGCCAGGTTGCGGGCTTCCGCCAGATGCTGGCGCGTTTCGTTGGCGACACCCTCCACTTGCTGGGCCAGTTGGTCGGTGCGCTCGTGATGCTGCCCGAGCACTTGATCGTAATGGCCGGCCACTTCACCAAGCCGCCATTCCAGGTGGCTGAGAATCTGCTCGCGCAAGGTATTCTGCATGGCATGGATTTGATCCTGAGGAACGCCTTGGCTAGCGTTTGCTGCGAGGGCACGAACCTCGGAGATGGCCTGATCGTGTTGCGAGCGCGCCTGGCGTGCTTCGAGCGCCAGGCCTTCGAGTTGACTGGCCAGATCGTTGTTGCGATTGCGCATCTGATCGATTTGTTGGCCGAAAGCCGCCCGCGCCTCATTCAGGCGCTGTTCCAGCCGATCCAGATGCTCGGCGCGCAAGGAGGCAAGCTGCGCATCCAGTTGCTCGCGTGAAACCGCATTGGCCGCGGGTGTGTTCACGGTTTCGGCAAGCGAACGGACTTGCGCCAGGGATTGGTCCAGTTGCGAGCGAGCGCCGCCTATCGTGCGCTGTGCGTTGTCGTTCAACTGGGCCAGGTGGCGCGAGGAAATTTCCGCCGCCCGCGCTTCCAGTTCGGAGTGCGCCCGAACGACGGAATCATTGAGCCGCGTCTGGAGCTGCGGCCCGGCTTCACTGGCGAGGCGCTCCGCGAATCTCTGAGAATCCGAAAGCGCCTGCTGGGCTTGCACCGTGAGCAGTTCAATCCGGCGCCCTACTTCCTCGGCGCGATCGCGGTACCCGCGCAATTCTTTCTCCCAAAAAGACTGCGCCTCTGCCCGGCGAGCAGCGGAAAATTCTTCGGTTTGCCGCACATTGGCCTTCCAACCTTCTTCAATGCGACCCAGCGCACCTTTGACCGCCTCATCGAGCTGCGAAGAAAGCGCGGTCTGCACAGCCTTTTCGGCGGCAAACTGCAGTTTGCCTTGCAACGCTTGCAGCAATTGCTCCGCGGTAATCACCACGCGTTCGGCCTTCGTGGGTGGGATTTCTTTCTCGGCAGCTTCTTCCGCAACCGGAGCGGCACTGGCTGGGTGGCCTGGAAACACAGTCACCTCCGCCTTGCGTTCCGCTGGCGCCGGTCGATCGACAGCCGGAGCAGCCGCAGGAGCTGCGCTTACCGAGTTGGGCGCGGGAGCAACGGCTACCGACGCGCGAGCGGCTGTTCCATTGTTTGCGGTGAGCAATCGCAACCAATCTTCAGGAGGTGTGGCGATACCCCAAATGTTTGCGGGCGTCTCTAACTCCACGCCCACCTGGCACAGTTCACGGGGATTTTGAGGTGCGAACACGGAGCGCACGCGCGCGCGCACCGGACGTGAATTCGCGCCGTCCGTGCCCGTCACTTGCAGCGTCACCCAACCTTCGGGCGCGTATTCGTGTCGCGAAGAATAGCGGCAGCCATGCAGGTTCACAGACACCGCCGCGGTCCGTTCCTGGAAGATTTCGCCGCGGCGATTGGTGCCGAGCACGATCAGCGAGACGGGTCGCTCCAACCGAGAACTGCGTCGGAGGTCCCCGTCGTGGATGGAACGACGAGACTGCGAGAGAGGGGGCGTAGTCATTTCTTCTTCACCTTGACGATGCTGGGGCTCGTCAAATTCTTCCATACTTACGTCGTAGCGCTCTGCGCCATCGGCGGTCGCCGTCGATTCTGCTTCTCGAGGGTTGGAAGACACGTCAGGGTCCACCAGTTCTTCCCATACCTCTTGATCTCTGAGGCGAATCTTGAGGATCAGGCCGAGAACCAACGCGCCAACGGCAGCAGCCACTACAATTAACAAAAACGTGGACATAGTGAACAAACGCGGGGCAATCCCCAGTAAACCTGTCCTGGGGATTGGACGGGGAAATAAGGGCACTAAGCCCCTGCGCAAAGGAGATTGTGGCCCAAAGAGGACCTAGCGGCAAGAGGAAACACAACTTAGCGCCATTTCCCCCGCCGCCGTTAGCACAATAACACTGTTAATCGGCGAGGCAGCTAGCGCACCGAAACCGGGCCGTTCACCGTCGAAATGCGCACTAGCGTGGGACCCGAGCCAAACTCAATGCGCTTATTGTCTTCGTCCCACGTTTTCCGCCCTTCGGAACAAACCGCAGCGCTGCATCGGAACGGGCTGGAGCCCTCCGCCTCGAGCATTACCCCAGACTGATAGCCGGAGGGGACTTCCAGAGTGACGGGCCCGTTGGTGGTGTGCGCTTCCAGGCCCGAGCCTTTCCAGGAGCTTCCCGAAAGGGTCAAGTTAAGCGGCCCATTTTCGGCGTGAACCGTTTGTTTCCCGCTGTTCTCTTCCAGCGTCACCGGACCATTTTCCGCATTCAGATCCAGTTCGCCGGTGCAACCGGTGACCGTGACTGGCCCGTTTTGCGCGCGAACCTTTACGTTGCCATCCACATGAGTCAGGCTCATTGGGCCGTTGTTTACGAGGACCTCGAGCGTGGCCGCCTTCGGCGCACGAATCAGCAAGTGGGCGCCCCAGCGGCTGCTCGAGCTGGGAGTAGAGATACGCAGCTCCCCGCCATTGAGTACCAAATGCATTTGCGAGAGGATCGCGTCCGCGTCGGGGCCGGACTCTGCGGCCTTGCACAGAGTCACCGAGTAGTTGTCCTTGTCCCATCCTTCGACAGAAACAGCGCCATTCGAATCGCCGCGAACGCGCAGCACGGGCGCCTCGGCTTTGCTGATGGACTTCTCTTCGCTCTGCACCACCGCGTCGTGATCATCGAAGTGAAACTGCAGTGCGGAGCAGCTTTCGGCAGATAAGCCGGACATCGTTGGAATTGCCAAGGCATGGCGGTGCGAAAAAGCGTTGGGCGCGGCGGTCACGGCCACGGCGGCCCAAATGACGATAGCAGCGAGCGTCAAAGCGCGGCGAGAAGTCATGGTGAATGCCTCCAGCCGGTATAGACGAGTACACCCGCTCAGAAGTTTGAAGCGTCCCGCAACAAATTTCGGAGGAGTGTCAGGCGGAGCGAAGCAGACGCGCCGCGCGCGAGCGCAGGGTGGGCTCGGGAACCGCAACCGGTTGAGGCGTAACGGCTTTCCGGCGCGCGAAGGGAAAGAGTTGCTCCGCGAGGGACTCGGCCGACGCGATGCGCAGTTGAGGTTCCTTGACCAGGCAAGATTGCACGATGGCGTCCAGACCCTCGGGAATCGAGGGATTCGACCGCGACGGAGGAAGCGGCGCCGACGCCAGAATCTGGTTGCAGACCGCGGCGATGTTTTCACCGGCAAAGGGATTTACACCGGTTAGCATCTCGTGCAGCACCACACCGAGCGAGAAAAGGTCCGAGCGCGCATCCTGAGCGCGCCCCAAAATCTGTTCTGGGCACCAATATGCCGGCGTGCCCCGAACCGCGGAATCGACCTGATGACTGGCCAAACGCGCCATGCCGAAGTCCGTCAGCTTCACGCGATTTTCGTTCGTAATTAGAATGTTTGCGGGTTTGATATCTCCGTGAATCACCGTGCGGCTGTGCGCTACCGCCAGCGCTTCTGCCACGTGGCCAGCCCACTGGCAGGCGGTCTGAAACGGAATGCTACCCTTGGAGACGATCTTCTCAAGGGATTGCCCGTCAACCATCTCCATTACCAGATAAGGAGTCTGCGTAGACTCCTCGATGCCCATATCATGCACGGCAATAATGCAGGGGTGCGAAAGCTTGCCCACCACCCGGGCCTCTCGAAGAAAGCGCGTGCGCGCCTCACCGCGGGCCAGTTGTGGGGAAAACAGCTTGATGGCGACGGAGCGGTCGATCAGCGGATCATGGCCGCGAATCACGCGGCTGTGGGCTCCGACGCCCAGTGTTTCGTGAATTTGATAGCGGCCGACTTGCACGTGCAGTTCTCCTCAGTGCGCCCGGCTTTGGGACCGATGCTGGTAGCAAGAATAAGCGCGGCGATGGTCGACGGGAATGAAGCAGGAGTCACGTTTGAAGGGTACGGAGGTACTGGGAGAAAAGGGCAGTTTCCCTCCAGCGCAGGGGCACAGCCTAGTTTTCGAGCGCGGATTTCAGCATGGGATCGGAGTGAATCCGGTCCGGGAGCGAATGGACGTAGTTCACCATAGCCGGATGCCAATGCCGGTTGAATCCGAAGTACAACATTTCCGTCATTGCTTGATCGGAAGACCAGCTCTCAAACGCTATGCGATAGGCGGCGACGAAAACGCCGGTGCGGTCTTCGCCGAAGTGGCAATGCACGAAAACCTTTTGCATGGGCGTTTCCCGCATCACCAGGAAAAACTGCGCCAGCTGCTCCGATGTGGGCGGATTGAATCCATCCACGGGAATCGAAACAAAATGAATGCCCAGCGCTTCCGCTTGCATTTTTTCCTGCTCGCGCGTGTGGCGAGATTCGCTGCGCAAATCCACAATGGTGGTCACGCCGAGTTTTTTGAGTTCACTGAGATGCGCAAGATTCGGCTGGCCGCCGCGATACAGCGAATCGGAAATTTTTCCAGCGTTCGAAACGCCCGGCACGGAAATTTTTTGACCGACCACGTGCGCAGGCGTGACCGAAACTGTGGACGCTGAGGAAAAAACGGTGTCTTGTCGAAATGGAACGGAAAAACCTTGCAGACTGAACGACAATGCAACGATGGCGGAAAAAATTCGCATAGCACCGTGTGAAGAAAGAGCTTAGACAAGTTAGACGCAAATCGAAAGCGCAAGGTGGTGTGCGTTTTTCCCGCAACAACACCACAAGATATAGACGCTTGCGGAAAAAGTTGGCTAGATTTTGCGATTTTCTCTTGACACGTCTTTCCCGGAGATTGATACTGCAAATCCAGATTCGGGGGACGTGGAAGCGCCAGACGGTCCGAGTCGGGGTTTTGCTCGTACCGACGTTGTCCGCGTTACCAGCCCGTGATCACCGAAAAAAAACGAGCGCGAAGTACCAGTCTCCGCGCAGATGTTTTGAGTAGGCGTGGAGGGAGTTGTTCAGCCGTGCGCCATCGCCGGCCTAGGACAGTGCGTTCGCTTTTTTCGTTTTTCACCTGATTTCGAGCTGGAACCCACCAGGAATCAAAGATTTGCAGGGTACATGCCCTGCACCTCGACGGAGCGAGTAGTAAAATATAAAGGTTCCCCGCTGAAACCACGGGAGCCTGCAGCGGGGAGGATCAAAAGGATGGCCACGGTGAAATCGGCATTACATGGAAAAGCGGTGGAGACCAGCGCCGGAACGCACACCGGACTGGTGTTCGAAAGATATTTCACCGACGGGAAAATTTCCCCGTTCGACAGAGTAGAGTGGGAAAAGCGCACCGCGCAAATCGGGAACGAAAAGGGCGTCACGATTTTCAAGCAAGAGAACGTGGAAGTGCCCAAGAGTTGGTCGCAGACCGCCACAAACATCGTGACCAGCAAATACTTCCACGGCAAGCCCGCCACGCCGGAACGCGAAGGCTCGGTGCGGCAACTGATCAGCCGCGTGGTGAACACTATTGTGCGGTGGGGCCGGGAGGGCGGCTATTTCGCCGATGATGCGTCGCGCGATGCGTTCAAGGACGAACTGACGCACCTGCTCGTCGAGCAGAAGATGAGTTTCAATTCGCCGGTGTGGTTCAACGTCGGCGTCCAGCCGAAGCCGCAGTGCTCCGCTTGCTTCATCAATTCCGTGCAAGACAGCATGGAATCGATCATGGGCCTGACGCGCACCGAAGGCATGCTGTTCAAGTGGGGTTCCGGCACGGGTACGAATTTCTCGACGCTGCGCGGCAGCAAAGAAACCTTGTCGGGCGGCGGCATTGCTTCCGGCCCGGTCAGCTTCATGAAGGGCTTCGATGCGTTCGCGGGCGTAATCAAGAGCGGCGGAAAGACCCGGCGTGCCGCGAAGATGGTCATTCTGAACATTGACCACCCGGACATCGTGGAATTCATCGAATGCAAGATGAAGGAAGAGCGCAAAGCTCATGTGCTGATTGAGCAGGGCTACGATTCGTCGATCGATGGCGAAGCGTACAGCTCCATTTTCTTCCAGAATGCCAATCACTCCGTGCGCGTCACCGACGATTTCATGCGCGCTGTGGAGGAAAACAAGGATTGGTGGACCAAGAACGTCACCGACGGCCAGCCCAATGAGAAACTCGGCTCTCGCGATCTGCTGCGCAAGATTTCCGAATCCACCTGGCAGTGCGGCGATCCCGGCATGCAGTACGACACCACCGTGAACCGTTGGCACACCTGCAAGAACACCGCGCGCATCAACGCCAGCAATCCTTGTAGCGAATATATGTTCCTCGACGACACTGCGTGCAACCTCGCTTCCTTGAACCTGATGAAGTATCTCGGTTCCAGCGGGCAGTTTGACGTCGAGTCGTTCAAGCATGCGGTGGACGTGACCATCACCGCGCAGGAAATTTTGGTCGACAATGCCAGCTATCCCACCCCGAAAATCGCCGAGAATTCCCACAACTTCCGGCCGTTGGGCTTGGGTTATGCGAACTTGGGCGCGCTGTTGATGTCCATGGCGCTCCCTTATGATTCCGATGAAGGCCGCGACGTGGCCGGAGCCATTACCGCGCTCATGTGCGGCGAAGCCTACGCGCAATCCGCGCGTGTGGCCGAGCGGCTGGGTCCGTTCCCGGGCTACGAAGAAAATCGCGAGCCCATGCTGGATGTGATCCGCATGCACCGCAACGCCATGCGTGGCATCAAGCCGGAAAATGTGCAGGGTGAGTTGTACGTGGGTGCGGAGGGTGCCTGGGACGCCGCTCTGGAACTAGGCGAGAAGCACGGCTTCAAGAACTCGCAAGTCACCGTGCTGGCGCCGACCGGCACCATCGGGTTCATGATGGATTGCGACACCACCGGAATCGAGCCGGATCTCGCGCTGGTCAAGATGAAGAAGCTCGTCGGCGGCGGCCTGATCAAGATCGTCAACAACACCGTGCCGCAGGCGCTCATGAAGCTCGGCTACACCCCCGAGCAGACCAGCGAAATCGTCAGCTATATCGACAAGAACGGCCGCATCGAGGGCGCTCCTTTCTTGAAAGCCGAACACATTCCGGTCTTCGACTGCTCCTTGGCCACCGCGGGCGGGCGTTCCATCGCCTGGCGTGGTCACGTCAGAATGATGGCGGCGGCGCAGCCATTCCTCTCCGGCGCGATCAGCAAGACCATCAATATGCCCGAAGAATCCACCGTCGAAGACATCATGAACGCGTATATTGATTCCTGGAAGATGGGGTTGAAGGCTGTGGCCATTTACCGGGACAATTCCAAGCGTTCACAACCGCTCAACGCCGCCGGCAACAAGAAAGACGAGAAGAAGCCGGCGGAGGCAGTGGCCGAGCCAGCACAGCGCGAGATGTTTCCGCGCATGACCCGTGAAAAGATGCCGGCCGATCGCGATTCCGTCACTCACAAGTTTAGCGTCGGCGGCCACGAAGGTTACATCACCGTCGGAAAATACGCGGACGGCAGGCCCGGGGAAATCTTCATCAAAATGTCCAAGGAAGGTTCCACGCTTTCAGGCGTGATGGACGGCTTGGCACTCACGATGTCTCTGGGCTTGCAGTATGGCGTGCCGCTGAAGGCACTGGTGGACAAGCTGCTGAACACACGCTTTGAGCCCAGTGGCATCACACAGAATGCGAACATTCGCTTTGCCACTTCCGTGCTGGATTACATCGCGCGCTGGCTCGGCGGGCGGTTCATTTCCACGGACTACCTTAAGTTGAACGGCGAGCAGGTCGCTCACGCGCCACTTCCCGCGCCGGTTGTTGCTGCCGCCATTCCAGTGTCCGGCACACAAGGCTCTGAACTCGCTCCTCCGAAACCGCGAGACGCGCATGAAGGAGCACCGACCTGCTCCGAATGCGGCATGCTCATGGTGCCCAATGGCGCCTGCTACAAATGCGAGAACTGCGGGAGTACCAGCGGGTGCAGTTGATGCGGAAGGCTAAGGAGGAACTGCGATGAGCGCACTCCCCACTGGATCCGCACTGGCAAGACTGGCGTCGAACCAACCCAAGACCCGCGGCTTTCTCCACATCGTCCGCCACGGCGCCGCCTTGAACGCTTTCTACATCGTGACGTATCACCGGCTCGACAAGGCCGGTGTGCGTCCGAAAGCGATGCTGGCGGAAGGCGCGCAAGCGCTCATCGATCTGCTCGAAAAGATCGGCGTAGACTTTCGCTTGCGCGAGGTACGAGGCGCGCTGGAAGACATCCTGCGCCTGGGATCCGCAAACATTCCGGACTTATGGCTCAGCGATGAGGAACTCCTGCAGAAGGGCCTCATCGACACCTAAGCTGCAAAACAATCCCGTGCACACGGCTGGAGGCGAACGCTTCCAGCCTTTTTTTTCAGCTACCGCCTGTACCGACACCACGGCTGGAACGTGGTGTGGCTGGCCAGGGCGGTATCAGCGGGGACGGAAGGACGGACGAGCCGCAGGAGGACGAGGCCGAAAATGAGGTCGTGGCGCAAGGGGCGGCGGAACATGGCGCAATGTCTCGCCACAGGAGGGGCACTGTTCCGAGCGAATCATATCGGAGCGCAACCAGCGGCCGCGCTCTTCACATTGCGGATTGATACATTGAACCGTGGAGCCCGGCATTAGAGGCATCATGCTTCTCCCAGCGGCTGCCGGCTCAACGAGCGGTTTAGAGCCCCCTGGGCAGCCAAACTTGGTCTCAGCGAGAACCCGACGGACCCACGAATTGTTGCGCCTGTATGAATGGCACGTCAACCGGAAAGAAGTACAGGCTGAGGAAAATCTTCTTGAAAATTGTGGAAAATTTCAGCAGTGGTCAGTTAGAAAAACCGTATTGCCTTATGGTTTAGCTGATTCCGCTGGTTTTTCGTTGCTGGCCGGACCAGCTGCCGCGAGTTTTGCCTGGAGTTCGCTAAGTTCAGACTGCGCTTGATTGCAATCTGCTTGCATGGCGTCCAGTTTCTGTTTTCCAGCGCTATCGCGTTCGTGCTCGGGGTTCGAGTAATAACTATCCTGGGCGAGAGCCAGCTCACGTTTCTGGAAGTCCACTTGCTCCTTCTTCGCCGCAATTTCCTTTTTCAGCGCGTCAACGTCGCTTTTGTCCTTGGCTTCATCTGCGGAGTCAGTCGCCGGCTGCGCGGAACTGTCGGTAGCCTGCTGACCCGCAGGACTGTTTGCCGAATTAGGGGAATTCGCTGCCGCCGGGGAAGGTGGTATCGCGTCGTTGTCGATCACATGCGCGGGCTTCGCGGCATCCTGCTTTTGCTGCCGTGCTCGCCGCGCGGCCTCGGCCACCGAGGTTGTGTCGTCTTGCGCAAGCACACGGACGGAGTACAGGGAACACGCCGCAAGGAGCAGCGCGAATACCCGCACCATCAGTTTGGGCGACATAGACCCTCCGGCACACCAGCCCTGTTAGCACCGCGAGTGGCGTGCCATTACAGAATATGATTCGGAGAAGAGCGGCCCAACGACGAAAAAGTACTAGAAGCGTAATAGGCAACAGGGACGGAAATGCCTACCGCAATGCGGCCGATACTCCAGCGGGAGCGAGGTCCTGGAAGGAAAAGTGGGTCTGCAATCCTTTGAAGGGCTGGCCGTTCAACTCGGCGTAGGGATAGATGAAATAGTTGAGTGGATCGCCCTTTTGCTGCGGCGAAAGTCGAATGTCGCGGCCGTAGGTAAAGAACACACGATTCACATCGTGGGCCCCGAAGAAATAGTCCCGCTTTGCAGGATTCTTCCACGCTTCCGACGCATCCACAGGAATCCAGCCGGTTCCCTGAAGATAGAACTCCGCCCAGCAGTGATAGCCCGGTATATCGCCCTCACTCTTTCCTTCGGGCAGAGGGAAACCGATTTCGAAGCGGGCTGGAATGCCGGACGCGCGCATCATCCCGATGAACAGCGAATGGAAGTCGGTACAGTTGCCGCGCTTTGAAGTGCAAGCCCACACCGCGTCGCCGCGGCCCCAACCCTCGCCGGACTTGTCGTAGCGCATGGTGGTGATCACGTAATCGTAGATGTCCCGGGCCTTCTCGAGCGCGGTGGTGTCGCCCGCCGTATGTTCCTTGGCCAGTTCGGCGATGACCCCGTTGAGGGGCACAAGTTTGTCTGGCTCGAGATACCGTTGCAGATCCGGTGGAGTGGCGCCGCCGGCAACGCTACTTCTTGAAACAGACGCCAGATCGACTTTATGTTCGAAGCGAGTGGCCAGGAAATGCATGGTTACTTCAAAGCCAGCTTCGAGTTGCGCCGGAGTGGGCGCAAAAACCACGTAAGGATTGTGATATTCGGGATCGCTGCCCTCGGAATGCGCGACGGGCGAATCAATGCGTAGGTCGCTGATCTTCTGAAACTCGTTCTGTTGCGGAAGAGGGAGCCACAACAGAAATTTTCCGCTGGCATCGTTGGTGGCTGGCACATGCACCTGGTAGCTAAATGCAAAGGTTCGCGAGGGAGGATGCGTCTGTGCGTATGCTTCCGCCTCCGCGACCATGAAAGCCACGAACAGGCCTAGAACCATCGTAACGAGGACGGGAACAGTTCTGGATCGATACATAGACCATCCGATGAAAAAAAGAAGTCGAGTGTTACAGAAAAATACCGTAACAGACCACGGCCCCAGGACAATAGTTCCTTTCTATTACAGCTCGCGACGGCGGGTGGCGTGCCTCCGCAAAAACGCCGCCACTTTGTTACGATTCCCGCACACCGTCATGGAGCACCAGCGGCGACGATGTGTGCGGGAATCGTCATAGAAAAACAACCGGCAGGATGGATTGGCGCAGCGGCGAATCGGCGCATTGGCCCCTTCCACCAGCAGTTCTGCTGCGGACCGCGCGATCGCCGCTAACAGCCAATCCAAGCCGCTTTCCCGGGCCACAAACTGGAGCCCCCATCCCCCTTTGCTGGGCACGATTTCGTCGTGTCCCTCGGTGATGCGCAGAATCCCGTTGACGGGTTCGATCCAGGAAGCCGGAACCGCTTTCTGGTCCACCATCGAACCAAATATCGCTCGCAGCGACTCGCGAAGCCGCAAAATGCGCAGAAGCACGGAATCCACAGCTTGCGGCTCGTTCAACAATAGCGGCCGAAGCCGGGCCGCGCGATCCTCGTTGACCAGGCGCGCATCTACCAGGAAGGACACAAACTCGTCCCAAGAAAGGTCGTGAGCGGCCGGTGCCAGGTTCGCGAAATCCAGAGCTAAGCGGCCAGCAACCAGTTGGGAATTGGAAGGCATTTAACCAATCAGCGACTCTGAACTGGTTACACCGGTTTCGTTCTTCTGGCAAGTAAATCCGACGCTGCGAGCGAACCGAGCGTTGTATGCTTAGCCCCATAACGGTTGGGGACAACTCCTAGGAGCATCCATGGCTGACCAAAACATCGGAATGATTCCGCCCGATCCAATTTCCCCGCCGCCTAAGAGCGATTTGTTCCTTGGGCCCCATGGATTGCGGGCTGGCTGGCGTTTGCTGGTTTATGTGGTGCTGGTGATCGGTGGCACCGCGGCGATCATGGTGCTCATGGAAAAGCTCTTCCACCCGCAGCGGGGCCTGGTCACTGCGTGGTCACTCCTGTGGCAAGAGCTTTTCGGATTTGCAGTGGTCTTTGGGGTCGCGTTCGTGATGTCCCGCATCGAAGGCAGACCCCTCGGAGCCTACGGTTTGCCGGGCCGCGAAGCGTTCGGCGCAAAGTTTTGGATGGGCTTCCTGTTTGGATTATTGGAAATTTCCGTGCTGATCTGGTTGATTCGGGTATTTGGAGGCTATTCGTTTGGACCGATTGCTCTGCCCGCGAATGAAATCCTGAAGATGGGTCTGTTGTATCTGGGTGGATTCATTTTCGTTGGATTCTTCGAAGAATTTCTGTTTCGTGGCTACACTCTTTATACGCTGGCCGATGGCATCGGCTTTTGGCCGGCTGCTTTCGTGCTCTCTTTGTTGTTTGGCGGCGCACATCTCATGAATCCCGGGGAAGGCTGGGTAGGCGCCGCCAGCGTTGTGCTGATTGCTTTGTTCTTCTGCTTCTCGCTGCGCCGGACAGGGAGTCTCTGGTACGCCGTGGGCCTCCACGCAAGCTTTGATTGGGGCGAGACGTTTCTCTATTCGGTACCGAACAGCGGCGCGGTCATGCCCGGCCACCTCTCAAATGCCGTGCTGCAAGCCGGGCCTAAATGGCTGACCGGCGGAACGGTAGGACCGGAGGGAAGCGTGTTCTGCTTTCTTACCATCCTGCTGCAGTTTCTAGTCGTCCTGTGGCTGTTTCCCGCGCCGAAGACCGAAGCCGGCGTCCGTGCCGTTGCGGTGCAAACCTGATCGCGGGTGATCAGCCGGAAGAGAAGCCGCGCAGACCAAGCCTGTCCTGCACTAATGAACTAAATCGGACGCATGCACCAAGCGAATGCCTCGTGCTTCCGCTTCCGGCAGAAACTCCGCCAGAGCGCGCAGGGTAGCCGGATGCGGATGGCCAATGGCGACGGCTTGCCCCTTTTCGCGCGCATCCTTGGCCGCCAACTCTAATTGTCGGCGCACGGCGCCCACTTCCTGCACATCATCGAGGAATGGCACATTGCGAAAGGCACTGTGCACGCCCGCAGATTGCGCGGCTTCGTATGCCACGGTGGTCGCGGTGGTCCGGCTATCGATAAAAAAAAGTTGGTGCGAGCGCAGCACGGGCATCAACTCGGACATCAGCTGCGCATTCGAAGTTGCCCGCGAGCCCTGATGGTTGTTCACTCCCGCGGCGTAGGGCACTGTGTGCAGCATGGCGTCAAGCGTCCTGGAAATTTCGGACGGCGACATGCCCGGGCGGAGTTCCTGCGCTTCCGGGGTCTCGTTGGCCAGCGATTCCATCGGCAGGTGCAGCATCACCTGATAACCGCGGCGGTGCGCCTCCGCGGCAATTTCCGCGGACCGCGGATGATTCGGCAGAACCGAAAGGGTCAGCGGGTAATGCAACGCGAAGATGCCATCCACAGCGCTCGCATCCCCGGCCACATCGTCCAGAATGATGGCGAGTTTAGGACCCGAGGCCACCGGGCGCGACGGACGGGGTACGGGCCCAGGGTGCGTCTTCGCGGTGCGATTGGCGTGGAGCAGCGACTGGATCGCCGATTTGATCTTCCCGCAGCCGGCCAGCCATACGCTCAAGCCTGCCACCAAAAGGCACAGTGCTGCGACAGCTTGGCGCCCCGAGCCCGGGAATTGTGCGTTCACAAGTGCGAATTAAGCGGCTTTTTTCGCCGTGGTTGCAGGAGCATGCAGCAGCTCGAGGGCCTTCCGTAGAACCGGGTCATCCGCAGAAAGCGGCTTCGGCCCCGGCGAAACATCCTTTTGCGGGCCCGCTGTGGCCGTGGAATCATCTCCATCGTCGCCATCATCCACGGAGGCGGTGTGCACTACTTCGGTCGGTGCTACCCCCTCTTCCAGGATCGACTTGCCGTCGGCGTTGTAGTAGTTGGCCACCGTGAGCACGATTCCCGCTCCGTCATTCAGCGGGATCACTTTCTGCTCAGACGCCAGTCCAAAAGTCCGCTCGCCCACCACGTCCCCGCGTTTGGTGTTGGCGAACGCAGCGGCTAGAATTTCTCCCGGCCCCGTGGTGCTAACGTCGGTCAGCACCGATGCCGGGCCCTTCCACACAACCTTGGTGGGATCCGCGGCAAAAACCTGTTCCGGCACGGTTTGACCCTTCAGTGTCATCAAAGTTCCCGAGGGAACGAAAAGCCGTGCCAGTGCGACCGCATCCGCGTTCGAACCGCGCCCGCAATCCCGCACGTCCAGCACGATGTGGGTGATGCCTTGCTTCTGCGCTTCCAACAGCCGTGCGCGGACCTCATCCACGGTGCTCGCATCAATCGCGGGGAAACGGAACGCCAAGGTGTCGTTATCCACCTTCTCGATGGTCGGCTTAGGTTCGGCCAATTTCTGTCGCACGATATCGATTTCGTCGGGATCCGTGTGGCCCCGGCGAATCACGCCGACTTTCACCGCCGTGCCAGGTTGCCCGCCCAGAAGATTCTTGGCCTGTCCCACCGACATCTCGCGGGTCGTGAATCCGGCAATCGATTCCAGGAAGTCGCCGCTGTGTAATCCGGCCTTTTCCGCAGGGCTATCCGGCAAAACCGACGTGATCACCACGTATCCAGATCGCTTGCTCAGGTTCAGCCCGGTTTCCGCAGCGCCCGGGTCGGCGATCTTTTCCTTATATTCCGTGAATTCGCGAGGCGTCAGGTAGCTCGACTCGGAATCGAGCGATTCCAGCAATCCGTGCAACGAGCCGGTGGTTACCAGATGCATGTTTGGCTCGTCCACGTAATCCTGCTGGATCTTCGCCAGCACTTCGCTGTACACCTGCAGCGATTTGTAGGCCTTATCATTGGCCGTTCGTCCCAGCACGTGGCCTACGCCTACCCAGCCGACTATGACAACTGAGACGGCCAAGATTCCGTAGCGAGCGATTCGATTCATCCAGCACCACCTTCACGCAAAAACAAAACAGCAGTATATCATTCCGATGGGACGGACCAAGGAAGAGTTGGATACCACAGGGAGAAATCCAGCAACAAAACGCTGAAAAACTCCTCGGCCTGCTTGTTGTTCCTCTCTTTTGTTGCAAGATAGCCACGCCAGGCCCGCAATTATGTGGCTTATTTTCCATAACTATCTGAAAACAAAGAAGAAATATCGTTAATTTTTCTTGACAGTATGTTATCCTAATCCTTCACCGTCCATGTTCCAAACTACCATTCAGCGCGCAGTCGCAACCCGCGGTGTGGGTCTGCACACTGGTGTGCACAGCAATTTGCGTCTCGTGCCTGCACCCGCGGACACCGGAATCGTGTTTCGCCGTACCGACTTGGATTGTTTCCCGATCGAAGCCCACGGTCATAACGTTGCGCGCGTGAGTTATGCCACCAGCTTGATGAAGCAGGGCGTCTTGCTCTCCACCACCGAGCACGTGCTGGCGGCAATATATTCCTGCGGCATCGACAATGTCTTTGTGGACGTTGACGCCATCGAGTTGCCCATTCTCGACGGCTCTGCCGAGCCCTTCATGGAGATGCTCGATCAGGCGGGCGTCCGCAAATTGCGGCGCAAACGCCGTTACTTGAGGCTGCTGCAACCCGTGGAAGTGGTGGAAGATGGCCGGCGCATAGGAATTTACCCGGCGGATGAGTTTGCGGTCCGCTGCTACGTGGATTTCCCCCACCCGTTGGTTGGCCAACAACAAGTGGAGATGGTGGTCAATGCCGCGAGCTTCCGGCGCGTGCTGGCCCGGGCCCGGACCTTCTGCTTTGAGACCGACATCGAACCGCTGCGTGGCATGGGGCTGATTCGCGGCGGGTCGCTTGAGAACGCAATTGTCCTGACGAAGGATGGCGTCCTAAACGGGCCGCTTCGCTACCCCGACGAATTTGGCCGCCACAAAGCGCTCGACCTGATCGGAGATTTGGCGCTGGTGGGTCTGCCTCTGCTAGGCCGCGTGGAAGCGCGCAAGGCAGGCCATTCTCTGCACACCCAACTGGTCAGCCGTCTTTTGGCGGATCCCACTGCGTGGGAAATCACCACAGCGGATCAGCCGCACCAGGCTAGCCGCCAATTGGCGCGCGCGGCAGACTAATCTCCCATTGGCGATCTAATACAGCCGTCGTCAGGTTCACTTCCCTCGTTTGTGGCCTCTGCGGCTGTTCTTCAAACAGTTTCCGGAAGTAGATTCCCAGGCAAAGGATCACCGTGAGTGCTACGATGCCCAGCCATCCCAGCACAATTCCGGTGGTGGCCAGACGCTTTCCCTTGATGCGCAGCGGATCCCGCCGAATCTCCCGTAAGGCCACGTGACCCAGAATCACCGCGGCAATCGACCCTGGTCCCCAGCCGAAAATCGCGCACATCAAGCTACCAATGGCCAACCCGCTGGTGCGGCGCGGCGGAAGCACGATGGGCGGCGCATCTGCGTTTAAGGTGGAATCGAGAGTGGGATCGAGCCAACGCTGGCAGTAAGGGCACTGCAGGGCGGCGTTCTCGATTTCCCCCAAGCAATAAGGACAAGGCTTCAAAACAGGGCACCGCAAGGCCCGCCTTCATTATAGGCGAGATGCAAGGCCCGTGCTTTGCGAGCCACAAATCCCAAGAGAGCATTGTCAAACTGCGCCAGCCACGGGAAAATGCTCTCGTCATGGCAAACAACAAGGATGTGGCAATTCTAATTTTGGCCGCCGGCAAGGGCACCCGCCTGAAATCGAGTTTGGCCAAAGTGCTGCATGCGGCCGGTGGACGGCCCTTGGTGGAGCACGTGGTGCGTGCGTGCCTTGCGCTAAAACCGAAAAAAATCATTGTCGTCGTGGGGCATCAATCGGAAAAAGTTGAGGAAGTCGTAGATCCGTTAGGCGTGGAAACGGTTTTGCAGCAGCCGCAAAACGGCACCGGCCACGCTTTGTTGGTATCCCGTCGCGCCATTGGCAATGCCAAGTTCGTTGTGGTGCTCCCTGGTGACGCGCCCCTGGTACGCACGGACACGCTGCAGGGCCTGATTCGGAAACACAAGAGCGGCAATGCTGCCGCCACCATACTCACCGCGGTCCTCGCCGACCCTTCCGGCTACGGACGCATTCTGCGCAAAGGGGGCGATGCCGTTGCGGCCATCGTCGAAGAGTCGCAACTCGCGCCCGAACAGCGCGAACTGAACGAGATCAACTCCAGTATGTATTGCTTCACTACCGCAAAACTCTGGCCTGCCCTTGCCGAAGTGAAGCCGAACAACAAGCATCGTGAGATCTATCTCACAGACGCCATCGGCGTGTTGAACGCTAAAGGCGAAACCGTTCTCGCCGAGATTGCCGCCGATTCCCGCGAGATGCTCGGCTGCAATACCCGCGCGGACTTGGCGGGAGTCGATCGCGCGTTCCGCGACTGGAAGCGCGACGAATTGATGCGCGACGGCGTAACCCTTCAATTGCCGGAAACCGTGCTGGTCGACCCCGACGTGGTGGTGGGCGAAGATACCGTTGTTGAGCCCTGCGTGCAGTTGCTTGGAAAAACAAAGATCGGCGTGCGCTGCGTCATTCGCACGGGCAGCGTGGTGCACGATTCCGTGCTGGCCGACGATGTTGTGCTCGAGCCGCATTGCCTGGTTACCTCCAGCCGCATCGACTCTGATGTAACCGTGGGACCCTTTGCCCGGCTGCGTCCGGAGTCGCACGTCAAGCGGGGCGCGAGAATTGGCAATTTCGTGGAGCTGAAGAAGACCACCATCGGCGAAGGAAGCAAAGTGCCACATCTCTCCTATGTTGGCGACGCCAAAGTCGGCACGAAATCCAACATCGGCGCGGGCACCATCACCTGCAACTACGACGGCTTCCAGAAGCACCCCACGATCATCGGAAACAAGGTATTCGTCGGCAGTCATTCCACGTTGGTCGCTCCGCTGCGCTTGGCGGACGGCGCGTACATCGCCGCTGGATCGACGATTACCGAAAATGTGCCCGCGAATTCATTGGGCATCGCCCGCGGCCGCCAGGTCAATAAGCCCGGCTGGGCCAACAAGAAACGCCGCGAATTGTCTGCAGGAGAAAAGTCCAAAAAGAAACACAAATGATCTTGTCTCGAAGCCTCCGCGCACTCTGCGCTGCGTTATCTTTTCTTCCCTCCTTGGCAAGGCAGATCAGTTCCGCCACGTCACAGACTCCGGCTGTGTTAAAATGGAAATTCCCGAAGGAAACCCGGAGGTGCATTCATGAAATTCGGAGTCGTAGTCTTTCCCGGGTCCAACTGCGATCACGACGCTTTCCACGCCATCGGCCACGTTTTGCAGAAGCCGGTCGAGTTCATTTGGCACCAATCCCAGGATCTGCATCAGTGCGACGCCATCATTCTTCCTGGCGGATTTTCCTATGGAGACTACCTGCGGACCGGAGCAATCGCGCGTTTTTCTCCGGTAATGAAATCGGTCGAGAAGTTTGTGAGCTCCGGCGGCCTCGTACTGGGCATCTGTAACGGCTTTCAGATTCTGCTGGAAGCGGGACTTCTGCCCGGCGCGATGATGCGCAATTCCGGCCTGCGTTTCATCTGCAAGCATGTGCACATTCGCGTAGAGAATACCAATAGCCCATTCACCTGCGCGGCGCAGCCGGGGCAAGTCCTCACCATTCCTATTGCGCACAGCGATGGCAACTACACCTGCGATGAAGCCACCTTGCGGGAATTGGAGAAGAACCAGCAGATCCTCTTCCGCTATACCACCGCCAGTGGAAAAAATGACGCCGCCGGTAATCCCAACGGCTCCGTCGCGAATATCGCCGGCATTTGCAACCACGCGCGCAACGTTGCGGGATTGATGCCGCATCCCGAGCGCGCCGTCGAGCAGGTCTTGGATTCGAACGATGGCCTGGTCATTTTCCGCTCGATGATCGAAGCGCTGGTGGGCGCGGCAAAGGCCACTGCGTGAAGCACGGGGTCAGCCAAACAGAATTTGCGTAGGGGCACGCTCGAGCGTGCCCCTATAGTTTTCTCGGCACGAAAAGGCACGAAACCAAATGGCAACGGCACAAACGGAAATTAAGGTAACCCCGGAAATTGCGGCGGAGCATGGCATCACCCCGGAGGAATACGCGCGAATCCAACAGATTCTGGGTCGCGTCCCGAACATCACCGAGCTCGGCATCTTCACTGTCATGTGGAGTGAACACTGCTCGTACAAATCGAGCAAAGTCCATCTGAAGCGCTTGCCGACACGCGGCAAACTGGTGGTGCAAGGTCCCGGAGAGAACGCCGGCGTCGTCGATATCGGCGATGGGCTGGTGGCCGCCTTCAAAATTGAATCGCACAACCATCCCAGTTACGTCGAACCTTTCCAGGGCGCGACCACCGGAGTCGGCGGAATCCTGCGCGACATTTTCACTATGGGTGCTCGGCCCATCGCCGTTCTCGATTCCTTGCGTTTCGGCGAGATCACCGCTTCGCCAACCACCAGCCAAGAAGACGCCGCGAAAAATCGCCGCATCCTCGATGGCGTCGTGCGAGGCGTAGGCAGCTATGGCAATTGTTTTGGCGTGCCCACGGTCGGCGGGGAAGTGGCCTTCGAACCGTGCTACGCGCAGAACCCGCTTGTGAACGCGCTTGCGCTCGGAATTGCTCGCAAAGAAGAAATTTTTCTGGCAAAGGCCAAAGGCATCGGCAATCCGGTGATTTATGTGGGAGCCAAGACCGGGCGCGATGGCATCCATGGCGCATCGCTGCTGGCTTCCGCGGAGTTCACCGAAGAATCGCAACAGAAGCGCCCCAACGTGCAGGTCGGCGATCCGTTCATGGAGAAGCTGCTGCTCGAAGCCTGTCTGGAAGCGATGAAGACCGGCGCAGTCGTGGCCATTCAAGACATGGGCGCGGCCGGACTCACGTGCTCGACATGCGAGATGGCCTCGCGCGGCGGCACCGGCATTGAAATTGACCTGGCCAAAGTGCCCCAGCGCGAAACCGGCATGACTCCCTACGAAATCATGCTCAGCGAGTCGCAGGAGCGCATGCTGCTCGTTGCGGAAAAGGGCCGCGAGTACGAAGTGCTGGCGGTGTTCAAGAAGTGGGGACTCGATGCCACGGTTGTCGGCGACGTGACCGATGGCGGCTTGCTCGTCGTGAAAGACCATGGCCGCATGGCCGCGCAAATTCCCGCGCATCCCTTGGCCGAAGAAGGCCCGGTGTACAACCGCCCGATCGCGGAGCCTGCTCCGCGCAAAGAAACCGAAAAAGATTGGTACAAGTTCGCGGCCGAGGGAACGAACCTTACTGCCAATTTCCAAAAGCTCCTGGCCTCGCCCACCATTGCTTCGAAGCACTGGATCACCGAGCAGTACGACAGCATGGTGCGCACCAACACGCTGGCCGGCCCGGGCGCGAGCGACGCAGCCGTCGTGCGCATCAAAGAAACCAAGCGCGCACTGGCGCTGGCGACCGATGGCAACGGCCGTTGGTGCCAACTGGATCCCAAAGTCGGTGCGATGCACGCGGTCGCGGAAGCGGCGCGCAACGTTGCCACCAGCGGCGCGCGGCCCATCGCTGCTACCAACTGCCTCAATTTCGGCAGCCCCGAAAAACCGGAAGTAATGTGGCAGTTTTCCCAAGCCATCGATGGTGTGGGCGAAGCTTGCATTGCGCTCGGCACTCCGATCACCGGCGGCAACGTCAGCTTCTACAACGAAACCTTGCGCAAGTCCATTTATCCCACGCCAGTGATCGGGATTCTGGGAATTTTGCAGGATGCCAGCAAGGTTTTGAAGTTGGCGTTCAAAAATCCTGGCGACGTAATCATCTTACTGGATGGGCTCGGCCCGGGCGGTCCCGCAAACCGCGCCAATCCCGCGCAGGAGTTTTCTTCTTCCGAGTACGCCAAAACCATTGGCGGCATTGTAGCCGGCGAACCTCCCGCGATCGACCTCAACGCCGAGAAGCGCCTGATCGACGCGCTGATCGCGTTTGCCGAAGCCGGAACGGTGCGCTCAGCCCACGACCTGAGCGATGGCGGGTTGGCCGCGGCGCTGGCGGAATCCTGTTTTGCTTCGCAGGGCTTGGGCGCCACTGTGGACTTCGACGGCGAGGCCAACGCCGAATTTGCGCTCTTTGGCGAACGCGGTGCCCGCGCTGTCCTCTCCGTGGCCCCACAACAAGTTGCCGCCGTTCTTGCGACTGCGCGACAATATACTTTGGGGGCTCGCCAAATCGGAAAAGTGACGGATGACAACGCCCTCTGCATCCAATATAAAGGAGTTGCTGTTATTTCAGCGCCCGTCCCAACTCTGAAAGATCACTGGGCTCATTCGCTCGAGCGCAACTTGAACATTCCATGACCAACAAACTGGCACACGCGGATGATCGATTCCACGATGAGTGTGGTGTCTTTGGCGTTTTCGGTCACCCCGAAGCGGCCAACCTCACCTATCTCGGATTGTATGCGCTGCAGCATCGCGGGCAGGAGTCGGCCGGGATTGTGGCCAGCAGTGGTACGGACCTGAGTCTGTACAAAGCCATGGGCGAGGTGGAAGAAATTTTTCAGCCCAGCGTATTGGCCAAACTGAAGGGGCCCAGTGCTATCGGTCACACCCGTTACTCGACCGCCGGAGACAAGGCGCTTCTGAACGCTCAGCCCATCATGATCGATTGCAACAAGGGCAAGATCGCCGTGGCCCACAACGGCAACCTTACCAATGCACTCGAGCATCGCCGCCGGCTGGAACATCGCGGCTCCATTTTTCA
>Ga0335072_10003838_pt1 | contig 22465 bp, 16 predicted proteins | sample Lox_Sample_21_FD_206725 | JGI IMG/M metagenome (GOLD analysis project Ga0335072, IMG submission 206725) | Soil microbial communities from Loxahatchee National Wildlife Refuge, Florida, United States - Lox_Sample_2.1 | ecosystem: Environmental > Terrestrial > Soil > Wetlands | place: USA...
ACGTAGACGAACACGTCACCGCGACCGAACGCCACCGGGGCCTTGCCGCGCGAGCCGGGCTTGCCCGAGAGGCGGACGATGCGTAGCTGGGACCCGTCGGCGTTGAGGCGCTCCTGGCCCAGGCGATTACTAAGTGAGCCGCGGGACAGGCGGCTCGAGGCCGAGGTGCGGAGGATCTCGGAGAGTGACAGCTCGAGCGCGTGCGCGAGGCGGGCGAGGACCGGGAGCGAGGGGACCTTGCCGCCCTTCTCGATCGAGGACAGGTAGCCGACCGAGAGGTCGGCGGTGGCCGCGACCTCGCTCAGCGTGCGGTCGAGGTCGAGGCGTCGCTGGCGGATTCGGGTGCCGACCCGGGCGCCGAGCGAGTCCACCGTTGTCGGCTCGGCGGTCAGATCACCGCCGGCGTCAGGAGCCAAAGGCCCTCCACGGGTTCGTCGGATACGACGCGGGCGGAGTGACTGGGATGCGAGGAGTAGTGAATCCAGTCGCCGGGTCCGAGCTCGTATTCGGTCCCGTCGACGGTGATCACGAGGCGGCCGGTGAAAATCAGCCCGAACTCCTCGCCGAGGTGGCGGAACGGCCGTTCGTTGCCCTCGCTCCCGGAGTCGTGCCGGGCGTAGAGCGCGGAGAAGGCGCGGTTGTGCACCTGTCCGGCCAGCACCGCGTACTCCTCGCCCGACCCTGGATCGACGCGGAACTCGTGGCGCTCTGAGGCGCGGATCAGCCGCGTCCCGCGAGGCCGCTCCTCCGGGAAGAACGCGGTCACGTCGACTCCCAGCTCGGCGGCGATCAGCTGGAGCGCGGTCAGGGAGGGGATCGCCGTGCCGGTCTCGATCTGGGACAGGTACCCCGTCGACAGGCCGCTGTCGGAGGCGAGCTGTTCGAGCGTCGCACCCTGAGCTCGCCGCATCGCGTTCAACCGCCGGCCGATCTGATCGAGCCCGCTATCGAGCCCCGTTAGGGGCTCATGTTCGAGTTCTTCTCTGGTTGAACTTTCTTTGCTCACAGTGATAGTTTTGCCCGCAGCAAAAGAATTTTACTGAGGAAGGTGGAGGACAAGTGGCCAAGATCGCCGAACGCCCTGACCCCTCGGCGACTATGACGGATGCTGCCGAAACGCGTCTAGATCGCATGTTGGAGGCGGCCACCGCGGCCGGCCTCGAGGCGGCTCTGATCACGAGCGACGAGTCGATCGCGTACCTGACCGGCTTCAAGCCGATGCAGCTGGAGCGCTTCTTCGGCGTGGTCGTGCGGCCCGATCGCTCGGCGGTGATCGTGCCGGCGCTCGACCGCGGCCAGATCGACGGCGCGCCCCGACGACTCGACCGAATCTCCTACGGCGCCGAATCCGACGGCATCCCCGAGCTCGCAGAAGCACTGGCCGGAACGCGCAAAATCGGGGTGGAAGAGGACCACATCATCTACGCGCGCACGAGCGCCCTCGAACAAAACGGCTTCGAGATCGCTCCCGCCGGCGGCCTTGTCATGGGTCTCCGCGTCCAGAAGGACGCCGCCGAGATCGAGCGCATCCGCGCCGCCTGCGAGCTCGTGCAGGAGGGCCTACGCCGCGCCTTCGAATGGCTGACCCCGGGCATCGTCGAACAGGCGCTCAACGCACGGGTCGAGGCGTTTCTGCGCGAGCAGGGCGCCACCGACGCCCACCCGCTGATCCTGTTCGGCGAGAACGCCGCCAACCCGCACGGCAACCCGGGACCGAGAGAGCTCCAACCAGGCGACGTCGTGTGCGCGGACCTGTCGGCCTGCCTCGACGGCTACTGGGGCGATCTCACCCGGTGCGCCACCGTCGGACCTCCGTCGGAGTGGGCCAGCCAGGCGTGGCAGGTCGTGTTCGAGGCACAGCAGGCGGCGAACGCCGCGGCCCAGCCAGGCGCCACCGGCCGCGACGTTGACGCCGCACAACGAGAACTCATCGAGGCGGCCAGCGACCTCGGCGCGTGTCTGCACGGCGCCGGCCACGCGATCGGCCTCTCGATCCACGAGCCCCCGTTCCTCGTCCCGAGATGGACGGAGCCGCTAGCAGAACAAACGGTGCTGACGATCGAGCCGGGCATCTACAGGGCGGGTCTTGGCGGGATCCGGCTCGAGGACGACGTCGTCGTGCGCGAAAACGGCCCGGAGATCCTCTCGAACCTCGCGCTCGAGTTCACAGAGGTCGGCGGGTGATCCGGAGCGTCCTCTACCTGCAGCCGCGCGACGGCAACGCCAAGGCCGTCGCCGACATGTACCAGAGAAGCGGCGTGCTCGAAGACGCCGCGGCCCTCGAAGGGTGCCTCGGGGCCGAGCTCCAGCTTCCGATCGACGAGCCCGGGCCCGTGCTGGTCACCGCGCTGTGGCGCGACCCCGCCGCCTACCAAACGTGGGTCGACAGTCCGGTCCGGGCGGCGCACGGCGAGGAGCTGGCCAAGCTGATCGAGTCCGAGCCGGGCCAGGGACGGCTGTACGAGATCGTCGTGGAAGCAGCATGAGCCGGTTCCGGGTGGCCATGGACATCGGCGGGACCTTCACGGATCTCGTCGCCTACGACGAGGACACCGGCCGCTACACCGCCGGGAAGTCGGCGACCACGCCGGCCGACCTGACCGAGGGTGTGCTCAGCGCGCTCACCGCGATCGAGGCCGAGCCCTCGGACTGCAGCTTCGCCGTCCACGGCACCACCCAGGGTCTCAACGCGTTCCTCCAGCGCCGCGGCGAGCGCGTGCTGCTGCTGGCGACGAAGGGCGCCGGCGACGTCTACCACATCGCCCGCGGCAACCGGACGCGCCTGTACGACATCCACTTCCGCAAGCCGACCCCGCTCGTCCCGCGCGCCGACATCGTCGAAATCGGCGGCCGGCTCGACTACGCGGGCAACGAGCTGGAGCCCCTCGACACACAGGCGATCAAGCAAGCCGCGCACCGCGCCAAACAAGAGGGCTTCGGCGCGGTCGCGGTCGCGTTCCTGTTCGCCTACCTCAACCCCGACCACGAGCTCAAGGCCGAGGAAATCCTCAAAGAAGAGCTCACAGAAAGCACCGCCACGATCTCACTGTCGCACCGCATCGCTCGGGAGTGGCGCGAGTACGAGCGCACCTCCTCGACGGTGGTCGACGCCTACACCTCGCCCGTCGTCCGGCGCTACCTCGACCGGCTCGAGGACCGGCTCAAGGACGCGGGCGTGTCAGTGCCGCTCCATGTCATGCAGTCAAGCGGCGGCATCGTCACCGCGCAGACCGCGCGGCAGGCCTCGTTGCAAACGCTCCTCTCAGGGCCTGTCGGCGGGACGCTCGGCGGTGTCGCGCTGGCGCGACTGCTCGGACGCCAGAACCTGATCTGCATCGACATGGGCGGCACCAGCTTCGACGTCTCGCTGGTCGTCGACGGCCAGCCCGACGTCTCCACCGAGGCCTCGCTCGAGGGGTTCCCGCTGCTGATGCCGGTGGTCAACATCCACACGATCGGCGCCGGCGGCGGCTCGATCGCCTACGCCGAGGCGGGCGGGCTTCGCGTCGGCCCCGAGAGCGCCGGCGCGGACCCCGGTCCGGCGTGTTACGGGCTCGGCGGCACGCAGCCGACGGTGACCGACGCCAACCTGGTGCTGGGCCGCGTCGAGCCTGACTCGTTCGCCGGAGGCCGGATGTCGCTCGACGTCAACGCGGCGCACAACGCCATAAACGAGCTCGCACAAGAACTCAGCCTCGACACGCAGGTCATGGCCGAGGGCATCTGCGACGTGATCAACGCGAAGATGGCGCAGGCGATCCGCACGCTCACGGTAGAGAAGGGGATCGAGCCGCGCGACTTCGCGCTCGTGGCGTTCGGCGGCGCCGGGCCGATGCACGCGCCGTTCCTGGCCCAGGAGCTCGACGTCGGCGAGGTGCTGGTCCCGCGCTTCCCCGGCGCGTTCTCGGCGTGGGGGATGCTCGAGGCCGAGATCCGCCAGGACTTCGCGCGCGCGTACTACACGCCGCTCGCTGACCTCGACGCACAAGCCCTCGCAACCGCGCTCGAAACCCAGGAACGCGAGGCGCTGGCCGCGCTGGCGGAGGAGGGCGTCCCCACCGACAGCGCCCGCGTCGAGCACATGCTCGACGTCCGCTACATCGGCCAGGAGTACACGCTCACGATCCCGCTTGAGGGAGCGGCGGAGCCGGCCGGCGACGGATTCGCGCGGGCGATCAGCGAGCGCTTCGACCAGGCCCACGACACCCGCTTCGGGCACGCCAACCCGGGCGCGCCGATCGAGTTCGTGACTGCGCGGTCGACCGGACTGGGCGATCTCAGCAGGGCCGAGGCGGAGCGGTTGCGCGGAGGTGCGAACGGTGGGCCCCCGACCGCCAAGCGGTCGATCGTGTTTGGTCGGAGCGAGCGCGAGGCCGAGGTGGTCGAGCGCGAGCACCTGCGTCCGGGTGGGGTGTTGGAGGGCCCGGCCGTGATCATCGAGGCCACCGCGACGACCGTCGTCCCACCCGCGTGCACGGCGCGCATCGACGACTTCGGAACGATCGTCATCCAGATCGGCGAGGAGGCATAGACCCGGATGGCCGTCCGCACGATCGACCCGATCACCACCGAGATCGTCCGCAGCGCGTTCACCGCCGCGGCCGACGAGATGAACGCCACGCTGATCCGCTCGGCGTACACGCCCGTGATCTACGAGATGAAGGACTGCTCGGTGGCGCTGCTCGACGACGAGCACCGCGTGCTCGGCCAGTCCGCCGGCCTCCCGATCTTCCTCGGCAACCTCGAGATCTGCACTCGCCTGGCCGAGGAGACCTACGGCCGCGAGGCGTGGCGCGAGGGCGACGTGTGGATCATGAACGACTCCTACATGACCGGCACGCACCTGAACGACATGACGGTGTTCGGGCCGATCTTCGTCGACGGAACGCTGGCGGGGTTCGCGGCGAGCCGCGCCCACTGGCTCGACGTCGGCGCCAAGGATCCCGGCGGCCCGATGGACTCGACCGAGATTTACCAGGAGGGGATCCGGCTCGGGCCGCTCAAGGTGGTCGAGGGTGGCGTCCAGCGGGCGGACATCACCGACCTGCTCGGGCGCAACAGCCGGTTCTCGCACCCGGCGGTCGGCGACCTCGGCGCCCAGATCGCGTGCGTCAGGACCGGCCAGCGGCGGCTCGAGGCGATCATCGCCAAGTACGGGATGGACACGATCCGCGAGGCCCGCGAGGAGATCTTCGCCCAGACCGAGCGGCTCGAGCGCGCCGCGGTCGCCGCCCTCCCCGACGGCGTATACGAAGCCGAGGGTGCGCTCGACAACGACGGCGTCGGCCAGGACCCCTGCTGGGTCCGCCTGACCGTCGAGATCGAGGGCGAGCAGATGACGATCGACCTGACCGGCACCGACGACGCCCAGTCCGGCCCCGTCAACTGCGGCGAGGCGCAGGCCATCTCCGCCTGCCGCGTCGCCTACAAGCTGCTGATCAACCCCGACAACCCGCCGAACGGCGGCGCGTTCCGCCCACTCACAGTCAAGAACCGCGCCGGCTCACTGTTAGCCGCGCAACCTCCGAGCCCGTGCCAGTGGTACTTCACGCCGCTCGGCCTGCTGATCGACCTCGTGGTCAAGGCCCTGTCCGACGTCGTCCCCGACCAGGCCGCGGGCGCCAGCTACGGCGACTCGATGGTGATCGGGATCGCCGGGGTCGATCACCGCAGCGGGCGGCCGTGGTTCGACCTCGAGCCGACCGTCGGCGGATGGGGAGCCTGGCGCGGGAGCGACGGGGAGGACGGGCTGATCAACAACGTCAACGGGTCGCTCAAGGATCTCCCGATCGAAGTCCTCGAGACCAAGTATCCGATGCGGATGACCCACTACGGGTACCGTGCCGACTCCGGGGGCGCCGGACGCTGGCGGGGAGGCAACGGCATCATCCGCGAGTACACCCTCGACGGCGAGCGGGCAGAGCTGTTCCTGTGGTTCGAGCGCTCGGTCACGCCCGCGTGGGGCCTGTTCGGAGGGGATCAGGCGACGCCACCCGTGGTCGTCGTGAATCCGGGCCGGAGCGACGAGCGACGGATGCTCAAGACGAGCCGCTTCGGACTCGGGCGCGGGGACGTGGTGCGCACGATGACCGGTGGCGGTGGCGGCTTCGGCCCGCCGGGCGAGCGTGACCCCATCCTCGTACGCGCCGACGTGACGAACCGGCACCTGACCGCCGAGAAGGCGAAACTCGTGTACGGCGTCGACTGTGAGTACCGATCCGACACACCGATTGAAAAGGAGTAAGTGATGGTGCGTAAGCAAGCATCGCTACAACGCTTCGCGTGCTTGGCGGCCACTGTGCTTACCGTGGCCGGCGTCGCCGCCGGGTGCGGGTCATCGAACAGTACGAGCTCGGCTGCCTCCGGCGGCGCGAGCAGCGCCGCGTCCACGACCAGCAGCAGCGGCAGCAGCAAGAAGGTGACGGGGGTGGCGTTCTTCGGGTTCGCCGCCGCAAACTCGTTCGCACAGGCCACGTGGTCGGGTGTCCAGAGTGTCACCAAGCCCGCCGGCATCAACGCCAAGTTCTTCGACCCTGACTTCAGCGCCCAGACGCAGGTGTCACAGATCGAAGACGCGATCACGACCGGCGGGTACCAGGTGTTCGTCGTCCAGGCCAACGACGGTCTCGCGGTCGTGCCTGCGATCGAGCGGGCGATCAAGAAGGGCATCACCGTCGTCGGAGAATTCACTCCGGTGGGCTCGAACTACGCCTCGATCACTCCCCCGGTGCCCGGCATGATCTTCGTCGGCGAGGCGCCCGTCACGAACGGGCAGGCCCTCGGGAAACTTGGGATCCAGGCGTGTGCCGGTTTGAATCCGTGCCAGCTCGCCTACCTGCAGGGCGACACCACGCTGCCGCTCGACGTGGCCCGTACCAAGGCCGTGCTCGACACGCTGAAGACCGCCTCCAACGTCAAGGTCGTGGCCGATCCTCAGGGCGGCTACACCCAGGCGACCGGACTGAAGGCGGCGCAGGACGTGCTCTCGGCCCACCCGGACGTGAACGTGATCATCGGCTCTTCGCAGGCCATCGAGGGAACCCAGCTCGCCGTCAAGAAAGCGGGCAAGCTCGGCAAGATCAAGCTGATCGGCAACGGCGGATCATGCCAGGCGATCGCGGGCGTGAAGAACGGAACCTGGTTCGCGACGTACATCATCGCCGAGAAGTCATCGGGTGCGAAGGCGACGCAGCTGGGTATTGCCAAGGCTGAAGGTCAGTCTGTGCCCAGCTCATACAACACCGAACAGCTGGTGAACCCCATCGGCACCAAGAAGAACCTCGAGGCGAACGGATTCAAGGCTCAGTACTGCGACTGATGTACTGCGACTGATGTCAAGCCTGACCGCCAGCGAGCAGGAGGCGCACGCGCCGGTGCGCCCCCTGCTCGAGGTCCGTGGCGTCTGGAAGCACTTCGGCGGGGTGCAGGCGGTGATCGACGCCTCGCTGTCATTCGGCCCCGGCCGGGTCTACGGGCTGGCCGGCGAGAACGGAGCGGGGAAGTCGACGCTCGGGAAGATGATCGCCGGCGCGCTCGCGCCCGACGACGGGGAGCTGTTCCTGGACGGCGAACCCGTTCGCTTCCGCGCGCCGCGGGACGCGCTGGCCGCGGGCATCGCGGTGATCACGCAGGAGATCGCGCTGATCCCCAACGCCACCGTTGAGCAGAACGTGCTGCTCGGCATCGAGCCGGCAACGATCGGGCTGCTGCACAGGCACGAGCTCCGCCAGCGCTTCGACGACCTGAACGAGCGGACCGGGCTCGGTCTATCGCCGGAAGCCCAGATCAGGACGATGCGGGTGGCCGCCCAGCAGATGGTCGAGGTGATGCGGGCGATCGCCCGCGGCGCCCGGCTGATCGTGATGGACGAGCCGACGGCGGCGCTGACCAAGGACGAGGCCGAGCGGCTGCTCGGCATCATCCGCACGCTGGCCGCGAGCGGGACCTCGGTGCTGCTCATCTCCCACTACCTCGAGGATCTCCTGTCGGTGTGCGAGTCGATCACCGTGATGCGCGACGGCCGGATCGTGAAGACGAGCCCCGCGAGCGAGGAGACGCCGAAGACCCTGGTCACAGCGATGATCGGCCACGACGTCGCGCTCGAGTATCCGCCCAAATCACCTCCGCCGCCGTCCGCGCCGGTGGTTCTCGAGGCGCGTGGCATCGAGCGCGAGGGCGTGCTCCACGACATCTCGCTCACGGTCCGAGCGGGCGAGATCGTCGGGCTCGCCGGTCTCGTCGGGAGCGGCCGCACCGAGGTGGCGCGGGCGCTGTTCGGTGCCGACCCGATCGACGGCGGGGAGATCCTGCTCGACGACAGGCCGGTGCGGATCAAGGGACCGCGCCAGGCCGCGCGGCTCGGGATCGTGATGCTCCCCGAGAGCCGCAAGGAGGAGGGACTGATCATGCTTCGGCCGGTTCGCGAGAACGTGACCCTGGCCACGCTCGACACGGTGTCGACAGCTGGGTTCATCAACAAGGGCCGCGAGCGCCGGCGTGCCGACGCGCTGTTCAAGGAGCTCGACATCCGCGCCCCGTCGAGCGACGTCCCGGTCGGGACGCTGTCGGGCGGCAACCAGCAGAAGACCCTGTTCGCCAAATGGCTTGTCGACGCGCCGAGGGTGCTGATCGCCGATGAGCCGACCCGTGGCGTCGACGTCGGGGCCAAGCGCCAGATCCATGAGCTGATCGGCCGTTTGGCGGCGAACGGAATGGCCGTGTTGCTGATCTCATCCGAGCTCGAGGAGGTGCTCGGTCTGGCCCATCGCGTGCTGGTCATGCGTCGCGGCGCGATCGTCGCCGAGTACGACGGCGACGACGCCACGATGGAACGCGTCCTGAGCTCCGCGTTCGCGAGCGACGCGACCGATGCAAACGAGGCGGCGGCATGAACGCCACCACGACCGAAGAGCAGCAGACCGCGACACGGCCGTGGGCGCAGACGGCCCGCGAGCGAGCGAAGAAGGTAAACCTCCGCGATTTCGGCATCCTCGGCGCATTCGTCGTGCTGGTGATCGTGCTGTCGTTCGCGTCGAGCAGCTTCCTCACCAGCGGAAACCTCTCGAACATCCTCGATCAGTGGGCCACGCTCGGGCTGCTCGCGATCGGGGAGACGATCTGCATCATCGCCGGGGTATTCGACCTGTCGGTCGGCGCGATGGTCAGCGTCACCGCCGTGGTCTCGGCCAAGGTCGCGATCTCGACCGGGTCGGACGCCGGGCTGATCGCCGCGGTGCTGGCGGGGATCGCGCTCGGAATCATCAACGGCGTCGTCATCCACTACACGCGGATCAACTCGTTCATCGGCACGCTGGCGACGAGCATCGTCTACGCCGGCGCGGCCACGGTCATCACGGGCGGGAACATCGTCACGGTGATCAACCCGTCATTCGGCTCGATCGGGCAGAGCTCGATCCTGGGGATCACCGACCCGGGCTGGATCTTCATCATCTTCACGATCCTGGCGGCGCTGCTGATGGCCAGGAGCAAGTTCGGCCGCTACGTGTATGCCGTGGGCGGGAACGCCGAGGCCTCCCGCCTGTCCGGGATCCGGGTCGGAGGGATCCGCGGGATCTGCTTCGCGATCTCCGGGCTCGCCGCGGGGCTCGGCGGGATGATCCTGGCCTCGCGCACCCAGTCGGCCCAGGACAACGTCGGGACCGGCATGGAGCTCACCGCGATCGCGGCCGCGGTCGTGGGCGGGACCAGCATCTTCGGCGGCGACGGCGCGGTGTGGCGCGGGTTCCTCGGGATCATGCTGCTTGCCGTGATCGGCAACGGCTTCGACCTGCTCAACGTCTCGACGACCTGGCAGCAGATGGTCTACGGCCTGCTGATCCTGATCGCTGTGGCCGCGGACCAGCTGCTCCGCCGGCGCGCATGAAGACGATCCGCGCCGCCACCGACGTCGGAGGCACGTTCACCGACCTCGTGTACTTCGTCACCGATCCCGAGACCGGCACGCAGGAGGTGAGCACGGCCAAGGCCGACACGACGCCGCCCGACTACGAGCGCGGGGTGATGAACGTGATCGCCAAGAGCGGCGTGTCACTCGACGACGTGGCGTTCATGGCCCACGGCACGACGGTCGTGATCAACGCGGTGACCGAGCGCAACGGCGTGGTGACCGCGCTGATCACCTCGGCCGGGTTTCGCGACGTGCTCGAGATCGCGCGGGGAAACCGGCCGGACTTCTTCAACCTGCACTACGTCAAGCCGCCGGCGTTCGTCCCGCGCCGGCTGCGGCGAGAGCTGCCGGGGGTACTGACCCAGAAGGGCGTCGAGCGCGCGCCGCTCGACCTCTCGCCGCTGCCGGAAATCGTCGACGACTTCCGCTCCGCCGGTGTGCAGGCGATCGCGATCTGTCTGATCAACGCGTACGCGGACCCGACCCACGAGATCGCCGTGCTCGAGCGCGTGCGCGAGCTTTGGCCCGAGGTCTCGGTCGTCGCCTCGCATCAGATCACGCGAGAGTGGCGCGAGTACGAGCGCACCAGCACCGCCGTGCTGTCGGCGTACGTGCAGCCGGTGGCCGAGCGCTACCTGAGCCGGCTCGTCGACGGGGTGAAGGACGCCGGCTTCGACGGTCAGCTGTACATCATGCAGTCCAACTGCGGCGTGGACTCGGTCGGCAAGACCAAGGAGATCCCGATCACGATGGTCGAGTCCGGTCCGGCGAGCGGGTTCTGGGGCGCGGCCGCGCTCGGGCGCCTCGTCGACGAGCCCAACATCCTCGCGCTCGACATCGGGGGGACCACAGCGAAGTGCTCGCTGATCGAGGGCGGGCAGGTCCGGATCGTGTCGGACTACTGGATCGAGCGGAGCCCGCTGTCGGCCGGCTACCCGGCGATGGTGCCGGTGGTCGACGTGGTCGAGATCGGCCAGGGAGGCGGGAGCATCGCCTGGGTGGACGAGTTCGGCAAGCTCCACGTCGGTCCGCGCTCGGCCGGCGCCGTCCCCGGTCCCGCCGCCTACGGCCGCGGCGGGCACGACGCCACCACGACCGACGCGAATCTAGCGCTGCGACGGATAAATCCTGATTACTTTTGCGGCGGTGAACTGCAAGCGGACGTGGCCGCCGTCGAGCGGGCTGTGGCCGCGATTGCCGACCGCCTCGAGCTCGACCCCGCCGAGGCGGCGAGCGGGATCGTGCGCGTCGCCAACAACAACATGATCAACGCGCTCAAGCTGGTGTCGGTCAACCGCGGCTATGACCCGCGCGACTTCACGCTGGTCGCGTTCGGCGGCGGGGGCGGGATGCACGCGGTGGCGCTTGCCTCCGAGCTCGGGATCGGCTCGGTGATGGTCCCGCGCGCGGCCGACGTGTTCTCGGCCTGGGGGATGCTGATGAGCGACCTGCGACGCGACTACTTCGTGACCCGCCTGTTCGAGCTCGTGCCCGACAACGCCTCGCGGCTGGACGATCTGCTCGGCGAGATCGAGGGCGCGGCGCTCTCCGAGTTCGAGCGCGAGGGCGTGGACGCCGGCAGCGTCCGCCTGCTCCGCCACGGCAAGCTCCGCTACGAGAACCAGGAGCACAGCGTCGAGGTGGCGCTGCCCGCGGGGCCGATCGACGCCGCCGCGATCGACGCGATCGCGGGCGCATTCCACGAAACCTACGAGCGCGAATACACCTACCGGCTCGACAGCCCGGTCGAGTTCGTCGGCGCGCACCTGGTGGCGATCGCCGAGGTCGGCAAGCTCACCCCGACCCCGATCACGCCCACCGGGCGTTCGCTCGGCGACGCCGTCAAGGGCCGCCGGCGCGTCGACTACGCCACCGAGGGCGTCCACGAGGCCGACGTGTACGTCGGCGAGCTACTCGAGCCGGGGATGGGCTTCCCCGGGCCGGCGATCGTCGAGACGTCGTCGACCACGATCGTCGTGCACCCCGACAACGAGGTGACGGTCGACCCATACGGGAGCATCACGATCTCGCTGTCACCGAATGGAAACGGAGGCGCGCGATGACAGCCACCCGCCAGGACCCGATCACGCTCGAGATCATCCAGAGCTCACTCGAGGCGATCAGCGACGAGATGTTCGCGGCCCTGCGCAAGACCGCGATGAGCGCGATCATCTACGAGGTCCTCGACGCGGGCACGGGAATAACCGACGGCGCCGGCAATATCGCATCGTCGGGCGCCGGAATCCCGGCGTTCGTCGGGGTGCTCGACAAGGCGGTGAAGCGCGTGCTCGAGCTCCATCCGCCGGAGCGCATCCGGCCCGGCGACCTGTTCATCACCAACGATCCGTTCTACGGCGGCGTCACCCACCTGAACGACATCGTGCTCGTGCTCCCGGTGTTCGCCGGCGACGAGCTCGTGGCCTGGACCGCGAACATCGCCCACTGGAACGACGTCGGGGGGATGGCTCCCGGCTCGATCTCCAACGAGGCGAGCCAGATCTTCCAGGAGGGCCTGCGGCTGCCCGCGGTCAAGTTGATCGACGAGGGGCGCCCGAACCAGTCGGTGATGGAGATCATGAAGGTCAACAGCAGGCTGCCCGACTTCCTGGTCGGCGACATGTGGGCGGGCGTCGCCGCGGCGCGCGTCGGCGAGCGGCGCATCCTCGACCTCGTGGCCAAGTACGGGCGCGAGACGTTCGTGCTGGCGATGGACACGTTCATGGATCACGGCGAGCAGGTCGCGCTGCGGGCGCTCCAGGACCTGCCCCACGGGCGGTTCGAGATCGCCGAGGAGCAGGACAGCGGCGTGGTCTACCCCGCGGTCATCGAGATCACCGACGACGCGTTCGTGGTCGACCTGCGCGACGCGCCCGACCAGGACCACGGCCCGAACAACCTCTCTCGCGACGAGGCGATCATCTCGGCGCAGATGGCATTCATGAACATCATCCCCGCCCAGCTGTCGGCCAACGCCGGCCACTTCCGCCCGATCGAGCTGTTGACGCGTCCGGGCTCGGTATTCGATCCGGTGCCGCCGGCCGCGTTCGGCACCTACTACGAGGTCGGGATCCGCCTGTACGACGTGCTGCTTCGCTGTCTCGCGCCACATCTGGGCGACCGCCTCCCCGCCGGCAATTTCGCCTCGATCTGCGGCACGTTCATCGGCGGTCCCCATCCCGACACGGGCAAGCACTTCACGATCGTCGAGCCGCAGATCGGCGGCTGGGGCGGCTCGGCGCAGCGTGACGGCAACAGCGCGATCTTCAGCGGCTTTCACGGCGAGACGTTCAACTGCCCGGCCGAGGTCGCCGAGGCTCGCTACGGGCTGTACGTCGAGCGGCTGGCGCTCGGCGAGGAGCCGGGCGGCGAGGGTGAGCACCGCGGCGGCAAGGGGATCGTCGTCGATTACCGGGTCCGATCGAACGGCTGCTTCCTCACCTGCGCGTACACGCGCAACAAGCACAAGCCGTGGCCGCTCGCCGCCGGCCGCGAAGGCTCGGCGAATTACATCGAGGTGATCCGCGCCGACGGGAGCGTCGAGGAGTACGCGGTGATCACCGGCCTCGTGGTCAACGAGGGCGACGTCATCCGGATCCACACGGCCACGGGGGCGGGGTACGGCGACCCGAGGTTGCGTCCACGCGAGCTCGTGCAAGACGACGTCGAGAATGGATACGTGACGCCGGCGCTGGCCCGCGAGGTCTACGGCTTGCCCTGACGCTGCTCGGTCGTCAGAATGAGCCCAGGGGGTTGCTCGGGCATTGGCGAACGTATTCATTTCCTACCGTCGTCGGACCGACACGACGGCCGGCTACGCGAGTTGGATCTACAACGAGCTCGCGGAAGCAAGGGGGGCCGATAGCGTGTTCATGGACGTCGACTCGTTATCGCTGGGAAGGGACTTCGTCGAGCACGTCGAGCGGGCCCTCGCGAGCGCCGGCGTTGCGCTGATTCTCATCGGGCCTGGCTGGCTCACGGCGGTGGGCAAGACCGGCGGTCGGCGCTTGGACGATCCCGACGACTACGTACGCCGCGAAGTGGCAACCGCCCTGCGATCGAGCACGCTGGTCATCCCGGTCTTTGTCGACGGTGCTGACATGCCTGAGTCTGATGAGTTGCCCGAGGACCTCCAATCGCTGACGCGGCGCCAAGGATTCTCATTTGAGCGGCGGGGCAGAGCGGGGATCGATCAAATCCTGCGAGCGATCGAGCAGGTCGATCCCCCGACGCATGCGGTTGAAGACTTTCGGACGGCTGCACTCGGCTTTGACGATGGCGATGTCAAGCAGCGAGAAGCCGCCGCCCGCCAAATCAGACGTGTTGCACCACTGCTGACACTCGACCAGGTGCTCGACTTCTCTCGTTCTGAAGCGGTTGGCGAGCGCATAGGCGCAGCGATTGCGCTCGGGGCTCACCTCAAAGATCCCAACGATGCGCGCAGAGATCAGCGCGTCGAGGTCGCGCTAGGCGCGCTGCTGAGGGATCCGGCTTCCTCCCTGATTCGCTACCGAGCGGCTCAGACGCTTCGAAACTCTCCAGCGTTCGTTCCGAGCTACGAGTTTGACCTGCAAACTCGCGCCGAGTCCGACGAGAACAGGTACGTGCGTGACATGGCGACGCAGGCGTTACGCGCAGCGGGGAAGTAAGTCAACGAGCCCCGTTCAGCGGAAGCCAGATGTGAAAGACGGTTCGCCCGGGTTCTGACTCGAAGTTGATCGAGCCGTTGAGGCGCTCGGTGACGATCCGGCGGGCGGTGTCGAGGCCGAGGCCGGTGCCCTCGCCGACGTCCTTGGTGGTGAAGAACGGGTCGAATATGCGGCCGCGGATGTCGGCGGGGATCCCGGGTCCGTTGTCGGCGATGTCGATGCGCGCGCAGGCGCCGTCGTGCTCGGTGGCGATCTCGATCGTGCCGGTGTCGCCGAGGGCCTCGATCGCGTTGGCGAGCAGGTTGGTCCAGACCTGGTTCAGCTCGGAACCGCGGAGGGTGATCTTCGGCAGGGAGCGGTCGTAGTTGCGCCGGACCTCGATCGAGGTGTGCTTGAGCTTGTGGCCGAGGACGAGCAGAGTGGTCTCGAGCCCTTCGTGCACGTCGGTCTCGACGAGCTCGCCTCGGTCCATGAACGCGTAGGCCTTGATCGCCTTGACGAGCTTGCTCATCCGCTCGGTCGACTCGGCGATCTCGGCGGCGAGGCCGCGGGCTACCAGCGACGCCGCGATCCACTCGACCGCGGCACTCGTGCCCGGCCCGGCGATCCCCGCCACGCGATCGAGCCAGTCCGCGTCGATGCCGGCGGCGACGAGCGGTTCGCTCAGCCGCCACGACTCGCGCACGTTCAGGCGCTCGAGGGCTTCGACCAGCTCGTCCTCGGCGTCGGCCGCGTCCAGCGCGGACAGGGCATCACGCGTCTTTGCGCGCTCCATCGCCTCGCGCTGCATCTCGACGAGCTCCTGGGCCTCGCTGCGTTCGACGCCAGATTCGACGAACAGCCCGATCGTCGAGGCGAGCACGTCGAGCGCGTCGGCGAGGTCGGCGGCCGCGCGCCGCGCTGCGCTGGCCGGGTTGTTCAGCTCGTGGGCGAGCCCGGCTGCCATCGTCCCGAGCGAGGCGAGGCGCTCGCGGTTCTGCTCCCGGGCGGCGATCCGGGTCGCGACCGGACGGATCGCGCGCATCACCCGCCGGAATACCGGACGCTGACTGGTCACGAGCCGTGTGAAGTCTTCCGCCGCGATCGCGGCGATCCGGACGTCGGTCACCGCGCGCATCTCGCCGGCGTAGCCGGTCTCGGTGAGGACCGTGATCGCGCCCATCCACGTGGGCGCGGTCTGGCGGGTGATCGGCTCGACCCGGCCCGCCTCCACCACGAGACCCTGGACGACGCCGCGTAGCAGCAGCATGAACTCGGCCGTCTGGCCCGCCTCGGCCACGAGCGCGTCGGCGGGCAGCTCGCGGATCTCGGACACCTCGCGCCAGCGCGCGAGTTGCTCGTCGTCGAGCTCGTCGAACAGGTCGACCGTACGCAGCTCCTCGAGCGCCGGCCGCTCGGGCTCGGTCATGCGCTCGCGAGGTACTCGTGGATCAGCGAGACGGCCATCGAGCCCTCGCCGACCGCGCTCGCCACGCGCTTGATCGAGCGCATGCGGACGTCGCCGGCCACGAACACGCCGGGCACGCTCGTCTCGAGCGCGTAGGGGTCGCGGGACAGCGGCCAACCGTTGTCCCGGACGTCGGGGCCCGCGAGGATGAAGCCCCGCTCGTCGCGCGCGACGACGCCCTCGAGCCAGTCGGTCCGCGGCGCGGCGCCGATGAACACGAAGCAGGCGTCGGCCTGCTCGAGCGTTTCGGTGCCGTCGGGGCCGAGGATCCGCAGCGCGCGCAGATGGCCGTCCTGGCCTTCAGCGGCGATCGCCTGGGATCGCGTCCTCACCTCGATGTTGGGGATCGCGGCGATCTGCTCGATCAGATACTGCGACATCGACTTCGTCAGCGAGTCCGCGCGGATCAGCATCGTGACCCGTCCCGCGTATCCGCTGAAGTACACGGCGGCCTGGCCGGCCGAGTTCGCGCCGCCGATCACGAACACGTGCTGATCGGCGCAGGCGCGCGCCTCGGTCAGCGCCGCGCCATAGTAGATCCCCGCGCCGGTCAGCTCGGCGAAGCCGGGGCAGTCGAGCTGGCGATAGGCGACGCCCGAGGCGACCAGGACCGTGTTGGCGCTGAGCACGCCGCCGCCGGTCAGCTCGACGAGCCGTCCCGACCCTTCGACGTGCAGGGCGACCGCCTCCTGCACGGTGACGAGCTCGGCGCCGAGCCGGCGCGCCTGGTCTGTCGCTCGCCGCGCGAGATCAGAGCCGCTCAAACCGGCCGGGAAGCCAAGGTAGTTCTCGATCCGGCTCGACTGCCCGGCCTGCCCGCCCGGCGCCTCGCGCTCGACCATCACCGTCCGGAGGCCCTCGGACGCGCCGTAGACCGCCGCGGCAAGCCCGGCCGGGCCGCCGCCGACGATCACCAGGTCGTAGTGATCCCCGGTCGGCTGCGCCGAGATCCCGAGCCGTCCCGCGAGCTCGAGCATGGTGGGGCGCTCGAGGACACTTCCATCCTCGAGCAGCGCGACCGGCAGACGATCGGATTCGACGCCGGCGACCGCGAGCAGCTCGCGCGCCTCGGCGTCGCGCTCGACGTCGAGCCAGCGCGCCGGCACGCGATTGCGAGCGAGGAAATCGCGCAGGTCGTGCGACTGCTTGGAGAAGCGATGGCCGATCACGCGCACCCCGCCCGACTCGAGCGCCGCGCCCGACTCCCACGTCGTCAGCAGGTCCTCGACGACGGGAAAAAGCTGCTCCTCGGGCGGATCCCAGGGCTTCAGCAGGTAGTAGTCGAGCGACACCTCGTTGATCGCCTGGATCGCGGCCTCGGTATCCGCGTACGCCGTCAACAGCACGCGCTTGGCCTCGGGCACGAGCTCGCGAGCCCTGACCAGGTAGTCGGTGCCCGATAGCCCGGGCATCCGCTGGTCGGCCACGAGCAGCGCCACCTGCTCGCCGCGCGTACGGATCTGCTTGAGCAGGTCGAGCCCTTCGTCGCCGGAGCCGGCGCGCATGATCCGGTACCGCTCGCCGAAGCCGCGCCTCAGGTCGCGCGAAACCGCGGCGAGGACCGCCGGCTCGTCGTCGACGGCGACGATGGCGGGACGTCGTCGCTGCTCGCGCTCGTCGCGCTGCTCAGTCTCGATCCCCGGTGTCTCGATCACAGGACCGATGCTATCGACCGAGCGATCTCGGCCTCGAAAGATGTTGATCGCGCGGTTCCGGTCCGAGGTAGGGGCCGGCGGGCCACCCGAGTCACCAGGCGTGTCCGAACGGCGCGTGTGACAGTTAAGAGAAACTGCTTGACTTTAACCAAAGCGATCGGGTAGCGTCGCGCGAAATGCGTCACTAAGTGAAAGTGAGGACGCAAAATGGGGCTTGAGTTACTCGTCGAGACGGTGAGGAAGCCGTCGGCTGGCGGTTGCGCACCATCGATGTCGACTTTGGTGAAGAAGCCAGAGGCGGGCGGCTGTGCGCCGTCCATGTCGGTCTTGGACAAGCCGGCTGCCGGTGGTTGCGCGCCCTCGATGTCAGTCGTGAGGGACGCGACGGCTGGGGGTTGCGCACCAGCAGTGTCACCCATCAGGTAAGTATCAGGACAGTAACGTGTGTCAGCCCCGGCCAGTCCGGGGCCGACACCCGGCATGAGGCGGGCGGCGAGTGAACTATCGGTTGGTCGACGCAATGGTTCCGGCTCGATTTCGGGAGACACTCGGAACGCCGCCCGTCGGCCGCGTGCTCATTTCCTCGGTCCTGGCCCGGCTTCCGCTCGCGGTCGACCGGCTCGCGGCACTGCTGCTGATCGCCGGCGTCCACGAGTCCTACCGGTTTGCCGGCGCGGCAGCCGGCGCCGCGGTTCTGGGCATCGGTGTTGGCAACCCGATGCAGGCGCGGATGGCGGGGAGGTTCCGTCCCGGCCGCATCCTCGAGGTCTTTGCCGTCCTCCACGCCGCAGCGGCGATCGCGTTCGTCGTGCTCGTGCTCTCGCGGTCGCCGGCGGTCGCCCAGCTCCTGGGCGCGTTCGCCCTTGGGGCGTTCTACCCCGCGGTCGGTGCCGCGATCCGCGCCGCCATCCCGCGGCTGGTCGGTTCGAGCACCTGGCTGACAACCACCGCGTACGCGCTCGAAGGCACCGCGATGGAGGCCATCGGCGTATCCGCCCCACTGCTGCTCGCAGTCGCAGTCAGCATTGCGTCGGCTGCGTGGGCGCTCATCTTCGCCGCCCTCCTGATGCTCGTCTCGACGTTCGTGTTCGTCCGCAGCATGCCGTCGAGTTGCCTCGAGCGTGCCACGAGCACCTCGGATCGGGAGCGGTCGGTGGGGTCCTTCGCCGTCTTTGGGCTGCTCACCGTGCAGTTCACGATCGGGTTCGGCGTCGCGGCGATGAGCGTCGCGGTCGTGGCGTTCGCGACGACGACCGGCGCCCCGGCGATCGCGGGGGTCTTGCTGGCCGTCGACGCGCTCGCGTCGCTGGTCGGCGGCCTGATTTACGCGGCGAAGGCGAGCGACCGGTTCGCGGAGTCGATCTACCTGCCGTTGCTCGCTGCGTGGGCAATCGCGACTGTCGCGCTAACCGCCGCAGATTCGGCGTGGACGATGGCGCCGCTGCTCGTCTTCACCGGGATCGTGTTTGCGGCGATGGCGACGTCGGTCAGTCAGACGATCGGCGCCCTGGTGACTGGTAAGTCGTCGATGGAGATCTTCAGCTGGATGATCACGGCATGGACGATCGGTGGCGCGGTCGGCGCCTCGGCGGCAGGCGCGCTCACGCAGGCCGGAGGCTGGCGACTCACGCTGTTGGTGACGGGCACAGCGATCGCCGTATCGACGGGTATCGCTTGGCTCGCGCATGCCGGACCGAAGGCCGCGGTGGCCGATGCTAACCCGCCAGTTGCTTGACACCGTTTCGTCGCCGCGAATCGGCGTTCTCGGCAACACGTCGCGCTCTCATCCTCACGGCGCACCATGGCTGACCGTTTGCCAGACCGATGTGGGATCGATCCCACCGGTGGGGTCGGTCGGCTTCGTCGCACCACCGCTACGGCATCAGCCGGTCTGGTCCAGGACCGACCTGGCCGGGGTCGGCATCTCTGAAGACCCGGATACGGCGGTCCTGATCAGTCGCGTCGAGGCGCTTGAGCGCTATGCGGCGTGCGTCTGGGCCGATCATGAGTTCGCGGTGAGTGCGCCGGCGGAAATGACCGAGGCGCACATCGAATCCGCCCGCTGGCCCCGGTGCGCGCCCGAGGAATATTCCGAGCCGGATTGCCCGTTCACGGTCCCGGACGATGATGAGCCCATCACCTGGGTCAGGGGTGTCGATCTCCATAGCTGCGCGCCGATCTGGGTGCCGGCCGGGATGGTGTTCCTGACGCTCGAGACGAACCGCCAGCCGGTCGTAGCCTCCACCAGCGGCTGCGCTGCTTATCCAACGATGGCCGGCGCGATCCGCCGGGGTCTTTGCGAGGTGATCGAGCGGGACGCGAGCTCTCTGATCTGGCTCGCGCGCCTCCCCGTCCCTCCGCTTGACGACCGAGTGCTGGATCGCCCGACGGTGCGTCTCCTCGAGGCCAAACGCGCGCGGGGCATGGAGAGCTTCCTGTTCGACGGAACCACCGACCTCGGAATCCCGGTCGTCTTGAGCCTGGATCTCGGTCCTGACGGCCAGGTGGTCCTCAATGTCAGCGCCCACCCGTCACCCACCGTCGCGGCGGCACACTGCGTGCGGGAGACCTTCATGCCGAGTGTGACGTCCACCTGGGAGAACCCGGAACCCGGCGACACCGAACGGAGCGACCGTTTGCGGGAGGCGGCTGCGTTCCTCATCGACGACCTCGACGCGCGGACCGCCAGCGCGCCGGTTTCGCTTCCCGGCGAGCATGAGCGCGATTGGGTCGAACTGATCCTCGAACGCCTGGCGGCGACGTCGATGCGGGCAGCGGCGGTCGACCTGACCGCGCCAGAGCTGAAAAGGGTGGGTCTCGCCGCACTCAAGGTGGTGGTGGCGCAGCTTCAGCCGTACTCCTGGCATGAGTCGGCGCAATTCCGGGCTCACAGGCGCTTGGTCGACGGCGTCACGGCGATGGGCTACACACCGCGCCCGGTCGCCGAGCAGAACCGCCTACCCCAACCGCTGGCGTGACCTCGTTCGCGATCATCCCGCGTGGCGGCTTTGGGAATGAGCTGAGCGACCGCTTGGAACTCGCGGCCGATGTGACCCGGGCCCGATCGCCGGCCGACGCGTTCAAGTCCGGCGCCGATGTGGTCATCGCCGCGCTGCACCGCGAAGACCGTCGGTTGCTCGCTACCTGCGACGGAGCCGCGTTCGCGAATTCGATTCGGTTGTTGCCCGTGGTTCTCGAACCTGGCTGGATCCGGTGCGGACCATTGGTCGATCCGGTCGCCGGCGGACCGTGTTACGGCTGTTTCGTGGTCCGGCGACACCAGCGTGGCGTCGAGGACGCCGTGAACCATCCTGCCGACACGTGCCTCTCCCGTCAGGCCGAGCTTGCCGTTCGGATGGTCGCTCGCATGTCGTCACAGCACGCCGCGGGCCAGGTGCTCGAGTGCTCACTCGACCACGGTGATCTCCGGTCGGCTACGTTGTTCGGGGTCGCCGGGTGCCCGCGCTGCAGCCGGCCGGCCGCCGATCGAGGAGATCGGTTTCTCCGCGAGATCCGGGCCGTTCGCGCGCCCGGGCCGGCGGCCCTCGACGGAGCGCCGCAAGAGCGAGTGACGGCGTCTAATTTGGTTTGAACGGGTGGCGCTCAGGCCTCGTCGCCGTGAACGGCTGCACCGTTCAGCGACGGCGGGGGAACGCTCCCACCGTTACGCCGCTCGCGCCGGCCCTCGAGCGCTGCGATCAGGACATGCGCGGCCTGCGCGTGAGCGCTGTCGCCGCTCCGGTCGCCGCGGTCTTCCGCGATGTACTCGAGCTCGCCGATCACCCGATTGATCTGGTCATCGGTCATGCGCCGGATCAGCGCGGAGGTGAGGACGCGTGTGACGTCGACATCGTTGGTTTCCATGGGGGCTGGATCGCGCCGGCCCGGACGGAGCTGAAGCGAGCATGACCACAAACGGACGAAGTGACGATCGCCGCGTAAGGTCAGACGCCGTTGCGAACGATCCAGTCGCCGAGGAATGGCTCGGCGATCCGGTAGCCGTCACCATTCCGCTCCACCAGCTCGTCATCGCGCAGCGCCTCGAGCGCGCGCTGGACCGTAGAGGTCCCCGGCAGGTTGTACCTTGCCCGATAGGCGGCGGCCAGCGGCGGCCGTCCCGGCTCCCGGGCAAGGGCCTCGAGCGTTACGCGCTGAGCTTTCGACGCTCGCTCCCATACCCGGCTGAAGTGTGCATTCTCTGACCGCAGCACCCGCGTGACGGCTTCGTCGAAGCGGGCACGGTCCGCCGTCCGCCCGCGGGGCGTCACCTCCCACAGCGCGTAGGCGAGCTCCTGGGTCCCGTACGGGTGCGAGTGCGTCGTCTGGAGAACCAGCTCGATCACCATCTCGTGGATGCGGCGACCGGTGTTCTGGAAGCGCGAACGAATGAACTCCGCGAACAACTCCGGGGGGATGACGCCGAGCTCCATCTGTCGTGCGCTCCGCCAGAACGGCTCGTGCGCGTCGCTGAAGATCTGCTCCATCATGTGGCGCTTGCTGCCGAGGTACACGTGCGAGACCTCGGGCTGCTCCTGGAACACCGATCGCATCAACGGGAGCAGCTTGCGGTCGATATTCACGATCTCCTGGAATTCATCGAACACCAGCGCCACTCGCCGGCGACGCTCGGCCGCGAGTGTGGCGGGAAGCTGGAGCAGGTGCTCGAGCGTCGCGTCGAGATCGGCCGGCGCCAGCCCCGCTTGGAACGAGAAGCCGAGCGAGCCATCCTGATCGAGGGTGACAGCCGGCGCGATGCGCAGCCCCCGGAAGACCGACAGCGCCTTTTCCCTCACCTTGAATATCGTCGAGG
>Ga0335072_10003839_pt1 | contig 22461 bp, 24 predicted proteins | sample Lox_Sample_21_FD_206725 | JGI IMG/M metagenome (GOLD analysis project Ga0335072, IMG submission 206725) | Soil microbial communities from Loxahatchee National Wildlife Refuge, Florida, United States - Lox_Sample_2.1 | ecosystem: Environmental > Terrestrial > Soil > Wetlands | place: USA...
GCGCGAGAAGGTCGCGGAAAAGACCCGCGAGAAGGCTCACACCCGCGACAGCCTGCAGGCGCTGTCGAAGCTCGCCGAGATCGTCGACGGGAAATACCGCATCGTCAGCCAGCCGCCGGTCGTCGTTCCGGAGCGTGACCTGCTCGCCACCTTCGGCCTGTCCCCCGACGAGATGGACCAGGCTATCCGCGAGCAGTTCCGCTCGTACCGGTCCACCCTGCAGGACGACCGGCGTCACCTGCTCGAGCAATTCGAGATCGTGGACGCAGCCCGCAAGGTCGTGGGCGTCGGCAGCGTCGGCACCCGAGCGTTCATTGTCCTGCTCCAGGGACGCGACGCGCACGACCCGCTGTTCCTGCAGATCAAGGAGGCGACGGCCTCGGTGCTTGAAGAGCACCTGGGCAAGAGCAAGTACCGGCAGCACGGCGAGCGGGTAGTGCAGGGACAGCGGATGATGCAGGCCGCCAGCGACATCTACCTCGGCTGGACCAAGGGACTCGACGTGCGCCGCCACTACTACTGGCGCCAGCTCCGCGACATGAAAGGCTCGATCGAGGTCGAGTCGCTGCTGCCGGTGGGGCTCAGCTTCTACGGGCGCACCTGCGGGTGGACCCTGGCCCGCGCGCACGCCCGCTCCGGGGACCCGGTCGCGATCGCCGAGTACCTGGGCGCGAGCGATGCATTCGACCGGTCGATCACGGACTTCTCGCTCGCGTACGCGGATCAGAACGAGGAGGACTACCAGGAGTTCGTAAACGCCGTGAAATCCGGGCGGCTGCAAGCGGTTGAGGGCGTCTGAGGCGGCGACAGGATCGTGAGCGTCACCGCCCAAGACAATCAGCTGGCGGTCTTGGCCAACGCAGCCGCCTGCCTGGGGCTTGGCGGGTGATTTGCGGGTGATTTGCGGTGCAGGTGCTCGCGCCCCCGTTGCGCCCGGCGCCCGCAGCGAAGGCCAGCCGGGTGCCTCGATGAACGCGGCCCACAGGCGGACCGGGTTCGTGTCAGCGTTGTCGCAGGACAGCCAGGCGGCCAGGCCAGCGGACCTGCCCGCCGCCCGGCCCGGCGGGCCAGTGGACAGTCTTGAAGTTCGCTGGATGGCAGCCGGCCCGGTGATCACCGCGATGCGGGAATGGTTCACGCGTTTCCCGGCCGGGACGGAAGCGCGAGACGACGCCTACCTGCTGCTGCCGCGTCTGGCCCGACTATCGGTGAAGCTGCGCGACGGGGTCGCCCTGGAGGTGAAGTCCTACCTCGGCAGCGCTGGGGTCCTGGACCTGCCGCCCGGCTGCTGCGGCCGGCTGGAGTACTGGCGTAAATGGTCGTTCCCGTGCGATCCGGTGGACCGGGGCGACGTCGTGCCCGGGGGCTGGAGCATGGTGCGCAAGAGACGGCTCAGGACCTGGTTCCCGATGCCCGCCGGGAAGCCCGCGGGGTCGCATGCGGCCGCCCAGGCGGGCTGCGCGGTCGAGCTCACCCAGGCCACGCTGCGCGGCGAACCATGGTGGTCGGTCGGATTCGAGGCAACAGGCCCCGCCGGGCTGCTGCGGAGCGCGCTCGATCACGCCGCCGGCATCATGTTCGCCCAGCCGCTGCCGGCGGAGGTCGAACTCAGCCTGGATAAGTCCACGTCGTACGCGGACTGGCTGACCGGGCACGCCACCCAGATGCCGACCACAGCGTGAATCGTCTCATCCGTGACGATCGGTCCCGCGAGTGAAGAGCTCTGCGCCGAACCGAAGCTCCCGCGGCTCCCGGCGGAGGGTGTGGTCCGTGCCCGCCGCCGATGTCGTATCGCTGCCCCGAACGTTCCGTGACGCCGTGCGGGCAGAGTTCGGCCGGGCTCTCCGGCCTCCTTACGCGACGCTCAGCACGTGGCAGCCAACGCCGCCTTCATGAGCGCGGCCTGGTTCTTCCTGCCGACGGCATGAAGGACGACGTGTTCACCTTGCACGGCTCGCCGGCATTCGCGCTGGTACTCGCCGTGTGGATGTACTCCGACGTCCCGGTCATCAATGTGCTCGCCCCTGACCGGCAGCGGGTGATGGCGGCAATCGATGACGCCGTCCTGCTCCGGCGGCTCTTGTACGCCCAGAACATTGTCCTGTGGGCGTTCATCACGCCAGTCTGCGCCGAGTCGCGCTGGTCACCGGCATCTCCGGCCATAATCTGCTGGCGACCTTGTACACGGTCATCTGGATCGGAGTCGTCCCATTCGGCGCACTCGGAATAGCGGCGTGGGTCGGCATCACCTTCCCATGCCACGCGATGCCGCTGCAGTTCCGGTGGGACCATCGCCGACCGCGCGGACGCATGCTCTGGCGATGGCTGACGCTCCTGATCACCCGCTACATCCCGGTTCCCTGGCTGGCCATCGCCCTGATGATCCCCTCGCTCCTGCTGTGGGCTTCACCTCAGTGCACGGCCTGTCAAGGAAGCTGCCCGACCACGCGCCGTCTGTGTGGCCTTCTTGATCGTTCCCGCCCCGCTGGCCAGTGCCCGCCGCCACGGCAGAACGCCATCAATCTCTATCTCGAGAGAGAAGCTTAGGACTGTCCTGATCAGCACGATTATCCCAAGGACCAGGACATTCCCCGGCGTCGGGGAAACCGCGACGGTCCTGACCAGGTCGGCTGCTACAAGGATCTCCAAGGCGAGCAGCAGGGTACCGCCGAACGCCTGGCGCAGCACTGTGTAGGCCTGCTTCCCCGAGCCTGGCCGACGCAATACCAGCACCGCCAAGACAAGTGACCACACCACGCCGACGACCAGAATCAGTGCTCCGAGGGCCTCGAATCCCTGGGCGATGTGATCCGTCGCCGTGCTGAACGACGAGACCGCGGTGTCCGAGACGGCCAACCCGGTCAGCATCATGAGCAGCCCTCCCGTCCCGTCTTGGCCGCCCTCGCGAGCATCCCAGCCACCCCGCGAGCACCCAAAGTCCCCGGAGAGCAGCGCCACGGCGCAGACGAGCAGGCATACAGGCCTGCGCTCCTCCCTTACCCGCCCGCTGGCTTTAGCTACCACTGGGGCTGATCGGCCGGAATGGCAGCATGCACGCATGTCGTCACCGCCTATCGTGACGCGGCGGAACGACCTGCTGTCCGGCCAGACAGGGGGCGGGCTGACCCGACTGCAGCGGCTCCGCTCGCCTGGGGACCCGAAGAACTCGCCTGGGGACCCGAAGAAGGGGGGCAAGGGTGCTGCAACCCGCCACGCGAATGGCGTTCACTCGATCGGGGTGATGACAGTCAGGTGCCGCGCGTGAAGAGTTCGCCGTGAGATTTGACTCGACAACCCGGGGGCGACGGCATGGGGTCGCACGAGAAGCCGAACATCGTGTTTGTTCTGTGTGACAACGTCGGCTGGGGCGACTTCTCCTGCTACGGCGGGAGCACGCCGACCCCGCGGATCGACGCGATTGCCCGCGAGGGCATCCGGTTCAACAACTACACCGTCGAGTCCCAGTGCACTCCGACGCGGTCGGCCATCCTGACTGGCCGCCAGTCGGTGCGGTCGGGCACGTACACGGTGCCGATACCGGGCCAGGGACCGAGCGGCCTGTCGCCGTGGGAGTACACGATCGCCAACTTGCTTTCCGATGCCGGCTACGCGACGTCGCTGTGGGGCAAGTGGCATCTCGGCGACGTCGAGGGGCGGCTGCCGAACGATCAGGGCTTCGACGAGTGGTGGGGCTTCAAGAACAGCGCCGACGAGTGCGGCTACACGTCCTACGCGACATACCGGGCGGTCGCCAAGGCCAAGGGACTCCAGCCACCCCAGATCTGGGAGGGAAAGAAGGGCCAGAAGTCCACCGCGGTCCGTGAGCTGAACATGGAGGTCCGCCCGCTGCTGGACGAGCTGATCGTGAGCAAGGCGACCGACTTCATCAGGCGATCTGCCACCGGGGACAAACCCTTCTTCACCTACATCGGCCTCTCCCACGTCCACCCGCCCGAGCGGGCGCACCCCGATTTCGACCAGACCGATCCGGCGCGCCTGGGCCTGTACGCCGACCTGATCGCCGAGATGGACTACCGGGTCGGCCAGATCGTCGACTGCGTCGAGCAGGCCGGGGTCGCCGACCATACGATCATCGTGTTCTCCAGCGACAACGCCACCTGCCACGTGCCGGCGTTCGGGTTCGGCGGCTCGAACGGGCCATGGCGCGGCGACTTCTCCACCCCGCCCGCAGAGGGGTCAATGCGGGTACCGGCGATCGTCCGCTGCCCGCAGACCGTCCCCGCCGGGCTGATCACCGAGGAGATGCTCTCCGCCCACGACTGGTACAAGACGTTCGCGGCCCTCGCGGGGGCGTCGGACAAGGTGCCTACCGACCGCCCGCTAGACGGCGTCGACGCGTCGAAGTTCCTGCTCGGCCAGAGCGAGCGCACCGGCCGGGAGGACCTCGTGTTCTTCGGGCCGGACGGGTCGATCATGTCGGCTAAATGGCATGACATTAAGATCTGGCTCCGCTATGCCGAAGGCTTCGGCAAGCCAATCGTCAGGCCGCAGATGCCGATTGTCTACGACCTGGGCAGCGACCCCGGCGAGAACTACAACCTCTTCGACGACAAGATGGATGTGGGCTGGGAAGCGAGCGTCGTCCTGCCGGCCGTCTTCGAGTACGAGAAGAGCTTCGCCCAGTACCCGAACATCAAGCCCGGCCAGGAATTCACCGGCTACCCACCCGACGCCCCTACAGCGGGTCAGTGACCAGCGACAACTGCACAGAAGCGCCTGGCACGGCGCCGCGCAGTGATGCCGTACTGATCCAAGAACGGCTCAATCCGGCAACATTGGCCGGGGACAATAGGCGAACGACTCACGAGAAGACGGCAGAACACAGCGGCTCTAGACAGGAACGATGCCGCGCGACGGGCTAAATCTGAGCGCATTGAGCATTCAACACCCCGACCGAAGGGCCACGAAACCACCGGAGCCGAGCGCCCGGGACCTACGCAGGGCCGCTCCCGGCGGCCTCCTGAACTGCGAATGTGGGGGTTCGTGTGAGTGACGACGTCGGTCTCCCAAGGCCGACGTCCCCGAGGCGGCATCGGCTACGCCGTGGATCGGCCCGGCCCGGGCCGGTGCTCTGTCCGCGTCGCGTTAGCCTCAGTTCGGTCTTTGTTGCTTACTGGCTCGCTGAGCTGGGGAAACAGCCGTGATGAGCTTTCCGCAGATGGTGCGGACGACGTCGGGGCTGGGCGAGGTCCGTTTGATGAGTGACCAGGACCGACGTGACTAACGTCCACCTGCTTCGTGGTGCGAGATCGCCGAATCCAGGCGCTGTGGGGCTGGCCGGCGACCTGGGTGGGCGCGGGCAGCGCCGCCAGGGGTTGCCGTCAATTCGGCCTGATGGTGTCACTCTGGAAGGGGCCGGCTCCCTGCGATCGCCCCCGATCGCGCCCCTTATCGATGGACAGGTGAACCGCGATGCCACGCCGCAGACCGAGAGCCCCGGGTCTTCCCTTCGGCGGAGGCCTTTGTCAAGGGACATTAGAAAATGCCCGGTGGCGGTCATGAGACGAGATCTGCCCGGTGATGGCCACCAGACGTGCGCGCAGTGGTTAGCTCAAGGGGATCACGCCCTTTCCGCCGATGGCCTGGGTGAGGCGGATGCTGTCGCCGCTGGTCTGGCAGACGTGGGCGTGGTGCATCAGCCGGAAGCGGTGGCGGTGGCCAGGGTCTTGGGCATCAGCTCGTCGAATCCATCCGGGTGTAGGTTGGAGCTGACCGCGACGCTGCGGCGCTTGTAGGCGGCGTCGACCAGGCGGTAGAGTCCCTCGGCGGCGTCCGGCCCGACGGGCGCCCGATGTCGTCGACGACGACAAGGTCCGCTCGCAGGATGCGGGCGATGGCCTTGGTGACGGAGTCGTCGGCGCGGTGCCGGTGCACGAGGGCGCCGAGCTGCTCGAGGGTGAACCAGGCGACGTTCTTCCCGGTTTCGACGGCGGCCTGGCCGAGGGCCTCGAGCATGAACGTCTTGCCGGTGCCCGACAGGCCGCAGACGACGAGGTTCTCGTGTCGGCCGATCCATTCCAGGGTCCGCAGCGCGGCCTGGGCGGGGGCCGGGACCGAGGACAACTGCTCGTCCCAGGCGTCGAACGTCTTCCCGGTGGGGAACGCGGCCCTTGCCCGGCGGGTGGCCAGGGAGGACTTGTCCCGTCCGGCGACTTCCTCGGCGAGCAGCGTGCGCAGGACCTCGGCGGGGTCCCGCCGCTGGGCCTTGGCCGTGGCCATGACCTCGGGCGCGGCGCGGCGAATGTGGGGCAGCCGCATGCGCCGCAGCAGCTGCTCCAGGCCGGCGTCGAGCGGCGGCGGGGCCGGGGCGGCGGCGGTCACCGGGTGCTCCTGACGGGCGCCGGGAAGTCGAGGTGATCGACCGCGAGGCAGACCTGGTAGTGGACCCCGGCCAGCGGGCGGCCGCCCGGGGCGTCGAGGGCCGCATCCTGCAGGGCCTTGAACCCGGGCCCGCCGACGGTCTTGGCCTGGGCGAAGACCTCAGAGGCGGCCAGGAGCGCCTCCCGGATGCAGGCCGCGTCCTGCTCGCTGAGGATGACGGCCTCCGGGTCGTGCTTCCCGCTGGTCACTGGCCTGCCTCCTGCCTGCCGTCGCGGGGCGCCCAGCCGCCGGTGCCCTGGGCGAGGGTGCGGGACTCCCCGGCCCGGGACGGCTCACCGAGGGCAGCGCAGGCCTGGCGGGTGAGGATCGAGGCGAGGCCGCCGTCGGCGAACCGGCCTGCAGCGGCGGCCTGGCCGAGCGCCCGGTCGACCGCCCCGGCCCCGTGCAGCGCGGCCATCTGGACGGCCCGCGCCATCTTGGCCCGGACCCGGGAGGCCCCGGCCGCGGCGGCCTCGGCCAGCCACAGGCCGGCGCCAGGTCCGATGGCCGGGAACTCTGCCTCAGCCCTAGTCCTGGCCTTCGGCTCCCGGTTCAGCGCACCAGGCGGAGCCGGCGGGTAATGCGCGTCGTCCAGCTGGAGGCTGCCCGGGGAGGCGAGCCGGTGCCGCGCGACCTCGGCCGCGCCCTGCGGGCCGGCATGGGCGATGACGACCTGCTCGCCGTGCCGGCGGACGTGGACGATCTCGCCGGCGAGCCGGTGCGGGACGGAGTACTGGCCGCCCTCGAACGCCGCCAGCGACATCGCGTCGACCCTGCGGGTCACCCCCAGCGCCGCGGTGAACGGCAGGGCGGGGACCGGGTGCAGCCGGGCCCGCTCCTCGGCGAGCATCTCCGCCGGCGCCCGCCGGGTGACCGGGTGCGGCCGGGCGTTGGCCAGGTCGCAGAACGCGGCGCAGGCCGCCTCCAGCTCCGTGAAGCTCGCGTACTCTCCGAGCAGGTTCGCGTCCGTGGGCACGAAGTCAGCCTTGGCCAGCTTCACCGTCGACTCCGACCCGCCCTTCGACGCCGGGTCATAGGGCACGCACGTCGCGACCGTCAGGCCGTAGTGCCGGCCGAACTCCACCGCCCCCTGGTTCCGGACCGGTACCCCGGCCACCTGCTCGACCGTGACCGTCCGCTCGTTGTCGGTCAGCAGGTACGCCGGCACCCCGCCGACCCGGCGCAGCGCCGCGTCGACGGCGGCCCAGACCGTCGCCTGCGTCTTGTCCAGGATCGGGATCACGACCCGGAACCGGCACCAGGCCAGCCACAGGCAGAACAACACCGTCGCCGCCCGCCCACCGCCGGCCCGTCGCCGAAGTCGTACTGCGCCCACATGCCCGGCTCGGGCACCTTCTCTGAACTAAAGACTGTCATCAATATCCGCTGGTCCCGGGTCGTTTCCCGGTGGCATGAAGAATCGCGGTGATCAGCCGGGCGAGGTTGTCGTCATCGAGGCCGGTGACGGCATCGCCGAGGTCGACGGGGATCCCGTCGACGAGGCTGGCCGACAGCAGGAGAGCACGCCGTTCGCCGCCGGAGCAAGGAAGGCCCGGCTGGCCAGGGCGGTGAAGCGCCGGCAGCGGGCGGGTCAGCATGGGAGCCGCGGCCCTGCGAGGAGGACTGGTGGCAGACGCGGCAGAGCAGGGAAGACCTGACGGGCGGCTGCCGGGCCTGTTCACCGGACCAGGCGCGGGCCTGGCCCGGGATAAGACCCGGCGGCGGGGGCTGGCCAAGCTGCTGGACTGGCTCCAGCTGCAGCCCGGAGGCACCTGGCAGGAGCGGTGGCTGGCCAGCGGGGCCGACGCCGCCGGCTCCGGCTCGACTGAATTGCCGTTGCAGGGGCGTGTCCCGGTCCGGCCTCATCACCGCGACGAGCTGTTCGCGGGCCTCGTCCTGCTCGTGGCCGGGCAGGTCATCCGGCCCGCCTACCGGTGGCTGCTGAGCCAGCGGATGACGGTGATGCTCGCCGAGGCCCGGGCCGCCCTCGACCCTGGTGCCTTCGCAGGCCGCGCAGATCACCGCCGCCGGCGAAACGCTCGAATGGCGGCCCCATGACTTCCGGAGGATCTTAGTACCGACGCCCTGCGGTCCGGGCTGCCGCCGCACATCGCCGCGAAAATCTGCGGGCACGCCCTGCTGGACACCACCATGGGCTAGGCCGCGATCTACCCCGAAGGCGTCATCGCCCACCCTAGGGCGTTCATCGCCCGCCGCCGCACCGAGCGGACCAGCGAAGAATACCGTGACCTCACCGCCACCGAATGGGACGAGTTCCTCGCCCACTTCGAGCTGAGGAAAGTCGCCCTGGAGACCTGCGGCCGCGACTTCGGAACGCATGTGCGCATGAAACGTGTGTCAGATGCCCCCTCCTCCGGGTCGACCCGGCTCAGAAACCGCGGCTGGAAGAGATCCGCGCCAACCTGAGCGACCGGCTCCAGGAGGCCAGGGACCAAGGCTGGCTCGGCGAGGTCGCCGCGATCGAGACCACCCTGGCAGCCGCCACGCAAAAACTGACGGCCATGCGCGAACTCAACGCCCGGAGCACCACAGTCCACCTCGGGATGCCCGACATCGGCTGCTCGGCCGGGCGATCCAGCACAGATCCCTGAAGCGGGCCGGCAACTTCGGGCAGGATGCCGTCATGAGCCCCGATGCTGTCCTCCGCGACATCTCCGACACCGCCCTGGTGCCAGCGGTCAACCGTGCGCGGGAGACCGGGCGCCAGCGCCCGCTCTTTCGTGATCCCTACGCCGGGATGCTCGCGGGCGAGCGCGGTCAGCGGATCGCACGCACGGCGCGCGCTCGTCTGGTCTGTTCCGGAAACATCGTCCGGACGGCGGTTTTCGACGAGCTGATCCTGCAAACAATCGAGCGTGACCGGGCCGGCTGCGTGCTGAACCTCGGAGCTGGCCTGGATACCCGGCCTTACCGGCTCGCCCTGCCGCCAGACCTGCGCTGGGTGGAAGCCGACCTGCCCGTCATCCTCGGCCACAAGGCAAAGCTGCTCGCCGGCGAGCGGCCAAGATGCCGACTGGAACGGATGAGCGCCGACCTCGCCGATGCCACCGCACGCCGGCGCCTCCTCGACCAGGTCGTCGCCGGGCAGCCGATCCTGGTCGTATCCGAGGGCCTAGTCCCCTACCTAACCCGCGACGACGTCACCCGCCTCGCCAGCGACCTGGCCGCCAAGCCCGATTTCCGGTGGTGGGCGATGGACCTGGTCAGCCCGCTCTTCACCCGGTGGGCCAACCGGATCGCAGGCCGCCGGCTGTCAGCGGCGGGCGCATCCTTCCAATTCGCCCCCCAGGACAGCCCGGGCTTCTTCCGCCCGCTGGGCTGGGAGCCGGTCGAGATCCGCTCCTCCTGGCTGGAGCAGCGGCGCCTCGGCCGCGAACCCGGGCTCATGCGTGCGGCCTGGGCCCTCAGCCCGCCGCGGCGCCGCAACGCCTACCGCGACCTGGGGCTGTTCGTGCTTCTCCGACGCGAGCCAGGCACTTGACGACGACCAGTACGCCCGGCCAGCAAACGCCAAACGGGGATGCAGAGCGCACCGCCGAACACTGCCCCGTTCCCGCGACACGCCGAAAAGCACCGCGCACAAAATTCTTCCCAGTCACTCTTGGTGAGCACCGTAACCCGAGGTGAGCAAGAGCAGCGAGCAAGATCATTTCGGTTAAACAGCTGTGCTCATGGACGCAGCCAGAGCCGTATGCCCGGCCGCAGTCCCCGAGCGCGACCAGCCGGCGCTCAAAGTGGCCGAGGAACTCGCCCCACTCGGAGTCGGCGGCCGACCGGTACTCTTCGCTGGGCCGGAGTTCGCGGCGGCGGGCGATGAACGCCCGGTGGCTGGTGATGGCCTCCTCGGGATGGACGGCTTTATAGCCCATTGTGGTGTTTATACCTTGTGTCCGAGTATCAGCTGGGCGATGTGCGGCGGCATCCCCTTCAGGATGGCCTCGGTGGTGAAGACCCTCCGGAAGTCGTGGGGCAGGAAGTCCATCGGTTTCCCGTCGGTGCCGGTGATGCCCGACGCGGCGAGCGCGCCGTGGATGAGGGTGCGGATGCCCTGGGCGGGGACCGGCCGGTTCTCCAGCCCGATGACCCGCTGGAACAGCAGCGGCATCGGCGGGTTCCAGGTGCACTCGTGCTGGTCGTAGGACGCGACCAGCGGGACGGCGCCGTCGTCTCCGCGGACCCGGGTGATGACTGCGGACAAGACCTCCGCCAGTTCCGGGTCGATGACGAGAAGCCTCTCCTGATCGGTCTTCGACGGGGCGACCGACAGCAGCGGGACCAGTTCGCCGGAGGCCGGGATCCGGTACTGGACCAGGCTGTGGTGCGAGAGCTCTGTCAGCTCCTCGAGCCTGATGCCCGTGTGCCTCAGTACTTCTATGGCGGCCCATGCCCAGAACGCGTTGTCTTCCTCCAGGATCAGGTCCCGCCGCTTCCCGCTGTCCGGTTCTTCGACCCAGATCCGGCGGGAGGGCCGGGCCAGCCGGCCCCGGCGGAGTGCCTGCCCGCCGACGGTGAACAGCTCTCCTGGCCCGGCTGCCCGGGCGGCGTCCAGCCTGGCTGCGGCATCGGTGCGGCCGCGGTCGACGGCGGCGGCGAGGACGAGCAGGACGGGGGGCCGTTCGCGGGTCCGCTGGTCCATGCGGGCCTTGATCCGGGACTTGCGCTTCTGGAGCTGGATGTCGCTGCCGCGGACCGGGCAGGGAACGGCCCACCGCCCCCAGCGGGCGGGCTCGTCCAGCGCCCAATTGCCCGAGGTCGAGATAGAAGGCCCTGATGGTCATCAGGATGTCGTCGGCGGTCTCCCTCCTGATGACCTGCTCCCCGCCGCCGGCCGTGCGGACGGTCCTGGTCTGGAGGCGCTTCTTCCACCCGGCGGCGACGTCGGGCGGCAGCCGCAGCGAGTCGGTGCCCGGATGGTGGGCTTCCAGGTCCTTCCAGAACCACAGCGCCAGCGACGTTGCCAGGCCCGTGAGGGTGCTGTAGTCGATGCCCGGCTGGCGTTCGCGCAGGTAGTCCACGAGCAGGTCGCGGACCGGCCGGCAGGAAAGGTCATACCGGTCGACCAGCTGCTCGACGGTGAGCTGCCCGGCGAACCGGGTGCTGATCTTCCGGACGCTGGCCGGCGCTCCGGTCGGGAAGACCCCGGCCGAGCGCAAGGAGCTGGTAGACGAAGGAGCTGTGCCGGTTGGTGCGGCTCCCGCCGCTGAACACCTGCCGGCAGCAGTCCAGCAGCTCCATGCAGTCGCCGGGGGTGATGTCGCTGACCAGGCCGCCCTTGGCCGCCATGATCAGGGCGGCCCGCTCGATCGCGGGGCCGAACGTGGACTTCCCGACGGTGCTGGTCTCCCGCAGTTCCTTCAGGGCCGCGATCCCGGCGGGGTCGCGGGTCCGGGCCATTTCCTCGGCGACCCGGACCGGGGATGCGGTGGCCAGCAGCCAGGGCAGTCCCGGCCGCAGGATGTCGCCGCCGATCAGCTGGACCATGCCCATACCGAGCACGTTGCGGATCTGCCTGCCCCGGGGCCCGAGGCTGCCGGCGGCCTCCAGGCCGGCCAGCATCCGGTCCCGCCAGTCGGCGGTCCCGTCGGCACCAGCGCCGGAGGCCTCCCACCGTTCCTGCCATGTCGTCCCCGGGTGCAGCTCGAGCCAGTCCAGGATCTTCAGCATGGCCAGCTTCCGCGAGTACCGGGCCTTCGAGTCGCCGACGGGGAACGGCGGCGCGAGCATCCGCCGGGCCACCGCGAACCGGTCCGCGGCCGTCGTGTCCCAGACGGCCGGGACCTGGCGAGGCGGGAACTTCTCCATCACGGCCAGAGCCTCGGAGCTGAGCTGCCAGGGCCGGCAACCGCCCTGGCGGACACCGCGGCGGTCACCAGCGGCCCTTGCCGAACAGCACGTCCAGGCTTTCAGGACGGTAAACCGGTGCCGGCCCCGCCTGCCGGGCCGGCACCGGTTCTGCCTGCGCACGCACCGGTGCAGGCGAGCCTGCTCAGCAGTCCGGCAAGTTCCGCAACGACTCTGTCCCTACCGAGAGCCGCGCCGATGGACTATTCGTCGCGCACGGAACATCCCGTTCTGCGTGCGCGGTCAGCCGGCCCCACTCCTGCCGAACTCGCGGAGATCGGCGGCTATCGCGTGTCGCATATCGCCCTGCCGCCACGATCCGTTATGGGAACCGAGTATCGCATTGCCTGGACGGGGCCGGGAGAATGCGCAACAAGCGGTCAACTGGTCCCAGTGGTCAGAGACGTGGCGACGACGTTGTGGACGTGGGGACTCGGTAGGCCGTGCGGGCCACAGTGGTGTTCGAAGGAGGCGATGAACTGCTGCCCTGGCAGTCGGGTCAGTGTTCTTCCAGACCTACCAGTCCCTCGCGCACGGCGAACAGAGCCGCCTGAGTGCGGGACGCCAGGCCGAGCTTGGCGAGCACTCCGGTCATGTGCGACCGGACCGTCCGCTCGCTGATGCGCAGCCTGGTGCCTATCTCGCGGTTGCTCAGTCCCTGTGCGACGAGGGCCAGGACATTTCGCTCCTGCTCGGTCAGGGCCCCGAGCCCGGTGGACGCGACCATGCGCGAGGCCAGGCCGCCGGCCACAGACGGGTCGAGGTACATCTCGCCGTGGGCGGCGCGCCGGATAGCCTGCTCGACCTCGGCGGGCGAGGCGTCCTTGAGCACGTAGCCGGCGGCTCCGGCGGCGAGGGCCGCGTGCGCGTACTCGATCTCGGTGTAGCCGGTGAGGATGACCGGGCGGACGGACGGGAAACGGGCGCTCATCCGCGCGATGGTTTGCGCGCCGTCCAGTTCCGGCATCTTTATGTCGACGAGCGCGATGTCCGGCAGGGCGCCGTCGGCGGCGAGCCGCTCGAGCAACGCCAGCGCCTCGGTGCCGTTCGCGGCCTCGCCGACCGCCGTGATATCGGGCAGCACCTCGAGGAACGCGATGATGCCGCGCCGGACGACCGCGTGGTCGTCGACAACGATGACGGTCAGCGCGGTCATGAGCGGGCCGCAGCCTTCGAGGACGCGAGGGGGAAATCCGCGCGGACCCGGGTACCGCCGCCGGAGGGACGAGAGAAGGCGATCATGCCGCCCCACCGGGACACCCGGTACCGCATGGACGAAACTCCGTACCCGAGCGGCGCTTCGCTCGGCGTGAAACCGGTCCCGTCGTCGGTCACCGTCACGGTCACCCCGTCGCCCGAGGTCGCGGTGACCTCCACCTCGACGGCGGCGGCCGCCGCGTGCTTGACCACGTTGTGCACCGCTTCGGAGACGACGTAGTAGATGTCATCGGCCGCCTCGGGATGCACCTGCTCGGTGCCCGGACCGCAGTGCACCCTGACCCTCAGGCCGGCGTGCCGCGGGGCGCCGTCGGCGAGCACGCGGACGGCTTCGGCCAGGCCGAGCTCCGCGGCGGGCGAGGGCCGCAGCGTGCGGACGATGCCCCGCAGGTCACGTTGCACCACCCGGACGAGTTCCTGCATCTCCACCGTCAGCCCCACCCCCGCCGGGCCGGCCCCGGCCTCCGTGACCACCGTCTCCAGGGTGCGGGCGTACATGCCGATCGTGAACACATGCTGGATGACGGAGTCGTGCAGTTCGTGGGCCAGCCGGCTCCGTTCCTGCTGCCTGATCCTGCGCCGGTCGCGGTCGATGAGGGCGTGGTAGTCAAGGGTGAGGGCGGCCTGGTCAGCCATGGTCTTCAGGAACTCGCCGATCGCGGAGCCGTGGCCGGCCGGCTGGCTGACATAGGCGTTGATGACGCCGCTGGTCACGCCTTCCAGCCGGAACGGGGTGGCGATGAAGTCGCGCCAGTCCAGTTCGCAGATGTAGGCGTGGAGCGGCTGCCAGCGGTCGTCGGCCAGCATCTCCGCCTTGCGGTCCGGGTAGACCCGCTGCGCGCCGGTGCGCAGCGCTTCGTAGGTGGCCAGCGGCGCGCCACGGCGATGGCAGGCCATCAGCAAGTCGAAGAACCCGTCGTCCTCGCTGAAGCCGGCCGACCCCATCATCCGCATCGATCCGGTGACCGAGTCGACCAGGATGATCTGCGCGCCGGCGATGCCCTCGGTCTGCCGGATCTCGACCGCCATCGCGCCCAGCACCGACTCCGCCGAGTCGCGCAGCGCAACCTTGGCGGCCGTGCGGGCGATGGCTGAGACGCGCTGCTGCTGCCCGGCCCTGCGCGTGGCCTGCTGGGACGTGGTGGTCATCGCGGTCTCCCGTGTCACCAGCGAGTTTATCCGTCGGCCGGATGCCGGGACCTGCGCCCCGCTACACAGCGGAGTGAAGATCGCCGCGCGCGTGGTCCGGTTTGTACGGGGCCGGCGCGATGCGGGCGCGGATGACTTTCTCCGGGTCGCCCGGATTGCCCCACACGATCTGGGCGGTCCCGCCGACCTCGGCCTGAGCGGCGTCGATCGTCGCGAGCGAGAGCATCTTCCGGTAGTAGTAGCTGTAGCCGCGGGAGGTGGTCACGCCGATGTCCCGCCCGTCGCGGGTGACGCGGTCCGCCCACATGAACCCGCGCTGGTCACGGGGCATCTCCATGTACGTGTGATGCGGGCCCTCGCGGTACAGCGACGCGTATACGTCGGTCACGTCCTCGGAGTCCCACTCCAGGGTGCGCAGCACCCGGCGGGGTGCCTGCTTCTCCCGCGCCAGGGCGTCGCTGCCGAGGAAATCGTGGTCCAGGCTCACGGTGCGGGACCAGCCGAGTTCGACCGGGCTGCGGTAGTACTCGCCGATCTCCTGGCCGGGATAGCTGCCGGCGATGTACGCGGGCTGCGCGAAGGACGGCATCGAGGACAGGAACACCTCCAGGTACTCGGCCATGTCGTCGTCGAAGATCGCCGGGATGTAGTCGGTCGCGATCGTCGGGTAGGCCGCCTCCAGGTGGTTGATCATGGCCACGCGGGCGCCCATCCGCCGGATGCCGAACTCCTGCCCCGCCGCCAGGACGGCCCCGTACACTTCCCGGCCGTGCTCCGCCGGCCCTTGCAGTTCGAAGCCGACCTCGCCGGACATGCCCTGCCGCAGGGCCCACACCTGGTGCCCGGCGATGGTCAGTGGCGTGACCCACATGAACCTGGTGCTGAGCAGGTCGTCCGATGAGTCCAGCTTCCGCAGCACCTTGACGGCGTTCGGCCCGGACACCTGGTAGATGAACCAGTCGTCGCGTTCCACGCTGACGTTGTACTTCCCGCGCTCCGCGTTGTACCTGGCCCAGAAACCGCCCCGCCCGTGCAGAACGAAGTCGTCGTCGGAGTACCGGGTCAGGATGCCCTCATGGATGACCTTGCCGTCACGGTTGGTGTGGATCGCGTGCTTGGACTGCCCGACCGCGAAGCTCTTGTAGGTGTTGACCGTGATGTCGGAAAACAGGCGCAGCACGTCGGGACCGCGGAAGTGGTGCTGCCACAGGAACGACCAGTCCCCGATGTAGCAGTTCTCTTTCCACGACAGCTCCTCATCCAGCCACGTCGTGTACTCCGGCTCACCGAACCGCGACCACGCGTACACCTGGGGCGGAGTCCGCATCCCGGCAACCGAGAACCTCGGCATCGAAGTCACTCCCCTTTACACAGCCCGGCGGGCGGCCAGCTCGCACCTGAACAGACCGATCCAACCTATTGAGCCACGGCCCGGGGCATCTCGTCTCCGGCCATCTGCCTGGATCTTGGCGGGACAAAGGAACGAGGTCAGCTGCGACAAATGTCGCAGTCTCCGGCGCCAGATCCTCGCGATCCGATTCAGATGAGCATCACAATTGCACAGTTACGTGCCCGATCGGACGGGCAAACCGGGGTTATGCCGTCCCGCGGGTTCTAGAGCCGGATGGCAGACGGGGGCATTGGCTGAAGGTTGACAAGAAGATCGGCGACCCGCAGGGCCAGCCGCGAGCCGCCCGGCACCGGGTCAGCCGCCGCTGGCTCGTCCGTGCCTGCCCCGCCGAGGATCCCGGTGACCGTTTCCCGGGTGATCTCCAGGCGGGACAGCCTCTCCCAGGCCCGCGCCAGCCGCTCGTCCAACCGCGCGATGTCACCGCGCAGTTCATCCGCCTCGCGGCGGGCTGCCGCCTCACGCCGCTGCAATTCCCCGGTCAGCGAAGCCATCGGGCATTTCCTCGCTCCTACCCGAAACGGTAGGAGATGCCCCGCCGTCATGGTCGGCCAGCGTGCATCTTCCCAGCTCAGCAAGTCCCTGAAGAAGAGCTGCACCCATCCCCATCTGCCGGGCCGGGAGCCAGCCTCATACGTCCGGTATCGCGGCGGCCACGCGCCCGGACTGTGCCGCTGTGACCAGTTCCTCGTAATCGCGGGTGACTTGATCGGCATAGGAGGCGGCGAACACGGAAACCGCGTCGTCGAACTGGTTTCCCCTGCCCAGGTATCCCGAGATCGTCGCGGCATCGCCGGACCGGCCGTGCGCTCGTGCCAGCGTCCGGCCGCACACCTGGGCATAGCTTGCCAGCCCGTTCAGAGTCATGGCGTCAAGGTTCACCGAGCCTTTCATGTCCCGGTATTGCCGCACGTAGTAGTCATGGCCGCGATCACTGGTCCAGCCGAGGAACATGTCGCTGGCCGCCTGCATCAGCCGCTGGCCGACAACAACGCGCTGTCCTTGGTGCTCGAACTCGGACTTGCCGGCGTGGGGCGCGAGCACAGCCTCCATCGCCTCTTTGAGCTGCAGGAACAACGGTGAGCGCGCATCCGCGTCAACGAGCAGGCTCAGGTAACAGCGGGTACCCACGCTTCCGATGCCTACGACCTTTCTGGCGGTATCCAGCACGGTGTAGCGCTCAAGCAGCGGTCGGCGGTCGGGGGGCAGCGATTTGGCGTACGAGGCGATCATGGCCGCCCCGTCGAACGTCTCCGGGTCGAGATGGCCGATCAGCGGCGGATCGTCGATGATCTTCCGCGCGCCGTTGGCCCCCGTAGTGAGCTTCGGCAGGACCCGCAGGCTGGTGCGCTGACGGACCCTAGCGACGCGCAACTGGCGTCTGAGGTCTTTTGCCTGCTCTTGCTTCGCGATCGCGAGGACCGTAGCGACGTCGATGTGGTCGTACCAGACGTCCAGCGGTCCCATCGCCGCGAGTTCGCCCATCCGGCTGCGGTAGGCCTGCACGGCAGCACGGGCCATCGTGGCGGCCTGCCCTTCGTCGACACGCAGGTTGCGGGCAGCGAGGACCACGCTTACCGCAAGGCGCTTGACGTCCCATTCCCAGGGACCAGGCAGGGTTTCGTCGAAGTCGTTGACGTCGAAGACCAGGTTCCGCTCTGGGGTGCCGAACACGCCGAAGTTACCGAGGTGCGCGTCGCCGCAGGCCTGCACCCGCAACGCGGTGGTGGGCGTCTTGGCGAGGTCGTTTGCCATGATCACGGCGGAGCCGCGCAAGAACGCGAACGGCGATGTGAGCATCCGCCCGTAGCGGACAGGAACCAGATCGGGCAGCCGCGGGCGGTTGTTCTCCTCCAGGACCGTAACCGGGTCGGCGCGGTTCGCCGGCGGCCTCCAGGTCCGGTGAGAGGAGCGCGGAACAGCCCGGCGGAGGGCCGCTCCGCTGCGCCTGCGCTGTTCGTATGTCCCTCCCGGGGTCATCCGGCCACCTCCAGGCATCACGGTGGGCCACCACGACATATTTCGGGTCCGGCCCGGTCAGCAGCTACCTTCAGCTTTTCACCGCAGCCTCGCCAAGCCCCTGCCTCACGGCACTGACGTCGGCCTGTCCCAAGCCCGCTTCTACCAGCGCATGCCACCTGTGGTCGATGGCGGCGGCAACCGGCAGTGTCTGGTCCCACGCCTCGGCGAGCGCCAAGTCGACGTCCTTGGTCGCCCAGCGCAGCGAGAAGTCCGGGGATTCGTCCCCGGTATCAATCTTGGCTAGCTTCAACAGCGCTACGGGCGCGTTGACCGGGCTGCCCTTCAGTGCGTCACGGAGCGCTTGGTGGTCCACGCCAATCGTGTCGGCCAGAGCCAACGATTCCTCGCCGCCCATCATGCCGGGACCCAGCACCGCCACCCGGGGGCGCGGGTCGGCCGCGCCCTCCGGGCCCGTGCCCGAAACTCCACTCAATCCTATGGTAATCATCGCATCCCGCCAGGCGCCTGGCCCGGAACGCTGGCTTTGGCGAATTGCGTGACGATCGCCGGGCAGAAGGCGGGCAGGCCCGCGGTGGAACGGCTGGACGTGAACTGGCCGTCGATGACGACCTCCTGGTCGACTGCCTCGGCGCCCGCGAGGCGCAGGTCGGTCCGCAGGCTCGGCCAGGAGGTGAACCGGTGACCACGGACGATATCGGCCTCGATGAGCGTCCATGGACCATGGCAGATCGCCGCGACCGGCTTGCCGGTAGCCACGAACGCCTTGAGAAAACCAACCGCATCAGGGTCGATCCGTAGTCCGTCGGGGTTGACGGTGCCGCCGGGCAGCAGCAGCGCATCGCAGTCCTCGACCGACACGTCGGCAACCAAATGGTCGACCGGGAACGTTCCCCCCGAGATCAGGTCGAACTGCCGGGCCTGGATCTCGCCGGAATGGATCGATAGCAGGTCACTGGAAGCGCCCGCAGCGTACAGCGCTCCCCGCGGCTGCTCGAGCTCGATCCGCTCGACCCCATCGGTGGCAAGGATCACGACCTTCATGCCCTTCAGGTCGTCAGCCATCTCTCCTCCTCGACTTGTCGGCACAGCGGCCTCGTAGTCGACGATCGGCGGGCCATCCCACCAGGCAGCCAGAGACGCCTCGATCGCATAAGCGGAAGCTGGCCAGCGCCAGGGTTGCGCCCAAGCCGGCCAACGCTCCAAGGCTTCTCCGGCGGCGGGACTCGCCACATCCCCCGAATAGCTAGTCCGGGCGCCCCGCTCCTAACGCGGATTTCCGGATGGCCGGCAGCCCATCCAGATTCCGGCAGCCCATCCAGATTGGGATGTGGAGGGCCCAGCGCGGTCAAGCGTGGGACGGGTACCCACGAAAACGCCATCCCAGGGGAAACGCGATGTGCACACTGATCTGCAGCCGTCTGGCACGGAACGAGGGATACCAAGCGGCCGCCCTCGGTGCTGACGCCCGCGGATCTGCGCTCGTGAGGAGCAAATGATATGAGACCTGAGGTTATCGAGGACGCGGACGTTGTCACCTACGTCGTGGTCTGCGATCCGGGCGATGAGGCGGTCGCGGCGCTTGAGCAGTTCGCGCGCGCTGAGAGTCTGGAAGCGTCGCACTGCCGTCGGCGGCTTTGAGCGCGCCACCGTCGGCTGGTTCGACCATAGGGCCAAGGACTTCCGCTGCATCCCGGTTGAGGGCAGTGCGAGGTGCTGTCGCTAATCGGTGACGTCGTCGAGGACCGGGGCAGCCTTAGCCTGAACGTACACGTGGTGCTCGGGCCGTCGGACGGGACGACGCGCGGCGGCCACCTCATCGAGGGACGAGTGTTCCCGACGCTGGAGGTTGTCGTGACCGAGAATCCGGCTGAGCTGCGCAAAGTGATGCACCCCGAGCTCGGGATCGCGCTCATCGATCTCGATCGGTCCGAGCCATGAGCCGGAAGCAGGCGACCCGCCCGACTAGCTGTTCGAGGGGTGTGGCCTGTCCCGCCGCCGGGAACCCTTGCGGAGGAGGACCGGGCCGACCAGGGCAGGAGCGGTCATGCTTGCGATCAGAGTGAACGAATTCGGCGGTCCCGACGTCCTGCGGGTCGAGGAGGTGGACATACCGAGGCCAGGACAGGATGAGATTCTCGTCCGGGTCATGGCCGCCGGGGTCGGCCCGTGGGACGTCAGCCTGCGGCAGGGCGGATACCCGGGTCCGCTTCCTTATATCCCGGGCGGGGAGTTCGCCGGCGTGGTGGAAGGCGATACCGGCTCATTCGCCAGCTTTTATGAGGGCGCGCCTGTCTATGGCTACCCAGGCCTGACCGGGTGTTATGCCCAGTACGTGACGTGTCCGGTCGAGCAGCTCGCGCCGATTCCGGCGGCCCTGTCCGTCGTTGACGCGGCGGCTACGCCTATCGACGGCCTGACAGCTGAACAGGGCCTGACCGATGAGCTGGGCGTCGGCGCCGACGACCGCCTGCTTATCACTGCCGGCGCGGGCGGGCTCGGGCACTTCGCCGTACAGATCGCGCGAGCGCTCGGCGCAATCGTTGTCGCGACGGCGAGCCCGCAGCACCACGAGTTCGTACACAAGCTAGGGGCGGCGGCGGTTGTCGATCACACCAAGCCTGACTGGCCTGAACGCGTCCGTGACGTGATCGACAGCGGACCTGCCAAGGTGCTCGCCTGCGCCGAGCCCACTCTCGCCGGAGCCGCCCGCGCCGCCAGGGACGGCGCGACCATCGCGACTCCCGTGCATGCCGATTACCCGGACGCACAGCGGGTCATCTGGCGGTCGTACAACGGCAAGCCGCGCGGCAGCCGGCTGATCCGAATGGCCCCCTGGTTCGACAATGGCACGCTCTCGGTTCATGTGTCGAGCAGGTACTTCTGGCGGAACGCTGCCCGTGCACAGCGCGAGGTCAGTGAAGGGCACACCCGTGGCAAGATCGTCCTCATCGTGGACGAGGACCTAGCCGCACAGCTGGAAGTCTGAACTCCCCCTCGACGCGAACAGGGGAGCGGAGGCTCCGGGATTTGAACCCGGGAGGGGCGTAAACCTCAACCGCATTAGCAGTTCTGTCTCCGGGACAGAAGCGAGCGTAAGCGGGGGCAAGCCGGGGGAATCCGCGTCGGTGTGTCGCCCGGTGGTGTCCGGTTACGGGTTGCGGGCGGCGACGACTTCGGCGGCGGCGCGCAGGGCGGCCAGGTGCGCGTCGCGGGCGGCGGTCCGGGCCTGACGCAGCTGGTCGCCGACCCACGGGGGCGCCCAGGCGGTTTCGATGGGGTAGGTGTCACGCTGGTGCAGCAGCCGCCCGTCGGGCATGCCGCGGACGTCGGGGCCGTCGGCGGGGCCGACGGCCGCGAGGGCTTCGCGCGAGGCGGCGCGCAGGTCCGGGGCGCCGGTCGCGGGTTCGGGGCCGACCGGTCGGCGGGGTGCTGGTAGCCGGACAGTTCCCGGTACGCGCCGACCGACGCGGCCAGCGGCTCCCATTCCAGACGGGCTGCAGGGTCGCCGGGGACGGGGCCAAAGGCGGTGACCGCCCAGAGCAGGTTGCTGGCGGCGGCGGTGCTCGCCGATCCGCTGCTTGCGCGCGTCCATCAGCGCGGCGATCTCTTCCGCGTACGTGCGCCGCTGCGGGTCGGTGATGCCGGATGCCTGGGCGGACCACGGGGGGACCGGGACCGGGGTGAGGGCGCCAGCACGGCGGCGGATCCGCGCGTCGATGACGGCGCAGATGTCGCGGGCGCCGGTCAGGTCGCGCTCGCCGACCGCGTCGGTGAGGACCCGGCCGTGGTCAAGGCGGCGAGTTCGACGGCGCGCAGCGTCTGCCACAGCCACTTCGCATGGTGACCCGGTTCTTGCCGGCATCCGGGCGGCAGGGCGGCGGTGAGCAGCTGCTGGTACCGCTGGTTACGGGCCGGGGATGTCTCCGCGGCCCAGGTGGCGTGCAGCAGGGCCAGGTGGTCGGCGTCGGCCAGGGCCTGCTGCCAGGCCTGCGTCGCCGACAGCTGCTGCCCGTCCCGGCCGATCACCTCGGCGAGCACGCCCACCGCGGCCTCGGCCGGCGCGGACGGAGTGACCGGCCCGGGCCTGCGTTCGCGGGGTCGAGCGCGTGGCGCTGGGGGTCGAACAGGGAACCGAGGGCGTGCGCTTTAGTCATGTCGCACGCCACGAGCAAGCGTCCCGGCATGGCGAGGACTCGATGGAGTCTTGCTGCGTAAGCGGCGCTTTCGCAAGGTCTCGGCGGGCTGGACGCCGTAGATTTCGCGGTACTGGGCGGCGAAGCGCCCCTGGTTCAGGAAGCCCCAGCGTTCCGCCACCTGGGCAACGGTGGTTGAAGACGGGTCTGCGAGGCGGAGATCCTGGTGCGCGTGCCGTAGCCGCACGTGCCGTAGGTACTGCATCGGCGTCGTGCCCAGTGACCGCTGGAATCCGTGCTGCAGGCCGCGGACGCCTACGCCGGCGC
>Ga0335072_10003840_pt1 | contig 22461 bp, 20 predicted proteins | sample Lox_Sample_21_FD_206725 | JGI IMG/M metagenome (GOLD analysis project Ga0335072, IMG submission 206725) | Soil microbial communities from Loxahatchee National Wildlife Refuge, Florida, United States - Lox_Sample_2.1 | ecosystem: Environmental > Terrestrial > Soil > Wetlands | place: USA...
GCCGGCAAGGCGCTGGTCGCGTTCGCGCTCTTCGTCACCGCCGTAGTGTTCGCCGTGGCCTCGATCGCCAACAACAACCTGCAGGATCTGAAGACCGGCCAGCTCGTCGATGCGACGCCGGCATTGCAGCAATGGGCGCTGGTCGTCGGCGTCATCGCGGGGGCGCTCGTCATTCCGCCGGTGCTCGATCTGGTCAATCACGCCTACGGCTTCCTCGGCGCACCGGGCGTCAACCCGGCGCACGCACTGCCGGCGCCCCAGGCGGGGCTCATTTCCGCGCTGGCGCAAGGTGTCATCCAAAACAACGTCGACTGGAGCGCGCTCGGGCTGGGAGGCCTGATCGGGGTGGCCTGCATCGCGTTCGATGAGACTCTGCGCCGCACGGTCAGGGTCAAGGGGGTCTGTCTGCCCCCGCTCGCCGTCGGTCTCGGGATATACCTGCCGCCCAGCATCCCGCTCATCATCTTCGTCGGCTCGATCGTCGGCTGGGCGTTCAATCGCCGCGCCGCGCGCAGCCCCAGGTCCGAGGCGACACAACAGCTCGGCGTGCTTCTCGCCTCCGGGCTCATCGTCGGCGAGAGTCTGCTCGGCGTGGTGTTCGCCGCGGCAGTCGCCTTCTCGGGCAAAGCCTATCCCATCGCCCTGGTCGGCGACCGCTTCGAGACGGTCTCCCCCTGGCTGGGCGTAGTGGCTTTCGCCCTCATCGTCTGGCTGCTCTACCGCTGGATCGCCCGCCTCGCGCAGGAGTGATCTATCCGGCAGCCACTTCTGCGCCGGTGCTCTCCGGAAGCCCCGCATAGGCAAACACGGCGAGCGCGCCGAAGCCGCCTATCAGCACCATCGCCAGGCGAAAGTCGAACGGGGCGAGGTTCGCGGCGTGGCGCAACAGGCGGCTGAAGTTGAGCAGCAGCGCCGCAAGCGCCACACCGACGCCGTTTGCGATGTACATCGCGAGCGATGAGAGCACGCTCGCCGAGGAGCGCTCCTCGGGGCCGATCTCGGCGAAGCTCGTGTAGGTCATCGCCGAGAACTGCAACGAGCGGCTGCCGCCCGCGAGGAGGAGGATGGCACCGGTGAGCCAGAACGGCAGGCCGGGGGAGATGAGCGCGCAGGCCGCGACGCCGGCCGCGGTGATGGCGCCGTTCACGAGCAGCACCCTGCGCATGCCGAAACGCCTGACGATCGGGTTGGTCGCCGCCTTCATGAGGAAGTTGGCGAGCATGTAGACGAGGAGGAGCAGGCCGGAGTCGAGCGGCGAGAGGCCGAAGCCGACTTGCAGCATCAGCGGCAGGAGGAACGGCGTCGCGCTGATCGCGGCGCGCGAGATGCCGCCGCCCGAGATGCAGGAGACGAAGAACGCCGGCCGGCGCAACGCATCGAGGCGCACCGCCGGCTCGCGCACCGCCTCCAGGTGCCGCACCGCCAGGTATCCTGCGACCAGAGCGGCGCCGAGCAGCGCGAGCACGGCCGGTACTTCGATCCGCGGCGCACCGGCGGCATCGAAGCCGTAGGTGAGGGCGCCGATGGCGAGCGTGAGGAGGAGGAATCCCTTGGCATCGAACGAGCCGTGCTCCCCGCTGCGGTGGTTGGGAATCACCGCCAGCGTGAGGGCGATGGCGGCGATGCCGACCGGCAGATTGATGTAGAAGATCCACCGCCAGGAGAACGCGCTGGTGATGAAGCCGCCGAGCGGTGGTCCGATCACCGGCGCGATCAGGCTGGGCCAGACGAGCGTCGAGAGGGTCTGCATGAGCTCGCGCTTCTCGCTGTTGCGCAGCACGATCATGCGGGCGACGGGTGACATCATGGCTGCCGAGCCACCCTGTACCAGCCGCCAGCCGATGAAGGCGCCGTAGCTCCTCGCGATGCCGCAGGTCATGGACGACAGAGTGAAGACCGCGGTCGCCACACAGAGGAGATTGCGGGTGCCGAGGCGGTCGGCCAGCCACCCGCTTGCCGGAATGCACACCGCCGCGGCGAGCGCGTACGCGGTGATGCCCTCGCTCATGCGGCTCGCGGTGGTCGCGAAGCTCTGCGCCATCGCCGGCAGCGCCGTCACGATGATGGTGCCGTCGAGGTTCTGCATGAACTGAGCGCACGCGACGATGAGCGCAATCTGCATCGAGGGCCGCGTGATTGCGGCCCTGAGCTCACGGAGCAGGGGCATCCCGGCATTCTACCGGGATTGGCGCCGTCAGCGCTCGGCGGGCGCGCCGCCGATCCGCGCCGCGATGTCGTCGGCCAGCTGACCGAGGAGGGCGCTCATGGCTTCTGCCTCGCCCTGCGCCGAGGGCGTCGCGGACTGCGTGAGATGCACCGAGCGGCGCAGCAGTGGATCGGCTTGCATGCCTTGAAGCAGCGTCCAGTCGGCATCGAGCACGACCTCGCCCGCTTGCGGCTGGAAAGTCAGGATGTCGATCACGAGGCCGCGCGCGCTGGCGGGTGCCGGCGACTCGGGCGCGACCACCATGCCGGATGGCAGGCGCTGGGCGAGATCCTGAGTCAACACCCGGCGGATCATCTCGCCGAGATCCCCGGCCCAGCGGTCCTGCGAGGAGATCTGGAGCTGGTTGTCGCTCTCTCCCCGCACCATCGAGTCGCGATCGAGGGCCGGCGGAATGTGCACCGCATCCACCTTCACCGCCGCGCTCGTGTCAGCCGCGGCCGCGGCGGAACCGGGGGACACCGGATCGAGGGCGAAGAAGCGCGTCGGCGGGCTCGAGGCGCAGCCGGCGAGTGTCAGCAGGGCGAGCACGGCAATGAGCTGGTTTTTCATGAATGGTCTCGCAACATCGGTCGATCCCTCTGCGGCAATGGCCCCTCCGCAGCAACGGCCCTCCGCAGCAACGGAGATACCCGAGATTGACTTTTACTGCAAATCGCTTCGACAATGCCTCGCCTCGGCGCCTCCGAAGGCCGGGGGGACTGGGATGCAGCCGTATCTTCTCGCTCCGCACGTCTATCCGTGCGTCAGCGGGCAACACGTGGTCCTCATGGACCTCGAGCGCGACAAGTACGTCGCGGTCATGCCTGCACACCGACTGGCCGCCTGGGTACGCGGTTGGCCCGTTGGCTCCATGCACGCTGCGGATGCAGCTCACGACGCCGATGCCGACTCGCGTGCTCTGGTCGCGCAGATGCTCGCTCACGGGATGCTCGTCAGCGATCCGCACGTCGGCAAACCGGCCGTTCCCGTCGCCACCGTGCGAGCGACGCGCAGTCTGGTCGAGTTCGATCTCGATAGTCGTCCCCGCACGGGCGCCGCGCTTCTCTGGCGCTTCGGCCGCAGCTACCTGCAAGCACAGCTCTCCCTCAAGCTGCGTCCCATCCAGGCCATCGTCGAGACCGTACACAACCGCAAGACGGCACGCGCGGCGCGCGGCCTGCAGGGGGCCGACCCGGCGCGGTTGCGCGCGCTCACCAGCGCATTCACGCGGCTGCGGCCGCTTTTCTACACGCTACGGGCCGCCTGTCTGCTCGATTCCCTGACGATGGTGCACTTCCTCGCTGCCGAGGGCATTCATCCCAACTGGGTGTTTGGCGTCAAGACAGAGCCTTTCGATGCCCATTGTTGGGTTCAGCAGGGCGAGGTGGTGCTCAACGACGCGCCGGATCGAGTGCGGCAGTACTCGCCCATTCTGGTCGTCTAGGACGCGATGTTCCGCTACGTGGCTTTCATCTGGAACGATGAGGATCCCGCCGCCCGGGAGGCCGCGCGCGTGCTGTTGCAGCGCCACGGCGCCTCGGGTGAGGACTGGCGCGTGGCCCTGCGCGGCAGCGGGGCAGAGGTGCGCTATGTGAAGAGCGGCACCGGCTCCAGCGCCGCGTACCTCCTCGCCGAGGGCGAGGGCGTCGTCCTCGGGAATCTCTTCGCGCGCTCGCAGGAGGGCGTCTCCACAGCGGCGCCGGCCTGCCTCGGGGCGGCCGACAGTCGCGCGATGCTCGACAGCAACGGCCGTCATCTCATCGAGAGCTTCTGGGGACGCTACGTCGCTTTCCTCCACGATGCGCCGGCCCGGGCGACCTGGGTGCTGCGCGACCCCTCGGCGGCGCTGCCGTGCTACCTCGTGCGCTGCCGCGGTGTCGACATCTACTTCTCCTGGATCGATGACATCGCCGCTCTCCTCGATGCGCCGCTCGAGGTCAACTGGTCCTATCTCATCGCCGCCGTCAGCTTCCTGCGGGAGCATTCCCATGGAACCGCTCTGCGCGGGGTCACCCAGGTTCTCGCGGGCGAGTGCATCGAGACGCGTGGGGGCGTCTCGAAGCGCTTCTTCTACTGGGACCCGCTGCAGATCGCCAACACCGAGGTCATCGAAGACCTCGGTGCGGCGGTGGCGGCGATGCGGCAATGCGTGCGCGATGTCGTCCATGCCTGGGCGTCCTGCCACGAGCACGTGCTGCTCTCGCTCTCCGGCGGCCTCGACTCCTCGATCGTGCTCGCGTGCCTCGAGGACGCGCCGTCGCGGCCGCGGGTGAGCTGCTTTCATTACTATCCTCTCGGCGCCGACCTCGACGAGCGCGCGTTCGCCCGCGCGGCCGCCGCGAAGGCGGGACTGGAGCTGATCGAGCGCAGCCGCGACTCCTCCTTCAGCCTGCAGCCGCTCCTCACCATCCACCGCGCACCGGAGCCGACCAACTACCCTTACTTCCTCGAGCACAGCCGGCTCGATGCGCAGCTCGCCGCCGAGCACGGCGCCACCGCGATCGTCATCGGGTATGGAGGCGATCAGCTCTTCTATCAGGAGCGCGCCGAGTGGGCGCCCGGGGATTTCCTCCACCGCCGCGGGCTGCGGCCCGGCGTGCTGCGCGTCGCGCTCGATGCCGCGCAGATGGACCAGGTCTCCTTCTGGCACGTGCTGCGGCAGGCCGCCGCCGGCCATTTCGCGCACCGGCGTTGGAGCATCCTGCAGGAGGCGGGACGGATGCGGCCGTTGCTCGTGCCGGCAAAGGTCGCGGAGGCGAGGCGCAGCCGCGCCTTCCTGCACCCGCTGCTGCGTCATCCGCGGGGCGCGCCGAGCGGCAAGCTCTGGCACGCGCACCAGATCAGCCAGCCGTTCGATTTCTACGATCCGCTGGGGCGCGAGGGCGATGCGGAGCGCCTCTCGCCGCTTTTCTCACAGCCGGTCATGGAGCTCTGTCTGCGCATTCCGACTTATGTGCTCACCCACGGCGGCTGGGACCGCGCGGTCGCCCGCCGGGCGTTCTACCACGACCTGCCGCCCGAGATCCGCAACCGCCGCAGCAAGGGGGGCATCGAGGAGCATCTGCGCCGCACCCTGGAGCACAACCGCGGCTTGCTGCGGGAGCTGCTGTTGGACGGCGCGCTGGTGAGGGAAGGGGTCCTCGACCGGACCCGCCTGGCCGAGGTGCTCTCCGGCAGAGCCACCCCCCTAGCCGCCGGCTCCGGCGAGCTCCTGGAGTATGCGGGGACCGAGGCCTGGCTGCGCTGCTGGGGGAGTATCGGCCGCGCGGCCGCCTAGCTTAGCTAGTTGGCCATCGACCGGCAGTCGACCCCGAGCCATGAAGCGAGACGACACAGGGACTCAGGTACAGGGATGTACCCGGCCGCCGCAGGTGGCCGAGTCTCGGGCAAAAACCCCGCTTTTTGCCCGTGACGGCGCTGGGCCGGGCAGGATGCCCGGATCCAGCGCTTCATGCTAGGTGTTTGTGCCTACGTGTTTGTGGAGGTGTTCGCGGTCAGGTTGTAGGATATGATCTACAAAAAGGGGGGCTTTCGCCCGCCGGCGCATTTCACTCGGTAGAGGGATAGGGATTGGAAGAGAGAGACATGGGCGAGGTCACGCGCTTTCCCCTGTCGGGGCGAGCCGACGAGTTCGTGGAGCGGTTGTGCCGCACGCATGAGGCGCAACTGCTGGCCTATCTCACCCAGATGCTGGGCAGGCCAGAGGTGGCGCGCGAGGTGGCGCAGGACACTTTCGAGCAGATGCACCGGACATACCGCCCCGAGCAGGTGCTGTTTCCGCGCGCCATGCTGTTCAAGGTGGCGACCAATTTCGCGCTGATGCATCTGCGGCGGCGGCGGCTCGAGAACGCCATGATCGCGGGCTCGGAGGCGATGGAGGAAGTGCCCGACCACCGCATGGGGCCGGACCGGCAGGCGATGGCGGATGAGATCAGACAGCATTTAACAAGTGTCATCAAAGAGTTACGCCCTAATCTTCGAGATGTTTTCGTGATGGCGCATGTGCAAGGCAAACCCCGCAAGGAGATCGCCACCGTGCTCGGCATCTCGGAGAAACGGGTCGACAAGCGCATGACCAAGGCGCTCAAGACCTGTCGCGACCGCCTTTCCTCGCGCGGCATCGATCTGGCGGAGGTGGAATGAGTTGTCTGGGCCGAGCAATGAGCCTCTGGGGTTTCCTCAGTCGGCGCCGGGTTCGTCATCAGGCCGCCAGCTGGCACACGCGCATCGGCCGTCGCCTCAAGATCGTGCAACGCCAGGCATTCGAGAGCTGGATCGCCGACCCGGTGAACGCGCGCGAATTCAATGCCCAGCGCTATTTACTCGATGTACTCATGGAGCTGAAGGGACGTCCGTGCACGGACCTTCTGAACAGCGTCAGTAAAGCGAAGCCGGCGCGTTCCCGGGGTCCGGCTCTGAGGCAATGGCTCGCGTCCGGGGGGTTGTGGAAGTCAGGCTCCGTAACTGCCGCGGTGGTCCTGGGGGTTGCGATCGGATGGTCGATCCTGCGCAGCCAGGGTTACGTGGCGCAGACGTATCGCACTGCCACCGGAGAGATTCGCAACGTAGTTCTGCCGGACGGCAGCGTCGTCGGCCTGGATACGCAGACGGAGCTCGAGTGGGTAGGCAGCCCGAGCGATCGGCGGGTGCGGCTCATCCGCGGCGAGGCGTATTTCCAGGTCGTGCATGATCCCAGCCGGCCCTTCCGCATCCTGCTTGCGCACAGCCAGGTGCAGGTGCTCGGGACGCGCTTCGACGTCTATCAGATGGCGGACGGTGACGTCCGTGTCAGTGTCATCAGCGGGGTGGTAGCCGTCGAGGCATTGGATGACGGGCAGGGTGTGCCTTCCTGGAGCAGGCGTCTCACCTCGGGCCAGCAGATCGAATACTCGCCGGTGGGCCTCGTGGCCGACGTGCATTCCATCGCGGCGCCGAAGGTCATCCGCTGGCGCGAGGGCATGATGGAGACTCAGGGCGAGCCCCTGAAGGACTTCGTCAGCGACATCAGCCGCTACACCACCGAGCGTATCGTGATCGCCGACCCGCGCGCGGCGACCCAGCAGGTCGGTGGCGCCTTCAGCGTCCGCAACGTCAACGCGACGCTCGATCGCCTGAGCCATATCGCTCCCGTCACCGTCACTCACGAGCAGGATGAGGTCATTCTGGGCTACCGGGCGGTGCCGGCAGGCCGGGTTTCGGGCGGGTCGGGAGCTCGTTGAGCTCCGCTTTCACATCGGTTTGGACTATCACCAACTACAGAGGATTACCAGTATGTTGATTCTTACCAGGCGCGTGGGTGAGACCGTCATGATCGGGGATGACGTGACGATCACCGTTCTCGGGGTCAAGGGCAATCAGGTGCGCGTCGGCATCAATGCGCCGAAGAGCATTGCGGTGCATCGCGAGGAGATCTACGAGCGCATCAAGAGAGAGCACGCCGCCGAGGCTGCGGAAAAGCAAAAAACGAGCTTTGCACCGGCTCCGCCCGCCTGAGGGGGTTGGGCGCGACGTCGCGGATGGATTCCCGGGAGGGGTCCTGAGATCCGGTCGAGGGGGGCCGGAGATCCTGGGGAACCTCCGCGACGGCCGCCGCCGGGGGATCGTTTTCTCGCCGAGCCCCACCGGGGGTGTTTATAATCAAATGTAAAATCAGCCCGGTGAGAGGCGTTACTAATAACAATGCGCTACCAGCACTCGAGGGAAGAAAGCGCCGCAATCCTGCGGCGGGCGCTGCAGCTGATGTCGCCTCACAAGGCTGGCTACCATCCGGTGAGCTATGCGGTGTGGTACGAGCACGCCGCCGACCTCAACCCGGGCCTCACCCGCGAGCTCGATAAGCTTCTCGCCGCCGACGGCCTGCTGTCGGATACGGAGATCTGCCGGCTCCACGCCCTGCACATCGCCGGGCGCGACGTGCAGGCTTTCGAGCTGGCGCAGAGTCAGCTCCGTGAGGTGCTCGGGGAGTCGGAGAAGGAGGCCGCGCACGCGGAAAGGACCGTCAAGCGGTTCACTTTGACTCTGGACGATGCCATCGAGGAGGCGCGCCGGCACGAGGGAGGCGGCGACGTCTTCGCCGAGCGGGTGAGCAGAGTGCTGGCGGAGGCCTCCATGCTGCAGACCGTGCTCGGCCTGCTGCACCAGCAGCTCGCCAAGCAGCGTGAGCAGGTCGACCAGGTCATGGAGCGACTGGAGCGCGCCCAGACCGAGCCGCTGCGGGATCCTCTCACCGGCCTGAACAACCTCCACGGCCTGCGCCGCGCGGTCGAGGCGCGGGCAAGCTCCGAGCTCATCGGCACCGCTTTTCTCGCCGTCGACATCGATCACTTCAAGCGGGTCAACGATACCCACGGGCATGTCATCGGCGACAAGGTGCTGGCCAGGGTCGCCGATATCCTGCGCGAGCACCAGAGCGGCGAGGACATGGCCGCGCGCCTGGGGGGCGATGAGTTCGCGCTGCTCCTGTGCGGCAAGTGCCTCGAGGACGCCGCCACTCTGGCGGAGCACATCCGCGCCACCGCCACTCGCACGGTCATCACCCATGCCGACGGAATGCAGTACCCCGGCAACGTCACGCTGTCCATCGGGGTGGCTACCGGTGAGCCCGGCGACACGCTGGAGTCATTGCGCCACCGTGCCGACGAAGCGCTCTACGACGCTAAAGACGCCGGCCGCAACCGCGTCGCACTCGCCACGGGCAACGCCGCTAACACTCGGTAACGTTGACCGCCAGGCCGCCTTGCGAGGTCTCCTTGTAGATCGTCGACATGTCGGCGCCGGTCTGGCGCATGGTCGCGATCACGTGATCGAGCGAGACCTTGTGCGAGCCGTCGCCGCGCATCGCGAGCCGCGCCGCATTGATCGCTTTCACGGCGCCCATGGCATTGCGCTCGATGCAGGGGATCTGCACCAGGCCGCCCACCGGGTCGCAGGTGAGGCCGAGGTTGTGCTCCATGCCGATCTCGGCCGCATTCTCGATCTGCTCAGTGCTGCCCTGCAGCGCCGCGACGAGGCCGGCCGCGGCCATGGAGCAGGCGACACCGACCTCACCCTGACATCCCATCTCCGCGCCCGAGATCGAGGCGTTGCGCTTGTAGAGCATGCCGATGGCGGCTGCGGCGAGCAGGAAGCGCACGACGCCCTCATCGCTTGCCCCGGGCTCGAAGCGGCGATAGAAGTGCAACACCGCCGGCACGATGCCCGCCGCGCCGTTGGTGGGCGCAGTGACGACGCGGCCGCCGGCGGCATTCTCCTCGTTGACGGCGAGAGCGAACGCGTTCACCCAGTCCATGGCATCGAGCGGCCGGGACGGGCCGCTCTCCGACAGGACGCGATAGAGCTTCGGCGCGCGCCGGCGTACTTTCAGCGGGCCCGGCAGCACGCCGCTCTGATGGAATCCGCGCTCGACACAGCCGCGCATGACGTCCCAGAGATGCAGCACCCCGGCGCGCACCTGCGCCTCGCTGGCCCACGTGCGCTCGTTCGCCAGCACCAGCTCGAACAGCTCGAGCCCGTTCTCCCGACACAGGGTGAGCAGCTCGGCTGCGGAGTTGAACGGGTAGGGCGGCTGCGGCCGTTCTGTTGCCTCGCGCGCCTGGCTCTCTCCCCCTCGAACGATGAAGCCGCCGCCGATGGAGTAGTACTCTTCCTCGCTTAGCGTCTTGCCGTCCGCGGAAGCCGCCGTGAACCGCATGCCATTCGGATGCGCCGGCAGACGCTCGGTGCGAAGCAGCAGCAACTGCGCCTTCTCCTCGAAGTCGATCTCGTGTCGGCCGAGAAGTTGGATGCGATTGCTCGCCCGGATGCGCTGCAGGGTGGGCTCGATGCTGTCGGGATCGACCGTCTCCGGGTCCCCGCCTTCCAGGCCCACGAGCACCGCGCGGTCGGTTCCATGGCCGAGGCCCGTCAGAGCCAGAGAGCCGTACAGGCGCGCCGTCACCTGTTGGGTTGCGGCGAGGAGCCCATCGCGCTCCAGGTTCAGGACGAACTCGCGCGCGGCGCGCATCGGCCCCATGGTGTGCGAGCTCGACGGCCCGATACCGATCTTGAAGATGTCGAAGACGCTCAGGGACATGTAGGAACCTCGTAGCCTGCCATCGGGACGTGCAACAGCGAATCATCAAGCGGCCCAGGGCCGCTCCCTGGGCCGCGAGGTCGAAAAAGCCGGTGCCCTGCGCTCGCGCGGATCGCCGGCAGCGATCTGCGCCAATTCAATATGGGGCGATTATCGGCCAATCGGAAGGGGGCAACCTGTCCGCTTGCGACCGTCAGCGGCTCGTTAGCGACCCCTAGCCATTTATCGACCCTTGAGGCGCCGCAGCTCGCGTCTCTGATGCTTGTCCGGGCGCTCGTCTGGGCGGGGAGCCATGGCCGCGGCCAGACGCATCCGCAGCGCATGCTGCTCACGCCGGGCGCGGCTGGCGTCCGTCTCCGTGTAGCAGGCCATGGCCTCCTTGGCCGGCCCGCGCCGCACCGGGATCGCGACCACGACGCACTCGAAGTCGACGGCGCCCCGAGTAAAGGTCACGAGGTCGCCCGGCGCCACGCTGTGGGAAGGACGCACCCGCGCGCCATTGATGTGCACTTTGCCGCCGCCGACAGCCTCGGCTGCCAGGGAGCGGGACTTGAAGAGGCGCACGCCGAAGAGCCAGCGATCGATGCGTGCACTTCCCGGACCGCTCTGCCATGCATCGGATTCGTCGGGCTCGTGGGTGCGGCCCATACGGCTCAGGAAACCAGCCGGCCGCCCTTGACCACCGTGCGGCAGGGGTTGAAGCCGCACCAATAGCCGAGCTCTTCCGGCTCTCCGACCCTCCAGACTGCAAAGTCCGCCGCTTTGCCCGGGGCCAGCGTGCCGCGCTCGTCCTGCATCGCGAGGGCGCGTGCGGCATGCCGGGTCACCCCTGCCAATGCCTCCTCGCAGGTCAGGCCGAACAGTCGGGTGGCCATGCTCATCGCGAGGAGAAGGGAGCTGCCGGGCGCCGACCCGGGGTTGCAGTCCGTCGCGATGGCCATGCCGGCGCCGGCCGCGCGCAGCGCCGCCAAGGGGGGCATCCGCTCCTCGGCCAGGCAGAAGAAGGCCACCGGCAGAAGCACGGCCACGGTGCCCGAAGCGGCCAGTGCCGCCGCCTCCGTGGCGGTCGCGTATTCCAGATGATCGCAGGAGAGCGCGCCACGGCGGGCCGCAAGCAGGCTGCCGCCGAGATTCGAGAGCTGTTCGGCGTGCATCTTCACCGGGATGCCGAGACGGCCTGCGGCGTCAAAGAGCCTCTCTGCCTGTTCGACACTGAATCCGATGTTTTCGCAGAATATGTCGACAGCATCGACCAGTCCTTCTGCATGTAGCCTGGGCAGCCATTCTGCCGCTATGTCGTCGATGTAGGCGTCCGCCCGCCCCGCGTACTCCGGTGGCAGGGCATGCGCGGCCAGCAGAGTCGTGCTGACGGTGACGGGCAGGGCATGGGCCAGCGCTCTCGCCACCCGCAGCATCTTGGCCTCGTCCTGCAGAGTGAGGCCGTAGCCTGACTTGATCTCGACCGTGGTCACGCCTTCGGCGAGCAGCGCCTGAAGTCGAGGCAGACTCTCATCGAGAAGCTGCTGCTCCGAGGCGGCCCGCACCGCGCGCATGCTGGCAAGAATCCCGCCCCCGGCCCGGGCAATGTCCTGGTAGGAGCGTCCCCGCAGCCGCTCGGCGTACTCCGCGGCCCGCGTGCCGGCGAACACCAGATGGGTGTGACAGTCGATGAGGCCGGGAGTCAGCCAGCCGCCGCGCAGGTCGTGCGACTCGTCCGGACGGCATTCCGCCGGCAGGTCCCGCTCGGCCCCGACCCACTCGATACGCGGCCCGCGAGTGAGCAGAGCGCCCCGCTCATAGCGGGTCATGGCGGCGTCACAGGTGGCAATGCCAACGTTTCGCCAGAGGTGCAGGCTCGCGGCCCCGGGGGAGGTCATGCGGCAATAGTATGGGACGGTTCCACTGCTGGGAACATTTGGGTACAATGCGCGGCCCCACGGCGCCTCGGCCGCGGGGGACGACTAGAAAAGCCCCCCGAGGGGCTTTTTGTTTTTCTGCGGACTGAATGGGCCTCACGGCCCTTTATTTTTTATGGCCGAAACAGGCCAAGGCCGTTTCGGAGTTGACAACGACCATGCCCGCAACCTTGCGAGAGCGGCTCATCGCCCTCATTGAGCCCCTCGTCGGGCGGCTGGGCTACGAGCTCGTCGAGCTCGAGCATACCGCGGGACGCGGCAGCGCCGTGGTGCGACTCTTCATCGACTGCTCCGAGGGAGTGGGGCTCGCGGACTGCGAGCGGGTGAGCCGTGAGGTGTCGGCTCTGCTCGATGTCGAGGACCCGATACCCACTGCGTATACGCTCGAGGTTTCGTCGCCGGGATTCGACCGGTTGTTGCGCACGCAGGCGCATTTCGCGCGCTTCGTCGGCTCGCGGGTGGCGGTGGAGTTGGCCGTACCGCGCGAGGGGCGCCGCCGCTACACCGGCACGCTGCTCGCGGCCGATGAGGCCGGCATCGCGCTCGAGGTCGACGGCGAGCGCGTCGCGATGTCTTTTTCCGAGATTGGCAAGGCCAGGCTGACGGGCCAGGCCGGGTAGATGAGGGGTCGGCGGCGGCCACTCAAAGCTGGCGAGAGGTGACAGTTGTGAACAAGGAAATCCTGATGGTCGTCGATGCGGTCTCCAACGAGAAGGGCGTCGACAAGGAAGTGATTTTCGAGGCGCTCGAGGCGGCTCTGGCCTCGGCTACCCGCAAGAAACACGGTGAGGAGTGGGATGCCCGTGTTGCCATCGACCGCAAGAGCGGGGACTACGAGACTTTCCGCCGCTGGAAGGTGTTTGCGGACGACTCGACGGAGCTCGAGGCGCCGGAGCGCGAGCTGCGCCTGGATGATGCGCGCGAGCTCGACCCCAAGGCCGAGATCGGCGGCTTCGTCGAGGAGCCGATGGAGTCGGTGTCGTTCGGCCGCATCGCCGCGCAGCAGGCCAAGCAGGTCATCGTGCAGAAAGTGCGCGAGGCGGAGCGCCAGCAGGTCGTCGACGCGTACCAGGATCGCGTCGGCACGCTCGTGAGCGGTGTCGTCAAGCGCGTCGACCGCAACGGTATCTTCGTGGACCTCGGCTCCAACGCCGAGGGCTTCGTGCCCCGGACCGACATGATTCCGCGCGAGCAGGTGAAGGCGCAGGATCGCATCAAGGCATTCCTGAAGGAGGTGCGCTCGGAGCTGCGTGGGCCGCAGCTTTTCCTGACGCGCACGGCGCCGGAATTCCTGGTCGAGCTCTTCAAGCTCGAGGTGCCGGAGGTCGGCCAGGGCCTCATCCAGATCCTCGGCGCCGCGCGCGACCCCGGGGTCCGCGCCAAGATCGCGGTGCGCAGCAATGATCCGCGCATCGACCCGGTGGGCGCCTGCGTCGGCATGCGCGGCTCGCGCGTGCAGGCGGTCTCCAACGAGATCGCCGGCGAGCGGGTCGACATCATCCCGCACAACGAGAATGCGGCGCAGTTCGTCATCAACGCCATGTCGCCGGCCGAGGTGATGTCCATCGTGGTGGACGAGGATTCCCACAGCATGGACATCGCGGTCGCGGAGGAGAAGCTCTCCCAGGCCATCGGCCGCGGCGGGCAGAACATCCGCCTCGCGAGCCAGCTCACCGGCTGGGAGCTCAACGTCATGACCGAGTCCGATGCGGAGGCGAAGAGCGAGTCCGAGGCCAAGGCGCTGGTGCAGCTGTTCATGAAGCAGCTCGATGTCGATGAGGACGTCGCCACCATCCTCGCGCAGGAGGGATTCTCGACCGTCGAGGAGATTGCCTACGTGCCGCAGGCCGAGCTCGCCTCCATCGAGGAGTTCGACGAGGAGATCGTCAAGGAGCTGCGCAACCGCGCCCGCGATGTCCTGCTCACGCAGGCGATCGCGAGCGAGGAGACGCTCGATCAGTCGATGCCGGCGGACGACCTGCTGCTGCTCGAGGGCATGAGCCCGGATCTCGCGCTCGCGCTCGCGCGGCGCGGCGTGCGCACGCGCGAGGATCTCGCCGAGCAGTCGGTGGAGGATTTGAAGGACATAGAAGGACTCGCGGCCGAGGAAGCCGGCAAGCTCATCATGACTGCCCGGGCCCCCTGGTTCCAGGCGGGTCAGGCCTGAAGGTACGAAAAGTATGGCGGAAGTGACGGTTTCCCAATTTGCCGAGGTCCTGAAGGTGCCGGTGGATCGGCTGCTCGTGCAGCTCGATCAGGCCGGCATCAAGGTCAACGGGCCCGATGACCGCATCAGCGACGATGCGAAGCTCGAGCTGCTGACGCACCTTCGGCGCAGCCACGGTGGGGCGGAGAGCGAGCGCGACGCGGCGCCTCGCAGGATCACTCTCAAGCGCAAGACACAGAGCGAGCTGAAGCTCGCGAGCGTTCAGGGCCGTGCACGCACGGTCAGCGTCGAGGTCCGCCAGAAGCGCACCTACATCAAGCGCGATGTGCTCGAGGAGCAGGCGCGCCACCAGCAGGACGAGATCGACCAGAAGCGGCGCGAGGCCGAGGAAATCGCGCGCCGCGAGAGCGAGCGCGCCGAGGCCGAGCGGCTCGAGCGTGAGCAGCTGGAGGCGGAGAACCGCCGCCGCATCGAAGAAGAGGAAGCTGCCCGTCGCCGTGCTCAGGATGAGGCGCGCCGTCTCGCCGAGCAGCGGGCGCGCGAAGAGGAAGAGCGCCGCGAGCGTGAGGAGCAGCAGCGTCAGGCGCTGCAGCGGGAGGCGCAGGAGCGTCAGACGCAAGAGCGTCACGTGCACCAGGACCGCCGCACGATGGCGGAGGTCGCCCCGTCGCCTGCGGCGGCGGAATCGCCGCGCGCCGCCACGGCGTCCCAGCCCGCCGCACCGGCTGCGCGGGAGCGCCCACCCGCGGTTGCGCCCTCTCGAGACCGTCCCGCGGCGGACGATCGACACACACGCTATGGCAGACAGGAGCTGCATGTCACCACAGACGTCAGCTCGCGCTACAAGAAGAAGCGGCGCGTCAAATCCCGCGCCATGCCGAGCGCCACCGAGGGCCGGCATGGGTTCGAGATGCCCACCGCGCCCGTCGTGCGCGAGGTGAGCATCGGCGAGACGGTGACCGTCGCGGAGCTGGCGCAGAAGATGGCAGTCAAGGCGACCGAGGTCATCAAGGTCCTCATGAACATGGGTGTCATGGCGACCATCAATCAGCCGATCGACCAAGACACGGCGGTGCTCGTGGTCGAGGAGCTGGGCCACACCCCGAAGCTCCTCAAGGAGAATCAGATCGAGACGGATCTGCAGGGCGCGGCGCCGGAGACGGTGGAGCTCGAGCCGCGGCCGCCGGTCGTGACCGTCATGGGCCACGTCGATCACGGCAAGACCTCGCTCCTCGATTACATCCGGCGCACCAAGGTTGCGGCCGGCGAAGCCGGCGGGATCACACAACACATCGGCGCCTATCACGTCGAGACGCCGAAGGGCGTCATCACCTTCCTCGACACGCCCGGCCACGCCGCGTTCACGGCGATGCGTGCGCGCGGCGCCAAGGCGACGGACGTCGTCATCCTCGTAGTCGCGGCGGACGATGGCGTGATGCCGCAGACGATCGAGGCGATTCAACACGCCCGCGCCGCGGGTGTCCCGATCGTCGTTGCCGTCAACAAGATCGACAAGGGCGATGCGGACCCGGACCGGGTGCGCACCGAGCTGGCGAAGCAGCAAGTGATCCCCGAGGACTGGGGCGGCCAGAACATGTTCGTCAACGTGTCGGCGCGAACGGGGCAGGGAATCGACGAGCTGCTCGAGGCCGTGCTGCTGCAGGCGGAAGTGCTGGAGCTGCGCGCGCCGCGCACGGGGCTCGCCACCGGCGTGGTGATCGAGTCGAGCATCGAGAAGGGCCGCGGCGCGGTGGCGACCGTGCTCGTCAAGAGCGGTACGCTGCGCCTGGGCGATCCCATCATCGCCGGCTCCGAGTTCGGCCGCGTGCGTGCCCTGTTCGACGAGAACGGCCGCCCGGTGGAGGAGGCCTCTCCGTCCATGCCGGTCGTGGTGCTCGGTCTCTCGAGCGCGCCGAATGCCGGCGAGGAGATGCTCGCGCTCGAGAGCGAGCGCAAGGCACGCGAGGTTGCGCTCTACCGCCAGGGCAAGTTCCGTGACGTCAAGCTCGCGCGTCAGGCGACGCGCGCCGAGGACGTGTTCTCGCAGCTCGGTGAGGACAAGGCGGGGGTCGTGGCCGTGCTCCTCAAGGGTGACGTCAACGGCAGCGTCGAGGCGCTGCGCGAGGCGCTCACCAAGCTCTCGACCGAGGAAGTGCAGGTCAAGCTCGTCGCGAGCGGCCTCGGCGGGATCACCGTCTCCGACGTGCAGCTCGCCGCCGCCTCCAAGGCGCTCATCATCGGCTTCAACGTCCGCGCCGACTCCGGCGCGCGCGATGCGATGAAGGAGACCGGTGTCGAGGTGCGGTACTACAGCATCATCTACGAAGCCATCGATGACGTGCGGCAGATGATGACCGGCATGCTGCGGCCGGAAATCAAGGAGCAGATCGTGGGCACCGCGCAGGTGCGCGAGGTGTTCCGCTCCAGCAAGTTCGGCGTCGTCGCCGGCTGCCTCGTGACCGAGGGCTTTGTCAGGCGCAACAATCCGATCCGCGTGCTGCGCGACAACGTGGTCATCTTCGAGGGCGCGCTCGAGTCGCTGCGCCGCTTCAAGGACGATGTCAACGAGGTGCGCGCCGGGACCGAATGCGGCATCGGCGTGAAGAACTATCAGGACGTGCGCGTCAACGATCAGATCGAGTGCTTCGCGCGCCTCGAGGTCGCCCGGACGTTGCAGTAATGAAGAAGCGTCCGCAGGGCCTGCCCCCCGCAGCGCGGAGCGCGCAGGGGGGGAGGCGGCGCAAGATCGAGTCGGAGCTGCAGCGCGTGCTCGCGGAGCTGATCGCGCGCGAGGTCAAGGACCCGCGCGTCGGCAACGTCACCATTACCGGTGTCAGCCTCGCGGCCGACATGAGCGCGGCCAGGATCTTCTACGCGCCGTTCGCCTCGACGCATCCTCAGGCGCAAGTGCAGAGCGGCCTCAGCCGCGCCGCCGGGTTCCTGCGTGGCGAAGTCGGGCGTCGGCTGGGATTGCGCCACGCTCCGCGGCTCGACTTCGTGTTCGATGACACCGCCGAGAGGGCCGCGCGCCTCACCAGCCTCATCGATCGCGCCGTCGCCGGGGATCACAAAGACCACTCTTGACCTTCAGCGGCATTCTTCTGCTCGACAAGCCGGCGGGGATGTCATCCAACGCGGCGCTGCAGCGCGTTCGCCGGCTCCTCGGCGGCGCCAAGGCGGGGCACGCGGGCAGCCTCGATCCGCTCGCGACCGGCATGCTGCCGCTGTGCCTCGGCGAGGCGACCAAGATCGCCGGCGAGATCCTCTCCAACCGCAAGCGCTACCGCTTCACCATCGCTCTCGGCGCGCGCACGGCCACCGGCGATCGTGAGGGAGCGGTCGTCGAGGAGGCGCCGGTGCCGCCTCGCTGGCAGGAGGAGCTGCCGTCGGCGTTGCGCGCGTTTCAGGGCCCCGGACGGCAGATCCCGCCGATGTACTCGGCGCTGAAGCGCGACGGTCAGCCGCTTTACCGGCTGGCGCGTGCCGGTGTGACGGTCGAGCGCGCCCCGCGGGAGATCGAGCTCTTCGAGCTTGCGCTGGTATCGCAGACGGCGGCGGCGGTGGAGCTCGACGTGCTCTGCTCCAAGGGCACTTACGTGCGGACTCTCGCGGAGGACATCGCGCGCGCGCTCGGCACCTGCGGCCATGTCGCCGCGCTGCGGCGCTGTTGGGTGGAGCCCTTCGAGCAGGAGCCGATGCAAACGCTCGAGGCGGTGACGCTCGCCTGTGCACGGGGTGGCCTCGAGCTGCTGCCGGCCGACCGGCCGCTCGAGCACCTGCCGGCAATCACACTAGAGTCCGGGCAGGCCGATCGCATCAGCCACGGGCAGGAAGTCGCGCTGGTGCGCAGTCCGCCTCCCGGGCGGGTCAGGCTCTATGACCCCGGCAGGCGTTTTCTCGGGCTAGGGGACTCCGACGGCCGGGGCAAGGTCCGGCCGCGGCGGCTGTTCACGGAGCCGGTCTATTGACCGTGCGCCGTGACGTCGGGGTCGAGCATCTGCAGCGCGTGGGCAACGTCCAGGAACCCAGTGTCCCGCAGCTGCTCTCCGGAATACGTCTTGGTCATGGAGTTGCAGCCCGGCGAGCCGGGTCTTAACGCCGTGCCGTCGGCCTTGGCACACCAGCCGGGCGGTGGCACGGCCGAGGCCGTGTGGACCGCGGGGTGCGACGGCGTCGTGGAGCAGGCGGCCAGGGCGGCTGCGCTGAGAATGCCGATGATCAATGCGCGATTCATGGCGCGGAAGAGTATAGCGCTTATTTCGCGGCCTCGAGCTTGTGGCAAAGGCATTACACCGGTTAAAATTCCGCGCTTCTCAAAAGGCTACTTAAGACAGTCACTTAGGATTTAGGCGCAATGGCTCTTACCAGCGAGAAAAAAGGCGGCATTCTGGCGCAGTACCGGCGCGGTCCCGCCGACACCGGCTCCCCCGAGATCCAGGTGGCGCTCCTCTCGGAGCGCATCAACGGGCTCGGCGAGCATTTCACGGCTCACAAGCGCGATCACTCCTCCCGCCGAGGGCTGGTCAAGCTCGTCAACCAACGCCGCAAGCTCCTCGACTATCTCAAGGCCACCCAACCCGCCAAGTACCAGGAGCTCGTCGAGCGCCTGGGACTTCGCCGCTAACCACCCAGCACAAGGCCGCATCGCGCGGCCTTTGTGTTTGGAACCCACTCTTTTCCCGAGGGCTCGAGCTTGAGCGTTGTCAGCAAGTCATTTCAGTACGGTCCGCAGACGGTAACCATCGAGACGGGCGAGATCGCCCGACAGGCCGAAGGTTCCGTGCGGGTCTCGATGGGCGATACCGTGGTGTTGGTCACCGCCTGCGCCCGACAGACCGCCGCCGCGGGCCGCGATTTCTTCCCCCTCACCGTCAACTATGTGGAGAAGACCTATGCCGCGGGACGCATCCCGGGCGGCTTCTTCAAGCGTGAGGGCCGTCCGACCGAGAAGGAGACGCTGACTTCGCGCCTCATCGACCGCCCGATCCGGCCGCTCTTCCCTGACGGTTTCTACAACGAGGTGCAGGTGGTCGCGACGGTGCTGTCGGTCGACCCGGAGATCGATCCGGACATCGCCTCGCTCCTCGGCGCCTCCGCGGCGCTCGCTCTCTCCGGCGTTCCGTTCAACGGTCCGATCGGCGCTGCCCGGGTCGGCTGGAAGGACGGTCAGTACCTGCTCAATCCCACCGCCAAGCAGCTCGCCGAGTCGCAGCTGCACCTCGTCGTGGCCGCCACGGAGCACGGCGTCCTCATGGTGGAGTCCGAGGCCAAGGGCCTGTCCGAGGAAGTGATGTTGGGCGCGGTGGTCTTCGGCCACCAACAGATGCAGATCGCCATTCGCACCATCCGCGAGCTCGTCGCCGAGGCGGGCAAGCCGCGTTGGGACTGGAAGCCCGCGGCGGAGAACGCGGAGCTCGAGAGTGCGGTTGCGCTGCACGCGCAGGCCGCCCTCGCCCAGGCCTATACGATCACGGAGAAGCAGCAGCGTCATGCGCGCATCTCCGAGGTCAAGGCGCAGACCCTCACCACTCTCGGCGGCGGCGAATCGCCCAAGTGGAAGGCGGAGCAGATCGATGGCGCGCTCTTCAAGCTGGAGAGCAATATCGTGCGCCAGCGGATCCTGAACGGGGAGCCGCGCATCGACGGCCGCGACTGCACCACCGTCCGCCCGATCACCGTGAAGGTGGGTGTGCTGCCGCGCACACACGGCTCCGCGCTCTTCACCCGTGGCGAGACGCAGGCGCTCGTCGTGACGACGCTCGGCACCACGCGCGATGCGCAGATCATCGATGGGCTGGAGGGTGAGCGCCGCGAGCCCTTCATGCTGCACTACAACTTCCCGCCGTTCTCCGTGGGCGAGACCGGCATGATGGGCTCGCCGAAGCGCCGCGAGATCGGTCACGGCAACCTCGCGCGCCGCGGTGTCAACGCGGTGATGCCCGACATGGCGACATTCCCCTATGTCATCCGCGTCGTGTCGGAGATCCTGGAGTCCAACGGCTCGAGCTCCATGGCGAGCGTCTGCGGCAGCTCGCTGTCGCTGATGGAGGCGGGCGTGCCGATCAAGGCACCGGTGGCGGGCGTTGCGATGGGCCTCGTGCTCGAGGGCAACCGCTACAAAGTGCTGACCGACATCCTGGGCGACGAGGATCACCTCGGCGACATGGACTTCAAGGTTGCCGGCACGAAGGACGGCGTCACGGCGCTGCAGATGGACATCAAGGTCGAGGGCGTCACGCCCGAGATCATGAAGGTCGCCCTGGAGCAGGCGCGCGCGGGACGGCTGCACATCCTCGGAGAGATGAACAAGGTCATCCACGAGCCCCGCTCGCGCATGTCGGAGTGGGCGCCGTCCATCATCACGCTGAAGATCGATCCGGAGAAGATCCGCGATGTCATTGGCAAGGGCGGAGCGGTGATACGTCAGATCACCGAGGAGACCGGCACCACCATCGACATCGAGAGCGACGGCACGGTGAAGATCGCTTCCGTGAACGGCACCGCCGGCCGCGAGGCGCAGCGGCGCATCGAGCTCATCACCGCCGACGTCGAAGTCGGTCGCATCTACGAGGGCAAGGTGGCCCGCCTGATGGACTTCGGCGCCTTCGTCACCATCCTGCCCGGACGTGACGGCCTGGTGCACATCTCCCAGATCTCCAACGAGCGCGTCGAGCGTGTGAGCGACAAGCTCAAGGAAGGCGATGTCATCCGGGTGAAGGTGCTGGAAGTCGACCGTCAGGGCCGAATCCGCCTCTCCATGCGGGACGTCGAGGCTGGTTAGGATGAAGCGCTGGATCCGGGCTCCTGCCCGGCCCAGCGCGGCAGCGTGCAAAAAGCGTGGTTTTTGCCCGCTGCCTCCGCCACCTGCGGCGGCGGGGCACGTCCGTGTGCCTGGACGCAAACTTCTGCCGCTTCATGACATCGTGGGCAACTACGATCAAGCGCTGGATCCGGGCTCCGGCCATACGAATTCCCGCGACAGCGGCAACGGCCGCTCCGGCCAGCAACGCGTGGCCCATTCGAGCAGGGTGGCCGGGGTCGCGCCGCCCGCCAGGTCTGCTGGAGGGGAGAGAGCCAGGAGCCGCAGCACATGCAGCAGCTCGGCCCCTGCCAGACCCGCATCGAGCGCCGCCGAGCGGCGGGATTTCGCGAGCTTCCCGCCCGTGCGCTCGAGCAGCAGCGGCAAATGCGCGTAGCGAGGCGTGCGCAGGTGCAACGCGCGCTGCAGGGCGATCTGCCACCCGGTGCTCTCGAGGAGATCGGCGCCGCGCACGACGTCCGTGATGCCTTGCAGGGCATCGTCGACGACCACCGCGAGTTGGTAGGCGAACACGCCGTCGCGGCGCCGCACGATGACATCTCCCAATTCGCCCATGGCGAGCGCAATCGGACCCTGGAAGCGGTCATCGAAGACGAGCGTCTCGGCGTCGTCGATCCTGAAGCGGGTCGCAGTGTCGCCGGGCCTTCGGGGTCCCTCGCGACAGGTGCCGGGATAACCTGAATCCTCGGCGCTGAGCTCCCGCCGCGAGCAGCTGCACTCGAACGTGAGGCTCGCCGCGCGCAGCGACTCGAGCGCGCCGGCATAAAGATGAGTGCGGTGGCTTTGGTATTCGACCTCGCCATCCCACAGCAGTCCGAAAGCTTCGAGGGTCTGCAGGATTTCGGCAGCGCTGCCCGGCACTACGCGCGCGCCGTCGAGATCCTCCATGCGCACGAGCCAGCGCCCGCCCTGGCTGCGGGCATCGAGGAAGCTGCCGACGGCAGCCAACAGCGAGCCGAGGTGCAATGACCCCGTGGGAGAGGGAGCGAATCTCCCGACGTACCTACCGGTATCGGTCGTCGCGGTCGCCGTACTGCCGCTCGCGCCGCTCGCGCCGCTCCTGGGCCTCGATGCTCAGGGTTGCGACCGGCCGCGCCTCCAGGCGCTTGATGCCGATCTCCTCGCCGGTCTCCAGGCAGTATCCGTAGCTGCCATCCTCGATGCGCTTCAGCGCCTCGTCGATCTTGCGAATCAGCTTGCGCTCGCGATCGCGCGTCCGCAGCTCCAGGCTGAATTCCTCCTCCTGGGTGGCGCGGTCGTTGGGATCGGGGAAGTTGGCCG
>Ga0335072_10003841_pt1 | contig 22460 bp, 18 predicted proteins | sample Lox_Sample_21_FD_206725 | JGI IMG/M metagenome (GOLD analysis project Ga0335072, IMG submission 206725) | Soil microbial communities from Loxahatchee National Wildlife Refuge, Florida, United States - Lox_Sample_2.1 | ecosystem: Environmental > Terrestrial > Soil > Wetlands | place: USA...
GGCTGGAAATAAGCCGCTCACCGAATAACGCTGGCCGCGCAGAGGCGATGGCCTGGGGGAGGGTACGATAAGGCACCCATCGGGGTCGATGAAGGCGCAGATGGTGCAAGGTACCGAGGCGTCATCCCGGCGCTGGCCGTGAGCGCTGGCCACCAGCAGCAGGAGCAGCACCACCAAAATCGCTCCGTCGAAAGATCGTGAGTCTCGTCATCCGAACGGCACGCCCGGTAGCGCTTCCTGCCATCTTTCGGGCAGAGACGACAAGCTGTGCCACGCCGAATTCTGGCAGCTGAATTGCGCAGAAAGCGCACATTCGGAGCGTAAAAATTCCCCGATCCAACGTTACAAGTATGTCAACTCATTCTAAGAACAGTACTTATAAGTTGGTACCCGGATTGCGACAAAGGGGCCGAAGATTGAAATGAAATTGTCGGCAGACTGCCTTTGATCGCGGCTCCCGGCGGAAAGTTCAGGCCCCCAGGTATGGACAAGCTGTCGGCAAAAATTGAGAACTGGTCGGTTGTCGATAACCTCATCTTCCACGGTTTCCGGAAGCTGGAACCGGGACAGCGCCTGACTGGCTACCTCATGGGCCACTCCGACCTCCCCAACGGCGTCATCTACACCTCGGTCATTCAGCGGGTCGACGAGGCCAATGGATTGGTGGAGACCGGCAACACCGTGTATCGTCTCGGCCAGATCAACGAGTTCTACCAGCAGTGGGCGGCCCATCAGAGGGAAGAGCCCGAAACCCAGGCCGTGCATGTTCCCAGTTTCGTTCCGGACGCGCGCCGGCCTGTGGCTGGCTACGCGGCCATCGGTTCGGTTCCTGCCTACCGGCAGGGTTAAAAAAAGCGTACTCCCCCACCCACAGCCCTCCCCTCCCCCCCGCAAACGCGGTTCTGGAGCGGAGGGCCCAGTTGTCTCAGGACGGCTATTTCTTCACTTCGGCGATTGAGGCAGGCGTCTTTCCCAGCACCCACTTGTCATACCAGTCGAACCACCGCTGATAGCGGTCGCGGATGAAGCTCGGCCGCGTGAATCCGTGGAATTGCCCGGGATAGACGATCAGCTCTGCCGGTACGTTGAGGCTCTTCAAAGCCTGATACATCTGCTCCCCGCCGTTCAGCGGCACGTTGAAATCCCGATCACCGCCCATGTACAGCGTGGGCGTGTGGATACGGTCCGCATGCAGCAGCGGATAACCGATCTGGATATATTTCTGCAGGTTCTTCCACGGCGGTCCCAGTTCGTAGTCGTACTGCAGGATGTACTCGTCGATGCCATAGAGCCCCAGCGGATTCCCCATGCCCGCTCCGCTGCTCGCCGCTTTGAAGCGCGTCGTGCTGGCGATGGTGTAGTCGGTGAGAATCCCGCCATAGCTCCAGCCGCCCACTCCCATGCGCTCCGGATCGACGAAGCCCTGCTTCACCACTTCATCGACCATGGCCAGCAGGTCGGTCACCTCATGATTGCCCCAGTCGGCCGCGATGATCTTCTGGTAGGCACTGCCACGCCCCGAACCGCCGCGATAATTCACGTTGAGCTCGGCGTATCCGTGCGCCGCGAACAGCTGCCGGTGCAGATTGAATCCGTGGCTGTCCTGACCATTCGGGCCGCCGTGAATGAAGAGCAGCATCGGAGCCCTCGTGCCCTGCTGCCAGCCCACCGGCATCGTCAGCAGCCCGTGCACTTCGGTGCCATCTTTCTCGACGGTTTGCACGTCGCGCGTCTCCGCCAGTTTCAGGCTCGCGACTTCGTCATCGTTGTGGTGGGTGAGCTTGCGCAACCTGCCGTTCTCCAGCGCATAGATCTCGCCCGGCTGCATGTTGCTCGTCCAGACCAGCGCCGTGTGGCCACCTTCTCCACTAAGCCCGGTCGCCGTGCCCGGCTCGGTTACATCGCGATGCACCTGTCCGGTCGCTACATCCACGCTCGCCGGGTAGTCGTCCCGATCATCCTCGACGGTCACTTCGATGGACTTGCCGTCGGGCGAAAAGAGAGGCGACGAAACCGAGCGGTCCAGCGCGGTCGTGAGCAGCCGCGGCGCGGCGCTGCCATCCGCGGCTACCATCCCGAGCTTCGCCTGGCTGTACTGCCACAGCTTCAGCGGATCGCCCTCGGTAAAGGCAATCCAATGGCTGTCCGGACTCCACGCGATGCGCCCGCCATCCGGACCGTCATAGGTGGTCAGCCGCTTCGGCGTTGCGTCCGGCCTGGCATCCACCACCCACACATCCGTGTTGATGGAGCGATCCGGATCGGGATCGTGATTGCTCACGTAGGCGATCTTCGTCCCGTCGGGAGACCACACCGCATTGCTCTCGTCGTAATTCTTGTCGGTCGTCAGCTTCTCCAGCTTCTTCGTCGCCACGTCCCACAGATAGAGCTGCGTGTGCTGGTTGTCTTTGAGATACCCTTCCACATCTTCTTTGAAGTGATAGCGGTCGAGCACGATCGGCTTCGGCCTCTCTTTCTCCCCGGCCGGTCTTTTCTCGGCCGCCTCTGCTTCTTCATCCGGTGCAATCGAGAGCAGCAGCTTCTTTGCATCCGGCGCCCACGCATACGCCGACAAGTGCCCCTTCACATCCGTAAGCTGGCGTGCCTCGCCGCCGCGCCGATCCAGCACCCAAACCTGCGTGCCTTTCGCGGTTCCCGTTCTGCCTGCAGTGAACGAGAGATACTTCCCATCGGGACTCCAGCGCGGCGCGCCCGAGGACATCACGCTCTCCGAGTCCTGATCCACGTCGCCGGCCCAGGTCAGGCGCACATCCTGCTTCCCATCCCACGAAACCATCCACAAATCGCTGATCCGCTTGTCGGCCTTTGTCTCGATCGTGGAAACCGTGTAGGCCACCCACTGGCCGTCCGGCGAAACAACAGGACCCGTCACATCGTGAAATCGGGCCAGATCGTCCAGTGTGATCGGGTGAGGTCCGGCGCTCGTCACGGGAGAGGACGCTTGTGCCATCGCACCGGCCGGAAAGCTCAGTGCGGACGCACAAACAGCAGAAAGGGCAAAGCGGACAGGCATGGTTGGCATGCCGGCCAGTATATAGGGCCATTCGCGGCGGTTCTGCCGGGCGATCCGGGGGCGAAGCCTCGCGCGCGGTGGCAACAATCTCCGTCTCCTGCGGTAAAAAGTTCTCAGCCTCGCTGGGCAAAAGTCATCTCACGCCACCATTTACTGAGTAATTACGATTGGTAACCCGATTGCAGGGATTTCGGGTGAGAGGACCAGCCACGGGCTTTTAGACCGTTGAACGCGACCGGTGGCAGCTGTCATCAAGGTCACGTAACCATGAACAGGCCTGACAAACCGCTCGTCAGAATCGAGAATTGGTCCGTTGTCGGAAGCGTTGTCTATTACGGATTTCGCAGACTTGAGCCGGGTGCACGCCTCACCGGCGACGTGATAGGACACGGCAGCGTCCGCAACGGCATCATTTACACCTCCGCCATCCTCGGCATCGACCTCACCAACCATCTGGTCGAAACCCACAACAGCATCTACCAGCTGGGCGAAGTCAGCGAAGACTATGCGCGCTGGCAGCGGGAGCAGGCCAGGACCCGCGCCGCCTGAACGATTGCCGTCATCCCAACCGGAGCGGGTTCGCGCTTGCGCGAACCCTGCACCCTGAGCCCGTGCTGTACGGCGCGCTCGGGCGAGCGCGCCGCATCATGCAGTTTTCGCGTGCTGCTCCTTGAGGTCCTTCAGCAGCGCGTCGATTTGTTCCTCCCGCTCCAGCTTCGCGAATTTCGCCTCCACCCCATCGCCATCCATCAGCTCGCGTGACGCTGCATTGTGCGCCTCAGCTCCGGCGATCCGGTTCTTCATCCGCGTGATGCTCACATCCCCTTCCTTCCGCGCGATCACTTCGCGCGCTTTCTGCGCACGACCCACCACCCGGGCCCGACGGCTCTCCGCGATCATCAGCTCGCAGCGGCTGCGCGTCTCGGTTAATTTTTGTTCCAGGCCGCGCAGGGCCGTCTTCAGCGTCTCGACTTCCGTCTTCTGATCCTCCAGTTGCTGCGTGAATCCCGCCGCCAGGCCCTTCGCGCTCAGCGATCGCTCCAGCGCCGCCCGAGCCAGCCCGTCGTCGCCTTTGCGCACGGCCAGCTCTGCCTTGCGCTTCCAGTCCGTTTCTGAGTCCTCATGCTCTTTGCGCTTCTTCTCCAGCAAATGCTCGTCGGCCAGCGCAATCGCGACCTGGGTCTTGACCTGCATCAGCTGATTCTCCATATCCAGGACCAGCTGCTTCAGCAGCTTTTCCGGATCCTCGGCCTTATCGATCAGGTCGTTCAGATTCGCTCTCAGCAGTGTGCTCACTCGCTCCAGCAGTGCCATAACCATACCCTCCAGTTCCGCTATCGATTCCGCAAAAACATTGGGCGGAGCGATCGTCCGCTCCGCCCCGAAATGCTTCACTTGCCGTTCACCACCGGTCCAGTTCCTGCCGATCCGTCGCCGTTCGGCCGCGGCCGGATCGCCGTGATGTTCGACATCAGCTGCCGCATGTCCATTCCCGACAGCGCTTCGAACAACGCCGGCACCTGGGCCGCGATTTTGGCCATGTCGCCGGTGAGCTTGTTCACGCCGGCCGCGTCGCCGCCCGTCGAAATGATGGTGACCTTGTCCACCTTCGACAGCGGCTCGGCCATCGCGCGGACCACATCGGCCATGTTCGTGATCAGCCGATCGACCACAGCAGCCTGGTTCCATTCCTGGTAGGCCTCGGCCTTCACGTTCATCGCCTTCGCTTCGGCCTCGCCCTTCTGGAAGATGATCGACGCCTCGGCCTCGCCCTGCGTTTTGATCGCCGATGCGCGGCCCTCCGCCTCCATCGTCAGCCGCGCTTTCTCTGCAGCCGCCAGGACCTCGACGCGCTGCCGGTTGACCTCGGCCTCCTTCAGCACCGTGGCGATCAGCTCCTTCTCGTGGCGCGTGATCTCCGCTTCCTGCACCTTGATCTGCTGCTCTTTCTCGATTTGCTGTACCTTCACCTGCTCGGCGATCACCTGCTGCTGGGTGATGTTCGTCTGCAGCTCATATGCCTTGTCTGCCGCTGCCTGCTGCTTCCGGCTCTGCTCGGCAAACTGCGCCTTGGAGATGTCCAGATCGCGCTGTGCCTGCGCCTGCTTGCTGAGCGATGCCGTCTCAGCGATGACCCGCTCCTGATCCGCCGCCGCCTTCGCCACCGCGGCTTCCCGCGTCGCATTGGCCCGTTTGATCGCCGTGTCCCGTTCCGCTTCAGCTGCCGCGATCTCCGCGTCCCGCTTGATGCGTACGATATCCGGACGTCCCATGTTGGTGATGTACTCGTTCTTGTCGCGGACCTCCTTGATGGTAAAGGACACGACTTCGAGTCCCATCTTGCTCATGTCATCCGCGCAGGTGCCCCTCATCCGATCGGCGACCATCTCCGGTTCCTTGACAATTTGTTCGACGGTCAGCTGGCCGATGATGCCCCGCAGGTGACCTTCCATGACGAGGCGGATCAGGCCTTCGCGCTGCGGCGGGGTCTTGGTGAGGAACTGTTCAGCTGCGGTCAGGATGGATTCCTGATCGCTGCGCACCTTGATCTGCGCCACCGCCTCGACGGTCACCGCAACGCCCTGCTTGGTGTAGAGATCCTGCTGCGGAGCCACATCAAACGACATCAGCTCCAGCGAAAGCTCGCGGCAGTTCTCCACCATCGGAAAGATGATCGTGCCGTGTCCCTTGATGACGCGGGGGCCACGGAAGCCATAGACGATGAGCGCTTCGTTCGGGCCCGCCTTACGAAACATCCTGGCCAGCATGCCGGTCAGAATGATGAGTGCCAGCAGGCTCAGTCCAACAATGATGATGATTGTGTTGGTCATAACGCCCGATCCTTTCCATCGGGGCTGCTACTTCGATTGGGTTGATGGGTCGGCCTTCGCGGCCGTGTCCCCGAGGAGTTCCGCGCTTTCGCCGGACAATTCCTCCCAGGGGCGCACGTACGCGATGCCCTGCTCGTAGCGCATCACCACCACTTCTGTGCCGCGCGCCAGCGCTACGCCTGCTTCACTGCGCGCGGGTGCAAAGCGGCGTGCGCCGCCCTGCGAAAACTGAATTTCGCCGGTGCCGTCTTCGCGAATCGCCCCGGTGACCGCCCCGAGAATGCCGAGAATGTCGGTGTCGGCGGCGGTTAGTTCGTGCTCATGGGGCAGGAGCACCTTCACCAGGAACCAGAACAGAATCGCCCCGCCGGCGAGGCCCGTGACGCTTGCGATGGCCAGCACCACCAGCATCGTGAAATCGCCGCTGCGCGCCAGCAGATAACCGCATCCGCCGAACCAGCACAGAAACGCAGCGAGGGTGAAGCCGTTCACCGGGCTGACACTCGATTTCGTCACACCGCCGCCGGCATGAGGCACGTGCGGATGCGCATGGCCGAAATGAAAGTGCACATGCCCGAAATGCAGATGCGTGAACGCCCCCAGCGCCGACAACACCGTCAGCGAGAGCCCCAGGGTGAAACAGATCAGATAGAACGCGATCATTGCGTGGCCTCCCTCTTGCGCATGGGACCCGCTTGAACTGCACGAACCTTGGTGCTGGATCCATGCCCGTTGGCCTCTCCGGAACCCAGCACCTCGAACAGCCGCTCCGCCAAACCCGGCGTCTCCAGCACCGCCTTCAGCAGCAGCAGGCACCGCCGCGAGTCCTCATGCCGCGCCACCGCCAGCAGGGCCTGCTTCAGTCCTGCATCGCGCCGGAAGCGCTCTGCCCCGCTCACCAGCCACAGGTCCAGCTTGTCCTCCAGCGTTCTCGCGTCGCTCAGCAACTCCGCGTGATAGCCCTCCGGATCGTCGACCAGATATCCGGGATGGACCTTGAAGAACTTCGCCAGCACCTGGCGCGTGGTGTTGGTCAGGTGCGGCCGCGCCCCGCTCTCGATCTGCGACAGGTAGCTCTGGCTGAGCGTTTTGCCGGTTTCGGCCCGTAGAGCGCGCACCATCTCCTGCTGCGTAATCGCACGACCCAGGCCGCGCAGTTCTCCCTCGGTTTCCCGGAGGTATTTGAGTTTTTCGCCGAGCTTCATCTTGTTATTGCAATCCGCAATCAGTGTATCGCAATCTGTGATATAGTCAAGCGAAATCGAAACCCAGGCGATTCCGGCCTCCTGCCGACGCAAAGCCGTCGCCCTGGCTCCGATCCCGCGGTACACTTCGCACGAAAAGGGGGCCACCATGCCCGCCATCTCCGCAGCCGATGCCATTTCGCCTGCCATCGACCGAACCAGGAATTTCCTGTTCCGGCCCTTCAGCCTCGGCACCTATCTCAAGCTGTGTCTCGTCGCTCTGCTCACCGAGGGTTCATCCGGCGGAAGCGGGAACTTCCACCTCCCCGGGGGCGGACATATGCCGCGCCACCATTCCGGCTTCTACGCCGCGCCGCATATGCCCTTTACCTTTACCCCGGAGCGAATCGCCGTCGCCTGCGCCATCATCGCTCTGATTCTGGTGATCGCGCTGTTTCTCTCCTGGCTGATCACGCGGCTGCGCTTCGCCTGGTTCCATTGCCTCATCACGAATACGCGTGAGATCGGTCCCGGCTGGCACCTCTATCGCGAGCCCGCGACGCGCTTCTTCTGGTTCAGTGTCGTCGTCGGATTGTGCTTTCTGGTGCTGATCGCTCTTCTGGCCATTCCCTTTGCCGCCGGATTCCTGGGACTCTTTCACGGCATGCGGGCGGGCGGCCATCCGAACATCGGCGCGATTTTTGCGCTGCTGATCCCGCTCATCCCCATCCTTCTTCTCATCGTGATCCTGGCGATGGCGATCGAGATCGTGCTGCGCGATCTGATGCTCCCGCACTTCGCGCTGGACAATGCGACCGCCGGCCAGGCATGGTCCGCGGCCTGGAGCCGCATCCGCCAGGAGAAGGGCGGATTCTTCGTCTATGCCCTGTTGCGGGTCCTCCTGCCCATCGTGGCGGCCATCGGCATCTTTATTGTCCTGCTGATTCCAGGGATTCTCTGCGCCCTGGTTGTCGTCGCCATCGAAGCGGGCCTGCACGCCGCCTTCGGGCACGCCGCCCTGGGAATTTTCCTCGAAGTCTCGGTCGGCGTGGTGGCCTTCACCGTGGGGGTGCTGATCTTCATCGCGGTGTTCGGGCCGCTGAAGACTGCCGTCCGCGAATATGCGCTCATCTTCTACGGCAATCGTTACCGGCGGCTCGGCGACATCCTCTACCCGCCGCCTGCGGCTCCAGCGATGCCCGCGCCAGTCGCTCCCTGAGGATCGATTCGGCCTCAGTCTCCCGGCTCGGGCTCGGGCGTCCTGCCCAGTTCCGGGCCGGCGAGATGGCTGTGACGGCGCGCGTACAGAAAATAGACAAACAGGCCGATGATCATCCAGCTTCCGGCAGCGATCTTCGACGTAGGATCCACGGAGATGATCATCGCGGTGCAGAACAGCGCTCCCAGTATCGGCACCAGCGGCACGAGCGGCGCGCGGAACGGCCTCGCCTGCCCGGGATTCGTCCGCCGCATGATCCAAACCCCAATGCAGACCAGCACAAAGGCAAAGAGCGTTCCCAGGTTCGTCATGTTGCCGGTAATGTCGCCGGGCAGAAACCCGCCGAGCAGCCCGACAAAGACGTAGAGCACCCAGTTGCATTTGTAGGGCGTGTGGAATTTTGGATGCACATCCGCAAACAACTTCGGCAACAATCCATCCCTGGACATCGAGAAAAAGACGCGGCTCTGTCCGAGCAACATCACCAGCATGACCGATGAGAATCCCGCCAGAATCGCCACCGACACCAGCGTCGAGAGCCAGTGGTAGCCCGGCATGTAGGTGTGGATTGCCCAGGAAACGGACGCCTCCATGCCTTTTTTGGGATCGGCGAAATCGAGCGAGGGGGCGATCCCCGTCAGCACCCAGCTGAAGAGGATGTAGAGCACCGTGCAGACGGCCAGCGACCCAAGGATGCCGATCGGCATGTTCCTTCCCGGATCGACGGTTTCCTGCGCCGCGGTCGACACCGCATCGAAGCCGATAAAAGCGAAGAACACGACGCCGGCGCCGCCCAGGATGCCGCCCCATCCATGCTTGAAGACCCCCTGGTGGGCTGCATCCTGCGCGAGGACGAAGGGCGTGTGATTCGCGGGGCTGATGTAGTGCCAGCCGATGGCGATGATCATGAGGACGATCGTCACCTTGATCCCGACGATGATTGCGTTCACCGTGGCCGACTCGGAAATCCCTTTGATCAGCAGCAGGGTCATGATCAGCAGGATGACCAGTGCCGGCGCATTCACAATGCCATGGACTCCGCCGGGCCCCGTCTGCAGCGGCGAGTGTCGCCAGGCCCAGGGAATCAGATCCGGAAAGAGGTTGTTGAAGTACTCGGTCCAGTAAATCGACAGGGTCGCCGCGCCCAGCCCGTACTCCAGAATCAGCGCCCATCCGATCACCCACGCCACCAGCTCACCCATCGTGACGTAGGCGTAGGTATACGCGCTGCCGGCGATCGGGATCATCGCCGCGAACTCGGCATAGCAGAGTCCGGCAAAGGCACAACCGATGGCCGCGATCACGAACGAAAGGGTCACCGCCGGGCCGGCATTTTGCGCTGCCGCCGCCGGAGTGCGGGCAAAGAGGCCGGCGCCGATGATGGCGCCAATCCCCAGAGCGATCAATCCAGGCCAGCGCAGCGTGCGCCTCAGACCACCGCTTTCGTCAAGGCGTGCCAGCAGGGCATCCAGGGGTTTCGTGCGAAAAAGGCTCATCGTAGCCATCATCGTAGCCCACAGAGCCACTGGATTCGTCCCCGGTTCTGCGCGCACCCCGCTTCGCTCCGAGCCGGCGCAGGACAGGGGACTCGCCGTCGCGCATTCCGCAGCGCGTTCTCCGGGGTGGCCGGCTTCGCTCGCCGTCCCAAAAATCCCGGTTCGTCACACAATGCTCATCCGGCTCCGAAACCGCTGACTTTGCAAGCGGTTGGGCTGTCGCGGCTTTGCTTGACTATGCTATGCTCGCCGCGTGGCGACCGCTGTTTCCCAACCTCGGGTGGCGACTCCGCGGCACAGCGCTGTGGTGCGCGTGACGCACTGGCTCACCGTCGTCGCGTTCCTCGCGCTCGCCATCACCGGCTACCTCATCGTCCTGTCGCATCCGCGCTTCTACTGGGGCGAAACCGGCAACGTCAACATGAAGCCGCTGTTTTCGTTCCATGTTCCCTCCTCGCGCGACACGGTGCCCACCGGCTATGGTTACGTTCTGCCCGACGAAAACGGCTGGAGCCGCTATCTCCACTTTGAAGCCGCCTGGCTGCTGGTCCTCACCGGCATCGTCTATGGCGTTGCCGGATTCTGGAGCGGTCACTTCCGTCGCGACCTTCTCCCCCGGCATGGCGAGCGCTCCTGGCAGAACTGGTGGCAGGCGCTGCGTGGCGTGCGCCATCGCGACGATGGAACTGTTGCCTACAACATCGTTCAGCGCACCGTCTATCTCGGCGTGATCTTCGTGCTGTTTCCGGCGGTGATCTGGACCGGCCTCGCCCTTTCGCCCGGATTCAACGCGGCCTTTCCGTTTTTCGTCGATGTGCTGGGCGGCCGGCAGTCGGCGCGCACGCTCCATTTCTTCATCTCCGATGTGCTGGTGGTCTTCCTGATCGTCCACGTCGTCATGATCGCGCTTGCCGGTTTCTGGAGCCGTACCCTGGCCATGATCACTGGACGCGCAGGATCCGCAAAGGAGGTCAACGGATGAGTCCCTTTTCCCGGCGCAAGTTCATGAAAGGCGGAGCCGTCACCGCGGTTGGACTCGCGGGTCTTGCGGCTGCGGATCGCATTGCCCGGCGCCATGGACTCATCCCCCCGGACGGCGGCACGCTCTACGGTCCTGGCGAGACGCTCACCTATGCAGCGCAGCGCATGATCGGCAGCCACGCGCTGGCCCGCGAGTTTCCCCGCGGCATGATTTCGAAGATGCCGTTCATGAACGAGGTGGCACCCCACACCGACGAGTTCAAGCGCCATCAGACCGCGGGATTCCGGGACTGGCGCGTCGTCGTCGACGGTATGGTCGAGCATCCGCTGTCGCTCTCCATCGCGGATCTGCAGGCCCTCGCCAAACGCAGTCAGATCACCGAGGTTGTCTGCGAAGAGGGCTGGTCCTACGTCGCGGAATGGATGGGCACGCCGCTGAGCGCTGTTCTGCAGGAAGCCGGCACTCTGCCCCAGGTCCGCTACATCGTCTACTACGCGATGGAGAAGGATGGCTGGGACAGCATGGACATGGCCGACGCTCTGCACCCCCAGACCTTCCTCACCTGGGGTATGAACGACGGCGACCTGCCGGTGGGCTTTGGCGGACCGTTGCGCATGCGGCTTCCACGCCAGCTTGGCTACAAGAGCGTAAAGTACGTGATGCGGCTCACCGCAACCGATTCGATGAAGAAGTTCGGCCAGGGCCTGGGTTGCGCGGCTGCCGAGGGTGGGTATGCCTGGTACGCAGGCATCTGAACGGCACACGGCCCGTACTCCGGTTACTGACGACACCGAGATCCGGGAGACCGTGAAAACCGGCTTGAGGTTCAAGCCAACCGCTTCTCCCTGCCGCCCACTCCTACAAAAGTGCCAGACTCCCCCCGGCGGAGTTGTAGCTCAGAATCCACTGTGGTCATTGAAAATGGTGTACGACAGTGACAATGATCGTTGCGACGAGACTCAGTCACCACAGCAGCGGGAATGGGGTCGGTCTCAAGCAACGGTACAAACGGAGTCGCCGATCGAGTCAAAAGCAAACCGACTCCGGCACCTCCAACCCGGTTCTATGGCGCTGCACGATGCGCTGACCCGGCTGCCAAACTGAACCCTGCTGCAGGATCGCTGGAGCAGCCCTTTAAGTTCCACGAAGAAAGAGTTTTCGCGATGGCAAACGAACACAGGAATTACGGATTGGCGTGGCTTTTTGCCGGACTGGGCGCCGGCGCAGTGGCCGGAGTCCTCTATGGACCGAAGTTCGGACGTAAAACACCCGAGGACGGCGTCAGCGAAGACACCGAGTTTCTCCGTGGACGGACCCGCCAGGCCGCCGAAGAAGTCGGCGCCATGGTCGACCAGACCCGGCAGCAGGTCGCGGCTCTCATCGAGCGCAGCCGGGAGCAGATGAAGGAGTCGATGGATCGTACCCGCCTGGCCGCCGAAGCCGTCAGCACCATCGTCGATCAAAGCAGGCAGCAGGTCGCCACCCTCATCGACCAAAGCCGGCAGCAGGTGAGCGAAAACGTCGATCGCTCCCGCCAGGGCGCCGAGGACGTGACCGCCATCGTCGATCTGAGCAGAAAGCAGGTCGCCACCCTCATCGACCAGAGCCGGCAGCTGGTGAACGAGCACGCGGAGCGCGCCCGCCAGACCGCGAACGACGTCGCCACCGTCGTTGACCAGGGCAAACAGCAGGTGGCGTCCCTCGTTGACCTGAGCAAAGCGCAGATGAACGAATCGGTGGAGCGCACCCGCCAGGCCGCCGAAGAGGTCAGCGCTGTCATCGACCAGAGCAAACAGCAGGTTGCATTCCTTGTCGATCAGAGCAAGGCGCAGATGAACGAGTCGGTGGAGCGTGCCCGCCACGCCGCCGAAGAGGTAGGCGCTGTCGTCGACCAGAGCAAACAGCAGGTTGCATTCCTGGTGGACCAGAGCAAGGCGGAGATGAACGAGTCGGTGGAGCGTGCCCGCCACGCCGCCGAAGAAGTGGGCGCCGTCGTCGATCAGAGCAAGCAGCAGGTTGCGTTCCTGGTGGACCAGAGCAAGACGCAGATGAGCGAGTCGGTGGAGCACACCCGCCAGGCTGCGGAAGAGCTCAGCGCCGTCGTCGATCAGAGCAAGCAGCAGGTAGCGGCCATGGTCGATCAGAGCAAGGCGCAGATGAGCGAGTCGGTGGAGCACACTCGCCTGGCTGCGGAAGAGCTCAGCGCCCTTGTTGATCAGAGCAAGCAGCAGGTAGTGGCCATGGTCGATCAGGGCAAAGAGCAGGTAAATGGGTACGTGGATCGCACCCGCCTCGCCGCGGAAGAGGTCAGCGCGCTCGTCGATCGCAGCAAGCAGCAGGTGAACGACTACGTGGAGCGCATCCGCAGGGCCGCGGAAGACGTCAGCGCCCTCGTCGATCAGAGCAAACTGCAGGTGAACGAATATGTCGGTCGCACCCGGCGCGCCGCCGAAGAGGTCGGCGCCATGGTCGACCAGAGCAAGCAGCAGGCGGCAACCCTCGTCGAGAAGAGCCGTGGACCGGTGAACGAGCCGGTAGAACGCCGGCGCGAGTCCATCGATCGCGTGCGTGCGCAGTGGGAAGAGTTTGTGGAGCAGAGCAAGTACCACGTCGCCGGAGCTTCCCGGTAAGCGACGCTTACGAGCCTGGGGGTCGGCAGTGGGTGGTGCAGCTGCACCACCTCGACCTCGAGGTCGCCGCAAGTTCAGATACCCATGGTCTGGCCGGCTGGCTACTCAAAAGACGAGGAGTCGAAGCCGACCGCGAAGTTCTTCGTCCTGCAACCACGGTCGGATACTCGGCGCAGCGTGCGCAAAAGACCCCGAGTGCCCAGCGCCAGGAGGACGAATACATCCTGCACGCCGCGACACCGGTCTGCGAAGTGGAGTCAGATCGTCGTCGAAGGCCTCGCCTCGTACTTCCACTCCCAACCATTCCCGTGCGAACGCATCACGCAGGTAAACATCGCGCAGGATCATCTCCCGGCCAGACGCTCCGTCAGGCCATTCCGCCTGAAGTCTGACATCAACACCGACTCAGCGTCCGCCGCCCGATAAGCGTCGGTTCGAAGAGTTCGATCGGGGACACTCGGGGAATGTGTACGATCGGATCCATCGGCCTCGGGAGCTTCAGCGTGTCTGCGGGCAGCACGTTGGTCCGGACCCGCATAAACACTGGGTGCAGGACGTATAATCACCTTCTGCATCGGAAAATAATGATTGACAGGGAGCCACAGGGTAGAGCCGCCAAAGTGCAACCGATGCGAATCGCTGGTTTTCTTCTTGGCCTGCTGCTCATGGTCAGGTGGGGATTTTGCCAGGCGCTGCCCGGCGCGAGCTCGACGCCGGATTCGGCAGGCACGCCCGGGCTTTTCGTGGACGTGGCGCCAGGCAATGGCGTGCATTTCCTGCATCAGGCACCCCATAGTCCCCGGAAATATCTGCTGGAAACCATGGGCTCAGGCGTCGCGGTATTCGATGCCGACGGCGATGGGCGGATGGATCTCTATTTCGTGAACGGCGCGCCCTTCGGAGAATTTGTTCCGAAAGGAACGATCCCGCAGAAGACCGACCCGAAGTACTGGAACCGCTTTTATCATCAGATGCCCGATGGTTCCTTCGAAGACTGGACCGAAAAGGCCGGTCTGGCCGGTGTGGGTTACGGTATGGGCGTCGCTGTCGGCGACTACGACAACGATGGCCACGAGGATCTCTTCGTCACTGCTCTCGGCGGCAATCGTCTCTATCACAACAACGGCAACGGGACCTTCACCGATGTCACGGAAAAGGCAGGTGTGGGCGGCTCCGGCTGGTCGACTTCTGCCGCCTGGGTGGATCTTGATGGCGACGGCTATCTCGATCTGGTCGTGCTGCGCTACATCCAGTGGGACTGGGACGATGTCGTCTGCGGTTCACCGGACAATCGCGGCTACTGCCATCCGGATGTCTTCCCGCCGATTTCCATGCTCGTCTATCACAACAATGGGAACGGTACGTTTACCGAGTCGGCGCACAAACTGGGCCTCGATAAGCCGGGAAAAGCCCTCGGCATAGCCATTGCCGATTTCGATCGCGACGGACATCCGGATATCTTTGTCGCCAACGACTCCATGGTCGAGTTTCTCTTTCACAACAAAGGCGACGGCACCTTTGAGGAGGAGGGTCTGGAAGCCGGTGTCGCTGTGGACGGCGAAGGCCGCACCTTTGCCGGCATGGGCGTCGATTTTTCCGACTACAACAACGATGGCTGGCCCGATCTGGTCATCGGCGACCTCGCGAACCAGAAGTACGCGTGCTATCGCAATGACAAGGACGGGAACTTTGAATACGACAGCTACGTGACCGGCATGGGCGGCGAAACGCTGCTGCATTCCGGCTGGGGACTGCGGTTTGTGGATTACGACAACGATGGCTGGAAGGATCTGATCATCGCGCAGGGCCACGATCTCGACACCATCGAGAAAAGCTTTCCGGCGCTGCACTATCGCGAACCGGCAATGCTGCTGTGGAACATGAAGGGGAAAAAATTCGTCGATGTCTCGGCAAAGTCCGGCGATGTTTTCCAGCAGAGATGGGTGGGGCGAGGTTTGGCGACCGGCGATCTGGATAACGACGGCCGCATCGATGCCGTGATCTCAGAGAATGGCGGCCCCGCCCACGTGCTCATGAACCGGACGAAGACCACCAATCACTGGATCGGATTCCATCTCGTCGGGCACAAGAGCAATCGCGACGGCATCGGAGCCGTCATCCATATCGAGACCTCGGCAGGTCCCCAGTGGTATGAGGTGACCACGGCGTCCAGCTACCTGTCATCGAGCGATGTACGGGCGCATTTCGGGATGGGCGCAGACAAGACGGCTAAGTCCGTCGAAATCCGCTGGCCCAGCGGCATTGTCCAGCATCTCGAGAATGTTACCGGCGACCGGTATCTGCAGGTCGATGAGCCGCCCAAATAGAACTCGATCTGGAAATCGGTATCGCGCTGGGAACCTTGTAAAGTCCTGCTGCGGCGAACGACAATAATAGGCGAGCGATGCGAATTATCTCCATTCGGAGATCGCTGTCCGCGCTCTGGCTCTCACTCGCCGCCGCCAATCCACTTGCGGCTCAGGCGACGCCAGCCGTGCAGGACGGCACTGCGCTGATGCAGGAGGGGCGCGTGGCCGAGGCGCGCACCATCTTCGAATCCATCCTCGAGCGCGATCCGGCGAACCCGCAGGCCCAGGAGCAGGAGGTTGCTGCAACGGAGCGTCTGGCCCTCGAGCAGCGCGCCGGCAACCACATGGTGGAGGCGCTGCAGACGCTGATGGAGGGTCAGAAGGCAGTTCAGTCCAGTGCGCGCCTTGCCTATGACATTGGCATCCTCGAAGACGAGATGCAGCTTTATCCGGAGGCCGCGAAATCACTGGAAACGGCGCAGCAACTCCACATGGACGATCCAATGCTCCTGTACGCGATCGCACGCGTCGAGATGGATACAGGACAACTGGACAAAGCCGGACAAACCATGCAGCAGTATCTGCAACAGCGGCCGGGCGATGCGAGCGCTCACTTCGGTCTTGGGCGGATCTATCAGCTCGGGATGCAATTCGACAAAGCTGCGGCGGAATTTCAGGAGTCGATCCGGTTGCAGCCGGCGCAGAGCGAGGCCTGGTATCAGCTGGGAGACATCGCCCTCAAACAACGGCAGTTCGACGAGGCTCTCACCGACTTCAGGCACACGCTGGAACGCAATTCTCGCCACGGCGGTGCGCTGGCCGGTTCCGGAGAAGCCCTCTTCCGCGAAAAGCAATATGAAAAGGCGCTCGATTTTCTCGACCGCGCGGTTGCCGCAGCACCCGACTATCAAACAGGCCACTACTATCGTGGCCTGACCCTCGCGAGGCTGGGACGCAGGGAAGAATCGGAAAAGGAATTAGCCGCGGCCGCAGCGCTGGCCGATGCGGAAAACAAGAAGTCATCCACTCGCTACCACCTCACCGTTCCGGACGAGCCGTGAACAGACTCGTCGGGAACCGGAGGGTGCTATAACAGAGGCTTGACAGCGATTTCCCAAAGCTTTCCATGAGTCACTCCACTCGCTGCTTTACTGCCTCTGTCCTCGCCGCCGCACTCCTGCCTGCCTTCCTTCTGCCTGTTCGCGCTGCCGCGCAACAGCCGCAGGCCCTTCCGCTCACCGGCGATTACTACGGAACCCATGACCCCTCCATCATCAAAGCGGGAAACACCTGGTACGTGTTCGCTACGGGCCGGAGCCAGCAGGGCGGCCAGCTGCCGATTCGCTGTTCGACCGATCTCCATGCCTGGAAGCTGTGCGGGCAGGTCTTCGATGCCATACCCGACTGGATCAGGAAGACGAGCCCCGAAACCAGAGATCTGTGGGCGCCGGACATCTCCTTCGTGCACGGCGAATATCGTGTGTATTACGTGTATTCGATCTTCGGAAGAAACCTCTCCGGCATCGCCCTCGCGACGAACCGGACCCTCGATTCGAGCAGCCATGAGTATCGCTGGGTTGACCATGGACTAGTCCTGAAGACCGGGGAAGGCGACGACTTCAACGCCATCGATCCTGATTTTGTTCTCGATGCGAAGGGCCATGCGTGGCTGGTGTTCGGCAGCTTCTGGAGCGGGATCAGGATGCGGCGGCTGGACGACAAAACCGGCCTGCTGTCGGCGAGCGATACAACCCTGTACTGGCTGGCAACGCGCCGCCGCCCCAACGACGAGCCCGCCGTGCCTTCGGGAAGGCCGGCCGCGTGGCAGGCGGTCGAAGCACCATTCATCGTCCTCCACAATCGCTACTACTATCTGTTCGTTTCCTGGGATCACTGCTGCCGTGGAGCGCAGAGCAACTATCGCACCATGGTGGGCCGTTCGCGAACCGTCGCCGGTCCCTACCTGGATAAGGACGGCGTGCCCATGACACAGGGCGGCGGCTCAGAGCTGCTGACGGGGAACACCCGCTGGGTTGGCCCCGGAGGTGAATCCGTGCTGATGCAGCACACGGGCGAAGATCTCATCGTCTTCCACGCCTACGACGCGCAAAATGGCCACCCCGCTCTACAGATCTCCACACTCACCTGGCAGGATGACTGGCCGCACGCGGCCCTCGGAGATCAATAGCCACAGAGGACTGCCCAGGTTCAGTTCTGGTTGTGTTCCCCGTAAAGGATCTTGCTGACAGCAAATTCCGCCTGGGCTTTGCCCGCGTCTCCGCTGCTGCGATACGCCTGCCCCAGTTCGAAATGGACCCTGGGATTCTTCGGATCAAGGCGGGCTGCCGTTTCCAGCTCGGTGACCCCCGCCTTCGCATCTCCGGTTTCAACCAGAGCATGCCCCAGCTTTTCGCGCGCGGACGCCAGTTCCGGAGCAAGACTGGCAGCCAGCTTCAGGTAGGGGAGTGCATCTGCTGCGCGTTGCTGATCGAGGAGGAACGTCCCCAGATCGAGAAATGGCCACGGATCGGAAATGCGTCGCTCTTCGCCCCACTTCGCCGCAAGCCGCAGCGCTTCCTCGGCCCTTTTCGGCTGGTTTTCTGCGTCAAACGTCAGGCCCAGATTCTCCTCCGCCTTCAGATGGTCGGGCTGGATTGCAAGAACGCGCTCGAATGCCAGCTGTGCCTGGTCAAAACGGTTTTGCGTGTAGAGGCAGCGGCCCAGGCTGTACAACACGTCCACGCTGGCCGGATCGGTGGAGAGCGCAACGCGCAGCCAGTGCACCGCGTCGTCATAGTCATTGAGGAGCACGTAATCGAGGGCGACGGAGCGCAAATCACTCGCTGTGGGACGACGAACAGCGGCGGCCTGCGTGTAAATGGTAAGCGATTCCTTCGGCTCATTCTCCTGGCGCAAAACCAGCGCGAGCCGGTACAGAAGCTCCGCCGAGTTCGGCTCGGCGCGCAAGGCATCGCGCAGCTTTGCTTCGGTCGCCTGCAGGTTCGGTGAAACCACAGGTTCCTCGGCCGTCAGCGGCATCGACGGCCGGTGTCCGGCCTTATCGGGATTTGCCTGCTGAGCGATTGCCAAAGCGCAGCAAACCACAGCCGCGAGAATCGAAAGGGTACAGAAGCGCTGTCGCAGGTTTTTCATTCCGCGGTGGCTCTGTCCGAGCGCCCTTCTTCAGCGTACTCTTCTTCGGCGCAGTCACTCGATGTAGGGCCAGCCATCGGTGTCGAATCCGAGCCGATTGATGCCCAGCGTGGGCGCACCATTGTTGTTGCCGTCGTAGTAGTGATAGACGAAAGTCGGCTGATTCAGGGATCCGTCACTCCCCGTGTCAGTGAATATGCTTGCGCCGCCCGGGCCATAGATATTGGCATGTGAACCGATCAGGATGGTTCCGCCTCCCTTCACCAGATCGATTCCGCCGCGGTCCAGATACGGGCCGGTCACCGTCTGCGAGCGCCCGACAATCGTTCGGTACGTGCTAGCCGTTCCCTGACAGCAGACATTGATGGAGGCGAAATAGTAGTAGTAGCCGTTCCGATAGTAGATGAACGAGCCTTCCTCGCCCGCATTGCGCGCAGCGATGGGATACATCGAGGTTCCCAGACGAAGCCCCGTGGAGGGATCAAGCTGGATGAGGTGAATGCCGTCCTGCCAGGACCCGAAGACCAGCCACCACTCTCCGCTGGCATCGATGAATGCAGCTGGGTCGATCGCGTTCCATGTAGTGGAGTTCGTGAAGTTCCAGCCGTTTTGCATCGCGGGCGGCGCCGTTGTCGCCGCTGTCCACGATGAAATCACGTATCCGGCATCCGTCCACGGACCCCACGGGGTGCTGCTGGTGGCCAGGCCAATCACCGCCTCGGCTCCAGTCGAAGGCTCGTACGGTATCGCGTAGTACAGGTAGTACGTCCCGTTCGCGTAGAGCACGTCCGGTGCCCAGACGTCCGTGTTCTGCCCGTTGTTGTCCGACTTCGGGGTCTGCAGTCCGCTCCACGACGAAAAGTCCGGCCCGATGATCGGGCACCGGTTGTCCTGCGTCAACCATGCCCCGCCCTGCGTCATGCTGCATGCGCCGTTCGCCGAGTTGACATTTGTGTATGTGAACGTGATTCCATCCGTCGACCAGGCCAGCGTCTGGTGCGTTCCATAAAGCCAGTAAAGATGCGTCGAAGAATCCTGCAGCATAAAAGGGTCGTGAACGCCGGTGCCGCTGCCCGAAACCAGTCGCGGAGCGGGATAAGCGTCCTTCCCTGTCGACGTAAGCGTCCACTCCTGGCACTTGCACCCGGCGGTGGTTGCAGAACGGCTGTCCTGATCGATCTTTGCCGATGTCGTCGTATCGGAATTGGCGACTTCCAGATACAGACCGCTGTTCACGTTTTTGACCAGATAATTGCCGTCGGTCAGGAGATAAAACTGCCAAAGGTGATCGTTGGTTCCGTTGTCCGCATATTGCAATGCCTGAGTTCCGGCGCTCGTCGATGCATTGAGTATCCCGAGCACCTGATGGGTGAGCAGATTCTCGATGTTGTACTGTGAATTGCCCATGGGAAGAAAATGCCAGTTGTCGTCGGTGGCGCCTGCCGCAGCCTCCTGCACGATATTGGCGGATGCTGCCTGGCTTTGACCCGCGATGCCAAGCACAAGGCTGCTGGATGCGCTCTCGATGGTGTACGCACTCGCGTCGCTTAGGCTCGTCAGCGAGCCCATGTCTGTCCCGGACGATGTGCCACCACCACCGCCGTCTGCGGGTGTCCCGCCCCCGCCCCCACATCCACAGATCAATCCCAAAGCTGCCGCCATCGCAACGCGCCATGCGAAACGCCCCACTGCAGTTCTCCTGTTCCGACCGGAGACGGCAGGTCCGCTGCCGCTGAACGGTAATCGTTTACTCAAGGAAACCTCAGAGTATACCGCCCAAAACCCTGACACCCCTTGTCTAAAATTCGGGCGTTGGCGACCCGCTCCCCGTCTTACGCGGTGTCCCGGTGCCAGCCGCCTGCAGGCGACTGAACTCCTCGGCCGCATGTCGAGCATCCGCTTCTCGGTTCAGCCTTCGATAGATGTGCATCAGCGCATACCAGGTGCCCCGTTCAATGAACGCCGAGGGATGCTCCTTCAGCGACGACTCCAGCGCACTGGCCGCCTCCTGATCCTGTCCTTTTTTTTCCAGACCCAGACCCAGGAAGTAATAGGCCAAAGCCGGATCGGCATGCGCATCAATCGCCTGACGCAGCAAAGGAACTCCTGCCGAAGGATCACCACTTTCCACGCGGATTCGCCCCAGCTGCAGCAGCGCCGTGGCACTGTGCGGATTCAGCTCCAGCTCCCGCGAGTACGCTTTGGCAGCATCCTCCAGCTTGTTGCTCCGCTGATACTCGGCGCCGATCGCGTCGTACAAATCCGGATTATCCGGCTGCGCCTGAATCGCAACCGCGTACTCTGCAGCCGCCTGTTCCGGCTGTCCCCCCGCCGAATAAATCTCGGCCAGAGCGCGATGCACATGCCACGATTTGGGATCGAGCTCGTAGAGTTTCTGAAAGCAATCTTTCGCAACCTGCGTATGCGCGCGGGCCCGCAGGTCCAGAATGTTGGCATCCTGCGGGGCCAATGCTCCGGCTCGATCCAGCGGCCCGGTTGCTGCAGTGGCGTCTCCCCTGGCCAGCTCAGCGATGCCAAGCCAGCTGAGCGCTTCGGCGTTTTTCGGCTGAAGCTCAACCTCGGTTTCCAGGGAGCGAATCGCCGCGTCGAGTTCGTTCTGCTGATATTGAGCGATGCCCAGAAACAGATGAGCGCCTGGCATCGAGGGCCGGAGACGAACGGCATGTTGCAATGGGTCTTCCGCTTTGTCTCCGCGCCCTTCTCGCAGCCACGTCATGCCCAGCCCAAGATATGCATCGGCCGAATCGGGATTGGCACGGACCGCTTCGCTGAACTGAAGTTCGGCTTCCGCCAGCCGGCCTTCGTGAATTGCCCGCGCACCTTTCTGTAACAACTCCGCCTCAGGAGCCGAAGATGTCTGGGGCCACGTCGTTTGTGGCACAGCAAGAAACAGGAAAAGGCCGATTGCCCAGGAAGCCGGAAAGGCCGGGCGGGCGAGGTTCTGTGTCATCGCAAAGCTCTCAAGGTGGCGGGATAAGAGAGGCGTCGCTGATCATAAACCTCCGGCAAGCCACAGTGCTGCTTTGCGAAAGTCAATCTGGACACGAATCGTGCCCAACGGGAAAACGTTCTCCACCGGCTCCGAGAGAGGACGGGAGAACGAACCACGAAGAAAGACCGGCCGACGCGGCGCTTCAGAGCAGAATGTCACCGCGTACATGCGTTATCGATTCAGTCAACTATCGTATGGATCCCGACGCAAAGGTAACCATCTCGACGGCCCATCGAAGTTGGGCAGTCGCGGTTGAAACTTTTCCGGAAAGATGGAAATAAATCGCTTGGTGTGTGATGGTTATGCGATGTCGCTCCTGAAAGAGCAACATGCCTGGCCGAAGGACAATACGAGTTGATTCTGATGTCTTTGTTGTTACTTGCCAACATTTTTGTTGACACTTTGCCGCCTGGCTCCATAGGATTACTTGTTTTTATTTCGCGCGTTACCCAGAAAACGATTTCTAAACGGATCGCGCAACAAAAACACCGTGGCCGAAGCGCCCGTTGATTCGACCACTTTTATTCACGGAGGCTAATTTGACCAGAAAATCGCGTGTTGACGGTTTGCTCTGCATCGTGAGTCTTGCGCTCACCTTGTTCTCCATCT
>Ga0335072_10003842_pt1 | contig 22460 bp, 27 predicted proteins | sample Lox_Sample_21_FD_206725 | JGI IMG/M metagenome (GOLD analysis project Ga0335072, IMG submission 206725) | Soil microbial communities from Loxahatchee National Wildlife Refuge, Florida, United States - Lox_Sample_2.1 | ecosystem: Environmental > Terrestrial > Soil > Wetlands | place: USA...
CCTCCAGTCTACGACGGTGATGGCAACAAGAAGCGGCTCCCGCAGATCTCCGGCTTTGCGTTAGCGCGCCACATGCGGCAGTGGATCAACCAGCACGGGGCTAGCCTGACGAAGGTGTACACTGGCGGGGGGAACAACGAAGGGGGTTTTTGTCGGGAGATGTCCTGTCGGTAGATTGCAGAGGAGATGGTCAAGGAGATGGACGACGAGGAAGCAATGCTCATCCCTGGCGACAACCGTCACCGCCACAGTTACTCTCTCCTCTGTGCCGGCCCCAACAGTACCACAATACTTCCAAACTTCACCAGAGCTCTATGCCGGCCCAACTGCAACTAGACGTGCTCCCTTCCTAGCACAATCAAACTCAGTCTTCTTTGTCTCGTCGGTCAGCTTTATCCCCAATGCACCCTTAGAAACTGCAGAGCCAATTTCAGGCCAAGGTACAAATGGAAGTATCTTCCAGCTCATGGGTAATCTGAGTCCCTACTTTCCGAATCCCTCTGGATTTGGAGTTGTAGAGTACCCATTGCCTGCTGGTGCCAATATTGTCCAAGTTCAGATGCGTACTGTTATCAATTGCGTAATAGCTAATTGTTGTGCTGACAAGATAAAAGATGCTCTCCCGTCACGACTCCAGGTACCCAACCACTGGCAGTTCTCAGGTGACTTTCGGAGAAAAGATCGCCAACGCCACAGGAAAGTTCAATGCTGCCGGCCCCCTCGCCTTTCTCAACACCTGGACATATGAACTGGGTGCTGGGATCCTCGTTCCTCGCGGCCGGCAAGAACTCTATGATTCCGGCGTCCTCCACTACTACCAATACGGCCAGCTAAATAACCCCAATAGCAAGATCATTGCTCGCACAACAACCGAAGATAGGATGCTCAAGAGCGCCGAGAATTTCATGGCAGGATTCTTTAGCCTTGAATGGACGAATAATGCCACCCTTGAACTCATCATCGAGCAGGAGGGCTTCAACAATAGTTTGGCAGACTATTACCAGTGTAACAACTCGAACCTCGCCGTGAGTGCCGGAGGTACTAATGCTAGCAACATCTGGATCAGCACTTACCTCCAAAGCGCCACCAGCCGTCTCCAAAGCTACGTCACGGGCTACAACTTCAGCACTTCGGATATCTACACAATGCAAGGCCTCTGCCTGTACGAAACCGTAAACCACATCCCAACCCCCTCTAAGTCAGCCAGAGAGTACAACTAACATCCCTTCCTGGATCGTCTTCGGCTACAACGCTTTCTGCGACCTCTTCGCCTACGAAGAATGGATCGGCTTCGAATATAGCATTGACCTCTCCTTCGCCGGCGGCTACAGCTTCCAATCGCCGACCGGCCGCGCCGTCGGCATCGGCTATGTGCAGAAAATGATCGCGCGGCTCGAAAACCACACTTTGGGGTATTCAGGGAGTCAAATCAACGTCACTTTGGACAACAATACGGCCACATTCCCGCTGAATCAGAGCCTTTATTTCGATTTCAGCCATGACACAAATATTATGGCGATCTTGACGGCGTTCGGACTTACGCAATTCAGTACGTTTTTGCCGGATACGAGCTACCAGGGACAGTGAGCCATTTGGAGCCGTTTGGTGCGAGGCTCGACATCGAAATCATCACGACCCCGTCGCCGCTCAATGCGAATAGGACGTATGTTTCGGGAAGCGCAACGACGTATGTGCATTTCATACTCAACCAGCGGACGCTGCCATTGGGGTTTAGTTTCCCGGAGTGTGATTCGACGCGCCTTGATGGCTGGTGCGAGCTGGATACGTTCTTAGAGGTGCAGGCTGGGTCGACGCCGTTGGCGAATTATGATTATGCTTGCTTTTGGGATTATCCAGCTACGCCGTACGGGAGTATTACGAATGGAGCGCCGATCTCGCAGTAGCGTCCCGGTTGGGTCACCATGGAGGTTTCGGAAGATGATTGGGCTGTGAGGATATGTAGATATTTAGATAATGGCAACAATATACGTAACATGTCTGGTCGTTATCATAGCACTTTGCAGCAGCAGATATGACTCTGATCAGTCTTACACTAAGTCTTCCATTTAGAAAGCTACCCATGCCTCGAATAACTCTCCCCGAAGTGTGCATATCTCGGCACTGCCGAAGTTGCGTCACCGACGTGTATTAATGCTAGTGAAAACACGTGCCTCTCCATTCCCTTCCTGAGCGGAGATGCTAAAAGCTCTACTGCACGGAAAGTAGTAGAGTTAAGGTATAACACAAATTTTTATAGTGGCGATGCGCGACAATTGAACAAAGTGTTGCCTTGTAAATCTGACGAATCAGGTCTGGGTTGTAGCTGTACGACGGACTGAAGTGTCAGGAGAGAGATTGGCGAGCAGGTGATCCATTCAGATCGGAAGCAATAAGTTCGTTTCAATAAAGACTTACACCTTAATAATTAATAGCTTCAGAGAAATTATAACGAGATGCAACGCGAATTCGAATACCTCGTCTTGGTCACGGTGATTTCCATTGCCGTCAGTTTGCCCATAGCTCTGTACGTCTCAATCAATCTCGAATGCTCTTCGAAATGTTTTAAAGTAAATGTACGTTGCGTTTGGAAGATAGACTAAGGAGAAAACCTGCAGCAAGGCAGAGTAGTAAGCCTCGCTTAACGATTCGCGCATCAGCCCGCCCAATCCAGGTAGACAGTTGCATATCAACGAGGGCGATCATTAGACTCAGCACTTTGGGACTGGTGCATATGCAAGGCACACTGGCGACGAAATATTAATTACGGACAAAATGGTTTGTGTGTGTGATAGGAGTTGCATCTCAACTGCAACATTTTCTTGAACGTCCGAATATATTTACGAATGACCTCTTCTAGCCGTGTTGCACGAATTTAACCAATTGTGATTGACAGGTTAGGAAATAGTGCACAGTTCGCGTTGAAGCTATTTTCGGTGTTCCTGGGTTAAAAAATCTCAACAATTCTGCTCTTCCATGTGCAGCGTGCGATATGAGGGTCAGATAACCCTAGGTTCGCTGATTAGGAGAGAAACCAGCGATTCGGAACTCGCACCGAAGTCTTCCTGTATGGATCAAACTCCTAATTCCCATGTACCGTGGCGGAGAATGCTATAGTTATGTCTGAAATATCGATCCACAATATGCATCTTTAAACCCTGCACAAGCCAGTTATAGTCAGCCCCAGGCCGTTTGTTGAGAAGCGAGATTTCAGGTGGCACATAGCACAAACGTTCGGGGGGAATTGGTTATATACGAGACGACGCACTTTCTGTCCGCGTTCTACACATTCAACATTCTTGTTTTCATATTCTTTGACGACGACCCTTAGTGGAAGTGATTTTGAGGCTTTTAAAGAGGCTACGACAATCATGTCGACCACGCTCACGTCTCCGGTTGACACTGGCGAGGACAGAGGCGCAGTTCTCATGGGCGTTAGCCTTGCATTTGGAATAGCATCAGCGCTCATTGTAATGCTTCGCATTGGTTATCGTCTGACCAGAAGGACTACAGCAACCTCGGACATGTTTATAGCACTCGCTATGGTAAGCCTGTCTGTCTCCTTGCTGCACTTTGGAAAGCTTGGTTGGTTAAGTAGGTAATTTAATTTAATAGGTACTAAATCTTGTGCATTCGGCTACTAATGCTGTTGGTGAATATGAATCCTTCGTGCTCTGTCACAATTGCGGCGCGGACTAATAGATATTGAAGCTGTTACTCAATGGGGATGGGGAAAACACGAGGCAGATCTCCCTTCTAACATTAGAAACGCCCCTGAAAGTATGATGGTAAGCGCATATATCAATTTCTATGTTATGCACGATCTAATTCCTGATAGTACTTTTGGCTCGCCCTGCTTTTGTCGAAGCCCTGTCTGTTGTTCACTAAGCTATCGCTCTTCTTCGCTTACAGAGGACTGTTTGAGATGGCCGATACTTTCTGGACTCAGCTCTGTCGTGGCCTAAATTATTTTACCGCTTTTCTTGTGGTAACATATTACGGCGCTGCATTCCTAGCAACCGTTTTCGAGTGCACACCAATTGATAAGATGTGGTACCCGAATAAACCTGGCAACTGCATCAATAAGCCCACCTTTTTTTACGCTACGGATGCTGTCAATGTCACTACCAGCTTACTCGTCATATTGATACCTCTGCCGGTCCTCTTGATAGCAAAGCATCAGAGAAGTGAGGTCACACAGGTCCTTGGATTGATCCTACTGGGCTTCTTCGACACCATCATTAGTGTAGTCAGAATGTTTACTCTAGCCTCGGCTGCAGCTGCCAGGGTAGACTTCAGCTGTAAGTGGGTCTCAGGGCATCGTATTTCATGGCGTTAACTTTCTTATAGGGACTATAGTTAATGCTGTGATTGCGTCGTCAATCGAAATGAGTATCGCCATCATCACTGCTAGTCTAATCGTCATGCGGCCCTGCCTCAGAGCTATCTACCGTTTGTTATTTTTTAATGGATATCCTCATAGCACACTTCCTGGCTATAATCCCAGCGGAAACGTCTCATCGACGCCCAGGAAGGTTGGAGTCACCAATACTGTGCAAACTGAAATGGCAATCCAGTCTACCTAGATGGAAGAAATTCTGAGAAGCCAAGATCTATTCTGGGGCAAGTTCATGGTCCTATTATGTGTCCTTGTAAAATCTGCCAATTGTGACGTGTATATCATGGTAAGAACGGATATACGAGATGATATTGGCAGTTTCCTATATGCAGACCGGCATTACCCTTTCCCCTTGGTCAATATATGTTTCATTATGCAAGATTTATGAAAGGGCATAAATTTATGGCTTAGTATAGCAAGGTAGCACAAGGTTGCAAAACCTAACACGTCACCTATCCCTTATGCGCTAGGATGTTGAAAAGGTTAAAACACACTTTAGCGGGGGCAAATTTCTGCACAACAACAAGCAATTCTGTGGCGATGGCCCAGGGAAACGTCGAAGCAGGCGACGACATCTTCATTGCACACGGAGCAACCCTTCCTTTCATCATTCGTGCTTTAAAGAGCGACGTAAGCACTGACGCGGTCAGGAGCGCTCACCGCATATCGATGCTTTGCAGATTTGTTGGTGGATCTTATGTTTATGGGCGTATAGACGGACAAATTTTAGAAGAATTGGAGGCGAAAGGGGTCCTTGATGAGACTGTTGTTCTAATTTGAGTAGGGGAGCTTAATCTGTTATTTCAAGGATACGTATATCAAATCGTCGTGTTCTTGCCCAGCCCAGCCTCCAACGGCATGAATTGTCCCAAATTGCTCAACGAATTCAATCCTCAGCCTAGTTTCGGCATAGCGTTGATTGACTGCACTTACGAGATCTCACATGTCAGTCTCGTCCATACCTTATGCAATCTAAGATGCCTTTGTACTACTAATTCGACATATTTAACTATACAGCGCTTGTAATTCGCACCCCACCTTCTACATCATAGATTTCAACATCCCATCCCCCAAAAATCTCCCCTCAGTCGGAAACCCCAACTTCCTGTACATCTCCCGGGACTTCTCCTTCTGCATCTTAATCTTCTTTGTGATCGCCTCTCCACGCTTATTCTCATTCCTCCCCATCTATTCACTTATATCAGTATCCAAGACGTCCCAAAGAAAAATGTCGGAAAATCCCAAACGAAGGTCAAGACTCACCTGCATTAAATGCACCTCATCCGGCCCATCCACAATCCTCAACGTCCTCGCATGCGCCCACATCGCCGCTAGTGGCGTGTCCTGGCTCAACCCCGCCCCACCAAACGCCTGCATTGCGCGATCCAGCACCTCCAGCGTCATATTCGGCACCAAGATCTTCGCCTCCGCGATCTCCAGCAGCGCCGACTTCGCATTCATCTCGTCGATTTTGATGGCCGCGTTCAAGATTATCAGCCGCGAGGCATCGATCTCGATCCGTGAGCGCGCGATCTGCGCTATGATCGTCCCATGCTCGGACAAGGGGCGGTTGAAGGGCCGCTTCAGTGGGTCATTGACGCGCATGAGCATCCATTCGAGCGCTTTCTCGGCGATGCCGATGGCGCGCATGGCGTGGTGGATTCGTCCGGGCCCGAGGCGGCCTTGGATGATTTCGAAGCCGCGGCCTTCGCCGAGGACCATGTTCTTGGCTGGGACGCGCACGTTGGTAAATGTGATGTGGCCGTGACCGTGCGGGGCGTCGTCGAAGCCCATGACGGAGAGCATGCGATGGATGCGAACGCCGGGAGTGTCGGCGGGCACGAGGATTACGGATTGGCGTTTATACATGTTGGGGTTGGATGGGTCGGTTTGGCCCATTACGATGAAGAGCTTGCAGTCGGGTGAGCCGGCGCCGCTAGACCACCATTTCTTTTGAGTTGTTAGCGCGTGTGTAGAGGAGAAAGAAAGGAGGGTTTACAGAGCCGTTGAGGATGTAGTGGTCTCCTTCTCGCTTCATTGCTAATGCGATATTGGTAGCGTCACTACTTGCGATATCTGGCTCCGTCATCAAGAACGCACTACGGATCTTTCCTTCTAGCAAAGGCGTGAGCCACTCCTCTTGTTGCGCGGGGGTGCCATATTTCGCGAGCACTTCCATATTTCCGGTATCTGGTGCCGCGCAATTGGTGACTTCTGATGCGATGACTGATTTGCCGAGATATTCGGCCATGAGGCCATATTCTAGGTTGGAGAAGCCGGGGCTGATTTTGGGGAAGTGAGCTTTGGGCAAGAACATGTTCCAGAGGCCGAGCGCTTTAGCTTTCTCTTTGAGCTCTTCTACAATCTGTGGATGGGAGATCCATCTGCTGGGGCCATTGTTAAGTTGTGCAGTAAAGATTTGATCTGCTGGTATACCTGTAACGAAGTCAGTCACTATGTAGTACAGACACGTGATTAGACATACATTCTTCCTCGACGAACTTTTCGACCTACAATCGGGCTAGTTAGCATGAAACACTGCATGCAACTGGCTCTGGGACCGCTTCTGCTTACGGTGTCCAAGTACTTCTTTGCCTTATCGCTGACACGAGCACCGCAAATGATGGGAATCTTTGAGGAGGCTGACCCCGCTGGTGAGGTGTATGATCCTGCTGGAATTGACATAATGGATGATGATGACGGCGTAATGGAGGTTATCGGGTGATAGTTTGGCAACACTATAATTTACCTAAACGTAGTGATGGCATTAGGCAATGGCTCAATGTATTGCATGGATAGAGGTTGAAGTTTCAAGATGAGATGAAGCTTCGTAGAATATTAATCGCGTGAAGGAATTACCGAACCGAGCCGTGTATCAGTGGACTAGACTAGGGGTATGTAAGCAATTGTCAGGCTACTTAATTCTAACATTGACCCTGTGCCGAGGCATGCGGGGTGCTCGTGCGGGGTTCTGCCAAGAGCACAGGGAATGGGGTGAATTGTATCTGTGTCTGCTCATCCGCAATGCTCTTACCCACTGGGGCCAAAGGATCATGTCTATTGGACCAAATCAGAGACTGGGAGTGCTTTCAGTGGTTTCAGTGGACTCGCTACAACGATTACATATGATTTGAAATGTTTGTGGATTTACTTCAATGACCCCTTTGTCCTCTCTTCTGCTTCATCTCTTCATGCACTGTAGTACGACCGTGGTGTCCAGAGTAAGCTACATCATTTCTAATATATAATAAAAGAATTAATTCTGCAGATTGGTCGTTGATACTGTAGCGAAAACTAATTTCAGCTACTCGGGTTAGAAGAATATGTTGTACATGGTAAATATTGATCTCATCACTCTTTCTCGCTCAACAGCTTCTGTTTTAGAATGTCGCCGAATCTATCTTACATCACCAAAAGCAATTTCGAGGGGTCAGCTTGTATGCTTCTCTATTAAGATGAGTTATTCTTACCGACATGTTTCTGTCCATGCTGCTGCTGATTCAATGCATTAGAAGTGTGGGGACCAGTTATTATAGGAGAATCAATTAGTGAAATCTACATGATGTCTTGTAGTTTCTCGATCTTACCATGGACATTTTCATCCAGCTAATATCTATGATAAATTCAAGTTAGAAGCCATCGGAGGGTGATCGAAAACTGACTTCTACCCATACACATCTTAGCTCCGGAACCAAAGGCCAAAAAATCCACCATTCTGATTCTTTATAGTTGGCGAGTATACATTAAAACAAGAAATATGAAACGTGAAAACTATGCCCATAACTCCAATATCATTCTTCAGCCATCTGTCAGGTCTGAAGTACCGGCATCCTCGCCGAAGACCTCCGTGTTCCGATGCGCAACCCAGGGATTTGCCCTGATAATAGCCTTCTTAGCTTTAACTCATTAGGACATGAAATATTGTTACAGTGAAGCTACGCACGCCTTCATGGATAAAGTGGCAGTCTATCTCAATGCCATCGTGAGGAGTAACCCGGGACAAATTCATGCCGACCATAGGATGACATCGTAGAGCGTAGTACATGACAGCTTCCAGGTATAGCATATGCTTCGCCTCTTTCAATCTGACGATTTCTAATAGTCTACCCTGCTTCTGCTGTGTATCGATTTCTTCTACGAGCCTTTACAACTGACAGCGATAGGATAAGCATCTATGGGATCCTAAGTACGATTGACAGATGAACAAAGAAACTAACTTCAAATCCAACCAAATTACAAATTGTAATGATAGTCTCATCAAATACAGACTGCCCCTGTAGAGGAACGAATGGACCTGGCGTTAATGAGACTTTTCTTCAGATGAACTCTATGGATTCTGCCTCAAACACTTGAGAGATGTTTTCATAGCTGATTAACTGATCTCAACCACCCTCCCAAACTCCTTCACCTTAACCGCATCCCACCACACCATCTTCCAACTCCCACAATGCTTCGGCCGCCATGGCCACCCCTCCAGTCTTTCCACAACTTCCTCCCACTTGCTCCTGTTAAGACACATCCCCAGCCTCTCCACAAACCACACCCTATCCGCGTTAGAAGGCGCCCCACCTCCCCCCACTAATAACATCCAAAATAGCAACCCCGGCGCCTCCTCCCACAGCATTTCCAAATCCAACCCTTCCAAGTTCCTCCTCAACCCAGCGACCAGATCCCTGCACACCCCATTATTCATGCTCGTCATCACCGTCAACACATATAGCATCGCAGTGTCGCGACAACATTGATCGACTGGTGTGCGTGCCCGCAGATCAAGAATAGAGTCCAAGATGATGGCGCGTTTGATGCCGAAGGCGTAGAAGTCGAGATCCGTCATGGAGGTCTCGATGTCGGCTAGGAATTGCGATGCGCTGCGTAATTGGTGTAATATAACTTCAAGATCTAAGGAGATGGTGTGCACTGGGAGCACAGGCTTTAAGGGAGATGAGGCCGGGGGTTGAGGGAAGTGAGCCTGTTTAGAAAAGAAGAGGGAGGTGGGGAAGCGGGGTTTGGCGTTGGTTATGGCTGCGTAGAGGTAGTCGACCCTGGTGGTGTTAGGGGTTAGTAGGTTTGCACGAGAAGCGGATTGATGCACTTGCCAGAGGACCATGTGGGTTAGGTAGTGGTTTAGTCCGATAGTTCTTAAACCACCCCGCAGCTTGACCATTGATTCTATGCCGTCCATGTGGATTTTGACGTCATAGAATTGAGCTTCCCTCTGCATGGTTTAACTCGTCAGCACACGAGAGGCACCACAGATTGAATTGTTAGGATGTCGGAATAAACGAACGTACTGTCTTCGCAGTCGAGAAAGACTATAAAAACGTTAATATTTAGGGCGCGGGGAGTTTGTCCAAAGGGGGAAACTCAAACCTCAAGTCCAATCAGATGACAAACAGCAATGATAGTTTCATCGGAAATACACTGCGCCGGATGGCTCAATTTCTCATTAATGATTCTGATCCCTTCCAGCTTATGCCTCATGCAGAAAATAGACCCGTATCTACTTCCTCGGACGATCGAGCCCTGTTCGGGATCAAAGAGCTGCTCACCCTGGCGGATCATCATGTCGTTCCCGGAATCAGCAAGTATAGCATGAAATAATGCAGCATCGCGGACTGCGAGGGGGAGGATATTTCTCGATAATGGATTCGAGTACGCGGATTTGTCATTGGGGAGGAAAGCGTAGCCCACGGTGGGCATATCTACGGAGAATCCAGGTTAGAAAGTTGCGATACATCGTTAACGGACATAGCAAAAGTTCACGTACAGTGATTAAGTACTCTGTAAAGAACGGCTTGCGACGCCGACCTTGGGGAGAAGCCGGAATAAAGCCCTCTGTTCATTCTGATAATTGCGGAGAAATGCAATTGTTGGTTGACAGCGTCTTCCTCGGTTTCTTCGTCTCCGGGATCACGTGGAGTCAAGCCAGGGATTGGATACTGCTGCTGCGCTGTATTCAGCCTGGGTTGAGGCTGTCGCGCGGCCCTGGCCTCTCTACTGGCCTGTACATGTTCCCGCTGCCTATGCCGATAGCTGCGCATAGCCTGCGACCGGACCAGGTGGCGGGCTTGGCCGGATTTTATCTGTTGCGGGTCGGAGACGTTAATGAACTGCAGATCCATCGTGATGTGCGCAGGTCCAGCTTGTCCAGCCGCGTGAAGGACAGTGCTCTGCCTGCATGAGCGTTTGCTCAATTTGGAAATTGTGGAGAATTGCTTGCATCTTGGGGGTTCCACTTGCCATTCCACTCCCACCAATCGCTTTGCTTTTAGTGGCAGACCACCAAAAAACGCGTGCACTACCCTACTTTCAACTGCTGTAAAATCATTAGTACAAGGATTAAATTGGCAGTACAAAGAATCGCACTACCAATGCTACAGTATAGATTACACCTAAATAACCCCTAGTGTAAAACTATCCAAGGTGGTTGTGAAATTTGTAGTTCTGGCCTCTTCCATCGCCGCTTGCGTGGACACAGTGCTGGCACAAAAACCCGTGGCCACAATAAAGCTCAAGAAGAGATTTAGGAAGTTGCATTGAAAAGGTTTGTTAATTTCCTAATATACATTCAAGGACAATTCTTTAAGCGAGTGGTTTGCTGGTTCAGCGCTTGTTGAAGAGCTATTCTGTATTAGAGCCTACAAAATCAGGCACCACTGCCGCTCGCGGTTCCATCATTTAAACTAATACAATCACCAAACGTAAGGCAAGCATGTCAAGTCAGTCACATAAGTTCCTTAGAATATAGCGATATGGCTGTGAGGATTTCACTCCTCTCTGCAAGGCTGCATCGCTTTCTTAAGTCCCTCTAGCTACCACAATATCCACCAATCTGTCATACGCAGCCTTATCGTTCTCAAACTCCGCCGTCGGGAAGCCAAACTTCGCAAGCTCACCATCCGTTATATAGCCCCTTTCATTCTCTACCCAAGGCGTTGGATGAAGCCCCATATCGAAACCAATATAACCCTTCTCGCCAACGCTCTCGTCCAAAACATCATCTTCGAAATGATTTGGTCCTTTCACACCCCACGGACCAATTCCGTACCTAGAGTTCTTCAGCTTCGGAAGTCTCTTTTCCATCTCTGAAAAATAGTGCGACCATCTCCGCTCATGCGTCCATGCGCTCTCCGGGGAAATCTCCCTGTTTGCATGATTAACTACATACCCTTCACTATCTAGCTGGCCAAAACTCTGTATGCAATGCACGATCGGGCAATCATCCAGTGTTAGCTCTTCAAGCGTCGCTCCATGTGACAGTATCCACTCGAGCTGCCAATCATGCCTGAACGTATAATTACCCAGATCCAGCTTCCGCAGTTTCGGCAAATGCAGGCCGCGGAAGTCAGCTTTTGGGAGATAGCCCCATCGACAGTCAACGTGGGGCTTTAGGCTCGTCAAGTTGGCGGCGCAGGGCGCAAGCCAGACTTGAGGCAGTTCAGTGAAGAATTGGTACATAGCTGGGAGGCGCCAAGTGGACCCCGGGATGACTGTTTCCCATTCGGAGACGACTTTCAGGCGCAGGGTTGTTAGGCGGCTTAAGACGGAGCGGAAGTTGTCGGATGAGACGATTTCTGAGTCGTTGACGTTTTGGAGATTGTTGATAGATAATGAGCGGACGTTTGGAGTTGGGTAATCTAGATTGTTCAAGCCGCGAAAGAGCGCTTTTATTACATCCGAGCGATACTCAGGCGATTCGTTGGCTCGTCCTACGTACCATCGACTGGGATCATATACGCTGCATTCCTTCGAAAAATGGATTCCGACTCCGGTGAGGTTCGGGAACTTGCAGATCGACTCGAGCGCTTCTGAGAATTCTAGCGATAGCTCTGCACCTCCAGGATATCGGTCTTCATATTCTTCAGGATCTTCCATGGTAATAAAATTTATCTGACAGACGGATTTTGCCAGATGAGAAGAAGATAGTATGTTTTGGTAGGATTGGATGCCGATGTCGGTGTTTTTCACGTACAATGTGGAGAAGAGCCTCCGGGTTACGTCGTTGTAAAAGGCTTTGGAGACAAGCCTAAGATTCATGGTGTCTTCTTTGTTGCATTGGTGCACGATAAAGCTGTGCATCTCGGACGGGAGCGATTCCATGACTACCACATGGCCTTGGCAGGCGGCACTGTGCTGTGGATCACTACGTTAGTGATGAGGGCATCATTAGAGAGTGAATTGTGAATACTTATATAGAAATGTTTGATTGAAGCTTAGTCACTATAATTAATAAATTTCCACGTGATCGACGAAGGGTAACTTGGCAATGATATCCAGTCGCTAAATAGACTAGTTCATTCATCAATGGGCTAGTCCATTAGTCAATGGACTGGACTCATACGGCGTGTCAAATGGACTGGTCTAGTGAGCAATTCCTCAGACACTTAAAAGTGCGTGACTCATATTTGTGAGAGAGAAGAATTGTGTTTGTGGACAATGAAGCGACCATCAAGGCAGAGGATAGATCCCGCCGGAAGTAAAATCAAAAGACGTTTTCGTAGGAACAATTAGGAATTCTAGATACGTATGCTTTGGTGTAAAAATTTCCCCTAAATGTTTCGATAATGGGGATTGCGCTTACAGACAGCCAATGAAACAATAGAAGATTCATCAATCCTCTAAACCTACATTTACTATTAAATAGCGCAAGTGTACAAATCAGCCCATATACTGAGAACGTTTCCCACGGTAGACATTTGTTTCCAAGTAATAGATTCCCATCTGCACCGGCAAGCGACCTTCTCATTTCCCTGATCCCTGCAATCAATAGTCAGACGACGACAAGTTTGAAGACGAAACTGTTTGCATGGCCACGCTCATTCGTTTAGAGATGAGCACTCTGTTAGCAATTTCAAAGAAAGCCCCTGCCTGAGACAAGATGATGAAAGAAGAGAAAGATGCCGAAGAGAAGCAGATTTGCGACGCTCGCATGGAGTAATTCCTCCGCTTGGTAGGATCCTTCGGACAAAGTATTATCTTCAACAAACTGCCTCGACTGTCCAACGACGGCTTCGGGTGGGCACCGCGCTCGTTTCTCGGCCAGTCAAATGGGACCTAGGTAGACACAGAGGACAGTAAATGGGAAAGGAAACTGGAGCCCCCATCAGCAACCCTGTTGTATAACCTCAATCCAAGAGTGGGATATGACCAATCGGGAGCCGTTAACGGAGAACTGAAAAGAGGACGAGGCGGTCTTATTGTTACATACCCGGGTATCAAGCTAAAGGCCGTCGGTACATCCCAGGTACAGGCCGGCAAGTTCTATCTTCGCCGAGAAGGTGACAGCGGGTTGCTATATCGCGCCTCATTGGCTCTCCCCGCCGCGGATGATGGAGAGCACAAGTGGCGAGCTGATTCTGATAAATATGCGATTATCACCAGTGATATTCTCTGCAAGACTTCCAGAAAGCCGATCCTGTCTGTCTTTGGCGTGTTGCGAGGGCGAACAGAGTCGGGAATCTACAAGTTGCAACATCTTTGTCTTGCCACGGTTGAGGCTGCTGACCAGGGCGAAGCTCAGGGAGAGGCTGCAGGAGGCGAATGGGAAGATGAAGAGGAAGAAAGTGGGGGTAGAGATGGCGGGGCCACCAAGGAAGGCGACGTTGATGCAGGTAAGGAGCTGAGTGCAGGCATCCGTCAGAGGCGGTCAGAGGTACTTGGTTAGTGAAGGAGGATTGTCAATGGTGTGTCCTGTAATCTTCTGTTTTTGATCCAATGCATGGAAATTCTTGCTCGAGGCCATGCCTTTGTTGACCAGGATCGAAACTATGCAACTAGCCTTACCAAGCCTGCCCACGGCTGGTGGCTATCCCCTTGTAAGAGCGTACGGATCCTTAGAGTTAAGTCAGTCTGGCAAGCCCACTTCTCCTTCTTCCCTCTCAGGATAATACCGATTGCGGCAACAAGTGCGGTGCTGCGTGCCATCATCATGAGGATACCCCCAATCGCCAAACAGTCTAAAGGTTATGGCCGCCACGCCCTGCTGTAGCACCACGGTGAAGATGCCTCTCCAGCAGATGAAATCGAGCTTGGATACACCAGCCGGCCTCGTCTCACCCGGCTTATCCCCTTGACAGCGGATCCTTTCTATAATTTAGTATTTATAAAACTAGTAATATATAACTAACCTACGCTATAAACCCAAATTTATATCTAGTTGGAATTGGGCTGCTCAGAATAGTGATTATATCATGACTTCAACCTGTAAACCGAATCACACATCGTCAACCGCAATATCTCAACCTTTTGTCCAATATTCGAGGAATTTCATTTGCACCCAGCCATTTAAGGGCTCATTATATCTATTTTACTAGTAAAATAAGTGGCAGATAGATAATAGAGGTCTAGTGACTCTTCCGGAGGCACAGTAGGCTCCAGATGCTCACTTACTAACAGAATCCAATCCTCAAGTCTCAAGGATATTCTCGCGAAGGAGCATATATCAATTGGTATTAGAACGAACATTACCCTTCAAGTTCCGTGTGCTCTGGCATTCATTGGCATTTCAAAAATCACAGACGCTCTTGAAAATTTGAATCTGCCTGCCACATTACACGCGAAGTCATAAAAATCCAAAGCTCATAGGACACGTGTAACTTGCTGCGCAGCTAGTAGGTTAGTCTATTCATAATCATCGTCGTCCGGAGGCGGCAAATCATCAACGTCGTCGTCGTCGTCACCGCCATCGTTGTCCGGGGGCGGCAAATCATCAACATCATCGTCGTCACCACCATCCTCATCGTCACCACCATCATCATCGTCACCGCCATCATCGTCGTCACCACCATCATCATCATCACCACAATCATCGTCGTCACCACCACCATCATCGTCACCACCATCATCATCGTCACCGCCATCGTTGTCCGGAGGCGGCAAATCATCAACATCATCATCATCACCGCCATTATCATCGTCACCTCCATCGTCGTCATCACCGCCATCACCGTCGTCACCGCCATCATCACCATATTCATCCTCAACATATTCTTCTTCTTTATCATCATTGTCCGGAGGTGGCAAATCATCAACACCATCGTCGTCACCACCCTCATCGTCATCCTCGACATATTCTTCTTCTTCTTCTTCTTCTTCTTTATCATCGCCGCCATCCCCGCCGCCATCGTCTTCCTCCTCGTACGTATCAGACACATATTCGTCCTCGTCGTCCACGTCTTCGTACCCCAAAGCTCTCAGCTTCTGGTTGATTCGGTGCTTGACTCTGAGCCAACGATTGTACGTGCGCGCGTATTCGACGTCCGGCGGGTCCAGCGCTTTAGAATCACATTCCTTAAGAATCCTTTTTCATGAAGCCACAAAGGTTAGCTAGTCAAGCAGGCTGCAAAGGATGGGAATGGCCGAACCCAAAAACAAAAGAAAAGGAGAAAGGGAAAGGCTTTCCTTCTTTCTTTCTATGAGAGAAGGACAGGAAGTGAAAGTCAGGGAGCCATACGCGATGCATTCCCGCAGCTGCGACAGTCTTATTTCAATCAAGTTATCCCTGTCTGAGTATTCATCGCACGCATTGGCGTCGATTTCGAAGTTGTTATAAGCTCTCTCATGCTCTATGATGATATAGTCCGCCATTACGGAGCAATACGAGACAAGGCTGCGCTAAACGGAAGCTGAAAACAGCTCTCTCTCTCGGTAGCTTTAGCAGCTTCCAGGAAGATCTTTTAGGGTTGGAGTCGGGCTACCTCTCCTAGTATTTATAGCAAAGCCGTAGGAAAAGACCGACGCGAGGCTCCAGGCTGTCGCATTTGGGTAGATAACATAATCTGGCGCTACAACTTTTCAGATAAAGGGTCATAAGATGTCCCAGTAAGGCTAGCAAGGATAGCCTAATAGCGAATCAGTGGTAATAACCAGGCATCAACAGGTATGCAAGGAGGTTACGGATTCAGCAGTGTTGTGGCAGCGAGGCTGGATAAGATGAGGCTGCGATTGAGACGGAGCACCCACGCCCGCAATTGCATTATCTTTATTGGTTCTTTGTTTGCGCACTCGTTCAGCGAATAATCGACAGCGTTCGCTTCCCTGCATTTGAGACCCAGCTTAGAGCGAAACTCCTGATACACAATACTCAGCCCCGAGCCCTATGATTGGACTCTAGATGCTACAATCACTTTGCAGCATGCACACCCTCAATACTGCAACGTAATAATATACGCAAACCGACTTAAGGTAATATGCTACTTGAAGCCCAGGACGAAGGGTTGGGCACCGACCACGATAACCGCCCAATTTGTTATCGGCTGGGTTTACCCGCACTAGGACTCGATGCGACATCCAATTTACGTTGAGGAGGCGTGGCGTGGACCTTGGAACCGGGACGAAAGGACAGTAGGTCGAGGTAAAAAGGCACGTCGAAGTAGGCTCTTTCATTTGGACGCTCGAGTTACGTCGTGAATTGACGTTAGGGTGTATCGGTGATCTTTTCAAGTAACCTCATTGGCGACACACTAAAGCACGGACTAGGTAAATGAGATGACGAGGCAACGGGGCATACGGGACACCTAGACGGGTCTATTCTCTTTATTTGCAAATTTTATATACTTATGCAGCTCTCAATATCTAAGTCTAGCAGTAGGAAAACCTTCGCTGTATTGTTCTTGATATATGCTTCACGTGACGTGGCTTATCAGCACGTGCCGCCATTTCTTACGGAAAGCCCCCGCCTTAGCCAACGAAGCTGTAGAAAGGCCGTACACCGACAGCAGATTTATCCCTCCACTAATTGTTCGATACTCTCCTTTTCGTCAAGGTTTATCTCCTCATCGCCGCAGCTCTAGAATGAGCATCAGAATAGATGCATTCAGTTACGTGCCTGTGGCCTTTACCAGCCTCTCCTCTAGTAGTGCTTACAATAAGCCTTCCAGTCTCCGTCGGCGATGTGGTCGTTGTTTCGGTTCTGATCAAGGACGTTATCGAAGCCCTTGACGATGGCAGAGGCTCTGTAACAGAGTACCAGGAAATCATTCGCGAACTATGAAGTCTCGATAGGGCTCTGCTCGAAGTTGAATGTCTGTTACGTAGTTGTGAGGCGACTCTGGAGATATATGCCATAGTTGCGCAAATAGAAGGGTAGTGGAGCAATGCAGGCTATTTATTAGCGCGTTCCTTTGCAAAATCAAATTATATGACAGAAGTCTGGGATCTGCAGGTTTTGGGAGCCGATTAAGAGACGCCGTCAAGAGGCTGAAAAGAAACAGGACTCTTCCTCAAGCGGAATAATCTCAATGCTTAGTAACATTAAATCAAGATTCTTTGATAATGGCACTCAATTAGGGGTTTAGAACACTGCTAAGCGGATTCTTAATTTAGTCTAGGCTTGGGTAATTCTCGGATAAATCCTGTTGGATATCTTTGGGCAAAATGCAGAGCGGATACATTGGGAAATGAATGACTTGATATTCAACTACATAGGAATAACTACAGGTTTATATAGACTTTCAAAGGAAACATAGAATCTTCTCGTATAACGAAATTTGCGTGGTCATATAATTGGTGGGCCGTTAGCCGTACCGAATTTGTATAGTTCCAACAAATTTGATAATCGGCCTGTCGAGTAACATAACCTAGCTTAACTTTACAGTAAATTATCAGGGTTTATTCCATTTGTCAGCTGGTAGAGTATTGTTGTGGAAAAACTCTCCAAAAGACCAAAAGACCAATGCTTTAGGAATTAGAAATCGTGGAAAGGTGAACTTCTGCCGTGCCTATTCCACGGAATCCAGCAGAGGCCATCGCCTCGAGCTTAATTTTCTCAATTGCGGTAGAGAGAGATAAACCCTCGAACCTCCCATCCTTGCCAAAGATCCGCATATACTGCATTGCAAATACCCACTCTTTATTCCCTCGCAATGCATTGACCATCAAAGTCTTGTTAGTATTCATCCTCAAATTCTCGTGACAACGAAAAACGGCCTCCAACCCCGTCCATTCTTGAAAGTCCATTACCCCGTAGTTTGTGGCCCAATATAAGGGTGGTCCTCTGAACAAACCAGATCTCGGGCTATTACAGACTTCAATGTCGATACCTAAGAACTTGATCTTTTTCAGATCTTTCGTGCTGACTAACAATCGGAAATTTCGAAGGTTGACCCAGCCATGCCCACCGCGATTGCGGAAATAAGCAATGTCTTTGTCGAAATTGAACCAGATTCGAGCAGGGCAATTGCCGCCGAAGCGTGCATCGCGGGCGGAAAAGGTCAACTCATACTTCTTTAGCGCTACTTCACGTGACTCGAAGCACACGTGAAGAGCAGAAGGCACAGGGGTGGGAGATCTGATGCCGCCGCCTGGTCCTACCCGGGCGTGGATGATGACTGCACGCGGCTCATCTGTTACCATGTCCCATATCTTCAGTCGAATCTCTTGTGGGAGCTTCGAAAATTGCGGGAAATGTTTCTGGGACTTTGCGATGATGGGCTTCTTAGGCTTTGGCTTGACCTTTTTCTTTCTTCTATGTTCCGAATAAGCACTATCCACTAAATTAGTGATTTCCCGTCGGGCTACAGGTTCGAACTGATATGGTAACATACCTCGCCCAGTAACGGTCCATCCTAGATAGAATTCGGGTCCTAGCCATCGCCTCGGTCTTGAAAGTCGACTAGTGGCAGCTTCTAGAAAGACTTTTCACGACTAAGTTGTAATCAAAGGTAGGATAAATGATATTTGACATGAAACAGGTAAGCGGGGAAGACTGCTGCCTAACTCTCAAGTTGAAGCGGTTTAGCGGTGTATTGTAATAAGCGCTAAACCCTTTTAGTTATCACCAAAATTAGATTCTCTGAGTGATCTGAAGTGTAACCACATAGTTTCCAATGCTCTTAAGAAAGTACAGTACTTCTCTTACGAAAAGTTTGTGCCGGGTCCAAACTTTCGCCAAACGTAACTACACAAACACTAACGACTTCAAAGTCAAAGGCATTTCAAGTTGATGCATTTTACCCATATATTTTAGGTCGTATGACTCACGAGGTATAAATTGATCCAATCACGTGCATCCGCATCAGAGTCGCGATCATGAAAACGTGTCTTTTCTCAGTATCGCGTTTCGTCCTCGTCGGCGGTCTCACCACGGCTCCAAGTTCACTAGATAACTCCCGTATCGCAACTGCACTTGTCGTCTTCGTCGCTCAACGGCTTCTTCCTTCTCATTGAGTTAACATGGCATCAGATACTCCAGCTCGAATTCTTTTCCGAACGTGGTCGAGCGAATCTGCTGGCGTAAATTCTCGGCAAGGCTGTCTCTCGGGCGATCAAGACCGACGGGATGTAGGCGTCGATGAAATGATCAGCACATTCAACAACCACCGAAATCTAGACAATAGAAGTCCTACATTTTTCATCTCAACTACAGATGACCCGATTCGCGCCTTGAGCATAGCTGTCACCAAAGGTTTTCACGGAGAAGAGAACGTGCAGATTGCCATTATTCGAAGCGATAACTATATGTTGGGCGAAGAATTTGGATTGGCATTTGGTTTCAAATCCTGCCTATTCAAAACTGAGTTTCTCTTCCTATGGGAAATTAAGGCTACCGAGATCATGCACGTCGTGTCTCTCAATGCACTTATCAGTCGGGGTCTCTTCAAAATATTCCCTGTTCTAGATCCTGAGTGTTGGCCTGACGTTGAACAAGCTCTACCATCACTTGAAGGACTGCGCCAACAAATACACGAGAACAATGAAAATGCTTATAAACCGATACACAGTTAGCCCGAGAGGTCTAGTCGCTATGTCCTTGCTATTGCGAAGTTGTTCGGCGATAATGTTCCGCTCTGTGCCATTGCGTCTCTAATATGGGATCGGGGGACACATTTTGAGCCGGATAATTACTGGGAGGATGGATTACAATGGCGTGTCAGGGGTGCGATCGAACGGATTCTGGAAATGGATCGTCGTAAGCGTACGTATGATGAGTGGTGTGGTGAGTTGGCTAATGATGAAGATGAGGAGGACTAAAGGAATGAGACTGAGATGTGGTATAGAAAGATGTTATAAAATTGATAAGCCTTATATGAATGATATTGATGTTCGACACATGAAGTGTGATATGAAAAAGAAAATCTATGGTCCTCTTGTTATACATGCCTTACACTGAGCCCAAACCCGCAGACTCATGTAGCCCATTACCTTACGCCTAAACTTTCCAAGCCCAACCCCACTCCCATATACCTGTACAATAGCTCAAACCAGCCCTTTGGGTCACTTGAAAACTAATCGATTAGCGAAGTTTACTCGATGTTCAGATCGTATTAAATTCACATTTAACGAGTCCAGACATAGCCTTGCTCCGTGTCCATCACATATCGCTGCTGCGTCACACCAACATATGGCGGCAGCAATTTTGCAGGCGGCACTTGTGCCACATAACTCTGTGATAAGTCGGGTTCCCAGGGAATTGGGTCCATTTGAAGTGTATTCTTCCTTGCGTTCCTTCGCATTTTCTTGCAGGCGAAAATGGTGCCAAAGAAGACAGTGAAGAAGACGAGTCCAAAGGCGAGCGCGACAAGATTGAGAAGGCCCATACTGCTGGAAAGGGATTTGCAATTTCGAACAGAGGTCGCAATAATTATTGGGTCAGTGATTGACCCAGTGATATTTGAAGACTAAGTCGCTGAGATGAACAATCATTGCGATCCACTCAAACTTCTCAAAGCCAATTTATACAAAAAGTCTTAACGTTCTGAAATATTTCGATGAGACTGCTCTCCAAGTCCCATTGTGATCCCTCGGGGTGAAGCGAATAGTTAGGCGCCAAGACCAGATTTCTGATTCGAACGTCTTCACAGCACGTGCGAAACACAGCCACACCACCGAAAATAGGCTTTGTGCGATCGGGGATATCAGGGCAAAAATGCCTCAAGTGAAGCGTCCCCTATCTGATCGGAGTTGCTGGATAGGGTTCAACTTAGGGTCAAGAGCTTCTTTACTCTAGTCGGCGCGGGGCATTTTGATGGAGGCCAAGTAAACAGAAATTCAGATGCGATATCGATCAATCTGTATCAGACAAATTGGCCTTTCAAATTCTTCTTTTTGAAAGTTTCTTTGCGCGCAATTAACTGCTTCGTTATCGCATTATTCCGACACTTGTCGCCGTGTACGAAAGCCTGAGGGAAGACATCCAATCAAACGATGCCGATGTTAGATGATGGTTGTTGTGCCAAACATCAACGTGGCTGTGTTGCGCGAATTTGTCTTGTCTAGGTTAAGCAGATATGTGTAACTAAATAATAGTAACCGCCTTTGTTTATGTATCCTTGTAACATCAAGCTATGGTCTCCAGCTCCTCAGCTGGCTTTCCGCTTGTAACCATCTCAATATTCCCAAGCGCTCATATGGCCCAGGTTAACTGACTCGCCAAGCATCAAGGCCACATGCAGCCTCTCTGGTATTCAACACAGACCCAGACAATGCACAGGCGCTCAAAATGACCTACAAGCTTCCCCAGTCCGTAATCTTCGGATAGTTTTGCTCCTGTCTTTAGTCACTATCTCGCAGGGTGGCCCGTCCAGGGGAATGGTGTATCCAGGCCAAGATTTAACGTGAGATTGAAATCCAGATTCTCACTCCTTCGATTCAGTATCGGCATGATAGAAGTAGCAGACTGGAGAAGCTCTTGCATCTGAAAATTCAGCCAGGAATGTTTGTCGGAACATAGGTCCTGCTGTCACTTCATCAAAGGTGTTCAGACCTCTGGGACTGCAATGGGCGTCGAGAACTGGTGCTTTGTATTGCACATTCCTTATTGCTGATCACCCTGGAAAGATTTGGGGATCTTGATAGTGAACTCTTAGATCTAGAGATGCCCAAGAGAATGTTGGCACCTGGTATATAAGCAGGGCTACTGCATAGCCTTGAGTATCAACTTTGTCATTATGAGATTTCCAGTAGTATGCTCTTTGCCACTGCAGATCGCCTAAGAGATTATCCTGCCATAGTTCAGCGAGGTATGAAGATTCAGTTCGCTTGTGAACGACATCAGCAGCTCCAACAAGCGCAGGAAGCCTATCAAATGGAAATGTAAGCGCTTGAGCAGTATGACTTCTACCTGCCT
>Ga0335072_10003844_pt1 | contig 22449 bp, 29 predicted proteins | sample Lox_Sample_21_FD_206725 | JGI IMG/M metagenome (GOLD analysis project Ga0335072, IMG submission 206725) | Soil microbial communities from Loxahatchee National Wildlife Refuge, Florida, United States - Lox_Sample_2.1 | ecosystem: Environmental > Terrestrial > Soil > Wetlands | place: USA...
TGGATCAACGGCTACTGGCACTTCTGAGGCCGGGCCGGACGGTCAAATTCGGGCGGCTTTCGGCATTGGTCCCTTTTGCTTGGCTCGCCAAACGACTGCCCTAAATGCCCAGATTAGCCGCGGCCATGACAGGGCAGGTCTAGTCCGTGGGGCGTGTTATCCGGCTTTACGGCGACGGGAATCCTGCGGAGGGAAATGCCTCCGTATGGTCGCGCCTGCTCTGTCGGGCGAGGGTTCGCCTCGGCAAGCTGCTGCTGATGCTCCACGTCCCGGGCGTGGTCCACAACGTGCAAATAGACGATGCGGTAACGGGTCTCACCGTCGAAGTGGAAGTGGGCGTTTTGTTCACCGTCGTCCGCGTGAATGGCCGGGACTTTTGGTTTGATCGGTTCACCGGCCGTTTTGACGGAACAGGGACGGCGCTCTAACCGACCTTTTGGTTGCAGTATGTTGAGAACTCTGTGAGTAGTTGTTTCTCAGCGCCATCCGGGTCGTTTGTTACGAGCGTGACGAACTGCGCCGGATTGTACTTCCAAATGCACGTTGATTCTTCGCTCGTCTTATTGAAGTGTTGTAAGAGCCGGTCACGAATGTCATTGCCCTTGCCAATATAGACCCACTTATTGTCGCCGCTGATGATGCCGTAGCATCCTTTTTGTGCCGTCTTAAGGTTTTCGATTCCAGCCTTCGTGAAAGGCTGCCGTTCTTGCGAAGGAAATGGCATCACGCACCTCCTTGCTAGATTATACGGAGCAACGCTTTGCGGTTGCATCCATCCTTCGGACTATCAGGCCGCTAGGCCGCCGCGCATCAGGTCGGGGAGGTTCGCAAGGTCCTCAAGCGTCCAGCGGCGATCGGTAACCCCGTGCTTGAGCGCCGGCGTCGTTCCGAGCGTTTGGTGGCTCCGAACGAAATTGTAGTGCATCGCGTAGATCGCGAGCGAGCGCTGTAGGTTCTGCGCCTTCTTGGAAAAGGCGTTCGTTAGCCGCGTGAATCGCCGCATCGACATACGCATGTTAAGGTTCTGCCGTTCAACGTAGGCGGTTGAAATATGCGCGGGATCGGGAGCGCCAAATACCGCCGTGCGCTGAACTTCCTTCACGACGAGCGGACTATACTTGCGATCCGGTTCGGTTTCATCGTCAAAGCCAAAGACCTTGACCTCGGTTCCGTGATCAGCGCGGTGCATAAAATAACGACGAATCGGCTCTTTATAGATACCGAGGCCGTCCGTTGAAATCTGCACGTAAGACTTGATGCGGCGCGAGAGGTCGTGCACGAAGTAGGTTGCATCCCAGCGTGTACGTTTGCCGAGATGCCAGCAAACGACTAACTTCGTATCCGCATCCATCGCGATCCAGGTCCACATATCGCCCGCTTTGTCGTCGCCCCGCAGCTTCTTCGGGAGATTGCGCTCCTTCGCGTGGCAGAAGGACCAAATCTCGTCAAGCTGGACGCGAACGCAGCTCAGACCGCGCATCGTATCGTCCATGTAGCGTTCGCACGCATCGCCAACGTCGGCGAGGAGCCGCAGGACCGTCTTTTTGTCCACTCCGACCATCCGGCAAGTCGCGCGGATCGAGTTCCCCTCAACGAGAGCCGAGAGGACCTGAACGCGGGCGGCGAGCCTAAGGCGGTTCATGCCTCTATTATGCGTGACCGCTCTCGCAGTGTCAAGCTCTTGCGTTTGCTTTTGTTATTGCTACCTGAAACTTCTCTAGCAACTCGTCGGCACGTAGCAGAGCAGCAGAAAGGGCTGCTGAAGCCTCTTCTTGGGATCGACCGAAGCAGGCAATATGCCTTTCCGGGGCCTCTGCCTGCCAGCCGCCAATCACCGGATAAACCTTGAATTTGCGCGTTTGCATGCCCCAATGGTCCCACCGAGGGCCGGGGAAACGAAGCGTATCACGCAACGGAAACGGATAACACGGGAGCTTGCGTTATTGTTATGCGATATGATAAGATCGGCTGCGGAGGCTCCTCAAATGCTTAACATCCCGTATGGCCCGCCGACTAACGCCATCGCGATCATCCGTAAATGGCGGGACGCCGCACTCCCCGATCAAGTGAGCGACGATTGGCTTCGCAAGATTGGCATTAAGGAGTCGCTTTTCGACGCAAACAGGCGCGCGCTCAGTTTTTTGGGCTTGATTGATGAAGCCGCGAATACTACCGAAGCCGCTCGTCGGCTTGCCGTGGCACCTTCGGATCAGTACGGCTCGATACTCGAAGAAATCATCCGATCGGCCTATGGACCCATTTTCGCGGTCGCAGACCCGCAGACCGCAACGAGAACACAGGTCGATGATGCCTTTCGCGGCGAGAAGCCTGAGAGCCAACGCTCGCGCATGGTCGCATTCTTTTTGGGGCTTTGCAATGAGGCCGGAATCTCTCTACGAGAGCCGCCTCAAGGCGGACGAACGTCAACGGCACTTCCGAAGGCGCGCGTCAACGGTGCGACAATTCCCGCGAAGCGAAATATGCCGCCGCCGCCACCTCCTCCACCCAGGTACGATGGAACGCTCTTTCATCCGGCGATTGATGCGTTTTTACGCGAAGCACGAAAGCTCACGGAACAGGATTTGTGGACGAAAGAGGCACGCGATTTCGTTGTACAGGGATTCACGACGCAACTCGACCTGTTTATACCGGTCAAAGCAAAGACACGCGGACGGCGCGACAATACCGAACGCGAGACCGGCGAGACCGAGACTCACGAAACGACGAGCGAATAAGCCTTGTAAAAATGTCCGTACATGAACCGGCTGCCAGCCGATGCGTGTGTACGGCGGCGACACCGGGACCCGGATGCGTTGAGTTCCATTCGCGATCCGGGCTCCCGGCGAGTAGGAGGGGTGGCCGAGCGGTTTAAGGCACCCGAGTTAGGTTCGGGCGGGGGCGATCCTGAAAGCGCCGCTCCCCGTGGGTCCGAATCCCACCCTCTCCGACAATCTATTTCTTTTTGCCCCAGCGCGCCTCGGCCGCTTTCTGCGCCGAAGCTTTTCGCTGCTCGGGCGTTAGCGCTTCCGCTCGCGCTTTGCCGCCCTTAAGACCACCACGACGGCCTAGCGCGACCGCTGCTGGGTCTTTCTCCTCGGCTGGAAGAATCCGGGGCTCCTCACCCGTTAGCTGGCCGAAGATCGAATGCGCTGCCTCGAACGGATCGGACGGCGGTTTGCGAGAGCGCTTTGGCATGGATTAAGCATATCACCGTGCGTCCAGCGTTTCGTTCACCAAGCGCCAACCCATCCCTTAATTCAAAAGCCACCACTACCGAAAGCCGCCCGAATTTGACCGTCCGGCCCGGCCTCAGAAGTGCCAGTAGCCGTTGATCCACACGTAGATGCCGCCGCGGGAAACGTAACGGCCGGGATACCAGCGCTGGCCCGGACGCGGCGGGCGCGCCCAGCGCCCTGGGACCCAGACGTAGGCGCGGCCGTTCCAGTGCTGGTAGCCGCCGATCCAGACATAGCCCCGTCCGGGGGCCCGGCCGTGCCGCTCGTAACGCGGCGGCGGGGGTGCGTGGCGAGGGCCGTAACCTTGCGCAGATGCGGTGCCGGCCGTTACGCCGATGCACGCGACGAGCGCGACGACTGCGAGGAAGCGACGAAGCATAAAATCAGTCCTCCTTGATCTTCAGTGAATGCGGTTGACGGCCGGGGCGGGGCTCCCCTATACTTAGGCGCTGTGTGCCGCCGGCTGGCGGCACTATTTTTCCCTGAGGAGTCGATTATGAAGCGGACGTTTCAGCCGCACAACCGGCGCCGCAAGCGGGTCCACGGGTTCCTCGAGCGCATGAGCTCGAAGAACGGCCGTGCGGTCCTGGCGCGCCGCCGCAAGAAGGGGCGTCACCGCCTCTCCGTCTGATGCGCCGCTATGCCAGCCTGCGGCGCAGGGCGGAGTTTTCCCGCTTGCGTCAGCGTGGCCGGCGCTTCACGACCGGCGCTCTGACCGTCTATCGCGCCGAGCCTTTCGCGAGCGACCGCCTCTCGGTCGTCGGAATCACGGTCGCCAAGCCCGTCGGCACGGCGGTCATCCGTAATAAAGTTCGCCGCCGGGTGGCGGCGTTGTTGCAGCAGATGCTGGCCGGCCGGCGCCTGCGGCTGCTGGTCGTCGCTCGCCCCACCGCCGCGATGGCCCCGTTCTCCCAGCTTCGTAACGAACTCGAGCGCGCGTTGGTATAGCCGCCCATGCGCCGCATCCTGATGCTCGTCATCCGCCTCTACCAGCGCACGATTTCGCCGCTGCTGGGCCCGCGCTGCCGTTTCTACCCGAGCTGCTCGCAGTATGCGGCCGAGGCAATCCAGAAGCATGGGGCGGCTCACGGTTTCGCGCTCGCGCTTGCGCGCGTGGCGCGCTGCCACCCCTGGCACCCGGGCGGCGTCGACCTCGTGCCCGATCGCGTGCCCCCAACCATCGAAAGGTAAACGTTGCACCTGCTCCTCGCCACGAACTGGCTGCTCGATCCCATTGTCGCGGGCCTCGCGACGCTCATCGGCTGGATCGACATTCCGCTGCACAATCTGGGCTTGAGCCTGATCGTGCTCGCGGTGCTCTTCCGCCTCATCTTCTGGCCGCTCAACGCGCAGCAGTTCAAATCGATGATGGCGATGCAGAAGATCGCGCCGAAAATCAAAGCGCTGCAAGCCAAATACAAGAACAAAGATCAGCAGCAAAAGCTCCAGCAAGAGACGATGGAGCTCTATCGCAGCGAAGGCGTCAATCCGCTCGCCGGCTGCCTTCCGCTGCTGATTCAATATCCGTTCATCATCAGCGTCTTCTACATGGTGCTGCAGCGCAAGAGCGAATACGCCTCGCAGCATTTCTTGTGGATCGGCTCCGCGATCTCGCTGCACGCGCCGGTGCTCTTCGGCAAGATGCCGCTGCTCGGATCGAGCCTCGCATCGGGCGACGCGATTCTGCTCGTGCTCTACGGACTCTCGATGTACCTGAGCATGCGGTACGGCACGATGCCCGCGACCGATCCGCAGCAAGCGCAGACGCAGAAGATGATGTCGTTCTTCTCGCCGGTTATGCTCTTCGTCATCGGCTTCCAATACGCGTGGCCGTCGGCGCTGGTGCTCTACTGGCTCTGCAACAATGTTTTCCAGATGGGGCAGCAGCTCTACATGCTGCGCCGCTCCCACGAGCCGCTTTCGTTCATCGATAGCGCGCACGTGATCACCGAAGACGTTCCCGCCTCGGTGGCCGCGCAGTTGCCGTCGAGCGGCAACGGATCGTCGAAGCGCAAGAACAAGAAAGGCGCCAAATCCTAATCATGCTGTACGAAGACGATTACGAGTACGAAGAACAGCCGGCAAATATTCGCGACCGGCAGATTCCCGGCAAAACGACCGGCGAGCGCACCGGCGGCGGCGGCGGACGCCGCGGCGGGAGCGGCGGCGGAGGCGGCGGTGGTCGTCGCGGCGGGAGCGGAGGCGGCGGTGGCCGTCGCGGCGGACCGTATCACACGCCGCGCGAGCGCTCGACGCACGCGCTGCCCGACGACGCGAAGCCCGCGCGCGATTTGCTCGCGTCGATTTTGAATCAGATGGGCATGGAGCACGTCGAGATCGGCTACATTCCGCGCAAAGAAGGCGAGTATCTCGAAGTGACCGGCCCCGATCTCGCGATGCTGATCGGCCGCCACGGCAACACGCTCGAAGCGCTCAATCTCATCTTCAACAACATCATCAACGCGGGCGTGCGCAACAACCGCCGCTATTACACGATCGACGCCGAGGGCTATCGCGCGCGCCGCGCCGATGCGCTCACCGAACTCGCGGTCGAGACGGCGGAACGCGTGCTGCGCGACGGCAAGCCGCACAAACTCGAACCGATGCTTCCCTCGGAACGCAAGATCGTGCATCTCGCGATTGCCGACAATCCGGGCGTGCGTACCGAATCGGAAGGCGAAGAGCCCGAACGCCGGGTCGTCATCTTCCCAACGGAGTAACCGGCAACGCCGTGCCTGCGTAGCGCCCGTTTTCTGCTCCTGGCCGTCCTGCTCGGCGCGTGTACGCGCGCCGGCGCCGGCTGGGGCCTGCCCGGCGAGGTGCGCATCGGGTATCTCGGCACGATCTACACGCTCGATCCGCTCATTGCATTCGGGCAGCGGCTGATCGATCTCACCCAGCTCTACACCCAGCCGCTGGTCGGCATCAGTCCGGAAAATCGCGCGATCCCGGTCCTCTGCACGCAGGTGCCCAGCGTCGCGAACGGCGGCATCTCGCGCGACGGCTTGACGATCACCTATCATCTGCGGCACGTGCGCTTCGCCGACGGCGTGCCGTTCACGTCGCGCGACGTCGCATTCACGTATCGCGCGATTCTCGATCCGCGCAATCCGGTGACCGAGGCCGAACCCTACCGGCGCATCGCAGCGCTCGAAACGCCCGATCCCTACACCGTGCGCATTCGTTTGAAGCATCCGTGGTCGGGCGCCGTCTACGAACTCTTTGCCGCGAGCGATTACATCTTCGGCATTCTTCCGGAGCACGCGTTTCACGGCGACACCGACCTCGAGCACGCGGCCGCGTGGAACGCGAAACCGTTCGGCACCGGGCCTTTCATGGTCGTGCAGTGGAATCACGGCGACTCGGTCGTCTTCGATCCCAATCCCTACGCGTGGCAGAAGCCCAAGCTGCGGCGCGTCGTCGTCAAAATGATCGCCGACGAGAACACCGCTTACGTCGATCTGCTTTCACACGCGATCGACTATACCGACATCACCTACGAGCAAGCGGCACAGGCGCAGCGTCAAGCCGGCATTACCCTCGTGCCCGTGCCGCGCAACGAGACCGACAACATCGAATTTCAGACCCAGCACCTTCCCGGCGTGAACGTGCGCCGCGCTATCGCCTATGCGATCGACCGGCCGGCGATCGCGCGCGCGATCTACCACGGGTTCAGCCCGCTTGCGAGCACCGAGATTCCGCCGCTCTTTGCGGAGCACGACGCTTCGATCGGCGTCGTGCCCTACGATCCGGCGCGCGCCCGCGCGCTCTTGCGCGGCAAACACGTCGACGCGCGCATCTCGTTCAATCTGTCAGAGAACGTGTATCGTTCGCTCGCGACGGTCGTGCAGGCAAACCTGCGCGCGGTCGGGATCGACGCGGTCCTCAAGGGCGCGACGCCGAGCCTGCTCTACGCGCCGCCCGCAAACGGCGGCGTCCTCTACAACGGTACGTTTGAACTCGAGATCGGCGGCTGGTACGGCGGACTCGATCCGGAGACCTCGGAGCCGTGGCTGTGCGCCAATCGTGCGCCGAACGGCCCCAACGTCGCGCGCTGGTGCGACCCGCAATACGACGCGGCATTCGCCGCGCAGGAGCGCGCGCTCGATCCCGCCGCGCGTATGAAAGACTTCGCGATCATGCAGCAGCGGATCGCGAGCCAGGTCCCGGTGACGTTTCTCGTCTACCGCACCGAGTTTGAAGCGATCAATCCTTCGCTGCACGGCTTCGCGCCGAACATGCTCTACAATTTCGGCCAGACCGACGCGTGGTCGCTGCAATGAACGACACGATTGCCGCACTCGCGACGCCGCCCGGGCGCGGCGCGATCGCGATCGTTCGCGTGAGCGGGCCGGAGGTGTCCGCGGTCGCGCAGCGCCTCGTTCCCGGCGTCGAGCTGCAGCCGCGCTACGCGCATTACGCCGCCATCGTCGACGAGCGCGGCGAGGCAATCGATCGCGGCGTCGCGATTTTTGCGCCCGCTCCGCATAGCTACACGGGCGAAGATACGCTCGAGCTGCAGATTCACGGCTCGCCGGTCGTCGCACGCGAAGTGTTGCGCGCGCTGTTCGCATGCGGCGTGCGCCTGGCCGAGCCGGGTGAGTTCACGCGGCGCGCCTTCATGCACGGCAAGATGGATCTGCACGCGGCCGCGGCGGTCGCGGACTTGATCGACGCGGAGACGCGCTCGGCGGCGCGTGCCGCACTCGCGAATCTGGGCGGCGGACTTGCACGCGAAGTACAGGCGTTGCGCGCGCGCCTGGTCACGGTCGTCGAAGAATGCAGCGGCGCCGTCGATTTTCCCGAGGAAGTTCCGGATCCCGATCGCGCGCGCGTGCTCGGCGAGCTGGACGCGATCGCGGGCGAACTGGCACGCTTGCTGCACGACGGCGAGATCGGGCGCCTGGTGCGCGAAGGCGTGAGCGTCGCCATCGTCGGGCCGCCCAACGCGGGCAAATCCTCGCTGCTCAACGCGCTGCTCGGCGAAGAGCGCGCGATCGTCTCCGAAATCGCCGGCACGACGCGCGATACGATCGAGGAGTCGATCGCGATCGACGGCGTGCGCGTGCGTTTGGTCGATACGGCCGGCATTCGCGCGCATGCCGACCGGCTGGAAGCCGCCGGTATCGAACGCTCGCAGCGGGCGCTTGCAGGCGCGCGCATCGCGCTGCTGGTGCTCGACGGGTCGGCGCCGCTCGATGCCGAGGCGCGCGCGCTGCTCGCGCAGACGCGAGGACGCGAACGCGTCGTCTTCTTCAACAAAGCCGATCTCGGCGAAGCGGGGGCGCGCGAAGCGGCGATCGCGGATGCGATCAGCGGCAGCGTCTACGAACCGGGTACGATTCGCGCGCTGCGCCGGGCGCTGGCACGCGTGGGTTGGGGCGGCGAAGCGCCGGACTTGGAGCGGCCGCATCTCGCCTCGTTGCGCGAATTCGACGCGGCCGGCGCGGCGTTGCGCGCGCTCGATCTTGCGCGCGCGACCCTGCGCGCGGGCGAACCGGTCGATCTGATCGTCGGCGATCTGCAGGAAGCGTATGCTGCGCTCGGGCACGTCACCGGAGACGTTGCTGCCGAGGAGGTCCTGGGCGGCGTCTTCAACCGCTTCTGCATCGGAAAGTAGGAGGAAGCATGCTTCACGCATTGGCGCGCAACTGGTGGGCGCTGTTGATTCGCGGCATCGCCGCCCTGATTTTTGGCATCCTCGCGTTCGCGTGGCCGGGAGTGACGGGTTTTGCACTCGTGATTCTCTTCGGCGCTTACGCCTTCATCGACGGCATCTTCGCACTCGTCTCGGCAATTCGCGCGGCCGAGGCGCACGAGCGATGGGTTGCGTTCGCAATCGAAGGCATCATCGGACTCGTGATCGCGGCGATCGTGCTCTTCCGCCCGGCGTTGGCAGGGCTCGCACTCTACTTTACGATTGCGATCTGGGCGCTGCTGACGGGCGTCTTCGAACTCGTTGCGGCGTTTCAGCTTCGCAAGCTCGTACCCAACGAATGGATGCTCATCCTGAGCGGCATACTCTCGGTAATCTTCGGCGTGCTGCTGGTCGTCTTCCCGATGATCGGCATCCTGACCGTGATCTACCTGATCGGCTTCTACGCGATCTTCTTCGGCATCGTCATGATCGCGTTTTCATTCCGGCTACGCGCGCACGCGAATTAGCCGGGCCCGCCGCCGGGCGTTGCGCAGTGGTAGTCGAGCGTGGTGCTGCAGGCTTTGATCGTCACGACCGTGATGCGGCTGCCCGCGAGTTTGACCTTGAAGCTTTGCTGCGGCACGTCATTCGACTCCACCGTCACCGTATAAGCGCCGGGGCGCAGATTCTTCATGAGCCAGCGGCCGCGCGCGTCGGTCGTGGCGTCGGCGCTGACCGGGCCGGCGGCGTGGACGTGGACCTTGGTCAACGGCTGACCGGTGGTCTGGTCGACGAGCGTGCCCGAAAAGGTGGCCAGGGCGAGCGCGAGCGTGGCGGCGAGGCGGGTGTGAGCGTTGAGCATATCTGCTAGACTAGCAGACTGTGAATGCCGTTGGCAGTGACGACGCGGGAGTAATCGTCGTTGGGGGAGGTCACGCGGGGGTCGAGGCGGCCCTCGCTTCGGCGCGCCTGGGCGTCGCGACGTTGCTGGTCACGGGCGATCCCGAGAAGATCTGCACGCTGCCCTGCAATCCGTCGATCGGCGGAAGCGCGAAGGGCCAGCTGGTGCGCGAGATCGATGCGCTCGGCGGCGCGATGGCGCGCATGGCCGACGCCTGCAGTCTGCACGCGCGTTTTCTGAACGAGAGCAAGGGTCCGGCGGTGCGCGCGTTGCGCCAGCTGATGGACAAGCCCGCCTACGCGCGCCTCGCGGTCGCGACACTGCGCGCGCAGCCCAACCTCACGATCGTGCAGGGCCTCGTCGAAGATCTGATCGTCGACGCGGATGCGGTGCGCGGCGTCGTGTGCGCGGACGGTGCGCGCTACTTTGCGCACAGCGTCGTACTCGCGACCGGGACGTTCTTGGGCGGCAAGACCTTTCGCGGCAGCGTGGTGCAGGCCGAAGGTCGCTTCGGCGAAGCGCCGGCGGCCGGGCTTGCGCACGCGCTGCGCCGCCTCGGATTTCGAACCAAGCGTTTGAAGACCGGCACGCCGCCGCGCATCTGTAAGACGAGCGTCGACTACGACGCGATGGTGATGCAGGCACCGAGCACGACGCCGCTGCTCTTTTCGTATACGAGCGAAAAGCGTTTCGGCGGCCCGCAACTGCCGTGCTACGTCACCGAAACCAACGAACGCACGCACAAACTCGTGCGCGACAATCTCTTGTATTCGCCGCTCTACGGACTCGATTTGATCGAAGGCATCGGCCCGCGCTACTGCCCGTCGATCGAAGATAAAGTCGTAAAATTCGCGCACAATCCATCGCATCAGCTCTTCATCGAACCCGAGGGCTGGGACGAACCGACGCTGTACGTCGGCGGATTTTCAACGTCGCTTCCGGCGGAAATTCAAATCCAAATGCTGCACACGCTGCCCGGTTTGGAAGCATGCGTAATGTTGCGCGCGGGCTATGCGGTCGAATACGACATGGTTCCGCCGACGGAGCTGCACGACACGCTCGAGACGCGGCGCTACCGCGGGCTCTTTCATTGCGGGCAGCTCAACGGTACGTCCGGCTACGAGGAAGCGGCGGCACAAGGGCTGCTCGCGGGCATCAACGCCGCGCGCGCGGTGCAGCAGCGCGAGCCGCTGCGCCTTGCGCGCAGCGAAGCGTATATCGGCGTGCTCGTCGACGATTTGGTGACGAAGGGTGTCGACGAACCCTATCGCATGCTGACGTCGCGCGCCGAACATCGCGTGCTGCTGCGCCACGACAATGCGGATGCGCGCCTGACGCCGGCGGGGCGAGCGATCGGTCTGGTCGACGATGCGTCGTGGGAAGCATTCGAAGCCCGACAAGCGGCGCTGCGCGACGCAGCGATGCGTGCCGAGCGCACGCGGGTCGGCGCCGAGCGCGTCAAAGATCAGCATTTCGAACCGGGCGCAACGCTGGCCGACGCGATTCGCCGTCCGACGCTAGAGTTTGGTGATATTGCAGCGCACTTCGAGCCGCCGGTCGATCCCGAGACCGGTGAGCGTGTCGCGATCGAGCTGAAGGTGGCCGGCTACGTGCGGCGCCAGGAGATCGCGATCGAACGCGCGGCCAAAACCGAGCGCGCGCTCATCCCGGTCGACTTCAACTATGCCGAGATTTCGGCACTCTCGCGCGAAGCGCGCGAGAAGCTGAGCGCACAGCGGCCCCGCACGCTCGGCGCGGCGGGCCGGATTCCCGGCGTCACGCCGGCCGACGTGGCGATCGTGAGCCTCTTCATCGAGCGTGAGCGAGCTTCGCGCGCTTCTTGAGGCGGGCGGGGTTCTGCCCGAGCACCTCGACCGGCTGGCGCATTACGGCGAGGCCGTGCTCGAGGCCAACCGCTCGTTCAACCTGACGGGCGCGAAGAGCGCGACCGAGTTTGCGCCGCATATCCTCGACAGTCTGACGATCGCGCGGTTCGTGAGCGAATCGCTCGTCGACGTCGGATCGGGCGGCGGTCTGCCGGCGATTCCGCTTGCGATCGTAACCGGCGTGCCGGTCACGATGATCGAAACGACGCTGAAAAAGGCGCGATTTCTCGCGCAAATGCTGGCGGAATTGGAACTTTCAGGCGAGGTGGTCGCTGCGCGCGCCGAGGTTGCCGGACACGACCCGCGGCTGCGCGGCCACTTCATGACGGGAACGGCGCGCGCGGTCGCGACTGCGCCGGCGGTGGCGGAGCTGCTGCTCCCGCTCATCGCGGTAGGCGGCCGGGCGGTGCTGCAGCGCGGCACGATCGACGAGCGCGAGCGCAATGCGCTCAGCGATGCCGCGGTGATGCTGGGCGGCGCGGTCGAGGACGAGGTCGCAATCGACGGCGAGCGCCGCGTGATACTCGTGCGCAAGATGGCGGCCAGCGCAACACGCTTCCCCCGCCGCACGGGAATCCCCGAAAAACGCCCCCTCTGCCTCTAGATCGCGTGTGAGACGGCGACGGCTTGCAGGAAGCCGCGCCACAACGCGCCCGCGAAGGGTTCGTCGAGGCCCATACGTTCGGGATGCCACTGCACCGCGGCGAGCCACGGCCGGCGCATCGGGCGGATCCACTCGACCGCCTCGATCGTGCCGTCAGCGTGCTTGGCAGCGACCTGCAGACCCTTGCCGAGCATCGCGATGCCTTGGTGATGCGAGGAACTGACCTCGCCTTCGTCTTGGCCGACGAGCATGCCCAAGGCCGAGCCGGGTTCGCAGACGATGCGATGGCGGCGATCGTCGCTCAGCTGGTGTGCGGCGGCGTCCGGAAGATCCGGGACGAGCGTCCCACCCAGATAGACGTTGAGGAGCTGCATGCCCCGGCAGATCGCGAGAATCGGCAGACGCCGCGCGAACGCGGCGTCGAGGATCGTCCATTCGATGCTGTCGCGTCCGGAGTAGGTGGCACAGACCCCATCCTCGTCGCGAAAACCGTAGCGAGCGGGCTCTACGTCGGCGCCGCCCGTCAGCACCAGCCCATCGATCGTTTCGAGCGCGACGCTGTCGACCTCGCGGTCTGCGCCTGCCAGCCAAAATGGCTGGACATCGATGTTCGCGGCCTCCGAGGCAGCCATGAGCGCGCCGGCATACAGGCGATACTTAGGCGACCCCTGGTCGAAGCTCAACCCGATCTTCACGCGCCCCCAATTCGCCCCGCCGCTTGCCTGTGCTTGTTCAACGTGAAACAATCGCGGCCGCCGTTGACGCCGGTATGTTTCACGGGAAACATTTCCGCGGCGCGGTAGGCTTTGCCCTAAAAACGAGAGTTGCCCGAATTAGGGGCCGTTTGCCCAGAAAATACGGCCGACCCCTAGCGGCAGCGCCTCTTTATCACAGAGGGAAGGTGCGCTTCGACCTCGGCGTCCGAAATTCTCAGTTCCGACTTTATCCTCGGCGCTTGGTCATCCAGAAGGAACCCAATAGTTGTAAAGCCCTTCTTCTTTACGGCCAATTCCAGGACTGCCCAGGCCCAAACGCTTGGGTTAACGCCGGACGTGGGGCGATGTTCCTCAGGTGGCGTCTTTCGACGCCCCGGGGTCCCGCCTGTGGGCTTGCGTGCCACGGGGATGGTTTTATAACACGAAAACCCTCCCCAGGCTAGACGAACAAATTTTCCCGCTAGATATGGGTGTTTTGACGCGTAAAAGCCCCAAGATATTGGCCTTGGGGATGGTTTTCGTGTTAGAATATATGCACCAGTGAAACCCCACGGGAGGTAGACCGGGTATAAGCTACCCCAGGCACGAAAGGGGTGAGCCCGCCTGGCAGCGTGTGCCATGACAACGGAGCAACTTGAGCCAGAACTGATGGCGAATTTTAACGAGGTGGAAAAACGGGCCGAAGCGACCCTGAAAGAGGCCGGCGTCTTTGAGCATCCCGTTAACCCGATCGCCGTAGCGAACGCACTTGGCTATAAGGTATATGCTGTCAAGTTTCGAGACGGCAGCTTTAGCGGTCGCATGTTGCTGAAAAATGGTGACGTTCGAATAGACGTCAACGCTTATGACCCTCCGAACCGTCGCCGCTTTACGATCGCGCACGAGATCGGCCACGCATTAATGCACACAGAGGGATATACCAATCTGGAAATCCCTGATCGCGTGAACGAGAACGCCATCGCTAGACAGGAACTCGTGCTCTCCCGCGCAGCTTCGCACGACGGACCGCGGCCCATTATCGAAGCGCAAGCGGATCGCTTTGCGGCCGCGCTATTGATGCCGCGCGCGTGGATCGAATCCTCATTCGAGATGGAAAAAGATGTGTCCAGGCTCGCGAAAGAATACGGCGTTTCCGAAGCCGCTATGGACATTCGCCTCAAGCAGCTACATCTGGTATAGGCGCCCGTCCGCGCGATGGTGGGCCCTGATGATGCTAGCATCACGGTATCAAGCGATCCACTTACAGAAGCCGCAGACCAGAAGACCAGCCTAGACGACGAGATAAAACGCGGCGAGCATAAGCAGCGAGTCGCGCTTCGGAACCTTTACGCGCTGGGCGCCATCATGATTGCGATTGGCGAATTATTTGCGCTCAACCTTTTCTTTGCGTTAGATGCGATCGGCTTTGTGCCCGGATTCTGTTGGCCGTTTCACGTTTCGGATGACCTCTTCAAGAGTTTCACTTATTCGCTGAGCGCGACGGCTATCGCTTTCGGCCTGGTGGCGATAACGAGCCTGTTTCCTGGCGAGAACGAGAATTGGTTGGTGGCCCTGTCGCGGTCTATCTTCGGTCCAAAGGCTGGCTAGGCGACACCGTTATCGCCATGCGGAGATTCGTATGACGCTTCGAGAATGACGCAGAGATTGTGGCACAGGGCCTTACACAGCAGCTCATTCACCTGCGCGACAGCGCTCTTCGACCGGACAAAAGCGCCGAATTTCCGTTTCATCATTGAAAACGCGGTCTCCACATTCGAGCGCTTATGGTAACGACGATAGAACTCGTCCGGCTCTTCCGTGAAACGCTTCCGCAGCCTCGCCCATAACGGGTCGTTACTCGGCCGGCTGTTCGACTTAAATGGAATCAACGGGTCTGCACCGAGCCAACGGGTTAGGCGTAAATTGCGGCGCGTTGAGTAGGCTTTGTCGGCAGAGACTTCGACAAGCGTAAATCGCTTGGCAGTGCTTTCTAACAACGGACGGTAGCATGAAGTATCACCCACGTTAGAAGGCGTGACCTCAATGCTCGTAATGATCTTTGTCTTCACGCCAACCATGATATGCGCCTTGACCCAACCGCTTTCGCAGCGCATTTTACCGTACTTGGTGTCAAACCAGCGCATGTAAGTACGCGTTGAGAATCCCGTCGAATCCACGGCGAAATCTCTTTCGACATGACGCATCGCACGCGCTGATGTCTCGACCAACGCCTTCAGGATGGGAGTTATCGTTGCGTCCTCGAGGATCGCGAAGATGGTGTTATAGTGAGGTGCCCGGTCGATGAGGCGTTGCTCCGCGTATGTGTGAAGATCTGACATGGCGCGCCGGCCGGAAGTAGTTCCATAAACTTTCATAACCGCGCAGAAAATGGCGTCCCCGAGGGGGATACGAGGGCGACCACGTTTTTGTACCGGGGCATGGATGCTCTCGCAGAGTTCGGATAGCATCTGGGCAACGTTCTGCTTCTCCCAGATCTGGGCGGCGTTGTAACTCGGCCACATTTGTGGGTAGGTCGGCCGCGCCGTGGTAGTATCGATTGCGGACATGAGCTAGACCCTCGTGTTCGTAGCTCGCCTGGGTGCTGTAACACCCAGGCGGCCCCTTTTTGTCACATATTTATTGTATATTTATTCGACATACATGTCAATTGGGCCACGTTGTCTTTTCGAATATTTTGATATACAATATAAAGGTGGCGCGACAAAGTACGCGAGGACGGCCCAGGAAAAATCCGCTAGAACAGTTATCCGTGGCGCTGATGATTCGGCTCACGCGAGCCGAAAAACAGGCGTTTCAGGACGCCGCGAATCTGGCCGGCTTGCCGCTCTCAGCTTGGATCAGAGAAAGACTCCGCTTGATGGCGTTCCGCGATTTGGGGGAGGCTGGGCTTCCCGTAGCCTTCATAGAGGGTCTTGGAACAAGTCGCAAGGGTGATGACAGGGCTTAGGAGGCTGCGCAAAAATGCAGAGCACGAATGACGACACCGCCGTCGCCATGTTGGGTGGCGCAATTGACAGCGCCCTACGCGGACTACGGGGCACCCTCGTTCAGGGCGCCACTGTTACTCCGGACGCCGTCTATGAAGGCGACACAATTCGCGAGTGGCTCACGGCCTTGAGGGGCGAGATCGACAAATACCTGGCCTAGCGGCCGTATTTTCTGGGCAAACGGCCCCTAATTCGGGCAACTTTCGTTTTTGGGGCAAAGCCGGCGCGGTACGATAGGAGGCGATGTATCAGCCCCACCCGCTCGACGCTCGGCTCGCCGGCGCGCTCCCGCCCGGCTCGCTCTATGCGGTGGGCGGCCGCGTGCGCGACGAGCTGCGCGCCGGGATCGAAGGTCTAGAGCTGCCGGCCAAGGACCTCGACTACGTCGTCACCGGCGTGACGCTCGAGGATCTGACCGCCCGGCTGAAGGCGATCGGCCGGGTCGATCTCGTCGGCGCCGCTTTCGCGGTAGCCAAATTGACCGTCGATGGGATGACCGCCGATCTGGCGTTGCCGCGCCGCGAGCGTTCGACCGGCCACGGTCATCGCGATTTCGACGTGCAGAGCGGGCCGAATATCCCCCTCGAAGACGATTTGGCGCGCCGCGACTTCCGCATGAACATGATCGCGCGGGCGCTGCCGGGCGGCGAGCTGGTCGATCCCTATGGCGGCGAGGCCGATATTCGCTCCGCGCGGATCGACATTCTGACCCCGCGGACGTTCGAAGAAGATCCGCTGCGTATGCTGCGTGCGGCCCAGTTCGCGGCACGCTTCCGCTACACGCTCACCCCGCCCACGCTCGAGGCGATGAGCGCCGCCGCGCCGCTGGTTCAAACCGTTGCCGCGGAACGCGTGCACGACGAGCTGCAGAAGCTCTTTGCTCTCGCGCCGCGTCCCTCGGCCGGGCTCCGGCTGCTGGCCGAAACGGGCGTGCTGGCCTACATCTGGCCGGAATTACTCGAGGGGATCGGCGTCGAGCAGAACGAGTGGCACGCGTACGACGTCTGGGAGCACAATCTGGCGACGCTTGACGCGGCGCCGCCCGGCGATACGACCTTGCGCTTGGCAGCCTTGTTACACGATGTCGGCAAGCCGCGAACCAAGGACGGCCCGCATTTTTACCGCCACGAGCAGCTCGGCGCGGAAATGGCCGCCGAAATGCTGCGCCGCCTGCGCTTTTCGAACGACACGGTCGCGACCGTCGAGCACCTGGTGCGTCAGCACATGTACGTGCAGGATCCCGACCTCTCCGACGCCGCGGTGCGCCGTTTCGTGCGCCGCATCGGCCTCGAAAATCTGCAGCGTCAGTTCGCGGTGCGTCACGCCGACATCGCGGGTTCGGGATTGCCCAAGCGCGACGATTCGAACGAGCGTTTTGAAGCGCGTGTGTGGGCGGAAGTCGAGCGCAAGCCCGCATTTTCGATCGCCGATCTCGCGATCGGCGGCGACGACGTCATTGCGGCGATCGTGCGCGCAGGTTTGGCGCCGGCGGGATTTCGCGGCGACGCGCGCGTCGGCGCGGCGCTGCAGTGGCTCTTCGAGCAGGTCACGGAGCACCCCGAGCGTAACGAGCGCGAAGTTCTCCTCGCACTTTTGAACGGCCATCTCGCCGTTCTCGATAGAGCCATCGGTTGAGTCGGATTATCGCCCTCGTAAATCAAAAAGGCGGAGTCGGCAAGAGCACGACAGCCGTCAATCTCGGCGCTGCACTTGCTGTTGAAGGGCGCCGCGTGCTCGTTGTGGATTGCGATCCGCAAGGTAACACCACGACGGGATTCGGTATTGAAAAACACGGTCTCACGCACGACGTGTACAACGTGCTGATGCAGGAAGCGAGCATCGACGACGTCGCGCAACGTACCGAAATCGCAACGCTGACGCTGGTGCCCGCGACCATCAATCTCGCCGGCGCCGAGATCGAACTCGTCTCCGCGCTCTCGCGCGAAACGCGGTTGCGCCAAGCGCTCGCGCCGGTCGCGCAGCACTACGATTTCGTGTTGATCGATTGTCCGCCGTCGCTTGGTCTCTTGACGATCAACGCGCTCACCGCCGCGGAAGAAGCGATCATTCCGGTGCAGGCGGAGTACTACGCGCTCGAAGGACTCTCGCAACTCACCGCGGTCGTGCGCCGCGTGCGCGAAGCACTCAATCCGACGCTGCACATCAGCGGCGTGCTGGTAACGATGTTCGACGGACGCACGCGTCTGGCGATGGAAGTCCTCGACGAGCTCGAGAAGTTCTTTCCGCAGCAAATGTTCAAAACGCAGATTCCGCGCAACATCCGTCTCTCCGAGGCGCCGTCGTTCGGCAAACCGGTCATTCTCTTCGACGTCAAGAGCCGCGGTGCGCAAGCCTATATCTCGCTTGCCAAAGAGCTGCTCGGAGCGACCGCGCAAGTATGAGCGCACCCAAACGCGGGCTGGGCAAAGGCTTGGGCGCGCTGCTCGGCGATGCGGCCGTCCCGACCTCGCCCGAAGCGCACGGCGCGCTGCGCGAAATTCCCGTCGCGAACATCACGCCCAACCCGTTTCAGCCGCGCAAGAATTTCGACGCCGAGGCGATGGACGACCTGAAAACGTCGATCGCGGAGTACGGCGTTCTGGTGCCGATCATCGTGCGCAGGCGCGGCGAAAAATTCGAGCTGGTCGCAGGCGAGCGGCGCTGGCGCGCCTGCGCCGCCCTGGTAAAACCGACGATTCCGGCGATCGTGCGCGAGTCCGACGACCGCGACTCCCTGGAGGTCGCGATCATCGAGAATCTGCAGCGCGAGAATTTGAATCCGATCGAGGAGGCGGCCGGGTTCTCGAGCTTGATGGACGAGTACGGCTTCACGCAGGAAGATCTCGCGCTGCGCCTGGGCAAGAGCCGGCCCGCCGTTGCGAACGCGCTCCGTCTGCTCGCGCTGCCTGATGCGATCAAGGCGATGCTCGTCGACGGGCGTCTTACCGCCGGACACGGGCGCGCGCTGCTCGCCACGCCGGCGCCCGGCCGCGTCAAGCTTGCCGAACGCGCCGCGCGCGAGGGACTCTCGGTGCGCGCACTCGAGAAGATCGCCGGCGGCACCAAGCCGGCGCTCGCGAGCAAATCGCGCGAGCTCTCGCCCGATGAAGCCGCATTCGAGACGCAGCTGCGCCAGCGCTACGGCACGCATGTCGCGCTCGTGCGCGGCGGCAAAGGCGGCAAGATCGAGTTTCGTTTTGCAAATGAGAGCGAATTGCTGCGCCTTTCGGATCTGCTGCTCGACTGATGAATCCGGTTCTGCGCGGCACGACGATCGTGATGTTCGGCGGCATTTGCGCCGTCATCTTTTGGCTCGCGCTCCAAGAACGCAAAACCTGGATTGCGATCGGAATTCCGCTCGTGTACGCCGTGTATGTCGTCGCAAACGTGCTGATATGGCGACGGATGAAGCAGCGCTCGTAACGCGCTCCCGGCGCGCCGCGTTGCTGCACGGTATCTACGTGATTCTCAACGAACAAGCGCGCGTGCTCGCGCTTGCCGACGCCGCGCTCGACGGCGGAGTGCGCGTGCTGCAGTACCGTGCGAAAGCCGGCATCGACGCGGCGCATCTGCAGCAGCTGCGCGAGCGCACGCGCGCGCGCGGCGCGCTCTTGCTCGTCAATGACGACTGGCGTGCGGCGCTTGCCTTCGATTGCGACGGCGTGCATCTGGGCCCGGACGACGACGGATTCGCGCTCGCAGCGCTGCGTGCCGCGCTCGGCGACCGGCTGATCGGCCTCTCCTGCGGCACCGTCGAGGAAGCGGCGCGCGCGAATGCGAGCGACGTGGACTATCTCGGCGTGGGCGCGGTCTACGCGACCGGCTCGAAAGCCGACGCGGGCGAACCGATCGGCCTTGCGGGTCTGCAGCGCGTCGCGGCGGCGAGCCGGTACCCGGTCGCGGCGATCGGCGGCATCGGCGCCGCGCAACTCGACGAGGTGCGGGCGAGCGGCGTTGCGATGGCGGCCGTCATCTCGGCGTTTGCGGGCGCGGACGATCCGCGCGCGGCGGCGCGGATGCTGGTGGAGCGGTGGCATGCCGGCCGGCCGTGATTTTCCGGGCACCTTTCGCGTGCTCAAGGCGCTGCTCGCGCCCTACGCGCCGCGACTGCACGCAAGTCAGGATTCCGAGACGTTCTACATGCTCGACGGCGAGTACGTCGCCGCGTTCAAACGCAAGGTGCTCTTCGGGGGCGTGCAGATTCGGCGCGCCTACGTGAGCTTTCATCTGATGCCGGTCTACACGCATCCCGAGCTGCTCGGCACGGTGGACGATGGGCTGAAGAAGCGGATGCAGGGCAAATCGTGCTTCAACTTCGTGCGCCCGGAGCGGGAACTCTTGGTCGAGCTCTCGGCCTTGGTCGATCGCAGTTTCGATCTCTACGAGCGGCTGGGCTGGATCAAATGACCACGGTGCTCTCGATCGGCACGACGCATCCGTGGAATATCGCGGGCGTCGGGCTCGATCTGCGCATCGGCGCGGAGCTGAACGTCGCGGTGCTCACAGTCGTCTGCGCGGTGAGCGCGCAAGATGCGCACACCCTCCGCGCGCTCGAGCCGGTCTCGGTCGCCACGGTCGAGGCGCAGCTGGCCGCGATCCCGTGGGAGGCGATCGACGCGGTGCGGGTCGGGGCGCTCGGTTCGGCCGGCGCGTCGCACGCGGTCGCACGCGCGATCGGGCAGCGTGCAATCCCGGCCGTCGTCGATCCGGTCGTCGCGACGACGCATGGCGAGCCGCTAGCCGGCGAAGCGACGCTGGAAGCGATCCGCGAGGCGCTGCTGCCGCTTCACAACGTCATTTTGACGCCGAATCTGCGCGAGGCCGAGATGCTGCTCGGGCGCGCGATCGAACGCGAAGAGATCACGGCGGCGGCGCAGGAGCTTCACGCCCGCGGGGCCCGCGCGGTCTTGCTCAAAGGCGGACATCTGCAGGGCGATCCGGCCGACGCGCTCGCCGACGCGGGCGGCGTCGAGCTGCTGACCGCTGCGCGGATCGGCGGCGACATGCGCGGCACCGGCTGCACGCTCGCGATGGCGTTGGCCTGTGCGCTCGCGCGCGGCGACGCGCTGCGCGATGCCGTGCGCTTCGCGCGAGGGTTCGTGCGCGAGAAAATCGCACAAGCGAATCCATGACCACGACCGCTGCCAAGCCGCGCGTCATGTCGGGGATGCGCCCGACCGGCGGGCTCCATCTCGGCCATCTCGTCGGCGTCCTCACGCAATGGGCGAACTATTGCGAGAGCGCCGACGCATTTTTCGAGATCGCCGACCTGCACGCGTATACGACCGGGTTCGAAGATCCGCAAGCGATTCGCGACGCGCGCAACGAGATGGTCGCGGTCTGGCTCGCGGCGGGCGTCGATCCGGCGAAGTCGACGATCTTTCTACAGTCGGCGGTGCCCGAAATCGCGGAACTGCACACGCTGCTCTCGATGATCGTACCGGTTTCGTGGCTCGAACGCGTACCGACCTATAAGAGCCAGGTCGAGGCACTCGGCTCGCAGATCGCGACCTACGGCTTTTTGGGCTATCCGCTGCTCCAGCTCTGCGATATCGCGATCGTGCGCGGCGAACGCGTGCCGGTCGGCCGCGATCAGGTCGCGCATCTCGAGTTTGGACGCGAGGTCGTGCGGCGTTTCAATCATCTCTACGGCGCAGGACACGACGTTCTGGTCGAACCGCAGGCCACGCTGACCGAGTTTGCGGAAGTGCCGGGCACCGACGGCCGCAAGATGTCCAAATCCTACGACAACGCGATTCTCATCGCCGACGACGACGAAACGACGACGAAGAAGGTGCGTTCGATGATCACCGATCCGCAGAAGATCCGGCGCGGCGATCCCGGCCGGCCGGAGGTCTGCCCGGTCTTCGCGCTCTGGCGTTTCGTCAATCCCCTCAAGCTCGACGGCATAGCGGCGGAGTGCCGTTCGGGCGCGCTCGGCTGCGTGGCCGACAAGACCGACTTCGCCGAGCAGCTCAATGCTTATTTGCGGCCGGTTCGCGAACGGCTGGCGGCCTACCGCGAGGATCCCGCCGCGGTCGAACGGATCATCGCCGAGGGAACCGCGCGCACGCGCGGGATCGCTGCAGCCGTCCTGGCCGACGTGAAACACGCGATGCGCCTGCTCCCGTAGATACGGCATGCCGAACTTTCGGCCGCTGCTGCGCAGCATCGTGATAAGCATCGTGCTCCCGGCGCTCGCGATTCAAGTATTCGCGCACCTCGGTGTCACGTTGCTCTACGCGATCATCGCAAGTCTCGTCTTTCCGCTCGCGGAGCTGATGCTTTCGATTCGCCGCCGCGGCTCCGCCGACGTGATCGCGCTGCTCTCCCTCGTCGTGCTTCTGGCAAGCGGCATCGCGGCGCTGCTCGGTAACGATCCGCGCTTTGCGCTGGTGCGCGAATCGGCGCTGACTTCGATCGCCGGTCTGGTCTTTCTCGTCTCGTTGCTGCGTCCGCGGCCGCTGATGTTCGGACTCTC
>Ga0335072_10003845_pt1 | contig 22449 bp, 17 predicted proteins | sample Lox_Sample_21_FD_206725 | JGI IMG/M metagenome (GOLD analysis project Ga0335072, IMG submission 206725) | Soil microbial communities from Loxahatchee National Wildlife Refuge, Florida, United States - Lox_Sample_2.1 | ecosystem: Environmental > Terrestrial > Soil > Wetlands | place: USA...
AGGCTGACGAACAAGCGCGGGCACTGATGAACATGCTCCGGAGCAAACCCAATGCTCCATCCATGAGGCTCTATGACGATGCCGCCGAGGAGCAACGCATCTGGGAATTGCGCGAATCGGGCCTGGGCGCTACGGCTTGGGTCCCGGGTGAGCCGGCGGCATGGCCGGGATGGGAAGATTCGGCGGTACCACCCGCTCGCGTGGGTCCTTATCTACGCGACTTGCGAAAGCTGTTCGAAAAGCACGGATACAACCCCTCGGTTTACGGGCATCTCGCCCAGGGGTGCATCCACTGCCGCGTGCAGTTCGATTTGCGCACTAAGGCGGGGCTTGATAACTACCGTTCCTTCATGGACGAAGCTACCAGCCTGGTAGTGAGTTACGGCGGTTCGCTGTCCGGCGAACATGGCGACGGCCAGGCGCGCGCGGAGTATCTCCCGAAAATGTTCGGTGAAGAGCTGGTCCAGGCATTTCGCGAGTTCAAGTCGATATGGGACCCGGAGTGGAAGATGAACCCGGGAAAAATAGTCGATCCCTACGCGATCACCGACAACCTGCGCTTAGGCACGGATTACCGACCGCCAGAACTCCATACGCATTTCCACTATCCGGACGATCACGGTTCCTTCGCTCACGCCGCGTTACGCTGCGCGGGGGTGGGCAATTGCCGCCGGGAAGAAGGGGGCACGATGTGCCCCAGCTACATGGTCACGAGGGAAGAGCAGTACTCCACGCGCGGCAGGGCACGCCTTCTTTTCGAAATGCTGCACGGCGATCCGCTGACGGAGGGCTGGCGTACCGACGCAGTCCGCGAGGCGCTGGATTTGTGCCTCGCTTGCAAAGGCTGCAAGAGCGATTGCCCCGTGAATGTAGACATGGCCACCTACAAAGCGGAGTTTCTGGCTCACTATTATGAACGCCGCCTGCGCCCGCGCCACGCGTATTCCATGGGCCTGATTTATTGGTGGGCACGCCTGGCCTCGTATGCTCCGCGTGTGGTCAACTTTCTGGCACATGCTCCGGTAACCAGCGATATCGCCAAGGCGATCGGGGGTATCGCGCCGGAGCGCACCATACCGCGGTTTGCCACGGAAACATTTAGGCACTGGTTCAATCGCCGAGAGAGCAGGAATGCCGGTGGACGGCGCGTGCTGGTGTGGCCGGACACATTCAACAATCACTTTCATCCACAGGTTGCACAAGCCGCGGTCGAGGTGCTGGAACATTGCGGCTTCCAGGTAGCGATTCCGGGACGCAGTCTGTGCTGTGGGCGTCCGCTGTACGATTTCGGGATGTTGAAGCTGGCCAAGCACCTGCTGCGAGAGGCGCTGGACGAACTCTCGAATGAAATTGAGAATGGCGTTCCAGTCATCGGGCTGGAGCCCAGTTGTCTGGCGGTGTTCCGCGACGAAATGGTGAATCTGCTGCCGGACGACTGGAACGCCAAGCGGCTGCAGAAGCAGTGCTACACCCTCAGCGAGTTCCTGGAACACGAGGGGCTCGAGGACCACATGCCTCGCCTGCCGCGTAAGGCGGTCGTGCATGGACATTGCCACCAAAAGGCTGTCCTGACCATGAAGGCGGAGGAGCGGCTGTACGAGCGCATGGGCCTGGACTTTGAGGTTCTCGATTCGGGTTGTTGCGGGATGGCGGGCAGTTTCGGATTCGAAAAAGATCACTATTCCATCTCGGTAGCCTGTGGCGAACGGGCGCTGCTCCCGGCAGTCCGAAAAAGCGCGGAAAGCACGCTGGTCATCGCCGACGGATTCAGCTGCCGCGAGCAGATTTCGCAACTGGCGCACAAGGAGGTACGCCACACCGCGGAGATCCTGCGTTTGGCAATCGACTCTGCGAGCGCAGCCCCGGCGAGACAGCCAGCTCAACCCCGCTCAAGGTGGAGGGCGGTGGCGGCATCGCTGGCGGCGATTGCGGCGGGTGTTTTATTGAGTCGGGTAATTCGACAGCGTAAAGGACGTCACTATGGCACAAACGGTTGGCGAAGCTCTGGTAGAGAGACTCATCCAGTGGGGAGTTGATACCATTTTCGGGCTTCCCGGAGACGGGATCAATGGCGTGTTCGAAGGATTGCGCAAGCACCAGGACAAGCTGAAGTTCATTCAAGTACGGCATGAGGAAGCGGCGGCTTTCGCGGCTTGCGGATACGCCAAATTTACCGGCCGCCTGGGCGTCTGCATCGCCACCTCCGGTCCCGGAGGCGTGCACCTGCTGAACGGTCTCTATGATGCGAAATTCGACCGGCAACCCGTTCTGGCGATCACCGGGCACACGTTCCACGACCTGATCGGGACTCATTATCAGCAGGATTTGGATCTCGACAAACTGTATATGGATGTCGCGGTTTATAACCAGCGGGTTATGGGGCCGGCTCATGTAGAGAACGTTCTGGACGAGGCCATCAAGACCGCTCTGGCTTATCACGGCGTCGCGCACGTCACCATTCCCAAAGACATTCAGGAATGGAAGGCATCGGCCGATCAACGCTCAGGTATGAATGTAAAAAGCCACAGCGCGAAGATTCTGCCGCCGCGTTTTCCGATTCCGCCCGAGCAAGACTTCGAGGCCGCGGCGCGGCTCATCGCCCCGGGCTCGAAGATCGCGATCCTCGTAGGCAGAGGCGCGCTGGGGGCGCGAAAGCAAGTACTGGATCTCGCGGCCAAGCTGAAGGCGCCGGTGATCAAGGCGCTTCTGGGAAAGGGTGTCATTCCCGATAAGAACCCGTACAATCTGGGTGGCATCGGACTTTTGGGCACAGCCCCGTCACAGGATGCGCTGCACGAATGCGACACGCTGATTATGGCAGGGACCAGCTTTCCATACGTGGAATTCCTGCCCAAGCCCGGCCAGGCCAAAATCGTACAAATCGACATCGACCCCACCAGAATCGGTTTGCGCGCCGACGTTGACATTGGCCTGGTGGGCGACTGCGCGACGGTTCTGGAACTGCTGGCGAAATTCCTGCCCCAGAAAGAGGACCGCAGCTTCCTCGAAAAGTCGCAGCGCAGGATGGAATCGTGGAACAAGCTGATGGAAGAGCGCGGCACGCGGCCGGATAAGCCGATGAAACCGCAAGTTGTGGCTTACGAGCTGAATAAACTGCTGGAGCCCAATGCGATCGTGGTTTCAGACAGCGGCACGATTGCGACCTGGGCGGCGCGATACATCGACATTCGCGACGAAATGCAGTTTTCACTTTCCGGCATGCTTGCCACGATGGCGAATGGCCTTCCTTATGGCATCGGCGCCGCGGCCGCCTATCCCGGGCGGCAGGTAATCTGCATCGTGGGAGACGGCGGGCTGACCATGCTGATGGGAGAGATCGCCACCCTCGTCAAATACAAGCTGCCGGTAAAGGTGGTCGTGATCAAGAACAACGAACTCGGCCAGATCAAATGGGAACAGATGGCGATGGATGCGAATCCCGAGTTCGGAACCGATCTCCAGCCGATCGACTTCGCTCTGCACGCGCAGGCTTGCGGGGCGGCCGGATTCACCATAGAAGACCCCAAAGAAGCGATCGAAGTACTTCGCAAGGCCCTGGCGCACCCGGGACCAGCCGTGATCCAGGCGGTGGTGGATCCGAATGAGCCTCCGCTGCCGGGCAACGTGACGCTGGAACAGAGCGTTCATTTTGCCGAGGCCCTGGTGCGGGGCGGCAAGAAGCGGAACGACATCATCAAAACCATCGTCGAGAACAAGGTCCGAGAAGTAATTTGATGTGCGTTGGAGTGCGATTAGACCGATGAATTCACCCCTTGCCCATTTGCGGCCCCGCGATTCGGTTTTTTACGTGAGTCGAAATCGTACCGTGCTGGCTACGGCGCGCGACGGTTTCATTCACGGAGACGCCCAGCAGGGGCTTTTTGTATCGCAGACCAGAATCCTTTCCCGCTACCGCTATCGCGTCAACGGCAACTCGCCGCAGCCGGTGGGCGTCTCGAACCTCGAGGAGCACAGCCAGATTGCCTATTATGTGATCGAATCGCCGAATGCCGATCGCGACCTGTTTCGAGGAGCCCTGGGACCGGGTGGGCAAGCGGCGACCGAACCGATTGAACTCCGCCTTTCGCGCTTCGCCGGCGACGGGCTCGAAGAGGAAGTCGAACTGCGCAATCACACTTTGCGGCCGGTCGATTTACGATTGGAACTGGAAATCGATGCCGATTTTGCCGATGCCACCGAGATCGATGGAGATCGAAAACAGCACGGCCAAATCGACCGGAAGTGGCTGGCCAGCGTAGACTGCGCCGAACTGGCCTGGACCTATACGGCTGCCCATGAGTATCAACACCAGGGCCACGAGGGTAAGGCAACGCTGCGGAGGGGCGTCAAGGTTGTCTTCCTGCACTGCGTGCCGCCGCCCGTCTTCGACCCGGATCGCCATTGCGTGACCTTCGCCGTCAGTCTGCTTCCACACTCGGCCTGGCGCTGCTCGGTCGTGATTTCAGCGGAAATCGAAGGCCGTGAGTATCATCCGGCGCAACCCGGGGGAGGCTTCCGGAAGCCGGCGGTTTACCAGAAAGAATCCGACCGGTTTTTTGCCGGCTCCGCCGAAGTGCAACTCGGCACACCGGATCTTGCCTTCAACGTGCGCCGTACCCTGGAGCAGGCGCGGCGCGACTTACTGGCGTTACGCCTTTTCGATCTCGACCACGCCGATGGAGGCTGGACAGTGGCGGCCGGCCTGCCGGTTTATATTGCCCTATTCGGAAGGGACAACCTGACTACCTCCTGGCAAGCGTCGATGCTGACCGAGCGGATGATGCGCGGCACCCTGGCGGAACTCGCGGCAACCCAGGCGAAGAGCGAAGACGACTGGCGCGATGCCCAACCGGGCCGATTCGTCCACCAAATGGAAACCGGACCCGGCGCCACGCTGATGTACAATCCCAACGCCCGATATTACGGATCGATCACGGGTCCGGGCTTCTACCCGGTCGTGCTTTCGAATCTGTGGCACTGGACCGGCGATCGCGACCTCGTGCGAAGCTTTCTGGATCCGGCACTCCAGGGAATCGTCTGGCTTGACCGGTATGCCAAAACCGACGACGGATTCTACGCGTACCAAACCCGCTCGGAGCAGGGTGTCAAGAATCAAGCTTGGAAAGATTCATACGATGCCATCGTTTACCCCGACGGACGCCAGGTAAAGGACCCGATTGCGCCAGCCGAGTTCCAGGCTTTCGCCTTCGCGTCCAAAGTCAGGCTTTCGGAACTGACGTGGTGGCTGGGAGAGAGGGATACCTCCAAGCGCCTTTTCGACGATGCCATGACGCTCCGGGACCGTTTCAACGACCGCTTCTGGATGGCGGACGAAGGTTGCTTCGGAATGGGGCTGGACGCGAGCGGGGAACTGATCCGTTCGGTAGGCTCGGAAACCGGTCATGCACTCGCGGCAGGCATTGTGCATCGCGACCGGGTGGAACGGGCAGTGGAGCGGCTCTTCCGGCCGGATCTGTTCTCGGGTTGGGGAATCCGCACGCTATCGTCCCGCCATCCGGCCTTTAATCCCTTCAGCTATCACCGCGGCTCCGTCTGGCCGGCGGAGCAGGCCGCGTTCTGTATGGGACTGATGCGTTACGGCCTGCATCATCGCCTGTCTCAATTGGCCAAGGCTCAGTTCGAAGCGGCGGAATTGTTTGAGTTCTACCGGCTGCCCGAACTGTTCAGCGGGCACCAGCGAGACGACGACCATCCCATTCCCGCTCTATACCCGCACGCGGATTCGCCGCAAGCGTGGTCCTGTTCGGCGGTGTGGTGCATGCTCCAGGCGATGCTGGGCATCTTTCCGTATGCGCCGCTCGGTATTCTGTTTGTCGATCCGCACCTGCCGGAATGGTTGCCGGACATCCAGCTGAAGAATCTTCACGTGGGCGCCGCGGTGGTGGATCTGGAATTCCAACGCAAGGATAACGGCGATACCAGCTATCGTGTAGCCGGTCTTCGCGGAAAGCTACATGTAATCCGCCAACCGAGTCCCTGGTCGTTGACCACGGATTTCTCCGAGCGCGTGGTGGACGCAATCACCAGCGCCCTTCCGCGGAGATGAGAGGAGCATATGAACAATCAGCCGGAAACAGTCGTAATCACTGGAGCATCGGCGGGGGCGGGTCGTGCGGCCGTTCGCCGGTTTGCGCGGGAGAAGGCGAGCATCGGCTTGCTGGCGCGCGGTGCCGATGGCTTGGAGGCTGCCCGCCGTGAGGTGGAACAAGCCGGCGGGCGCGCGATTGCCATTCCCACCGATGTGGCAGACGCGCAGCAGGTGGAGGCCGCGGCCGAAAAGGTGGAGAAAGAATTCGGCGCCATCGATATCTGGGTCAACGATGCAATGACGACCGTCTTTTCGCCTTTCCTCGAAATTACTGCCGAGGAGTACCGGCGCGCGACGGAAGTTACGTACCTGGGGTTTGTCTATGGCACGATGTCGGCTCTGAAAAGGATGTCGCCGCGCAATCGAGGCGTGATCGTACAGGTGGGATCGGCGCTTGCCTATCGCTCGATTCCCTTGCAGTCGGCATATTGCGGGGCCAAAGCGGCGATTCGCGGCTTCACGGACTCGATCCGGACGGAACTTTTGCACGCTGGAAGCAAGGTTCACATCACGATGGTCCAGATGCCGGCGCTGAACACGCCGCAGTTCGATTGGTGCGCTACCAGGCTGCCCAACCAGCCTAAGCCGGTCCCTCCGATTTTCCAGCCGGAACTGGCGGCGGAGGCGATTTACTACGCAGCCCATCACCGGCGGCGGGAGGTATATGTGGGCCGCTCGACCGTGGCTGCGATATTGGGAACCAAGATGAGCCCGGGGCTGCTCGATCGATACCTGGCGAAAACCGGCTTCGATTCCCAGCAGACCGGGGCGCCGGTCGAGCGGGATCGTCCCAGTAACCTGTTTCATCCGATTCCCGGCGATCGGGGTGCCCGCGGCCGGTTTGATGCGGAAGCCCAAAGCGGCAGTCCGCAGTTTTGGGCCGATACTCATCGTGGCTGGCTGGCCGCCATCGGGGTGGGCATCGGAGCGCTACTGGGGACTGTTTGGTATAAGTCCGGTTCGCCGATCAGGACGCCAAGTTCTGCCTTTCACTCTTCCGAGGAGGGGTAGCGTCGCCCGAAAATCAAGTGCGGTTACAAGGGTAGCTGCGCAGGCTGCGAAAGAATGCGGCCGGACCCTTGCCATCATCCCGCCGCTCCTCCCTGATGCGTTAATGTTTGTGGACCAGGAGAGGCAACAGAATGATACTTGTGAAGTCCTGCAAGAAGTGCATCACGATTGGCGCTATCAGATTACGTCTCCATAGATACACTGCGGCGAGGCCGAGGCCAAGAACCCCGACGGTCGCAACCCCCGCCGTGCCTTCATAGCCGTGGCCGAAGGAGAATATACCCGCCGAGAGCACTGCCGCTGCGAACGGGCTGCCGGTAAGAGCTTCGAAACGGAGGATCAGGTAGCCCCGGAACATGGTCTCTTCGGCTACGGCAACAACTGCGACCAGTATGAATGCAAGGACAAACTGCCACGGACCGGAAGGACGCAGGAATCCTGAAAGGGCTTTTGGCGTTCCGGTAAAACCGGCAGCCCGAAGAAACCGGTCGACGCTTGTGGCCAGGATAAGCAGAGGTGTGAACAGGAGGAGCCCGAGTATGGCTTCTCTTGGTGCCGCGGACATAGTCCAGCCGATCCGAATTACGGGTTCGCGATTGCGCCACAGGAAAAAGGTAATCAGGGTAACCAGAGCGAAATCGCGCAGGATGGTCGAGGTGGCTATCAAATCGAATGACGCGGTTCCGAGTTTCAGTGCAAAGAACGACAAGACCATGGAGGGGACAATCAGGAAAAGAAATACCATCACTTCGAAGAAATCGGCCTTTCGCCGGGGAATGCCGAATCTGGGTGGCAGTTCCGAATCCGCCTGCCGGTTGCTATCGATCGCGTTGTCCACAAAATCCCTCCGGGTTCAGAAAATGAAGCCGAACCTTCCAGCCGGATAAGAGTACGAGCACCCGGACAGCCAGAGATCCTGTCTCAATGAAATTGCCGTTAAGCTTTCACCGGCCTCCGCCCATGCCGGGTCCGGTCAATGGACGGCGCGCATTGCAGCGATCTGCGGAGACCGCCGGGAAGCGTCGGGCGCACGCCGGAGCCTTTGGAGAATGGAATCTACGAAATCAATAGTAATCTTGCTGACGCTCGCGCCAGTATTCCCAGCTCGGGTTCGAGGAAGATTGCCACAACGGTCGGTATCATGCACGCCATCATTCCGGGCGGAGCGCAGCAATTGGCGGCATTCGTGCTCTTTCGACATCTTCCTCGATGTTAGAAGGCGAGCATTATAACCGAATAAAGCGCATCTTACACTTTTCCTTATGGCGTAAAGAAAACCGTAATGCGGTCTTTATTCGTTCCTGATTGCATACGCCTACCGTAGAGGGTAGAAGGTACGGAAAAAGCGCGGCTGGAACCGTGACTCAGCGAGCCTATGAGACGACCGGCGATTCGTGAGTGGGCCATACGCATCCTTTTGCTGGCGCCTGCACTCCTGACGCCGGCGAAAGGGCAAGCGTTGGTCGAACCCGCACAGGCAACTGGCGGCTGCTGCCGGGGGGCGGTCTCCCAGCTACGGCAGGCGCTGCTCGGGCTCCCCGACTACGGAGTGTTCGACGCCGTGCAATTGGAGGCCTCCGGGAATTCCATCACTCTCCTTGGCGAGGTCACGTGTCGTAACTTGAAGGAAGATGCCGCAGCCGTGGCCGGCACCAACCCGGGAGTGCGGAGAGTCGTGAACCGGATCGCGGTAATTGCGCCCGACCCGGGCGACGACCGCATCCGGCTGGCTACCTTCGACGCGATCTACGGATATTCACGATTGAATTGGTACGCACATAGACCGATCCCGCCGATTCGCATCGTCGTAAACCACGGAGCGGTGACGCTCATGGGCACGGTGGGAAGCGAGAGCGATAAGAACCTGGCCGGAACCCTGGCCCGTCATGTCGCAGACGTATCGAGCGTGGTGAATCAATTGCGAGTGGAACCGTGACGCGAATCGACAGGCCCGAGTTAGTGCAGGAGAGGCTATGAGCAGGAAAAACGTAATGTGGTTGCTGGCGCTGGCGCTCGGGGTGGGCGTGGCCGCGGGATCGTGGGCGACAGCCAAAACCAGCCACTCGGTGGTGGGACGCGTAGGAATGACGGTCGATGTTTCCAATGCGGGCGAAGCCGTCGGCAGTCAAGTGTCATTCCTGAATGGCTTCGTGCCGGTCGCGAAGAAGGTGCTGCCGGCGGTGGTCAACATCGCATCCACCAAGATCATCCGCTCACCCGATACGGGGCCGCCGTCTCCCTTCTTTTCCGATCCTTTCTTCCGCCAGTTCTTCGGAAATCAGTTTTGGCAGCATTATCAGACGCCGCGCAGTGAGCGGGAGCACAGCTTGGGATCGGGCGTTATCGTCAGCGCAGGTGGCTATATCTTGACTAACAATCACGTGGTGGCCGGCGCCAATGAAATCCAAGTGGCGCTCAGCGACGAACGCCAGTTCACCGGCAAGATCGTCGGCACGGACGCCAAGACGGACGTCGCGGTGGTAAAGATTCCCGCCAATAACTTACCAATTCTGACGCTCGGCGACTCGTCGAAGGTGCAGGTGGGAGAATTCGCGCTGGCGGTCGGGAACCCTTTTGGGTTGGGCGAGACACTGACGATGGGAATCATCAGCGCCACTGGACGGGGCGGACTGGGACTCGAAGATTACGAGGATTTTCTGCAGACCGACGCGGCCATTAACCCCGGCAATTCGGGCGGCGCCCTGGTGAATGTGCGCGGCGAACTGGTGGGGCTCAACACCGCGATCGTTTCGGGCGGAGGCGGGGGCAACCAAGGTGTGGGGTTCGCGGTGCCGGTGAACATGGCGAAGGCCGTAATGGACCAGATCATCGAGCACGGCAAGGTCACGCGCGGATGGATGGGGGTAGTGATCCAGGAGGTGACGCCCCAACTCGCCAAATCGTTCGGACTTAGCGGAGAACCGCGCGGCGCCCTGGTGGCCAATATCACGCCGGGATCGCCGGCTGAAAAAGCCGGAATCAAGCGAGGAGACATCATCCTGGATCTGAACGGAAATGCCGTTCCAAACAGCCGGGACCTTAGTTTGAAGCTCTCCATGACAGCGCCAGGAACGCTGGTAAGGCTTAAGGTGCTCCGCAACGGCAAGGAAGTCAGCATCCCCGTGTCGCTCGGACAGGAACCGGCGAGTCCCCAGGCGGCCAGCGCCGCGGCTCCTCCAGCGAGTGGACCGAAGTTGGGGATCTCCATCACACCACTTACTCCGGACATGGCGCAACAGCTCGGATTGCCGGCCGTGACCAAGGGAATCGCGATCACCGGTGTGGATGACGGCAGTCCCGCTCAGGACGCGGGCTTGCAGCGCGGCGACGTGATCCAGGAGGTGAACCATAAGCCGGTCACGAGTGTCGACCAGTTTCAGAACGATTTGGCGCGGAACGGGAACCAGGACCTCCTGCTGTTGATCGATCGCGCTTCGGAGCATCTGTATGTGGTGGTGCAGCCCAGATAGAGCCATGATATTTGCTTGCGCATGTGTCGCCTCCACCCTGGCGGCGGCCGGACTTTTGTATGCGCAAACGCCGACGGAAGGGCGGCTGATGCGCTTTCCGGATATCCACGGCAATCGCATTGTCTTCAGCTACGCCGGAGACCTGTGGCTGGTATCGAGCGAGGGTGGAACGGCCAGCCGCATCACCAGCGATCCCGGCCTGGAGTTGTTCCCGAAATTCTCACCGGACGGGAAATGGATCGCCTTCACCGGGCAGTACGACGGTAACTTCAACGTTTACGTGATGCCCAGCGAGGGCGGCCAACCCCGGCAGCTTACTTTTGTGCCAGATCAGGTGGAAGCGCCCGAGCGCATGGGCCCTAACAACGAAGTAATCGCCTGGACGCGGGACAGCCGGAGGATCGTCTTCCTTTCGCGCCGCCAGGCCTTTAACGAATGGTTCGGGAAACTTTTCACGGTGAGCGTGGATGGCGGATTACCGGTGGCGCTGCCGCTGGATAAGGGCGGGCTGCTCGCTTACTCGCCTGACGGCTCGACGATCGCCTACAATCGCATCTTTCGAAATTTCCGCACCTGGAAGCGATACAAGGGCGGTATGCAGCAGGACATCTGGACGTATAACTTCAACACCAAACAGGCTGATCGAATTACCGATTACGACGGCACGGATACCTTTCCGATGTGGCGTGGCGACACCCTTTATTGGGCTTCCGACCGCGGTCCGGAGCAGCGGTTGAACCTCTACCGGCGGGCGGTGAATGGCGGACCGGTCCGCCAGTTGACGGATTTCAAGGACTTCGACGTAGAATGGCCCAGTCTGGGCGGCGATTCCATCGTATTTCAAAATGGCGGCTATCTGTACGTGCTGGATTTGAAGACAGAGAAGGATCGCAAGCTCACCATCCGGCTGGATGGAGATTCCCCACAGGCGCGCAAGCACTGGGCTTCGGTGGCGGGTCTGATCCAGTCGTTCGACATCGCGCCGGATGGCAGCCGCGCCGTCTTCGGCGCGCGCGGGGATGTCTTCACGGTACCCGCCAAGCAGGGGCCCACGCGAAATCTTACACACAGTTCGGGTTCGCGCGAGCAATACGTCGCCTGGTCGCCCGATGGGAAGTGGATCGCTTTTGTTTCCGACGAGACGGGGGAACAGCAGTTATATATCGCACCCGAGGATGGAAGCGGGAAGGAGCAGCAAATTACATCGGCGGACAAGATGTTCCTGTTGAAACCGGTCTGGTCGCCGGACAGCCGTAAGCTGCTGTACACCGATAACAGCGCGCGCCTGTTCTATGTGGACATCCAGACCCGGCAGCCGGTGCTGATCGATCGGGACTTGTTCGACGATCCGGAAGGCTACAACTGGGCACCGGACAGTCAATGGGTGGCCTATGGAAAGACAGGCGAAAACCACAATTCCGCGATCTATCTCTATTCCTTAGCGGACAAGAAGATTACGGGTGTGACCGACACTTCGACGCAAAGTTGGGACCCGGTGTTCGACCCGGGCGGCCGCTACCTTTATTTTCTTTCGAATCGGAATTACAACGAGGTGCTGGGGGTTTTCGACACCGAGTTCTCCAACCCAGACGCCACACGGATCTACGCGGTCACGCTCCGCAAGGATCTTCCATCGCCGGTGGCGCCGCGAACCGACGAAGTGGGGCAGAAGACGGACACCGCGGATCCGCCCTTCGGGATCGATTCGGACGGGTTGCCCGGGCGCGTCGTGGATCTGCCCGTAGCCGCCGGAAATTATACGGCGCTGTTGGCGAATAAAGACGTTGTCTTCTACCTCTCGCAGCCGACCAACGGACTGTCCGGCCCCCTACCTGGACAGCAGCCTCGATTGGGGGCATACGACCTCGAAAAACGCAAAGACGGCGTGGTTGTAAACGGCGCGACGGACTTTGCTCTCTCTTTCCACGGCAATAAAATTCTTTACGCCGCGCGCAAATCGGGCGAGCCGGCCGAAAACGACGTCGAACAGTCCGGGCCGGTGGCCCGCAATTTCGGTGTCGTGGATGCCGATCTGCCGGCCCATCCGCATGCCAGCACGGATGGTGCGTTGAATCTCAGCGACATGCGCACGGAAGTGGATCCGCACGAAGAGTGGCTCCAGATCTTCAACGAAGTCTGGCGGCAGGAGCGCAATTACTTCTTCGAACCATCCATGAACGGCGTGAATTGGGAAGCGCAGCGCGAGAAGTATCTGCCGCTGGTGGCGCACGCCGGAGACCGGTATGACCTGACTTTCATCCTGGGCGAAATGATCGGCGAGCTATGTAATTCGCATACCTACGTGGGAGGTGGCGACTATCCGGACCTCAAACCTGTGAATGTCGGCATGCTCGGGGTCGAATTCGAAGCCGATCCGGCGAGCGGACGGTACCGGTTCGCTAAAATCGATCCTGGTGAGAACTGGCAGCCGGGCCTGCAATCTCCACTCACCGAGCCGGGATTGAACGTGCATCCCGGCGACTACCTGCTGGCAGTGAACCACCGCGAGTTACGGACGCCGCAAAATCCCTACGAACTTCTCGAAAACACGGCCGGCAAGGAGACCACGCTTACCGTCAACAGCCAGCCCACCGAGCTGGGCGCGCGGCAAATTCCAGTAAAGCCCGTGCGCAGTCAAATCGGGCTTCAGGAACTCCAATGGATCGATCACAACCGTGAAGAGGTGGACAAGATGAGCGACGGACGAGTGGGATATGTCTACCTTCCGGATATGTCGGCCCCGGGGTTGAACGCGTTTGTGAAACAATTCTTTCCACAGATCCGCAAAGAAGGCATGGTAATCGACGTTCGCTATAACGGCGGCGGATTCGTCGACCAACTGGTCTTCGAGCGTTTGCGCCGGATGCTTTCGGGGATGGAATCGGCGCGCAACTGGAAGAGCGCCACTATCCCCGAGATCGTCTTCAACGGATACCTGGATTGCATCGCGAACGCCTACACCGCTTCGGACGGCGATTTGTTCACTTATTTTTTCAAGATGTACAAATTGGGACCGGTGATTGGCGAGCGCACCTGGGGCGGCGTGCGCGGCATCCGCGGATACATCCCACTCATCGATGGCGGTTATGTGACGCGGCCGGAATTTTCGCTTTACAACCTGGATAGCCAGTGGGTGGTGGAGAACCATGGCGTCGACCCCGATATAACGGTCGATAACCGCCCGGACCTGGTGGCGCAGGGCCACGATCCGCAGCTCGAAAAAGCGGTGGAACTGGTGCTGCAGGATATTCGCGAGCATCCCAAAGCGCTGCCCAAGCGGCCGCCGGATCTTCCCGCTTACCCCAAAAAGTGAGGCGGCATGCAAAGATCACTCCGCATCCGGATGTTCGTCATCGCCGGTATCATTGTGCTGTGCCTTTACGGGATTTTTGGCATACCATTGTCCGGGCGGCAGCTCGCCCGTAACATCCGGAAACATATCCGCCTGGGATTGGACTTGAAAGGCGGTACGCAACTGCTCCTCGAAGTGCAGATTCAGGACGCGTTCAAGGCCGAGGCCGACACGATCATCAATCGCCTGAAAGACCGGCTCGCCGCGAGCGGCATCGCATACAGCTCGATCTCCCGTAACGATCCAGAAACCATCCAGCAGGCTGCGTCCACCGAGGTGGATGTGCGCGGAGTCTCCCCCACGAGTGCCGGCGATTTTCAATCGACGGCGCAGCAGACCGCAGGCCCGGGATGGATTGTGACGGCGGTGAACGCGACGGATTACCGCCTTACCATGCGGCCGGAATACGCGGCGCAACTGGAACACGACACCATGGCGCAAACCATCAACACGCTGGCCCGAAAAGTGAATGCGCTGGGACTCTCCGAAGCCAGTGTGCAGGGCCACGGCGGTAAAGGCAGCGAGGAAGCCGAGGTGCTGATTCAACTGCCGGGCATCAGCGATCCGCAACGCGTCAAGCAGATTCTTAAAACCGCGGCCGTGTTGAATCTGGATCAAGTACTTGGCGGCCCGTTTGCTTCGCCAGCGGACGCGATGGCCAGCGTGGGCGGCATTCTCCCGCTCAATTCGGCGATCCTCGGCGGCAGCACCTCCGGCGGGCAACCGGCGGAGTACTGGATTCTGGCGCGGTCTCCGGTGATCACGGGCAAAGATCTGCGCGACGCCCGCGCCACTCTGGAGCCCTCCCGCGGTTGGGAAACCGAATTCTTCCTGAGCGAGGACTCGGCGGCACGATTCCAGCGCTTCACCGGCACGCACATCGGACAGAGGCTGGCGATCGTGCTGGATAAGGTGGTGCTTAGCGCGCCGGTGATTCAAGGGCAGATCGGCGACAGCGGCGTTATCGAAGGATTATCGGGACACCAGGAAGCAGCAGACCTCGCGTTGAATTTGCGCTCGGGCTCCTTGCCGGCCGCCATCGAGTACCTGCAGCAAGACACCGTCGGACCCTCCCTTGGGGCCGATTCGATCCGTGACGGCTCGGAAGCGCTGATCGCCGGAGTGATCGCCGTGACAGTGGGGTTGCTGATTTACTACCGGCGCGCCGGCATCAACGCCATCCTTTCGCTGTTATTGAACGGGATCATCCTGGTGGCAGCCCTCAGTTATGCCGGTGCGGTTCTCACCCTGCCGGGAATTGCGGGGGTGATCCTCACCGTGGGCATGGCCGTCGATGCGAACGTCCTGATTTTCGAGCGGATCCGAGAAGAACTGCGAGCCGGGAAGGCGGCCATCCAGGCGGTAGATGCGGGCTTTCGGCACGCCTTCAAAACCATCGTGGATACCCACGTCACCACCATGGTCTCGTGCGCTTTTCTATTCGAATTCGGCGCCGGTCCGGTACGGGGCTTCGCGGTGACACTGCTGATCGGCCTGGCAGCTAACGCATTTACAGCGGTGTTCGTTTCGCGGACGATATTCGATTGGGAGCTCTCGCAAGGACGGCACGTTGCGACGCTGGGTATTTGAGTTGTGTACCCATCGGCCAACCGGAAGCATCTACAAATATGGGGAAAGATGATGAGGATTGCAGCGATTCTGCTGGCGCTCCCATTGTCGGGTTTCTGCATCGCTCGAACCGGGCTGGAATCCATCACCGGAATCGTGCGTAATCAGGTGGGCAAGCCCATTTCGGGCGCAGTCGTCGAAATGGAGGATATGCGCACGCTGGAGGTCCGGTCATTTGTGACGCCGCGTTCCGGAAAATATTACTTCTATGACGTCGCACCCAATGAGGAGTACAGCTTGCGGGCGCATTACAGGGGCCGCTGGAGTAAGAATCATCGGTTGATGCGCTTCGATTCAGCGAAGAAAGCCATTACTCTAACGGTGGAACGCCAGGCTGAATAAGTCGCCTCATCATGATGTTGGTTCCGAACCCCGCACGACGGGCTATCGGGCATCGGCGCTGGTGCACACGGCAAGGTGTGACGGCTACCTGGTGTACACAGCCGGGCGACTACCCTGCCTGGCGACTTGCCAATGGCCCGGGCGGACGGCAGTCCGCGCGATGTGCTGATCCGTTTGGCGCGAAGGGATTTGCCGGTGAGGGCAAGCGCTCCGCCCGCACGATGAATCGCTTTGGGGCGGCGCCAACGTAGTCGAACGGGAAGCAGGTAACCAGCGTCAGGATATCCCGTCTGGTGGGGTACAGCACCTGCACGTCATCGGGCCCGACTACTCTCGTGGAGACTACGCGGTAGAGATATGCTTTTTTCAGCGTGCTGAGGGTGATGCGATCGTCGCGGCGAATCAAGCGCAGCGGCCGGAAGAAGGTATCGCGGTGGCCGGCAATCCCGATGTTGCCTGGTTCTCCGGGAAGGGACGTGCCGGGGATGTGTCCCACGGCGCGCCTTAAGTCGCCGTCTTTGACCCCTTCGACAATCATGACGGCGAGACCCACTCGCGGAATCTCGATTCTGGCGAGCACCGCACCATCTTTCGGCACGGCATGCGCCGCTGAAGGCGGAGGCGCCGCATGGCGGGCCGCTTCCTGCCGGAAGCGCCGCGCCTCGCGGTTTTGATATAGCTTCACGCCGATCCAGGTGGCTGCGCAGTATCCCAGGGCTAACAAGCCCGTCAGCGCGAAGGCATACTGCGCAAACCGGATCCGGGATCGCGCACTCATGGCGCGCCCACCGGATCTGCGGAGGAATCTTGCCGGGGCGAGGCTATATAACCATCCCTGGTTCGGACGAAGACTTTCCCGCCGCGCGGGTTCTTGACCGTCACGCGGATCGATCGATAAGTGTTATCCAGCTTGGGATTGGACGGAATGTAACCGATGGTGTATTGGTGGCGTATGTCCGCGGCAATGCGTTGGCAAATCGACGTCATCTGGCTGCTTTCGGTCGGAAAAAACGCTTCTCCTCCGGTGGCGCTCGCCAGCTTGCGAAGGACTCGCGGGTTCTGATCGCCGTTGTGTTCATCGAATATGCCGATGGTGTAGATCATGACATCGGAGCGCTCGGCGGCCTCCAGCACCTGGCTGAGTTTGTAATGACTGGCGTTGTCTCCCCCGTCGCTGATCACGATCAATACCTTTTTTCCAGTGGTAGCCTTCTGCATATGCTCCAACCCCGCTTCAATGGCGTCGTAGAGGGCGGTCATGCCGTATGGAGGCAAGTGGTTCAGCGCCCTTTCGAGTTCCGCGGGGTTGGCCGAGAACAATTCCTGGGAGGGAAGGCCGAAGGTGACCCGATCATTGAAGTTCACAATGAAAATTTCATCGCGGGGGTTGCTGGACCGCACGAAAGCCAGCGCGGCTGCGGTTACGTCGTTGCGTTTGCTGCCCATACTGCTGCTGTTGTCGACGAGCAGTCCCACGGTGACGGGAATGTCCTCATGGCGAAACAACCGGATTTCCTGCGGCCGGCCGTCTTCGTATACCCGGAAGTCTTCCGGCCGCAAAGTTGAGATAAAATCGCCGGCCCGGTCGCGGGCAGTCACGTTGAGGACCACCAGGTCCGCGTTGACGGAGAACGTGGCGCCTGGATTCGATGTGACTGCCTGGCCGGCCAGCTGCCACGGGAACGAAACAAGCAAAAGGAGGGTGTAACCGTAAGGGCGACACCTTCTACTCCTCGCCATGCGATACGCATTCACTGCTCCGCTCTCCGGTTTTCTCTCTCACCGCATTCTGGCGGAAACCGCTCGAAGGGCTCCCGCGGCACCAAGCGACAGCATACCCAGCAGGCCAATCAGCGGAAGGGGACTAGCAGTCTTCGGCAGTTTGCTGGGTACCTGGGCGACCTGAGCGGGCGGGGGAGTAAAGACCTCGCCGATCTCAACTTCCTGCTGATTGGGTTTTTGAGCTTTCAAGGGGGCTTGCTTCATTGCCATGACATGCGATTCGTTCATGTTCGTGGTCGCTTTGGTGGTGTTGGCCGTAAGCTCGTTCGGCATCGACGGCACCGCCTCGTGGTTCGCCTGGGCCAGCGCTATGGCCTTTACCTTCGGATAGACAAACTCATGGCCGTAATTATCCCCTGGATAGAACCACGCTTTCACGGCCTCTGGATTTCCGTTCGCACGTTCTTCAAAAGTGATAATTGTTTTCCCGCTGGGCCTCAGCCGGTAGTCCGGAATTGCCAGAAAAGTACCGTAAAGATGATTCTCAGCCTTGTTGAAGACCTCCACGATATTGCGATCCGACAGACTATCGGCGAGCTTGAAGACGTATGTCCCAGGGGGCAATACTTGACCCGGAATTTCTACCGGTGCGCCGAACGTAAAGACGGTCTTCTGGTTCCACTCATCTGCGCGAGCCTGACGCGGCATTGCTATGTACATCACCGTGAGCCCGGCCGCAAGCGATACCAGACTTTTCAAATAACGCATCTCTGACTCTCCTTTCGGTGGGCCCGTTCCCTATGGGTGCCACCATTCCTCCTCGCTGTCGAGCTGTCCCGTTACGTACAAACCGGCCAAGAGTCTCTCGGAAGGGTATGTACCAGTGACGCACCACTGACAGTCATGACAACGGTTCTGTAGCCGGCTTACGCCGCTCTATTTAAGCTGGTGGCTGCAGCCTGTGGTTTCGGCCCCAGAAAACTGTTGTAGAGCCACCCGAAAATCAACCCGCCGATAGCGCCGTCGACAAAGCCATAGACAGTACCCAGCAGGACATCCCAAAAGGTGCGCGTGTGGTAGAAGCCGGGATACACCGAGCTCATGCCGCGGAGAAAATCAACCCCATACGAGGGAGCCGCAAGGTTGATCAGCCCCACCACCAAGAGGCAACCGCCCCAGAGAATCGCCGAGGTGATGGCCAGCGCCTTGGCTGATAATCGCATAGTCTACCTCCTCAGGGTCGTGTAAGTAACGGCCCTCCACAAATTAGCTTAACTGGCGCGGCGTTAGAAAAGAGTTAGGAAAGTATTATGGTTTTCTTGACGGTGGGGTGGCCAGGGATCCCAGGCTTATCATTGCTTGAGCGCGAATTCGATGCGCGAGAGCAGTTCGTTGACTTCGAAGGGCTTCTGCAGGTAATCGTTCGCGCCGGCTGCAAAGGCTTCGGAGCGGCCATCGCGCTTGGAGGTAACCATGATAATAGGTACTTGCGATCCCCTCCGTATTTCACGGCAGAGGCTGATTCCGTCCATGCCCGACATGAGCCAGTCGACCAGAATCAAGTCGGGAGTGTCCTTGCGCATCGATTCCAGGGCATCACTGCCGCTGCCTGCCTCACGGATGTCGTACCCTTTCATCACTAACGATAGCCGCAAAGCACGCCGGAACCGGGGCTCGTCGTCAACAATCAAAATACTTGGCACTTATACTCCATGTAACGCCCGGCAGTATACCGCACCGGCAACATATGGCCGGAAGATGCCGCGGTACCCGCCGCCGGGCCAGTTCCCAGGTACCTGACCGTATGAAAATCTCCGTAACGGCCATCCCGAGGCAAGGCCTTGCAAGGGCAATGTTTCGAGACGCGAGGAAATTGATCAGGCGGTCGCGGTACTAGTTAGCTACGCTGAGTGTAATCTCGCACGCGTTAAGGAAATATAAAGACAGCATTACGGTTTTCCTGACGCCGCGGAACGGATCACCAGACGATACCCCATCGACGGTTCGGTCAGGAGATAGCGGGGAGTCCGGGGATCGGGTTCAATCTTCTTCCTCACCTGGTTGATAAAGACGCGAAGGTACTCGACTTCATCGCCATAGTCGGGCCCCCACACAGCCTGGAGGAGACGCCGGTGTGTGACCACGGCGCCGGCATGCTCGGCTAGGTAATTCAGAAGCTTAAATTCCTTCGCGGTCAGATGAATCGTCATCCCCTGGCGTTTCACTTCGTGGCTCTCGAGATCGATCTCCACGTCGTCCAGGGTGATGACACGGGAATGAAGCGCGCCGGTCCGCCGCTTCACGGCGTGAATGCGCGCAATCAGTTCATCCACATCGAATGGCTTGGAGATGTATTGATCGGCGCCGGCTTCAAAAGCTTCGGCCTTCTCTTTCGCTACCTTTCTTACGGACAGCACGATGACCGGTACATCGGAAAAGGTCCGAATGACCCGGCAGGTCTCAATTCCATTCATGCCGGGCATGTTCACATCCAAAATGACAACGTCGGGATTATCCTCGTGCAGCTTGGCGATGGCCTCCAGGCCGGTCGCTGCCTCCAATACCTCCACTCCGCGGGCTACGAGTGCGATCTTGACTGCTCGCCGCGCCTGCGGTTCATCATCCACGTTCAGGACTTTCAGGTTGGCCATCCGACACCCCTTTGGTAGCAGGCAAGGAGATATGGAATATCGAGCCGGCTCCGGGAGCGCCGGTAACCCAGATGTCCCCCCCATGCGCTTGCATAATACATTTCGCGCTGGCGAGCCCCAGTCCCGTCCCCTGCGTGCTGATTTCAGCATTTTTCCCGCGATAGTACGGTTCGAAGATCCGGTCCTTCTCGCTTTCTGGAACGCCGAAGCCACGGTCCTCGATGCTAAGGACAATTTCGGCGCCGGTAAATTCGGCCGATGCGGCGATAGGGGAGCCAGAGGGCGAGTATTTCAACGCATTGTCCAATATCAGCCGGAGCACTTTTTCCATCATTTCGGCATCGAACTCCGCCATGGGGAGCGAATCTGGTATGCAGACGTCGATGGACCGCCCGTCGGCCAGCGGGCCCAGACCGTCAAGAGCTCGCAGAGCCACTTGTTTCACCGACTCTGGCTTCTTCTCCAGGCGAATCTGCCCGGCTTCGATACGGCTGATCTGGGTCGCGCTATCGATCCATTGCTCGAGCCGATCGGATTCCGCGCGGATGATCTCCAGCAATTCATGTTGCTGGGAGGCAGTTACGGGCGCTTGGGAGAGTAAGGTGGTCACCGACACCTTGACGGTTGCCAGCGGTCCCTTTATTTCGTGCGCCAACGCATCCAGAACCGCGGATTTCAGGTTTTCCGATCGCCGGGCCAGTTCGGCGGCCATGGTCTCCCGCGCGGAGTAAGCTTTTGCAAGGGCGACACCCACGCGTTCGGCAATTGCCTCGGCCATGGGTTGGGTCAGGAAAACGCCGGAGATCCCCAGACTGCCGGCCAATTCCCCACACCGTCGAATGGGAACCACGCAGCATCCGTTTGGGCCGTCGATCAGAGGATTTCCCGTGGCTGCCACGCTCCGAAGAAGTCCCTCCGCGAGGCGATCGCCGGTTGGTCCCGAGTGAAACACCCGGTCGCTCTCCGCGTCAAAGAGCGCCGCCGCTCCGGCTTCAAAAGTCGCGGCGATCCGGGACGGGATGCACTCCAGGCTGTTTTCGACGTCGTCGAGGTCCATCACCGCGTTCCCCAGCCGATACAGTTTCTCCAACTCGTCTCGCCGCCGCTCTGCCTCGCGCCGGTTGGTGGCGGCCCGCGCGGAGAGCTGGCCGGTCACGATGGCGGTTAGCAGAAAGGCTATCAGGCTAACCCAGTACTCCGGCGCTGCGAGTTCGAATCCGTGAGGTGGCAGAAAGAAATAGTCGAAACCGATACCTCCCGCGAGAGAGGCTACCAGCGCTTCGACCCACCCCCAACGGATGGAAATACCGAGGATCAGCAGAACGAGCAGAAGTGCGACGGTGGTGTGGATAACGTGGGGCAGGTGCGTGGCGCCCACCAGGAGTCCGACCGACATTCCCGCAGAGGCCGCACACCGCAACGCGCGCAAAACCGCAGGGCTTCGCATGACGTAACGTCCGGTAATTCTATGATACGGCGTGCCCGCAACAAGCGTACCCCGGGCGGCCGGTGGGCCCTTCCCGGTCTGGCGATGGCGGAGCGGGGATGGATTTCGCTTGCCGACAGCACCGGGTAGAGCCGGCGCGTGGATGGCACGCCCGTTCTGCAGTGTCTCCGGAAGCGAAAGGAGGAACCGCACAGGATCGCGGGCGGTCACATGTGCGAAATCGGGATCTGCCGGCCAGCCGATCTGGCTTTCGGTGCTACGATCCGCAGAATCCCCCTGTCAAGGGTTGAGGACACACGGTCCACATCGATCGGATTGTCCAACTGAAATTTTCGAAACAGGGCCTTATCGCTGAACTCGCAAAACTGAACGGCGTGGCTTCCGCCATCGTGTTTGTGAATGGGATCACCTTTTACGATGATCGACTCCGGCAAAGCTGTGACGTGGACCTGTTTTACGTCCAGGCCCGGTGCTGCGACCTGAATTCGAATTTCTTTTTCGTCCTCGACCATTTCCGATTGAGGCGACCAGAGAAACTCCCGCTCCGCTTGCAGCCAGTCGTCGAGATCGGCGCCGAGCGCGGCCCCTCTCCGGCTAAACAGGTCGAAGGCCCGGCGCTGGGTCGCGTTCATAAGGTCACTAAGCTCTCGAAGTATGGGAGCATCCGCCCGCTCCCCGTCATACAGTTTTTCGACGATAAGACTTGCCATTTATGA